>Ga0209187_1003371_pt1 | contig 13438 bp, 13 predicted proteins | sample BantaG_FD_187430 | JGI IMG/M metagenome (GOLD analysis project Ga0209187, IMG submission 187430) | Marine algal microbial communities from Bantry Bay, Ireland - BantryBay_4 metaG (SPAdes) (version 2) | ecosystem: Host-associated > Algae > Red algae > Unclassified | place: Bantry Bay, Ireland... | reverse complement strand
CACCTTTATCCAGATCGTACTGATGCACGATTGAGAACTGCATTAGCGAGTTATTATAATCACGAGTTGAAAGAAAACCAGTTCGTTGTTGCTAATTCTGGCTCTGAGACCTTGGAGCTCATCATACGCGCTTTCATGACAGAGGGTCACGAATGCATCATCTCCAACCCTACTTTTTTGATTTATCAAATGATATCAAAATGGCAAGGTGCAAAGATCATTGATGTACCACTGCTAAAGCCTAATTTTAAAGTTGATGTGGAGGGAATCTTATCGAAAGTCAATGATAATACGCGCCTTCTATTTTTGACAAGCCCTAATAATCCGACAGGAAGCTATATCCCTAAGCAGGATATAGACACCCTGATCAGTAGATTGCCAGAGCATGTCATCTTAGTATTGGATGAAGTATATTATCACTTTGCGGATGCAGATGACTATACAACTGCCTTGTCATATGTCAAAGCAGGCAAGCAAGTGATTGGTATCAATAGTTTTTCAAAAACCTATGGATTAGCTGCCATGCGTATCGGCTACTTTTATACGACAGAAAAAATAGCAGATTATATCCATCAAATTTGTAAGCCCTTCATTTTGAACAAATTGTCCTTGGAGGCTGGGATTGCTGCTTTAAGTGATACTGATTTCGTAAAGGATACTGTTGACTTAGTAAAAAAAGAACGCGCTTTTATGCAGACAGAATTGGCAAAAATAGGAGTCCAATTTTGGCCTTCTCAAGGTAATTTCATTTTGACTAAACCACCAATGGACGAAAAGGTATTTGAAAGTAAGATGTTAGATCATGGTGTGATGGTTCGACCTGTCAGTGCCTTTGGTGCACCGGGCTGTGTGCGTATTACGATCGGAAAAAGAGAAGCTAATGAAGCTTGCCTCGAAGCCTTGAGAAAAATTTATCAGCACACTTAGTATCATTTTACAAATTTGAAAACCAAAGTGTAAGTTATTTTGTTTCCAAGCTGTAAGTTGAGTATCACTATATATAAACTCTACTAGAAGTCTGCCTAAACCAAGTAACAAATAAACACAATTGACAAAAAAACACGAAAAAAAAGTTGGTGTTCTATTAGAGAGATCTACTAGAGTGACCAAGCTTACATTTATCAAAGCCTTCAAAAAGATAGGCGCTGACATTACACCGGAACAATGGGTAGTACTCGATAGCCTGTATCGCCAAAATGGTGAGACCCTAACCGAGCTCTGCGAAAAGGCATATAAGAACAAGCCTACCATGTCTAGAATCATAGACCTTACCTGTCTAAAGAAATACACCATACGTAAAAGCTTCAACGGAGATCGCAGAAAAACTAAAATTTTCCTTACCGCTAAAGGCAAGAAGCTCGTAGAAAAGTGCATTCCAGAGGTAAAAAAATTGAGAGATTTGAGCTGGAGAAAGCTAAGTAAAAAAGACTTTGAAACCTTTTGCAAGATCACTGATCAGCTATTTGAAAACATGACTAGCTATAAATAAACCCTGTTTTTCTTGATATTACGATGATTGTGTGCTATTTTACAAGGGAAATGTAGTTGCCTTAGCAACTAAATACTTTAAATATATAACTCAATCATTATGTCTACAATTACTGATAATCACCCAAAAATATACGATAAGGCGGCAGATTTCATGCCCCTCAACGGCACTGATTATGTTGAAATGTACGTTAGCAATGCTAAGCAAGCTGCTCATTTTTTTAGAACGGCCTTAGGATTTCAACCTTTAGCACACGCTGGTCTGATGACTGGTTTGACAGATAGAGAATCTTACGTTATCGTACAAGACAAGATCAGAATCGTTTTTACGACACCACTAAAAAGTGGAACTAAGATAGGAGAACACATCGACAAGCACGGTGACGGTGTCAAGGTAACCGCACTATGGGTAGACGATGCGACAGTAGCTTATAAGACAGCGATGGCCAAAGGAGCTACCTCCTATATGGAGCCTACTTCTGAAGAAGATGCGCATGGTAACGTGATCAGATCAGGTATCTATACCTACGGTGAAGTAGTACACATCTTTGTAGAGCGTAAAAACTACAATGGTATTTTCCTTCCTGGTTTTGAGAAGTGGGAGACGTACAACTCGAATCCAGAAATGGGGCTCAAGTACATTGATCACATGGTGGGTAATGTAGAGTTAGGTGCTATGAATAAGTGGTGCGAGTTTTACAAAGAGGTAATGGGCTTCGCACAGATCATTTCTTTTGATGATAATGACATCTCAACTGAGTACACCGCTTTGATGAGTAAGGTGATGAGTAATGGAAATGGTCGTATCAAGTTTCCTATCAACGAGCCAGCTGATGGAAAGAAGAAGTCACAAATCGAAGAGTACTTAGAATTTTATGAAGGCGCAGGTGTTCAACATATCGCTGTAGCTACAGATGACATCATCGATACAGTAACCAAGATGCGTAACGCTGGTGTTGAATTCTTGAGAGTTCCACAAACCTATTATGAAACAGTTCTTGATAGAGTTGGAAAAATAGATGAAGACATCGCGCCACTTGCTGAGCTAGGGATTTTGGTAGATAGAGATGATGAGGGATACTTGTTACAGATTTTTACCAAGCCATTGACTTCAAGACCCACTTTATTCTTTGAGATCATTCAGAGAAAAGGTGCACAGTCATTCGGTAAAGGAAATTTCAAGGCTTTATTTGAGGCGATCGAAAGAGAGCAAGAATTGAGAGGGACGCTGTAATATTAAAAAATAAGCGTATTAAAAGCCTCAACCGCCTGCGGTTGGGGCTTTTTTAGTTAGATTGTACCTTTGTAGAAGATTTTTTTAATAATTATCAATCAAAATTGCTTTTATTGATGTTAAGGGTATACATCAATACAATCAGATTAACAAAGGCTCATGATCATTAAGATTCTTATATGAGCTAAATTATACGTAACTTAAAAAAAAGAAAAACATGGACTTGAATATTGAAGCACCGAATCATCCACATCAGGATAAATTAAGAGCATACTATACAGATAAGCTTAACCAAAAGTACGGTAGTAAGGATTATATCACAAGCATTGACGTGAAAGTAGTGGAAGCGAAAGATAATTGCGTTAAGGTTTCCATTCAAACCAAGCCTGAAGGTGGCACTATGCTTTACGCCGATCACACCGATTCAAATGAAGAAGTAGCTCTCAAAGAAGTTATTCGAAAGCTAAATCATCAAATCGACAAATACAAAGCACACCACAATTTTGATCATTGAAAGTAGTTGTATCATCACGATCAAAAAATCCCCAGCCGCAAAGCGGCTGGGGATTTTTTTTGGTATCTACTTAATTAAGTACTCTTATTCATTCTCACTACTCCCCAAAAAACATTAAAAACAAATAATTCGCCCCGACTAAAAGCTGAATTAAAATCCAGCTTGCAAAAGCCATAGATAGTAGTGCTAATGTATCGACAGTTACTGGGTTGTATTGTGTAAAAGCTACAAAATAAAAACCTAAGCACACTATTAAAAGTGTAATCACCACATCCGCTTTATAAAAGAAGGATACAAAAGGAACCTCTCGCGACAAAAAATATAAGCCTGATTTGATCGACAAAATGATGGTAAACAAAATAACGATATGAAGCTTACCGATCACAAAGTAGGTGTCGTGTATCTGAAAATCGACAGCGGAATTTCCACCGATAATCATCGCAATCAACACAACTGGAATAGCCATCAAAAATGGCAGGTACTTAGTTTCTCTATTTAATTTTATCACGGCTCAAATTTATCAATCGTTCGAAATGTCAAATTCACTCTCGGCATTTTCACCTTCTTTGTCGGTGGTAGACGATGTTTCCAGTTCTCCTGACAAGTGCCTTTCATTACCAGTAGGCTTCCATTTTGCAAGATTACAGAATGTGTCTCTTTGGTCTCCTTATGCTTGAAAGCAAACTTACGTTCTGCGCCCAAAGTTACCGAAGCAATTGCGCCTTGCTTTTTCAATTCTGTCTCTCCATCACTATGCCAGCCCATCCCCTCTTCACCTGTATGATAGAGATTCAGCAAACAAGAATTATAGGTTTCTCCAGACACCTCCTCTATTTTGGTTTTGATTTTCTGTAAGGTCTCCGTCCAAGGTAAGGCTATTTTGGTTGCCCCAGAATATCGATACGGAAATGGCTTATCTGCGTACCAGGCCACCTTCCGCTTCGTCACAAAATGTTTTCCAAAGATAAAGGATTCATCGTGCCGCCACTCGATATTATCCAATAGCGTTTGGTAATACTGATCTGCTAAGTCTCTGTTAATGATAGGCCCATAGTAGATAGCCTCGCCATCGAAGGGGAGGATGTTGGTGGTCGGGTCTGAGTTAAATAGGTCCATGAAAAGTTCTATCGATTTTTAAGCGCCCTTCTTCAGGTAAAAGAAATGCATTTGATTTTTCTAATTTCGTTTGAATTTCGTCTATGCCTTCGCCAAAAATTGTAGCAGTGAATTCATGCGCCTTCGACATAGTGCTTATATAAGTATCCGTCTCCCTTTGTCTAGTTAATTTTCTCAAAGATAGTATATAATCATCTCTATATACATTTGGTATTATTATTTTCGATTGATTTGCCGATACTAATTCTGCATTCATCATTACTCTGGCAACTCGTCCATTGCCATCTAAGAATGGATGAACTTCGCTTATCATAAACATCATGTATATAGCTTTTGCAAATGGAGAATTTAGTGCAGCATAAAATTCATATCCTTTTATTAGTGTTCCTCTTACCAAATTATAATCAACAAAAGATGTTCGACCAGCAAAATTATTTTTGTTCTTAAAAACCCCTGGCGTCTTATCTTTCCTAGACGAGAGAAGTACTTCATGTCTATACTGCAAAATCTTAAGTAACTCCTCTGGATTACTTGGTGTTATTTGCATCTCCGTTTTATTAGATACAATTTTATGAGTGCCTAAGATATCATGGGAGTCTTCATTTCTTGTTGGGATTGGAACTTGCGTTTCGATTATTTTTTTTGCTTCATCTATTTCAAATACGGTTCCTTCAATGTAGTTAGAAAAATACCCCTCAAAAAAAGCGAAGCTTTGGAATGCATTTATTTCTTGGTTCTTTTCCTCCAAATTTTTAAACTCATATTGCTTTAATCTTCTAAACAATTTTTGAAATAGTTCATGTCTATCAGGATCAAATGGAACTCCAAAGGCTCGAGCGGCTGCAACTGAAGAGGTTAGTATTTTCGATGGGTGCGTAGTTAATAATGCACTGATTATTTTGTCTAGCTTTTTGAATTCTTTAATCATTCCTAAAGCTGCAGAAATAACCTTTGCCCTATCTCTAAGTTTATTGAGTTCTTCTTCACCGTTAATTCTTACAATTTGATCAAGCCTTTCCTCTATCTCAGATAAGGTTAATGTCTTTGAATCAGCTCCTTGCTTTCTTGATGTTTGCAAGTTCTCTAAAAATGCTCTTTCTCTTTGTGATGCATAAATTTCTCCTGATAGTATATTGTCTCCTTCTATTGGACCGCTACCCTTTAGGAACCTTATTGTTATTCCTGGCAGCTTTGCTTTCCTTGTATAAGAATATGTTAAGAATAACTGATTTGTTGAAGTCGGAGCAAACTCTAAAGCTGATCGATGACTTAATACTGCACCTGGATACAATCTACCTAAAATAGTGAAGACATTTCGTTTAACTATTTTTTCTGGCTTGTCATCAAGCTTTCCTGTATATAATCGAGGAGCAATCTTTTTGATCTTACCCTCTTTTTCTAGCTTGGATATTTTTTTTGAAATTACGGGAGTCGAAGACCCAAAAATTACTTCTTGTAAATGTATTGGTAGATTATTTTCCACATAACTGGCTTTTATCGAGTATCTAAACAAATAATTTCTGCCAAAGAGACGATATAGTTAAATATTTTCTATTAAACCAAATATAGAAAATAATTTCCATTAAATGTACTAAATCTATCCATGTTGGAAAATAATTTCCACTAATTGAAAGAAAAGCGAAAATAAACTACTTTATTACATTTGAGCCTACTCTGAAAACTGAAGAATTGCATAAAGTAATCGCCTGATGTGTAGTAATTTTGAATCAGGCGGGAATATTGTGATCTTAATAACACATTATAACTAAATGCAAGGATGGCGTTGAGGCTTTCCCAACTAATTTCAGGCGGATTATAATCCCCAACAAACACTACTTTTTGTTTTGGCTATTTATATAAATATAGATCAACTGAGGGCCGTGAGGAATAAATCTATGAAGGTACTAACCAACATAGGCTATATACAAATACAATCACCCATTAATTTCACCCCTACTTCAAATCATTCAACAGCGTCTCTGCAGCCAACTTTCCCAGATTATTTGAAGCCAATGGACTTGAACCAGTAATCAACTTTCTGTCTACACAAACCGTATCATCCATTTTTGTATTCATCAAATTGGCACCGAGGGACTTTAACTGCTCACTTATGCCATACGGCATTTTGCCAGGCAAATAACCTATTATCGGTGTTTGATTATCTACGGAATCTGGAAACACCGCTATATTGTACCCTTTGTATAGAAATTCTTTACTGCCCAAAGTTGTTGCAAGGAAAGCTCCCGGTCCATGACACAGACTGATCGTGAATAACTGTTTTTCATGTGCCCACCTAAGTACCGTATCTACATTCTTGTCTTCAGGAATACCAATCATGGCTCCATGTCCACCTGGAATAAAAACGGCTGCATACTGTTCAGATTGGCTGAAGGACTTACTAATAAAATCAGCTAAGCTTATAGGATTTTCAAAATTTGATTTTTGCTCTTCGTAGATGCCTTTGACATGCTCGTCTTCTTGAGGGAAAGCCCACATTTCGAAAATCGCTGGTTTTCCATTAGGTGTGGCTATTTCAAATTCGAAGCCGGCATTTCTCAAATGAAGCATAGGCAGTAAAGTTTCAACTGGATGATTTCCTGTGGAAAAGAGCTTTCCATTCTTCATTTTGAGATTCATCTTTTCAGTACAAATAACTAGGATCTTGTTTTTTTCTCCTTTGTACTTTTGATAAGAGATGTTTTCAAAATCTGTTTTAGCAGGTACTCCTAATTTCAATGCCAACTTGGAAGGACTGTAAGATCCATCTGATTCTAACTTAGGTGCGATACCGAGTAACTTCTTTATCATGGTGGTTGTATTTAAATATAATTCACTAATTGATCGATTGGCTTTCTGACTTTTACAAGATTGACCAACCAATCTTTGTCTGCATCTCGATATCCAATCGGGAGAAGCAAGGTGCTTTTCAATCCTTTTTCTTTCAAATTGAGCAACTCGTCCAAGGCTTCTGAGTCAAATCCTTCCATCGGAGTACTATCTAGACCTTCAACAGCTGCTTGTGTGATTGCTGACATGAGCGCAATGTAAGTTTGCCGTGCAGCATGTTCGAAGTTTTGCTTAGGATCTTTTTGGGGATAATTTGCCAAGAGTTGTTTGCGATAATTTTCCCAGCCTTCATTTTTAAAACCTCTGATCTCATTGGTCAAATCAAACATATGATTGATTCTGTCTTCTGTATAATGATCCCAAGCTGCAAAAACCAAAAGGTGAGAACAATCCGTAATTTGTGCTTGGTTCCATCCAATTTCTTTGATATTAGATTTGACCTCCTTGTCTGTAATGACAAAAACTTCAAATGGCTGGAGACCGCTAGAAGTAGGAGCCAGTCTTATCGCTTCAAGTATATTATCAATTTTCTCTTGAGGCACCTGATCACCATTCATGGCTTTTGTAGCGTACCTCTTTTTCAATATATCTAAATATTTCATTGTGCTGTGTTTTGCACAAAGGTCAACTTTAAAACAGTGATAAATCTTGATCTATGGTAAGAAATTAAGAATGAGCGATTTCTTTTCTTATCCTACTCAGACTTTCTGGCGTTATTCCAAGAAAGGAAGCAATCTGATAATTTGGAATCACCTTTTCAAAGAGTTCATACTCTTCTACGAATTTTTGGTATTTCTCTTTTGCGGTAAGGCTCAATAAACCTAAAATTCTTTTTTGTAGCGCGGCAACTCTATTCTCTAGACCTGTGCGCTGCAGGATAGCAAGCTCAGGATAGGTATTGTAGAGTTTATCAAGTTCCTTGTGTTCAAATAAGATCACTTTAGAGTTGGAAAGACTTTCGATATACATCACAGACTCCGCACTTTTAAACAAAGTGATGTAATCACTAATCCACCAGTTTTTGATGGCGAACTGCAAGGTATGTTCTTTTCCGTTTTCTGTCTTGTAAAAAGATCGGAGACAACCACTAACTACAAATATCTGTATTTTTCTAAATGAGTTTTCAGATAGGAGAATTTCTCCCTTCTCTACATTTTTTACAATAGAAATATTTTTCAAATCTCTTTTCATCTCTTCAGAAAGCGGCATACGCTTTTCAATGTATTCTATTATTTCTTCCATTTGGGTATAATTTGGGAGTCTCTAGATTCGCCTCTAGCCTTGTAAAGTTTTCTGAGCAAATTCTCTGTATGTGTTTTGAGTTGATTCTATTAAATTTTGTTTGTCATTTTCTTTATCGTAGTTGTTCATCTTACTATTGTACTTTCTAACATATTTATCGCTCCACTCGACCAACTCCATAATCAAAGGAGCCAAATCAATTCCCTTTTCCGTAAGTAAATAAATATTCTCTTTTTTGTTACCGCTCAATTTTCTTTTGCTTACTACTTCTAAAGACTCCAATATCTTTAACCTTGAAGCAAGCAAATTAGTAGCAACTTTCTCATCAGAAACTACAAACTCCTTGAAAGTAGTCTTCTTATGAAGCAACATATCACGCACTATCAAAATAGACCATTTGTCACCAATCAAATCCAGGGCTGAAGCAATCATACAGGAAGATCGAAATTTTAATTTCATAAAAACAAAGGTAATGCTTATGGGCATCTCTATCAACCCCATTCAAATGACTATCGAAATTTTACAAATTTCTATCTGATTTTGCATCTTGAACTATTTCGTTGTTCTTCAGTCGCTTAGCACAGGCTAAACTTCTTCATCAGGCCTTCCCGTTGCTAAAACGGGACAAGCTATATTTCAAGCGCATAATCAGATTAGTCTATTTTCAGAGGTTAATAGAGGTGCCCTTTCATTTTAAAGTAATAATGCGTAGTATTGCTTTAATTATTAAAGTAAAAACCACAATTATGCTAGCAGGACATTACGCAACAGCGCTCGTAGCTTATCAAAAATTCCCCAAGGGCACCTTACTCTATTTCTTGATTGCTTCTCAGCTACAGGACTTATTGTGGTTTGCATTTCATTACTTAGGTCTAGAAAGAACCACCCCAAACGATGTATTGGACACCACTGTAAGTAACATGCTTGTAAATATGCTCTACAGTCATGATCTGCTTCCACTCATTGCATGGTTGATCATCATTTTCTTAATTGGTAAATTCCTTTTTAAGGATAACAAAATAGGATTGGTTGGCTCCGCTTTGGTGCTTAGCCATTTTGTGCTTGATTTCTTTTCTGGTCATCCGCATCATATTTTCGGATTGGATTCGGGCGCTGTAGGATTAGGGAATTATGCGACCCATGTGTATCAAGCCATCGCCATAGAAGCTGTTGCCATAGTTGGGATTCTGTGGTATTTCTTTAGCCAAGAAAAAAAGCATGGCGTCGAACGTAGCTCTAAAAACAAAGCCTATATCATAGGTCTATTTGTATTCGGCGTTGTGTTTATGCTATCAATTGCTACTACTTCTTTTAGGACGCTTTTAGGGATACCAGAATTTGATTTAGGTTTCAATACCAGTGTGCCGACTTTAATCCTGACTTATGTCGGTATGATTATTTATCTTAATCATTTTGTGCCGAAGTTTAAGTAATCTTATTTGTAAATTTATTCACTGAAAGTAAAAAGCCGAAAGAACAATGCATGCTCTTTCGGCTTTAGACTCCAATATCAATACTCCAATACAAGCATTCCACTATCGCAATTTAGACATTTGTAATGGTAAGATCCGAGTGGTGAAATTATATCAACGTGACCGTCCCTTTTAATTGCCTTACTATACCGTTAGGTAGTTCAATGTCCATTATATAGAGATAAACACCAAGATTTGCTTTCTTACCTCTAATAATGCCATCCCATCCATAATCAGCAGCGTCAGCCATCAGAAAATTATTAGCCTCATAAACTAGACTACCCCATCGATCATAAATTCTAAAGTGTGATACTGTAGAATTATTATCTAATGAAGAGAATGGATGAAATTTTTGATTTAAACTACTCAAAGCATTTCCAGAGAATACAGTTGGGAAGAATATAGATTCAACCTCTTGCTCATTAACTATAATCTGAACCACTGCTTCGGCTTGACAATCATCACTAAAAGTAACGACTACACTGAGCTCTGTATCTACCGAACTAGTAATACTCGGAGAAAGGCAATCATCACAACTAAGCTCAGCATCTCCAGTCCATTCAATGCTTATTATCTCTCTGCTATCATCACTAACAATAGCTGTAAGTATACGCGGTTCATTTTCTTCAATGAAAATAGCCTCAGGCAGACTGACTGAAGGAGTTATAAATTCGTCTATATCTATATCTCCAATTCTATACTGACAATCAGATGCGTCTTTTACCACGAGTTCATAGGTTCCACTTTCAAGATTATCGAATACAGAAGACGAGGCAAACTCTCCTCCCCCATCGACAGAATAAGCGTAAGGTTCAACGCCTCCTTCAATGCCTTCTATGAGAATCGATCCAAACTCATCGCTACAACTTCCTTGAGTACTACTCCCAATAGCGTTTGTAATGTCTGTCTGTCTAACCTCTGTTGTTTGTGTGCTAGAGCAACCAGCATCGTTGGTCACAACTACTGTATAAATTCCAGGTTTATCTACAATCACTGATGATTCTTTGCTCAGCTCACCACTAATTCCACTCCATACTATAGACAAATCTTCAGATGCCGATTCTATTGCTAATTCAGAATTTTCCTGGGTACAATTTAAATCATTACTCTTATCAATACTAAAGTCTGGATCATCTCCTATCATATCTACGATGATAGACCGCACGTCTGTGCATGTACCGGATGCATTACTTATAGTCACTGAATAATTACCTTGCTCCGTAATACTAATTGACGCTGAATCTCCCCCGCTAGCGGAAAATCCAGTTGGTCCCGACCAGTTGTATAGTGCATTCACTAAAGACGTAGTTACGCTAAGATTTACTTCATCGGTATTGCAGCCCAAGTCACCTGATTTGCTGACTTCAGAAATAATGGGCGTTAAATCTTGACTAATCGTTACTGAATCTATTACCGAACAACCGCTCATGGGATCGAAAATAGACACAACATACATTCCAGGTTGATCTACGATTATTATTCTATCGGTAGATGAAAATGAGGGGCCGACCCAATCATAAGTCAAGCCTGTGATGGAAGTATTTGCAGTCAGAGTCGATGTAGAATTCTCACAATCAATATCGGATGATTTAATGATATATATACTTGGTGGTCGCTGAATGACTACAGTCTCTACGTAGGTACAAGTTGATTCTTCGGATGTAATAGTTACAGAATATGATCCAGAGTCGTCTACCAAGATACTGGATTCTATAGAGCCATTTGACCATCGATAAGTTACGTCTACCTCGTTTGCTTGCGCCTGCAGCAAAATATCTTTGACACTCGGGTCGCAAATAGAATCCATGTCAGAAGTTACTATTTCACCAGTCAATGTTCTCAAGTCTGTTACCATAATTGTCACGGAACGTTCGCAATATCCTGCTGCGTTTAGGGTTAAGGTGTACATACCTTCTGCCATAACATCAATAGTAGATGTACTAGCATCTATCCCAGGTCCTGTCCATGAATACTCAAGGCCTGCTACTGTGGATTCTGGATCTAGCGTTATGATAGGGGTCTCGCACGTCAATATAACATCATCAATATCTACATCAATGGTTTCTCCTCCATCAGATGCTATAATAATACTATCTCTAGTAAAGCACGAACTGCCTGGTATAGATAATGATAAATAATACGTACCAGGTTGCGTAACCTTTGGCGACAACTCACTAGACGTAAAACTACCAGGTCCGCTCCACTCCACAATCGAGCCTGTACTAGGTATTTCCGTATCAATCGAAAGGGTATAGCTCCCTTCATCGCAGTCAAAATCTGGAGTTTCATTTATAATAACTGGGACCTCACTGTCAATCAAAAATAGAGTATACGTATTGGAACAATCTCCATCCGCAATACTACCCAAGGTAATGAGATATTCCCCAGGGTCACAATATTCATTACCGGCAATATTGTAGCAACCATCAGACTCAAAGCAATGATAAACAGTATCTTGCTCTATGTTTGATGGCATCACATTAAAATTATCTACATAGTAAAAACTTCTAGGAGCGCATAAATCGAAGCCACCAATAGTCATAAAATTTTCGCCTCCTGAGGCAGTATAAAAACCAGATATAACTGTCCAGGTGTCAAAATTTGTTGGAATATCAAGCATCGTTAACTGAGGTGTTGAAGCAACAATATTGGAATTAGGCACTGTTTCACTAAAGTATAATCCAAACCGATCGCAAGCAGAAAAATCTCTATTTGTAAATTCAGCGAGACTCACTTGAAACTCAACATAATAGCAGCTATCCGCAATTAATGGTGACGTAAACTGACCTACCAAATATTCTCCTATAGTGAAATATCCTGCATATGCATCTCCTGCAAAAGGTTCTTGATTTCCATGATAATTTATAGGTACCTCAACACTTTGTGATACACCAGTAGTAGGTTCAGCGCATCGATTGTAGTAATCTGGTGATCCAAGGGCTACTTGCCAACCAATAGATCTATTCACTTGGTTGGTCTCTGATGGACAAATAGAATACTCCTCAAATCCAGGATTGACTACTAAATTTTGACCTGACAGTAATGTAGTTGTGCCAATAATAAATATCCCTATTAGTAAGAGAACTAGCAAATTTAAATCTGAAATTGATTTCATGGAGTCAAATATTTTGAATAATACTATTCAAGTTATATAATATTAGGGCGCCTCTAGTAAAAAGAGAATATCTGTGTAAAACTGCTTCTGTATTGGGAAAAGGTCTTGTTGGTTGAATTCAAATTTAAAACTTTCGTAGCATGTAATTTTAATTCAATCTATATATAATACTATACCAAAATGGCCAAAATGGATTTATATCTTACGTGCACCTCTAATTACTACATTCTTGTTCTACTTCCGTTTCAAGAGGCAGTAAATAGAGCCCCCCTTAACACCGAATAATCTCTGTTAAACACAATCTTAGTTTATATGTTCGTGTTTGAAAACACAATTTTATCTAAAAAAACTTAAAGGCACCTTTATCAACCTCGTTCAAGATATAATCAAAATTAAAAGCATTTTTATTT
>Ga0209187_1003370_pt1 | contig 13439 bp, 8 predicted proteins | sample BantaG_FD_187430 | JGI IMG/M metagenome (GOLD analysis project Ga0209187, IMG submission 187430) | Marine algal microbial communities from Bantry Bay, Ireland - BantryBay_4 metaG (SPAdes) (version 2) | ecosystem: Host-associated > Algae > Red algae > Unclassified | place: Bantry Bay, Ireland... | reverse complement strand
GCCTGTAATTCGGCCACCACATCGCAGCGATCAAACGTTCTGCCGCCATAGTTGTAGCCGTTGACGGCAATGAGCACGGTCGGCTCGATCTGCGTGAAGCGATCCAGCACACTGCGCGAGCCAAAATCGGGCGAGCAGCTCGACCAGATCGCACCAAGGCTGGCCGTTGCCAAAACAGCAACTATCGCTTCGGGGATGTTGGGGATGTATGCCACCACGCGATCCCCCTTCTTTACGCCACTCTCGCGCAGCACCTGCGCCAGTCGATTGGTCTGATCGTAAAGCTGCTGCCAGCTAACTTCGGTCAGCGCTTCATCCTCGGCTTTGTAGAGCAGCGCAGGCTGCGCGTCCGTCCGCTTACCAAAGATATTCTCGGCCCAGTTCATCTCCATGCACACAAACCATTCCGCACCGGGCATCTTACTACGGTGCATCTTGCGCTTGCCCAAAACTTGGGTCGCGGGCGTCGAACATTTAAGCTCAAAATAGTCCCAAATGCTCTCCCAAAAGTCAGCGACATTCTCAACCGACCATTGCCACAATTCGGCATAAGTCGAATAAGTCACCTGTCGGTTTTGGGCCAACCAACGCATATAGTGGGTTAGATTGGCATTTTCGATAACGTCTGAGGTGGGCTGCCAAAGCAGGCTGCCTTCGGTAATTTCGGTCATGGGTGCAGATCCTAATTTGGTTCGGTTAACATTCATATATGCAGAAATTTTACCATATCTATTGCGCTAGGGCACAGGTGTGGATAAGGGGCGGTTGTATGCGTTGCGCCAACTCTGATGTGGGTGAAATCGCTACGAATATTTTATGCTATAATTATGTGACGATGCTATACCAGAAAATAATGAGTAATAGGCCGATGGAGACGACAGATGCGCACCCCCTTTCCCGGAATGGATCCATATTTAGAACGAATCAGGCATGGGCACATAGAGCAATCGCGTACTTTGGTCGACTAGGATTGAAATCCTAGCCTGTTCACGAAGTGGCCGCTATGCGGCATAACGGGAAGCCTGCTAAAGACAGGCTGTTTTGTCCCATTTTTCACCATAACAACAGGGCTTCAGTCTGTTTCCCATACCAGATGCCGTGTTTCAACCGGCATTTTGCGCTTGACAAGTCGTTCGACGCTCGTCACGGGATCGAGCGAGGTGGACGGGTCCCGTGTTTAGTGGAAGGTGACTGTCACTTTAGGTAGCGCGAGGGCAAAAGTCGGTCAACAATTTCAGACCATTCGGCAGTGACAGTCACCTGAAACGACCAAAACCCAAAAAGAAACTTCAACACAACCCAACAGTCTCAAATCAATCCTCTTTATAGACAAATAACCACAAACGAGAAAATAACCATGTGGAACATTCTCCTAACGGCAACCATCGAAACAGCAATCGGACTAATTGGTAACGCTGGCTTTGCAGACGAGCTAACCCAACTAACTTCAACTTGGCGCAATGCAGATGAACGGGCGCGACGGTTGGCGTTTGACAAGGCGGTGGAGCAAGCTTTTGCAGGCTTAATCAATGCCGCAGATCAAGAGAAGGTTCGTACTTTCGTTGAACATCGCCCTATTCGAGACGAGATGCTCGCGGGACTACTTGATCCTGTCTCCGGTTTTGATATGAGCTATTTGGCGGACTCAATGGGAGATCGCTTTCCGCGTCAGGCGCGTTCGCTGCGCCGCTTCTTTTCGAATTTAGAAACAGCATTGCTTCAAGATGGCTTATGGGGACCAACGCTTGAGCGCTTTCACGAGTTGCGCTTTCGTGACGATGTAATAGCGGCCCTAAAAGAACGAAATCAAGATCTCTCGCCGCGCGAACTGGTACAATCTCTCGATACGAGATTGGAGAAGGAACTTGGCATCAAACTGGATGGCAGTGGTGCAATTGCTCAGGGAGACGGTGCCGTTGCCGCAGGCGAAGGCGGGATGGCAATCGGTGGTGATGTGCAACAGATCGTCCAATATTTTATCCAAGAATTAACGCTTCCTACCGAAGATGGCTTGCCAGACAACGCAACCTTGTATCAGCGCTATTTGCAACAGGTAGCCACACAAACTGGTATCCTGCGTGGACTTGATTACGCGAGTGCAGACCCAAACAGCAATGTGCAGATAAAGTTAGCCGATATCTACATCAATCTAGACACGACGCATCAAGTTCGTCCAGAGGATTCTCTAACTGAAAGAAAACGAGGCGAATTATCTACGGGTGAAGAAGAAACCATTATTAGGATGGCAGCTAATGAAGATAGAGAGGCGCGCCCCCTAGCAGCACTCGAAGCGTTTGTAAAAAACCCGCGTATGATTTTGCTCGGCGGACCGGGCGGCGGCAAATCAACTTTTGTCAATCACTTGACTTTCTGCCTTGCAAGCCATGGAATGCAGCCAGATGCAGGATGGCTAGAACGGTTGCCCGAATGGCCCCCAGAACGCCAAGGGCTAACTCCTTTACGCATTATCCTGCGTGATGTAGCCGCATGGATTCAGACAACCCAACCAAACCAAACTGATTGCGGTCTCTTTACTGCCTATTTGACCCATTGGCTGACCCAAAATGCCTTGGCCGACTATGACAAGCCGCTAACCGAACTGCTGCACCAAGGTAATATACTGCTCTTGCTGGATGGGTTGGACGAAGTACCGATCGATGCGCACCTGCGTGGACATATGATGGCAATGATAGAGGCGGTGGGCGAGACCTTTTCGGGCTGCCCAATCTTGATAACCAGCCGCGTGCTGAGCTACCGCGAAGATTCGAATTGGCAGTTAGATGCCAAGCAATGGCAGGATTTTGAGCTGGCTGCCTTTAGCGAGACAAAGATCGAAACCTTTATCCAGACTTGGTACCAACAACTCCAGCAACTGGGGCAAGTTGATGATGGTGATGAGCGCAGCCAGGGATTATTGCAAGCTGTGCATCGCCCTGATCTGTGGCGTCTGGCAAAAACACCGCTGCTGCTGACCGTGATGGCAATGGTCCATGCGCGTAACAATGAATTACCCGATGCCAGGGCATTGCTCTATGAGGAAGTGGTCGATCTGCTCCTGTGGCGGTGGGATGCGATCAAAATTCGCTCCAAGGATGGCAAGGAGACGGATCTGCGCCAATTGTTAGAGGTGGCGGGGCTAAAAGATATTGACCTCAAACAATTGTTGTGGGAAACCGCCTTTACCGTTCATGGTTCGGTTAAAGATGAGGGCAGCGAGGCGACAGCCGACATTCCTGAAAGAATGTTACTGCGTGGTTTACAGCAGCTTCACCCCAGTCAGGATCTAAACTGGGCAGACCAGATGGTGGCAATCGTCAAGCAACGGGCTGGCTTGTTAGTTGAAGATGTGCCTGGCACCTATCGTTTTCCCCATCGAACTTTTCAAGAGTATCTTGCTGCATGTTATCTAAGCAACCAAGGTGATTTTGGCGAAAAGGGAAGTGACCTAGCCAAGCAGGGCGTTTTTTGGAAGGAGGTTTTACTATTGGCGGTGGGGCGATTGATTCACAATGGTGATACAGACAAGCCGCTGGTCTTAATCAGCCATCTCTGTATTGGAGCAGAAGGATATGCTGGCGGCGATACTAGCGATGATACTAGTGATGATACTAGCGATGATACTAGCGATGACGCGATTTGGTCTCAGGTTTGGCGCGCTGGTGATGCGCTAGTCGAGATTGGTTTAGAGCGAGCGCGGCGGAATCCGTTAGGTAAAGATATGATTAGCAAAACGCAAACGCATCTAAAAACGCTCATTACAGAAGATCATCTTTCGCCACGAGAACGGGCAGAGGCGGGTGCTCTGCTGGCCGAGGTTGGAGACCCGCGTGATTTTGATGAGATGGTTGAGATACCGGCTGGACCATTTACAATGGGCAGCACAACAGCAGAGATTAGCCAGTTGGTTGAAGATTATCCAGGTAGCAAAGAATGGTGGGAAGCGGAAGGTCCGCAGAAGCGAATTGAAGTACCCCAATTTTTGATGAGCAAATATCTCGTTACCAATATGCAGTATGATCGCTTTATCGATGCAACTGACCATGCGCCACCCCGACATTGGAATGGGTCGTCTCCTCCCCAATCGCTTCTCTCGCATCCTGTAACGCATGTCTCTTGGAACGATGCTGTGGCTTACTGTAAGTGGCTTACAGATGAGAAGGGGGTTAGGTATCGCCTACCAACCGAAGCAGAGTGGGAGAAAGCCGCGCGTGGTATGGACGACGCCAGAATCTATCCATGGGTGGGTTCATTTGATGCTAAATTCTGCAATATGGCCGAAACGGGTATTGGGAGTACCAGTCCAGTTGGTATTTTTAAGGTTGGTGCCAGCCCATATGGCTGCTTAGACATGGTCGGCAACGTGTGGGAATGGACGCAAAGTATTTATAAAGAATATCCGTACAACCCAGATGATGGCCGCGAAAAGCTAGATAGTGATGGAGATCGGACGTGTCGCGGCGGCTCGTTCTTCATCCTTGATTATTTCGTGCGCTGCGCCTATCGCTACAACTTCGATCCCACTGACGGGAACGACGACTTGGGTTTTCGGATTTTGTCCCCCGGCAGTTGAGCCTCTGATCTCAGTTTTCTCTGGTCGATGGAGGAGAGTATGCGAGACTAGTTTCTTAAGCGCCGTGAGATGGGTCGTCCTCTGCGAGGGGGTCTGGGGGAGCGAAGCGTCCCCCAGCGACGCGCGTGATTTTTTTTACAAATAATTTTTACGAATATGGTATGATGAAGAGAGGGAAAAGAAACAATGCCAATTCAAGTAAGTGGACGCTATGCCGACATACATTCCTTCGAAAACTTATGGCTCTCCTACCGTAAAGCGGCCAAAGGCAAACGTAATCGCGCGGCCGCGGCACGATTCGAATTCAAGTTAGCCGACAAAGGAGCTCTTCCATGGAACCAATTACAACCATCCTCTTAACTGCGCTCACAGCAGGCGCAGCGGGCATCGCCACTGGCACCCTGCAAGAAATCGGCAAAGACGCGTACATCAGCGTTAAAGATCGCACCATCAAACGCTTTCGCGGCAAAGCCAAAGTCGACAGCGCGTTAGAGATGCTCGAAGCTGACCCCAAATCAGAAACGAGGCAGTTGATGTTGCAAGAAGAATTGGAAAAAGGAGCCGCCGCCGATCCAAGCATAGAAGAAGACGCCGACTTGCGGGGCGCACTTCAGAACTTACTTAACCAGATCGAGAAGAGTGGCTCATCACCAGCCGCGACGGTCAAAATTTCACTAAAAGGCGATGGCGCAATTGCGCATGGAGATGGTGCCGTGGCAGCGGGCAAAGGCGGCTTTGCAATTGGCGGCAACATCGACAAAGGGTCAACAATAATTACGGGGAACAAAAATCGCGTGTGCGATGAAGAATGAGATGCAAGCAAGAGCTGTCACGACAGGTGACGTCCCCAGCACGGGCTAGACAATGATCCGATAGCGAATCTACTAAAAGTCCGTGCCGGGGATGTGCGCTACCCCGTCATTTTGTCTTTAGGGGACAACTTTTGCTTGCGCTTGGCGGAAGGGCTGAGTATTTGTTAATCCGCTTCGCCAATATTTGACGTAAGCATGCCCTTCCCTTCTTCGGTTAATTTCTGGACTTGCTCTTCACTTTCGGCATGGGCAAGCGTCACGGGTTTGGTTACGTGATAGGCAACCGGCACCATGAGATGATCCTGTAAATTTTGACCAACGCCCTGCAGATCGATCACGACATCGATATCGAACTTTTCGAGCGTCTCTTTCGGCCCAACGCCCGACAACATCAGCAGCTGAGGTGAGTTGACTGCACCGCCACAGAGAATGACCTCTTTGTCCGCCGAGACGGTATGCTCTTCGCCATCCTTACGATAAGTTGCACCCGTACAGCGTCGTCCGTCGAACGTTAGCTTAACAACCTGTGCCTGCGGAATGGCAGTGAGATTGTCTTGTGCCAATGCAGCGTGCAAAGAGCCAACCGCGGCGCTATGGCGCATTTTGATCCAGCCTGTTCATGGATTGTCCACACCACCTCCAACGACGGTGATTGCTTACTGGGTAAACTCCGAGTGCTCTGCTGTCTTATAATGGATTCCTGCGCAGGCAGGAATGACAGTCGTGCGGCATTGGGGAACCCACGTAAATTTGGATTGCCCCCAACTAAAATGCACCAAATATAATTCTACTTATTCGTCAGAATCTCCTTAATAGGATAGCTCGACAGCAGTTCGTGACCCGACTCTGTGATCAGCACCTGCTCTTCTAACTTCACACCCGGCCCGCCCGAAATGCGGCCCAAATAACTCTCTACGCAGATCACCATGCCTGGCTCAAGCTGACCATTGTAGCCAGCCTCATTCCACGCAGCAGGAAAATAGATGCACGGATATTCATCGCACAGCCCCACGCCATGATAGAGACACGAATAGTTACGAAACTCATTTGGATTATATTGGAACGAATCGAAGGTGAGCTCCTTGAAAGTTAACCCGGGCTTGAGCCAATCCATGTTGCGCCAGATCTGTTCGTAGGCCATATCGTAAATTTCCTGCTGCTCTGCAGTGGGCGGCAGATCGCCACAGATCCACGTGCGCGAAATATCGACACAGATGCCGTATGTGCCAATTAGATCCGTGTCGAAGGCCACAAAGTCACCATTCTCGATAGTGCGGCTGCTGCACTCTTGGAACCACGGATTGCAGCGCGGGCCCGACGCCATCAGCCGCGTCTCGATCCACTCACCACCGCGCGCAATATTCTCGGCATGCAGATAGCTCCACAAACGCTGCTCCGAAATGCCCGGCTCCATCTGTTGGCGCATCACCTCCATCGACGCTTCACACGAGTGGATCGCGCAGCGCATCATTTTGATCTCTTCATCACATTTAATCAGACGCGCAAGCTCCATCACCTCTTCGCCATTAAAGACATCGACCCCATGTCGGTTAAGCGCGTGCAGCCCCTCGGGGTTACAGCGATCCGCTGCCAGACGCATGTTGCCACCACCATGCTGCTTGACCAAATCGGCAATCTCCGCCGCCCACTTTTCCGCGTGCTCCTCATAACGGTCGCCCGATCCAAAGTAGAACCACGACGTCCCGGGTCGCACCTCGTCGACCACTTCGCTATGGTCGCTCAGAAACTCTGTGCCGTGATAGTCAAACATGATGGTTGGTCCGTCTGTCAGCACAAGCACGTAGCGCGCGGCGTTATGCGTAACCCAAAGCTGCATATTTGTGCTGTCGGTGGCATAGCGCGTGTTCAGCGGATCAAAGAGAACGATGCCCGCATAATCGAATTTGCGTAGCTGCTCCCGCACGCGATCCAGTCGATAGCGGCGAATCGCGGGCTGATCGGGCAGTTCAAGTCCAGCTTCTTGCCACTCGCCCACCGCGAGATCACCTGGACCGAGCGTGTGTAGGTTGAGCGTTTCGGCGTAGTCGATTGTTGTTTGTGAAGGCGTTTGGAGCGCTCCAATCTTGGCCCGATGTTTGCCGGTAATCACATTTGCTGTCATAGCGAGTAACCTCTTTATTTATCTATAATAACGGTATGTAATTTCTCAATATCGTGGGGACGAACAGCGTAGGCTGAGCTTTGCATTTCGTGCAAATGGTCGCTTTGCACTGAGCACTTCGCCGAAGTGAAGCCGAAGCTGTCCCACAATTTATTGAGAAGTTACAGAAGATATTTCAAAAGACTAGAAAAGATGGTTCAACCGGATCTCATGTGGTTGACAGAGTGCGTCGCACTGTTCACCAATGGGTTCTGGCTCGAATCACTCTCTGAACAGTGCGACGCACCCGACACGGGAGATCCACTATGGCTGGTTTCAATGTCAACCACATGAGATCCCGAAGAGCCTAAAAGATTTGTACTTTTCTCTGCGCCTCTGCGTTCAGATTTGAGGTGGCGCAACTATACTCTTGGTGAAAGGTTGAATCAAAGCGTCCCGATTACCCAACCCAATTATCCAAATCGACGTGCCCGACCGCGACGTTTGAGCGCCAATAAAGCGCTCACTAAAATCAAAATACCACCCAGCCACTGAATCAACGTCAACCGTTCATCCAAAAACAAAAACGACCACGTCACCGATAGCAATGTTTCGAGCGGCATAAAGAGCGATGTTTGCCCACTGCCGATTCGATTGATGCCAGCATAGAGGCAGAGACGAGCCAAATAGGTGCTAACCACTGCCAGCAAAAGCGCGGCGAACCATTGATTGCTGCTGTAAACGGGCAACTCTTCCCCCTGAAGCCACCACCAGCCAACGATCAAAATTGCCATAAACATGGTAACGTAAAGCGCAGTCGTGCGCGAGTCATAGGTAGTCATATACCATTGCGCAATAGCGAATTGAATACCAAACCCAAGCACGGCCACCAGCACCAGCACGACACCGCGCGGATCAATATTTTCACTTGGGCCACCCACCAATAACACCACGCCCCCGATCCCCAAAAGCAAACGCACAATATTGCGCGGCGTAATCTTTTCTCCACGTAACGCCAGCAGAATCAGCACAACAATGGGCGTAGCCGACAGCAACATCGATCCAATCGAGGCGGGCAGCGTTTCGAACGCACGAAAGATGCAAAACATGCTGGCCGCATTGAAGAACGCAATCGCAATGATTGCCAGCAGACCGCGCCGATCGACGCGGAAAAGTGACGGCTGTGTCAGCACAATGGTCAACGAAGTTAAGAACGCCGAGACCACAAAGCGTACAGCCAATAGCGTATCTGGCTCCGCACCACCGCTGATCAAGCCACGTGCAAGCGTCGGCGCAATGCTGAAACAGAGCGTGGCTAATAGAGCGTAAATCCACCCCCACCAATCCGCAGAAAAGGTTGTTGATTCAGTGATAGTGGCACTACTTATTTGATTTTTCACGTATGAAAGTTCGTCTTATGGAGTCGGACACATTGCCATTCTAAAGTATTCTGCGGAGATTGTACTCTGTTTTTGCGAAATACTCTAGAATGACAATACTTGTTGCACTATGTTTCGCCTAATTTTGCCTATCTTCCAACAAACGGGAAATAGAACAAACTATCTGCCGGGCCTAGCCCGACAACCGGTATAGATATTTCTACCGAATTTGCGCCAACGACTTCAGCCGTTTCATTGCTAAATAACATAACGTCAGCCACATTTTGAAGCTCCGTTTTATCTGACGGCCACGGCAAATCAGTATTGAGCGTATACGCATAAGTTTGTTCTTCTTTTGCCGCTAACGTTGCAATATTCACAGTACAAATTGTATCTGTACTTGTCCCATCCTCGCAGATCCACTCAGGCGAGCTAGCTAATTCTAAAAAGAGCATATACTTAGGAACCGCGTTGACAATCTGTAGGTTCGACATTGCCTGATTGCCATTATTTACTACTGTTAGGCTAAAGACAATTGTCGTATCAAGCGCTAAATTAACTTCTGTCTGATCCGCCGTAATATTCAACGAGAGCGCGGCTAGAGCTTCTGCTTCGGGTGTTTTTGCTACATCTTGTGGTGTTGATGTGTCGGTCGATGTGCTGGTTGGGAGTATCCATGTAATGGTCGGTGGAACGGGTGTCTCTGTTGATGGAACGGGTGTGTTTGTTGATGGAACGGGTGTGTTTGTTGATGGAACGGGTGTCTCTGTTGGTGGAGCGGATGTGTTTGTTGGTGGAGCGGGTGTGTCTGTTGGTGGAACAGGTGTATCTGTTGATGGAACGGGTGTCTCTGTTGATGGAGCGGGTGTCTCTGTTGGTGGAACAGGTGTCTCTGTTGGTGGAGCGGGTGTCTCTGTTGGTGGAGCGGGTGTCTCTGTTGGTGGAGCGGATGTGTTTGTTGGTGGAGCGGATATATCTGTTGGTGGAACGGGTGTGTTTGTTGATGGAACGGGTGTCTCTGTTGATGGAACGGGTGTCTCTGTTGATGGAACGGGTGTCTCTGTTAATGGAACGGGTGTCTCTGTTGGCGGTTCCACGACAGTTGGTTCTGGCGTTGCTACTCCCTCACTATCACATTCAAGCTCAATTGTATCAAGCTTAGTCTCGGACTCACGATGATGTATCGTAACGATATGTGGCCCTGCATTTAAATAGAATTCGATTGGATCTACGCCACTATCACGATCATTTAAGTAGTCGCTCACAAACCAGCTATCAATGTGTGTATCCCATAAATAAACTGTGGAGTCTACATTGTCGATAGTGACATAGAATGAGTTACTGAGACCCGTATTCGAATATACCAGCCCTTTGAGTTTGCATGTGCTTAATTGCGGGACAGTAAAGCAGAATTCAACTGAGCTACCTGAACCAAAAAGCCGATTCCCACTTTCGAGGGGGGCATAAATATACTGTCCATTACTTACGCTGTCATCTGTTCCAATTGTAAAAGGCTCTATTAAGAAGCCATCCTCGGCCTCTTGTATAAGCCCACCACAAATTTGTGGTGGTACAGGCATTGTCGCTGTTGGCACAACAGGCGTGTCAGTCAGTGGAGGAAGCGGCGTAACGGTGTTGGTTGGCGGGATGGATGTATCTGTAGCTGGCACAGGAGGAGACACAATATTGCATTCTTCAATCAGCAAACTTGTATATTCCCTATATGCTTCACCAAAATCAGTAAGTTGATCTGTAAACGGAACAAAAAGTGCCCCATTCAACGGGCCCTGACTTGTCGAGTCTGGAAAGTTCAAGCTAAACCACGAAAAGCGCTGGACCAAACGATTGCCGTCAGTTGGAGAACCTGTCGAACCGTCTGTTGATTCCAAGAAAAAGTCGAATGATGACGTCATAAACTCTTCTGAGCCCACCCCGTTCTCATCAAAACTACTGGGCAGCAAAATACCATATTCACTTACGAACAATGGTTTATCGCGGTACCCGTTTGCATTCATCCATTGACGAAAGTCTCTAAGATTAGAGCGAAACAGGTCAATATCCCAGTGATCCTTTGGTGCAACATACGCAATCGCAGAATCTATTCCGCTCATACCTGGTGGAACACCGAATCCCCAGTTCACCTGTTCATCCGTAGGGAAGACAACCTCATTCATCACAAAAGCATGTATATGCACTATATCAGCAGGCGGCTTTTCGCCATAAAGGCGTTGATACTCCGCAATCACGTTGTTCAAATATTTCTGGCGTAATTTAGACGGCATCGAAATACCACCAAATGCCACAAGCGCAGACGGATCCTCTGCTTTGATGAACATGTATGCATCATGATACATGATAGCATATTCTGTGGCGGTGCGGTTGTCTTGTGTAACGTTGTCTGGCTCATTGCCAATCAGCCAGACCGCATTGGGGTCAGCACGAATCATTGGCGCAACATAGGTTTCTAATGCCTGAATGCTAAAATTTATTCTTAGCGCGGTCCCATCTTCGTCCACTACGCGGTCGCCATTTTCGTCTCGCGGGAGAAAGTAACTTTTGATCACATGCACATACTCATGATCCGCTGACTCATCAAAATAATTACCAAACTGATAATCTATCCACCAGCCAAAATTCAACTGGTCTACAGGATAATCAGTTAAAGTCCCCCCTTCAAGTGCAACACCAGCGCCGAACCGTTCAATTGCATTTGGCGGACAAGATTGCGCAAAAGCTACACTACGTTTGGATGAATTAAAATTTAGACCAGAAAATAATAAAAAAATGCAAAACAAGAGGATGAATGCAAACAAGAACGAAGGAGAGTTTTGTTTAGCCATAATAAAAATTTCGACTCCAGAAGATGGGAATGAGTTTACTCAAGTCGACAATGCTTTAGATGAATCGCGCACGCTCGCTATCGACTTTCGATATTGTGCCACAATTTCAGGATTTAGTCTATGACCAATTCCTGATTCAGCGGCTAATATCAAATGCCCGTCTTCGATCCGCTCGGCTGGCTGTAAAAGATTGGCGCGCCAACTCACCTCGCCCCATGCGTGCTCCAACACGTAAAAGTTTGCGTCCGTACTCACCACTTGGGCCGTGGCCGCTGTCGCGACGGGTCCGGCGGGTTGGTGGGGTGCGACCAAGACGTTGTGCATCCGTGCTGCACCGGCGATGCGTTTTGTCTCCATCAGCCCACCGTTGTGCTTCACGTCGGGCATAATCACATCCACCACCCGTTCAGTCAAAAAGGGGCGGAACCCCTCCATGCAATAGACACTTTCTGCCGCCGCCACCGGCATGGGCACCGCGGCTGCCACCTTTGCCAACTCATCGGGGAACGCCTCGGGCACCGGCTCCTCGTACCAAAAAAGATTGCACGCTGCCAGTTCATGACCCACACGAATCGCCTCCGACGTTTCCATTCTGCTGTGACAATCCACCGCCAGCTCAACCTGATCCCCGATGGCGGCGCGTACGGCCTTCACGCGTTCGATCCCCGGGCGCGATGCCGCATTTGGCCCCGTGCGGATCCGATGAGGGCTAACTAACTCATCGAACGGAGCCAGCTTGATCGCGGTGAAACCCTCATCGACCGCCTGCTTGGCTGCCGTAGCAAAACTCGCGGGCGAACGATCTTTCATATGGCGGTTGATGTTGGCGTACAGCCGCAGCCGTTTATGGATCGCGCCACCAAACAACGTATGGATCGGCACGCCCAAATGCTGCCCCAAAATATCCCACAGCGCCTGATCAATCGCGCTGACCGCAGTGTTGCCCACGCGTCCCGCTTTCTGCCTGGCAATCCTTGCCCAAATCGCGCTAATCTCGCGCGGATCTTCGCCTGCGAGTTGCGCGCTAAGCTGATCCACCATCGCAACCAATAGCGCATCGTTGCTGCTATGGCTCGCCTCGCCAACGCCCGTAATCCCCGCATCGGTGTGGATCAACACAAAGACCCAATCTCCACGGTGGTTGACTTCGAGGATAAGTGGTTCGATTTTGGTGATTTTCATAGTTGGTTCGGCCTTTGCGGTTAATACCAATTCGTCAATAGACAGTGCAAGATCGAACAAATTTACATTCGCTGTTCTTGTATCTGCTGTAAATGAATCAGCTATGTTTGCGTCTTCCAGTACGCTTGTACTATGGTAATAGTACTGAGCTAAAGTTACAGTGTCAATTAGTAAATTATGTTGTACTATTGTATATCTGATTCACCGCAAATACGCGCATCTCACCAACTCCATACAACTTACACAACTTACTCACGTACTGTTAATCTGAATGAGTAATGCTTGTTCAAATAAACCAACAAACCGTCAACCCCGAACATTAATTCACAAACACAAAACGAGCGCATTATGCACGCAAACTTACGAACCAGCAGAAGTGACAATCAATCCTCTCACCTTGATCCAACCGGCGACGCAATCATCGTTGCCACCGACGTGAACAAATCATATCGTACCGGCGCGGGCAAAGTGGACGCGCTGCGTAATGTGAGCCTGACCGTGGAACGGGGCGAAATGATCGCCATCATGGGGCCGTCGGGCTGCGGCAAAACTACG
>Ga0209187_1003368_pt1 | contig 13450 bp, 13 predicted proteins | sample BantaG_FD_187430 | JGI IMG/M metagenome (GOLD analysis project Ga0209187, IMG submission 187430) | Marine algal microbial communities from Bantry Bay, Ireland - BantryBay_4 metaG (SPAdes) (version 2) | ecosystem: Host-associated > Algae > Red algae > Unclassified | place: Bantry Bay, Ireland... | reverse complement strand
AAGGAGCGTATAAAACTTCCCGATAATTCTCTACGACTCCCAACTAGGTTGGAGGGATTGCAACGGTTGGGGCCGTCGCCGATAACGATGGGTTGTTTGGTCTCAATGCGCATGGTATCATAAGAATTACAGCCTACATCATTAAAAGTATTATAGATAAAAATATAAGGAGCACCAGCAGAAGAGAGCCCAGTTACGGTAGTCACTGGAACTGTATCGTTCGTGATAGTGGCAGGCGCACCACTTAGTTGCAACCATTTCACGCTTTCAGTATTGAGTGTTGTGTTTCCTGCAATAGTTACTGTGTTGGGTATGCTATCGCAAAAATAAATAGAGTTGGTCTCAGCCGGCGTTACGGTTCCGGGTCCTGAGGATACAAATGAGGCTGTATCGGCTCCGGCTACACAACCCGACCCACCGGTTACAGTCCATACTACTTCATAAGAGCCAGGAATCATATTACAAATAGATGTACTTGGACTACTAGCCGATGAGATGGTGGCGCTAGAGCCAGCTGGTTCGGTGAGGATGGTCCATGTGCCCGATCCATTTTGAGCACAGGTACCCAATAAAGTTTGACAAGAACCGCAAGCTGGCGGCACAAAAGCTGATACGGCACCTACATTATATCGAAAAGAAAGAGTTCGTGTGCGGGTTTGGGAACAACCCGTAGCGGTATTAGTAGATCGCACAGAAATAGTATGGCTAATGGTGTTGGGAGAGCAAAAGCCATTCGGTAAGGGCGGGAACTGCACCGTGGGTGAGTTGCCTACAAAGTTTAGGGCTGTACCACCATTAAATGTTCCTTTGGTACCGGCCGAAGTAGTGGCTCGCCAACTAAGCGTATGACCAGGGGGTGCCACACCCGTAAAGCTAATTGGTGTACCGGGCGTGTAACAGCCGCTGAAAGAACCGCTTGGCGTAACCGCTGTGGCACCAGCTAAAACCGTGATATTTACTAAATCAGTAGCCGAACCGATACTACAATCGGAGTTTAAGGCAAATACGTAGGTTCCGGGGGCTGTAAGGCCACTAGCGTTCGTGGAGAGTGAATTAGGGTTGACTATATTAGGTGTTACCGGACCTGAAGAGAAGGTCCAGGTTACTGTGGTATCAATAAAAGATCCGCCAACATTTCCTTTTAACCTAACGGTAGAATTGGCACAGACCGTTTGATCTATTCCGGCATTTACTGTACAATTCTGCGCAGACAAATTGAAGGTAGCCAGCAGGAGGAAAAACGAATAAAATATTTTGTAATTTATATTTACTTTGGATTGAAGTACTGTATATAGACATTTTTTCATATTCCGAAGTTATAACTTTTTTTTAAGAACTTTTAATTGATAAAGACTATTAATTCAGACCTTATTTCCTTTACATAGTAAGTGGTAGGTTCCTTCTACCGTGCATCTTATTTTTCTCTCCATTAGCATCATGCATTAGAAAATCTACACTATGCTGAAACGCTGATAAAATTTACGCGTTTGCGCCCACAAAACTTTCACAAGTGAAAAAAGGGGGGTACTATAAATTTGAAGCCTTTGCTTATTTCAAGTTTAACCCTTGCTACGATTCCTACTGCATCTATATGGCTTAACTAATTATGGTATTTATGTACGCCTCAAGCTGCGAAACAATAAAGAATACGAAAATGTAAGTTGTCCAAAATAAAAGGTACGAAAAGGATAGTTTTTTATAAAATGTTTTTGGGAGTGTGTGGTGGTACATGACCAACGGTTGTGTTTGAAGATAGAGAATAACAATCTATCAATTAACGAAAATAGCCACACGCAAGGCGTGGCTACACAAGGTAAACAATCAAAGACTGCTTCCTTTCTTGTGGATTAAAGTTAAAAAACATTTCTGAAATATGGTTATTTTTAAAGATTGCAACTCCTCTTACCAATGCAAAATTATAATAGAGCGCTTTGCTTTGCACACAATGGCAAAAAGTCATGAACGGCAGCTTGAACAGTCTCCGTCTTAAATAAAAATAGATTAACTTTATAGGCTTGAACTTGAAAAAAAAATTATCCCTACTACTCTTTGTTATCATTATGCTAGGTCTCGGTGCATCTGCACAGCCTTATTCAGCCTATGTTGATTTACGCCAAGAGTTTTATGGTTTTGACAATGGTGCCCGTACCAAACTGGACCATTTGCGACCAGCGGATTATAAAATAGGTAAAAACGCTATCGTTTTTTTGGATAACCAAAGAATTTTCAAATTATATAAAAACGGAGTCGTTACGACGATTAGTGAAAATTTGTTTACTACTCAGTTCCAAATCTCTGATAATTTGATTTTATTCCGCAGCGCAAATATGATATCGGTGATAGATGGCAATGAGGTAGTTTTGTTATCTCGCTTATGCAAAGACTATGCTATGGGTGATAGTTTGGTTATGTTTTATGATCAAAACCGAACAACCTTTAATGGGTATCACAACGGCAAAATTACAGAGTTAGAAACCTATCTTCTTAAAGGAGACGACTTTCCGTTTAAAACGAATGTCAAAGTATCGGATAATATTTGTGCTTATATTAATTTCAATGATATTTTCAAGGCATTTTACCATGATGAAGTTATAACACTCGAAGATCAAAAAGTACTTGATTTTCAGGTGGGGCGCAATACCATAGCCTATAACGATATTAATAATCAGTTCAAAATTTTTTATAAAGGACAGACAATTAAGATAGATGCTTTCTCGCCGAAATCGTATCAAGTGGGCGACAATTTGGTAGCATTTGTTAATTATGAAGGTATTTTCAAAATTTTTCATGAAGGGAAGCTTTACAGCATTGGGTTTTATGAACCGCAATATGAGGTTACTGATTTCCTTGTAGCCTATGAAGCGCTGAATGGTTTTTTCCATGTTTTTTATGAAGGCAGAGATGAGGTATTAGAAAATTTCTATCCTCCTTCTCTTACCATGCAGTACAAATCATTGGTTTACACAAATCCTGCGAATATGTTGCGCCTATTTAGCAAGGGAACAACCTATAATATAACCAATCAAACCGTTACAGGCTATCGGCTGGATTATGATGTGTTACAGTACAAAGTAGGCTTTAATACATTTAAGTTTTTTGCTGATGGCGTAAATTTTTAATGCTGCTGACACCTAGAAGGTGCACATTCTGCCGAATCTAGCGATAGACGAATAGCCATAAAAGCGAAATCAAATTGAATCCAACACTCTTGTACCTGAAACGAATTCAGGGCAGACGAAGCTGAACCTGTCTGCCAACTGTCAGGCTTGTTTCGGTGACAGAATATAGTACATTCAATTTTTCTCACAATAAAAAGTTTACATTCGCTAGGAGCCAATAGCGTATAGCAGCACCCTTGCGGTTAGCCCTAGCTTAGATGGCATAAGAAAAAATGAAAGAAATCGATACGTACAAAAAATTAGTCCTTCAAAAGATTTAAATAGAAGATGTTTCCATCGGTTTAAGGCAAATTGGCCAGGGAAATCATTTAGTGTTTATACATGGTTTCCCTACCCATGGTTATACCTGGCGAAAAATAATTCCAGCGCTATCCAAACATTTCCGATGTCACATTCTGGACTTACCTGGCCTGGGAGATAGTGAATGGACGCGCAAAACCAATTTCAACAGTACATCTCAAGCCTCCTACATAAGGAAACTATTAGATAATTTGGGCATTCATACGTATAGCCTCATTGCTCACAATTCTGGTGCTACCATTGCAAGACAAATAGCCTTAACTGAAAAAGAAAAAGTAGAGAACCTTGTACTTTTTAACACAGAGATTCCAAATCATAGACCGCCTTGGATTCCTTTTTATCAAAAAGTAGGACAATTACCCTTCGTTCCAACTTTAATAAGAACATGCTTACAACAACAATGGTTCATTAAATCATCAATGGGTTTTAGAGAATTCTATGCCGACAAATCCATGTTAGATACAGCATCCAATATTTTTCCTTACGTAGATCCTGCTGTTCGTTCTTTATATAGGACAAAAGGAGCGCTTAAGTACTTAAAAGGAATAGATTGGAAATTGGTTGATGACTTTGAGCATTTACACCAAAGAATAAAAGCAAGAACCTTATTCATTTGGGGAGAGAAGGATAAGACTTTTCCTATAAATTTAGGAAGACAAATGATAGCGCAATTTAAAAGCGAAACTGAGTTTGTAAGCATAGAAAATGCTTGCTTACTTCCTCATGAAGAAAAACCTAATGAAGTGGTATCTGCCATACTAAATTTTATAAAAGAATAATACGTCAACGAACAAAAGCTGGCTGCGCTCCAAACCAAACCGCTTGGCAAAAGCCATCCCGTAAACCGAGAAATTAAAGCCCTGAAGCCAAAGCAAGCTTTATTGGTAAGCCGCAAAGATTTTACTTGGAAACAACGCACGCCCCGTGTGTTTTGTACCCAAATCAGTAAGAAAACCACCAAACGATTTGATATAGTGGCCCTCCGTGATAATAGCGGCTGGGTGGTGCAGCGCTTGGAGTAGGGTTTGGAGCATTGGGCTTTGGGCTCTTTGATTAAGCTTTGGTCCCCTAGTTTACCCCGCCTTCAGCGGGGCTATTCGTTGCAATCTTTTGCTAGCGCAAAAGGATTTTCGCTTCAATCGGGGCTAGGTTTAGCTTTTGACTCTTTGTTCAGCTTTCATCTGGTGGATAAAAGCGGCTAGATAGCGGAACGCTTGGAGTAGGTTTTTTTTATATTTGGTGAAGAAAACATAACATTCTCTGTTAAAGTTTATACACCTTAAAATAAGAATATAAATATTACAGTATGATGAAAAAATTAAAGAATGACAGTTGAACAATTAAAAGAACCGACTTTTTCGACTTTACTTAGTCTAGATTATGGAAAGTCTTCAGGTTCAGGCTTTAAATTAAATTATAATAACCATACTTTTTTAGTAACTGCAAAACATGTTATTTACGACGAAGACAATAAGCTTAGATGCAAAAAATTAGTAATAACTTCTCAAAAAATAAGAGGAATTGATATTGACTCAAAGATTTTGGATGTCAATATGACCAAAGCAAAAGTTAGCTTTTGTCCAATGAATGATGTCGCGATCATATTACTTGAGAAAGATGGCGTACTTGAACAATATATAGAACTAGAGCAAAAAGGAACATTTAAAACATTATTTATTGAATCTGAAATTATTAAAAAGGAAGAAGACTTGAATGTTTCGGAAAATGTTTTTCTTATTGGATTTCCTACATCCTTAATATTTCAAGAAACTAAATATTTTGACATAAGTAGACCTTTGTTAAGAAAAGGAATAATTGCTGGAATAAACCAAGCGGAAAATACATTTATTATAGACTGCCCTTCATATTATGGTAATAGTGGCAGCCCAATTATACAAATAGAAGAAGACAACAAAATAAGCTTAATAGGTTTAATTTCGAAGTATATTCCATTTATGACAACTTGGGGAAATAATAGAGAAAATTCGATAACACGAACTGAATTTTCAAACTCTGGATATTCAGTTTGCATTCCAACAGAACCAATAATTAATTTAATTGAAAACTTTATAAAAAATATTGCCGCATGATTTTAAGAACAAGTAAAAACCCAAAGTACAACAGTAACATAAATCCGAAGTTCAACAGCAATATTAACCCGAAGTTCAATAGTAACATTAACCCGAAGTTCAATAGCAATATTAACCCGAAGTTCAATAGCAATATTAACCCGAAGTTCAATAGCAATATTAACCCGAAGTTCAATAACAACATTAACCCGAAGTTCAATAATAACATAAACCCAAAGTTCAATAGCAACATAAACCCGAAGTATAACAGTGCTATAAATCCTAATAGAAATTCAAATTTTGATGGCTTATTAATTTTTGACTTGGATTCTATTTTGGCCTTTTTTATTGTTGAGGTAAATGATATAATATTAATTTATGATTTTGACTTAAACTTTATAATATTTGGAGTAAATCACCATAAGAATGGGTATTGTATTTTCAATTTAGAAAACAATTTCATTGGTCATTTTGAATCAGATTCTTATAAAGGGTTTAATTATTTTAATGAGGATAACGAGTGGATTTATTTTATTAAATAATTTCCTAGCTGACTTGAGTTTGAGAAAAGCGTCACCAACAGCCAAAGGCCAACAAGGGCTTAAACAATAATAAATGAATTGTAAAATAATAGAAATATCATCATTTGACAAGTTAATTCAAAAACTTACTATAAGCTATACATGTGGTCATTACGTATACCGAGGAGTAAAAAAATCTTCTTCTCATAAGTTAATACCAACCATTGGAAGATTAAACTATTTAAGCAAATGGTCTACAAAAGAAAGATTAGATAATGAAAAAGAAATACTTGAAAAATTTCGATTAAAAGCTCTAGGCCAAATCGAAAATAAACCATCAACACAAATCGAGTGGCTAGTATTTGCTCAGCACCATGGTTTACCTACAAGATTGTTAGACTGGACACGAAGTCCGTTAGTTGCACTCTTTTTTGCAACACAACCAATTTATGATCCTAATCTAACAGATGAACTTGGATATATATCTGAAGAAGGTGTAGCAATCTATGTAATGCATGACGCTAATCCAATTGATATTAAGGACATTGAAAATCCATTCGATGTTAAGAGAAATGCTATATTCTACCCACCTAACTTAAGTCCAAGAATCAATAATCAGATTTCAATATTATCAATTCAAAAAGATCCATATAATGAATTTTATTATAAAAGAAAATTTGGCGAGCCTAATAATAATAGTATTGACAAATTGGTCATTCCACAGGAAGTTGCATATGATTGTCAGCAAAAATTGTATAGATTAGGGATACGAGAAGAAATGATTTTTCCTGGATTAGATTCTACTGCAAAAAGCGTCAATCTTGATTTTCAATTTGGGCATGTTCATTATACAGAATGCAAAAATGATACAAAGTCGTAGATTTAATCTACGACTAGTGCGAAAGTAAATTAACTATTCTTTTATCCAAAAAAAGTATGACCCTCCGCCTTTTTGTTGTCTTTTCTTAATTATATAATTACCATAACGGTCACTTGCCTTCCATTCTAATGAATTCTTAATTTCATACCTAGAATCATATGTCTGGCTAATCTTTCTAGATATATCTGAAGTTGCAGCGACAACAATTGAAAGACTACATCTATCCGTATTTTCATCGATCATAAACATAAACGCAAGATAATCTTCAGCAACAGACACTACATACTCACCTGCCGCAGTATATCCAGCTTTTACATAATTTCCCGGAATGTCAAATTCCTGTATGATTTCTGATTTTGTTTTGCCAATACGATGTTGAGAAGATGCATTTAGACTTATAAATAGAAAAGCTATTAGTGTTAAAGTAAATATTTTTTGCATTTTGTTTATTTTAATGGTGATAAATTTTTCATACTGATCCAACCAACTATGCTAGTGCCATCAGATTTAAGACTTTCAAAGAATAAAAATCCATTCTTTATTCCCTTACCCGTGATAATTTTGTTCTTTTCCATATAAGCAATAATAGCAGAATTATCGTATGGGCTCTTTCTAATTACAGTATTGGCATTAAATACTTTAAAAAGTCTTCGTGATTGAAATTTTACATCTTGGTATTTAGTGGTATTAATACGATTATCACTATTTTTCTTGCCAATCATAAGTAAATTGGACTCGTAATTAAAATAGAATTGTCCGAATTGTTTAAGAACTGATTGACCAAGAAGCAAAGGTGCATTGTGGTTATTAACAACCGTTGCTCTGACATTCCTAATAGTTTTAGAACCAATTCGAATAAATTTTATATTAATAACCAAACCCTCGTGAACGCTACCATCTGCAATTGAAAATCTTGTTTTACTTATGATATCATCTGAAGCAAGCATTCCATTTGCGACAAATTTTAAAGCTAAATCTTTTGAAATTGATATAGAACTCGCGCCGGTATCAAATATGAATTCAGTTTCTATATTATTTACAATACAAGGTATATAATATACCCCGTTTTTGCTCTTTAATTCAATAATCTCTTGACCTTGCATTTTAAAACAAAATGCAGTTATTGAAATAAATAAAATAATAAATTTATTCATATCAACTTAAACTTAAACCCAATTAAACACTCAATTGATTTTAAATTAAAACTTAACATTTGTATTACAAATCCCAGCTGATTGACGTTTGACTGATTGGAGTTTAAATGGCGAGTAACCACTACCACAAGAATACATCAAAGCCTTTGCTTAGCGTTCTTGTGTTTTATTTAAAACTATAATCAATTAAAACCGCAATGGAATAGCTTGCATATTCATCTATCTTTGAAAGGAATGATAAATAATTTGAGGGCTTTTCCTATACCCGTCTGGGCGTAGTTTGTAAAACGCTTTTATAGCTGATATTGAGGTGTAACTAGTAAGTGCATATACCAAGTTGTTTATCTTAGCTTTCATTAGTTCGCTAAAAAGAATATATAAATGTTAGATGTAAAAGGTTCATGGAAGGGAAAACTTTGGTTTCTATTTTTCATCTGGCCTTTTATTGGTTTTACTCTAACTAAAAGCTACCTACTAAACGATGAAGAACAAACTATTTTAATTTCAATACTTCTAATTACGGCTTGGTTGATTTGGCTTTATTTTCTTTACCGATTGATTAATTTAATAAGAGGCAAATAACAAGTAACCACAACCGCAAGAATTCATCCAATCCTTTGCTTAGCGTCCTTGTGCTTTATTTAAAACTATAATCAATCAAAACCGCAATGGAATAGCTTGCATATTCATCTATCTCTGAAAGGAATGATAAATAAATTGAGGGCTTTTTCTATACCCGTCTGGGCGTAGTTTGCAAAACGCTTTTATATCTTATATTGGGGTGTAGAAAGTATCTAAACTAAGATAAGATAATTTATATGACATAACTCTTGCAATATTGCAATTCAGAAGTCTAATAAAATATTTATATTTATCATAATCAAAATTATTTATGAAGCAATCCCTTTGGGCTATATTAATTATTCTTTTCTTGTCTTGCACGGCTATAAAAATTACTGCTCAAGCTCCCAAAAGATGTTATTATTCTAAAAAATTAGAAAGCCTGATACCTAAGATTCAAAAGGATTATTTCAACCCACATAAAATATCTGATAAAGAATACGAAAGTCTTACGGTTAGAGATCTACTTATTTACTCATTTGAACATCCTGAATGGTATCAACAATCATGTTCTGGTGGAGGAAGAGGTTCAGTAAATATAAAATACGAAGCAATCATTCCTTCCTATCTAAGAAATCGAAGTGGTGGAGTTATTATGAGTAGTAGACAACATGATGCACTAGCCTTAAACAGAGATAGTACTTTGGAATACATGAATGATTGTATTACAAATAGTCCACATACTGTAAATACAGTATTTAAAGAAGCCATTGTTGACTTAAAAGCTTTTGAACTTATTCCTACTCTTATTACTAAATATAATAATACTCGAATTGAAAAAGATGACTTTTATATTCTGACCACTTTGGCACTATTAATGAAAAACGATTATGAGCCATTTTTAAATTCAGAGATCTATACTAAGATGTATCCCGACTTATCTAAACAAGATAATATAAAACCAATACATAAAAGAGGTATTAAGTACAATCATTCCCGAGCAAAAAAAATTATTGTCTTTGCAAATAATTACTTTGAATGGAAAAAAAATAATCCTACTTATTTTATTAGAATAAGAGAAAACTATTATTGGATAGGCAAAGATAGCAATACAATCAACCCTGCTAAACATGTTAGACTTAAAGAGTATAAAATTGGACGATACGAAATAACAAATAAAGAATTTGCAACTTTTGTCGAAAGTAGTGGGTACAAAACAATTGCCGAAATAAAGAAAGATGCCTTCGTATTTGAAGTAGGATTAAAGGAATTTGAATGGCTACAAGACTCTACCGCAAATTGGCGCTTCCCAAACGGAAGGTCACAAGGAGGAATAAAAGACAAAATGAATCATCCCGTAACTTGTATTAGTTACATTGATGCTTTAGCTTATTGCAAATGGGCCAATGTAAGGTTACCAACCTATCAAGAATGGGAAGTAGCGTCAAGAGGCAACTCGAGAAATAAAGATTGGTTCTTCGGTAAAACAAATGAAAACATCTTTAGTTATGCAAATATTTGGAAAGGAAAATCACATCGTACTATTGACTTTTTTGAAGACTACTTAACAACAAGTCCAGTGGGCAGCTTTAAACCAAATCAGCTAGGTATTTATGATATCTACGGTAATGTTTTTGAATTTTGTTCCGATAAACCAATTTCTCTTTCACACTTAGAACATATGGCCGTTACAAGAGGTGGGTCTTGGTGGTGTTCAAAATTTGCATGCAATTATTTCAATTCAATAGATATAGGTAAAGTTCATAAAGAAGCCTCCTTTTCAAATAATGGATTCAGAGTTGTAAAATAATTTCGCTTTTGTTCGTACTCTCACCAATAAGTTACTGCTAGGCAATTAGAACACTACCGTAAGAATACATCCAAGCCTGGCTTAGCGTACTTGTCCTTTACTTAAAACTATAATCAATTAAAACCGCAATGCAATAGCTTGCATATTAATCTATATTTGAAAGGAATGATAAATAAATTGAGGGCTTTTGCTATACCCGTCTGGGCGTAGTTGGCAAAACGCTTTTATAGCTGATATTGAGGAGTAGATATAATCTACACCTAGTGGGGCAAAGGGCTAGTGTTGGTAAAGTCTTTGCGTCCTAAAAAAATTGCATATCTTTATTTTATGGATATTCAAGTAGAAAAATTGAATTTTATTGAGTGGTTGAATAAACAATCGGACAGCAACTTATTCACCGAATTAAAAGAACTTAAACAGCGTTATTTATCAAGCAGCAAAGAAAGTAAAACAACTGATTTAGAAAAGTTACTGGATAAGTCAATGCGTCAATTTGAAACTGGAAATATAATCGACCATTCCCTAGTAATGGAAGAAATGGATAAGAAGTATGGCAAGTTATAATGAAAATTACTTGGACAAAAGTCGCTACCACTTCTTATGATAATTATCTGTATTTTCTAAACCAACAATGGAATACTGAAGTTGTAAATACATTTAGACAACTGCTCAATGAAAAAATTAAAATACTTACGGCCTACCCAAAGAGTGGAGCTGTTTTTTATAATTCTAAGCGTATTAGAAGATTAGTTATACATCGTAACACAAGTATTTATTATAAATTGCTATCGGATGAAATTCTAATATTATTAATTTGGGATAACAGAGCAGACCCACAGGAGTTATTACAGATTTTAGAAGACAAGTAAGTAGTTGCTTTAGCTGCTTGTAGTTTGAGGCTTGCTGTCAGCTTGCCTGGCTTGCCCCCCAGCTAATTGACGTTTGGCTAATTGGAGTTTATCACGCTTTAGCGTGAGTAAATCAATGTGTATTTATAAAATGCTACAAAGTGATAAAGCTCGTGGCCTTTTGCAAAGTCTATTTAATCTCAACCTAGCCTTAGCTTCTTTCATGCTTAGACAGTAGCTTGAAAGGGGTTTATTATTATATTTGACAATCAAAACACCCAGACGTTTATCCGTACGGAAACGTACTTTAAACAAGTAACAATAACCATTAGAAAAAACATTATGAAACAAACAATTTATCTAGCGTTAACTGTAATTATTTTGGCCACTCTTTCTTGTAACAATAACAATGAAGCTGAAGAAAAACTTAAAAAATTAGAAGCAAAACTAGAAGAGCAAAGTGAAACTATAAAGGAGCAAGAAGAGGAAAGATTAAAAGAAAAAGAACTTGCTCTTCAAGAGAAAGAAAGAGAGCTCAAAATAAAAGAAAATGAGATTCAAAAGAATCAAACTGTTGAGTCATCTCCGAACAATAATCAGGAAGAGTATATTAAAAGAATTATTATCAATACCGAACGTGCATACTTTTATTCTAGTCCTAAATCTTCTACAAGAAAAAAACAATATTTAATTCGCGGTGATTATGCTCAAACCGAAAAAAGAAGTAATGGATACATCTATGTAAAATATGTAAATTCTAAAGATCAAGTAACAAAGGGTTGGGTTGACGAAAACGACGTTAAGTACTATTAAGAAAGCCTAGCTAATTGGAGTTTATCACGCTTTAGCGTGGGTAAATCCGTATTTATAATTCTTGCTACAAAGTGAAATAGCATGTGGCAGTTTGCAAAGCCTTTATAACCTCAAGCTGGCATTACTAAAAAAAATAACAGCAGTCAAAGCATATACTGATTGAAGCGACGCCTGAGGTATTTCTTACCCTCTTAACTTAAGTCAATGTTTTAAAAAAAAGCATGAACTAAATTTGCATCTATAAACATGCAATTACAAATCAAAAACGCTAGATGGCTTGGCGTTCTATTTCTTGCTGCGTTTTTACTCTATGGGATAGGGCGCAATTTATTTGAAAATGACTTAGCTAATAAACAATATATTGGAGCGACTCTCATTGTTATAAACTCAATGGTAGTCATTGTAATTGGATTATTACTAAGAAAGACCATCGTGCAGTACAGCCGCAGGGCGGGAAACTTTTATTTAATTTCGAGGGCAATAGAAGCTATCGGATTGGCTAGTATTTTATTGAGCTTAGTAGCAGGCATCAATATTTCGTTGGACCTGGGTTATTTCATAGCGATGCTTTCGTTAGGACTTGGTAGCATTCCTATGTGTTACGTATTTTTTAAGCATGCTGTAATCCCCGCTTGGCTATCGATATGGGGTTTGCTCGGGTACATTCTTTTAGCTTTTGGCTTTCTGTTGGAGTTAGTTGGTATAGAATGGAGTATGTATTTTCTCATCCTCGGTGGATTATGGGAAATAACATTTTCTGTATGCTTAATCATAAAAGGAAGTAGCGCAGAATAAAAAAAGTGAAACAAAGGTCCTTAGCAATCACCACGGGAATCGCATTGGTTTTAATGGTGTTGATTGCCAGGTTTTCAATGGCTTATGCTTATCCCAAGTTTTATCAAGCCGATTCTATTACGCTTTTGAAAAACAATATTCTTGCGCAACAAGGATTATATAAAAGTATGTTGATTGGCATAGTGCTATTGAATTTATTGGTTTCTTATACGCTATATAAATATTTTAAAAACGACCATAGAAGAACAACAAGATTAGCTGGCCTTATTCGAGTAATTTATACGCTCGTATTTGGATTGGCCGCGTACTCCCTTATAAAAAACCTAGATCCCCATGCACTCAGCAATGAAATGATGGTCTTGAACTTTCAACAGTTTCAATCTATTTGGAATGGTGGGTTAATGATTTTTGGTTTTCATATTCTGCTCATCGGCTGGCTCATGAAATTGCATCAAAAGATTCCTAAAATTCTTTGGGTCATTACTCTGTTTGCAGGTGTTAGTTATATAGTGGTGCATTT
>Ga0209187_1003366_pt1 | contig 13456 bp, 12 predicted proteins | sample BantaG_FD_187430 | JGI IMG/M metagenome (GOLD analysis project Ga0209187, IMG submission 187430) | Marine algal microbial communities from Bantry Bay, Ireland - BantryBay_4 metaG (SPAdes) (version 2) | ecosystem: Host-associated > Algae > Red algae > Unclassified | place: Bantry Bay, Ireland... | reverse complement strand
AAACCCCCGCCTATGTCTAAACCGTCGGTTCCCGACGAGCATCCGTCATTCCTGCTAAGTATTACCAGTATCGCAGACCATGGATTTGTTGCGGAACATTCGAGTGGCGTAACGCGACGACATGTGCCCAGATAGATGAGGTACATTTGGTCGCTTGCAAGTGAACGCGATTTCAGGTCAGGCACTGCCTGCCTAGTACCCGCGGATCGGATAGATCCACACTTCGTCATTCGGATACAACGTACGCGCCCATAACCAATGGCCTAGCGGTGGGGTTTGCATGCGTATTTGCCCTTTGCGGAAAAAAAGATGCATCCGGCCAGAAGCAGTGCTTCGACCCCCGGAGAGGTTCACCAAATCGATCAAGGTCATGCCTTCACGCCACGGATACCGTCCCGGGGTTTCGGCTAGACCACCGATGCAAACCGAGGCTTGGCCAGGCCGAACAAAAATCGGGAGTTTCGAAGAGTCTGGCGCGTAAGCTGGCCAATCAGATTTATTGCCCGCATCCGCCCGGGTACGACAGCCGCTCGTGCTTAACGCCAGCATCCCGAAGATACAAACGAGCCCCAAACGGAGGAGCATGAGTCGCAGCCGAGGGAGCGCTAGCGGCACCAACCCGCCGCCTGCACTGCATAGTAACTTAAAATCAAATCTGCGCCGGCTCGCTTGAAGCCATTCAGGCTTTCCATTACGACCTTTTTTTCGTCCAACGCACCCGCCAAGGCAGCATGTTTGATCATCCCGTATTCGCCGCTGACTTGATACACCGCTAGCGGTAAGCTGCATGTCTGACGAATCTGCGCGAGAACATCGAGATAGGGCATGCCGGGTTTCACCATCAAGATATCCGCCCCTTCCGCCTCATCCTGGATCGACTCGGCAATGGCTTCGCGACCGTTGCAACAATCGAGTTGGTAGCTCAAGCGGTTGCCTTTGAAATTACTATCCACCGCATCGCGGAAGGGCCCGTAAAAGGAAGAGGCGAACTTGGTGGAATAACTCATGATCCCGACGTCTTCGTGAGCGCCTTCGTCTAGCGCTTCGCGAATCGCGAGCACCATGCCATCCATCATGCCCGAAGGCGCAACCAAATCTGCCCCGGCGCGAGCCGCTACGCGAACCTGCAACTGCAAGTTGGCCAAGGTCGCATCGTTGTCGACATCTCCATCGCGCAAGACCCCACAATGTCCATGCGAGGTGTATTCACAGAAACAATTATCGGAAATAACCACCATCTCAGGCGCGGCCTCTTTCGCGGCGCGAATCATCCGAGCCATCAGGCCTTCGTCGCGCAACGAGTCACTTCCTTCGTCGTCTTTGTGGTTCGTCACGCCAAACAAAATGACGGCGCGAATTCCAGCTTCCCAAGCGATCTGAACCTGATCGGCGATGTCGCTTTCCGGAAAGTTAAACACCCCCGGCATAGAAGAAATTTCCAGCGGTGCATCAATCGTATCATTGATGAACAAAGGCAGCACCAAGTCATGCGGATGCAACCGAGTTTCACGCATCAAATCGCGCAAGGCTTCGGTGCGTCGCATGCGACGATATCGAGGAAAAAATTCAGACTGCATAGCAAGGCCCTACGATCATTTCGCCCAAGGTAAAAGCTTATTTCATGTTGCCGATTTCAAGCTGAATCCAGGCTTGCAGGTTCGGGGTGCGGCGGCGGGTGTACTCGTTGACCAAGAGGGCGTTGCGGAAACGGCCGAGGGCAAGATAGTCGTCGTACAAAACAGGATACTCGAGATTCACCCGCTCGACGTATTCTTTAAATGAAGCCCGACGCATTTTAAGCTTACCGTAGATATCGCTGTTCGACTCTTCTCTGTAGCGCGTCCAGAACCGCTCTTTAAACCCTGCCAAATCAGGCGTCGGCATCGTGGCCAAACGTTTCAGATGCATGCGCTGAGTTGGATTCACCAAATCAATACGACCCAGGATAACTCGCTTGAGCTGTTTTGCCCGCTGGGCAGGATCAAGGTCATCCGGAATTTCGGTGCAACGAATTCGAAAATTGCGATCCAACCAGGCACGAGGGGTAATGAAAAAGAGTCGCGTGCCATAGGCTTCAAAATGAGACCGCTTCCAAGTCTCGAGCAGGGCTTCGGCTTCGTCCTCAAACAGCCCGGCCATAACCAGATATGGTTTGATCTTTTTGCGAAGCTCCCGCGCGCCGTTGGGGCTGTGGCTGGGTGCATCGAATTCAACCGGCTGTTTTAAGCCGGTTTCATCGAGCGGCCCGAGGCTGCGGAAGGCCAAGCCGTCTTGCGTCACGTCAACCAGCCAGAGCGGCTCGATGACGGTGCCTTTCGGAAGCGCCTCGATGCGCAGGCGGATCGACCGCAAACCAGCTACGTCCACGGGCCCCACTTGGACCGGAGCCTCTAGCTGAGACACAGCTCGGAAGCTGAGAAATTTTTCCGCGCTATCGCCGGGAGCGGAAAGCAGGGAAGTATCGATGTTTCGCGCGGCGAGCCAGAGCGGATCTTCCGAGGACTCTATGTGCCGATTGCTGACAAACTTGACGGATTCCCACCCGCAGATGCCGGTGCTTAGGGGGCTCAAGTTGGCGGGGAAACCGGGTTGAACCCGTTTGGCTTTGGGATAGGACTCGGTGGGCCATCCGCCTTGGAGATCAACGGCTAGGTCAACCGTGTTGGTGCGCGACCAGCTGGCCGGGGCGTAAAGGCTGTAGAAAGCGGTGTCGAGGCGGAGATTAACCCCCATATGACACCACGGCACGTTGCGACGCCAGGTCCCGGGAAAATGATCCAAGGTGGACGGCATGGTGAAGTTTTCTTCCTTCTGCCCGAAATACGGCAGATCCTCATCATCGGCATTGAGCCCGTAAATCGCTTGCCCGGCTTCGTCCTGCATTACGGTGAAGCTCCCCCACTCGTGCACCGTAAAGTGGTCGACGGCAGGCTGAGCCATCACGGTTGAACAAAGCGAAGCGAGGCTTAGCAGGCAAACAAGAGAATGTAGAAGACGGTGGGTCATTGCCTGACCTTAGGCCGAAATGTCGAATGAATCAAATCGAGATTTCAGAATCGAGTTTTCCAAGTAGATTGCAGGGTAAAAGCTCAGACAGGTGGCGTCGATGCTTTGGCTAGTTTGTCGCCTTGGCTTTCTTTTTGTCTTTCGCTTTTTTCGGGTTCTTTGCGTTCTTCCCTTCAGATGCTTTCAAGCCCGACTTGGGGTTTCCGACTTTTTCAGGCGAGGGCTCTGAGCAGGGCGTCGCGCCTCGGTGCTCAAAAAAGGCGGAACAAAGGCGGGATTGTGCCATGCCCTTCCAGGGCGTGTTTGTGCCATCGCCTTCCAGGCGGTGACGAACGAATGGCTTAAAAAAGAACTGGCACGAATCGCGGAATGAATTCCTCTTACGATAAAGCCCCGTAAAAAAATGGCAGAGGCGTCTCGCCTCTGTTCGGCGGTTGGAAACCGCCGCTCCTTGGCCTCCGGCGGTTTCAACCCCGGACTCACCTCAGGTCAGATCCCTTTTGTGGGGTGTTGTCAACTCGGCGTTCCTACGCCAAGTGATTCATCTTCGGGGGCGAATCATAACCTGCAATTAATTCTAAGATCAATCTGAGGCCGAAGCTTTACGCAGTGGATCCCAGGCCGGAAAGGCTTCCACAAAACCATCTGCAACCTGTGCAAGTCCTTCAGACTTGGCGTGCCCAGCGATTCGGATCGATGGGCGTTGCTCATCGCTACGTTGTTTTCGCCTTTCAGGCGAAGGGTGAGCATCTGAAGCCAACTCCTTGGCCTTCTGGCGATCCTTTTTCTTAGGCGCGCTAGATCAAGCCGAGCAACTTGCGGCAGACCCAATAGATCATAAAGAGTAGGACAATAAATCCGGCCCACGGTAGGCTAGCCCGCAAGGAGAAGCGCTCTTCCTGCACCGAACTTTCTTTCAGTACGGAGACCTTTTGAATCATCTCGTCGAGTTGATCCATGGTGTACCACTTGCCTTTGGTGACGTTGGACAGCTCGCGCAAGACATTGGCTTTAGCCGGACGACCCGTGCGCTCACGAATCGGGGCTTCGACATACAACTTGGTTTCTAGCTCGCGCTGGGCCGCGTCGCATTCGACTTTGAGATTAAAGTTTCCGCCACGTTCCGGGGTAAAGGTTCCGGTGAACACACCATAACCGCCGTCTTCTTTCTGGAGATCGATGATTTCGGAGCTACCGGATTCGCTGGTGAGATTCACCGTGACACTTCCTTCGTCGAGCGGGAAACCGCTGCGGTCGAACACGGTTGCGTGCAAGAGAACCGGCTCGCCACGCTTGGGTGACTCGGGTGTGTAGAAGAAGCGAATGCCTTCCTCCCCTTTCAAGTGACGTTGGTGCGCCATCCAGCGAACCACTTGTCCCCAGAAACGGTAATGGAAACGGTCTTCCACCCCACGGCGCCAACGCCATGCTGCGTCGGTTCCCATGAAGAGGCTTTTGCCACTGCCACAGGTGCGGGTAACCAAAAGAGGCACACGACCGAAGTCGCCACGAGCGCTTTCGTGCACCCCGAGGACCGAACTTCCCGGACGGGCTTTCTGCACCGGTGCATACCAGTAGAAGCCAGGGAGGTTCCGCCAAACGCGGTAATTGATGTCGGCCTCAGGCGCGAGCATGGTGAGCAAATGCCCACGACCACGATCGGTAAGAACCAGTTTGGATTCGGAGCGCGAACCAAAGCCTTCGGAGACGCTGTCATCCATGATCACCGGATTGAGATCCATGATGGGATGATCCTTCAAGGTGGCTTGGTTGCCATTTTGTCCAGGAAGGAAGACGAGTCCACTCCCCTGCTTTTCGACCAGCCCTTGAATCATGTCGAGCTGCTCGTCAGTGAGTTGGTCACGCCCCACATCGCCCAAGAAAATCACGTCGTATTCGCTGAGCTCTTTCAAGTCTTTGGGGAATTCAGAAATGTAGTCAGTGCCGCCGCCAATGGACATGCCTTTGCCCGGGTGGAAGAGAAGGCAGCTCACGTTGACGCCTGGATCGCGAGAAAGCGCGTTACGAAGGTACCGGTATTCCCAACGGGGACTGGAATCGATCACCATGACGCGAAGCACTTCTTTCTTCATCGCGATGTTGAAGGACTTCGAATTGTTGTCGGTGAAGGCTTCACCACGTTGGTTCGGAACTTCGAGTTTGTAGGTGTAGAGACCTTCGTCCTGCGGCTCGAGCACGATGGCATCTTGCACTTGTGACATGGAACGGATCGTCACTTCTTTTTCAGACACGATGGTATTGTCTTGATCCAACAACTTGATGGTTGCGGTGACATCGTTCGGCATGCGGCTTTGCACCGAGAAAGGAATGGAGAGTGACTCTTCGACGAGTCCGTAGGCTGGTGCCTTGACGTCTTCGAGATCGATATCTGGCAAGTATCGATCACTACCAGTAATCATGGAATAGACTGGTACATCGCGACTCTGAAGAACCGAGGCGGCAGTAGTGGGGTTCTTCCCTTTGTTCCAATCGCCGTCCGACATGAGGACAACCGCACGAAGATTTTTGTAGTTCTCTGCCGTGTTGAGCAGGGCCTGATTCAAATCGGTACCAGGATCTTCGCTTCCTTCGGTGGGAAGATCAAAGCCGACCAGGTCGACCTTGTACTTCTCTTCCAGAGGCTTCCAAAACTCTTCGGTTTTGCGGGCGTTAACCCATTCAGAACGGGTAATGACATCATCTTTGTTGAGCAGAACATCGCGTGTGTCCATGGACCCCGATTCGTCGGTGAGAACGGCAATTAGCGGATCTTGAAAGCGCTGGGACTTCATGATCTTCACCGGATCGAGCAAGGTGAACAACATGAGCCCGACAATAAAGAGTCGCAAGACTTCGAGCGCGATGGCCCGTGGTTCTCCCGAGTAGCGTTTGAGCTGCCGGAAGAAGATAAAGAGGAAAATGAGCGCGACGATGACGCACAAAACAATCGTCGGCCAAGTCGCGTTGGCTAAGCGCCAGGATTCATTCATCATGCGCGAAGTGCCTCCCGACCACTGGAAGAACGTTTAGGACGGCGGTCAGCGAGTAGCAGTAAGCCTTCAATTAGCATAAAGAGGAGTGCGAAGTAGATGAACCAGCGCCAAAGCTCACTGGTAACACTTTTGCCAGCCGTGGCTTCACCTTCGTCAAGCGCGGTAACCGGTAGATCACCGAAGAGCGCAATCGCATCTTCACGCGGAACATAGGTCATGTCGTTTTCACGAGCAGGACGGTTGAGGGCAATTTTTTCGCTATTTAAATTATCACTCTGGTAGACACCAGCGGTCCAACGAGGATCTTGAAACTCGGTAGAATGCATGGGCTGCCAGTTCACGTCCGTATTGGGTGGACGCCATTCGCCGCAGACCGCGTTGCGGACCCGCGCGTTACGCGCACCACCTTTTGCGAGCAGTCGTTGAATCACCGGAACGATGACCAAACCGTCGCCGAGTAAAGACCAGTCGGTCTCAGGCAAGGTGGTAAAGGCGTAGATGTGGCCTTGGCCAACCACGCGACGAAGGAAGAGCGGGGTGTCGTCTTCAAAGTCGGCGAGGATCTGCCAATCGTTGTCGACCTGGATTTGTTGGCGACGCTGAATCGACATGTCCCCTACACGAAGTTGGGTGCCGTCAGCGGTGCGAGCTAACGGCCCGTCGTCTTCGTCCCAACGCTCGACGTTAAAGCCGGTTTCTTCGTCGGTTTTGTCGATCTCTTGCCAGTTCAAGCCGAAGGGGCCGGAGACGTTGACTTCCGCACTTGGGAAGCAGAGAACTTGTCCGCCATTTTCGGCGAAGGCGAGGAGATTGGATTCGGTTTGCGCGTCAGGTTGTCCGCCTTGCCAGATGACGAGGCCGGTGGTGCTGACCCCGAGATTGTCTACGCTTTCGAAGGGCACATTTTGCGCGAAGCGAAGTACCCCGTCCGGCACGATGGATAACATGCCGATGCGACGCGTTTCGGGGCGGGTCGCGACGACCATCCCACGAGCCGGTTCTGGATCCGCAAAGACAAAGTAACTGCGATTGTCGGCAGGATTTTCGTCGGCTTGGGTTTCGATCAAGCCCCAGCCATCCGCTTTTGCATCGCCAATAATCGGGAGACGTTGGGTGAGGCGAAGCTCGGGTTGCTCCATGCTAATGTCCACCGGGGTCCGGCGATCATTCGACACGTATGCGAGTTTGAATTCAGGGGTCTTTGGCTGCGAGGAAAAGACCTCAACATTGACTTCGATTTGACGCTGGTCCACGAAGCGCTTCAGCTGATTGACTGCAACGGACACGTTTTTCTGTGGCGGGAGTGAAAGCGGGATCAAGCGGATGCGAAGGTCCATTTCAAGGTTGTTAAGCTGCGCCATAAGCGATTGCCATTCGCGGCTTTCGGGACGCCAGTTGCTGGTCTGGCAGTCTGAGGCCAACCATAGCTCAGCGCGTCCACCGGGATCGCGTTGCAAGTAATAGAAGGCAGACCGAATCAAGGCCGGAATATCAGCCGCCGTATCCGTGGCCGCGGTGTACTCGAGGTCTCGCAAGGCATCTGGCCCAGCGATTTCGACCGGTTCACGAAGCACGTGCTCCATTAAAATGTAGCGCGTGCTATCTCCGAGCTCGGAAGCGGCGCGGGCAAAGAGGTCAATCGCTTGCTCACGCTTGGACATTTGCTGACGTGGATCAATTTGTTCCATGCTGGCCGAACGGTCGAGCAGGAGGATCACTTTTTCTGGCGCACCCGAGAGAGCGCCGCCAAGCCATCCACCAATGATGGGACGGCAAACCGCAAAGAGAAAGAAGAGCAGCAAGAGGCAACGCGACGCGAGAATCAGCCAATGGCGGAGACGCGCATTACGGGTCGAGCTTTGGTTGGCTTTGATGAGAAACATCATCGCAGCCCAAGGCACGGTCTTGTAGCGGAGGCGGTTGAGCAGGTGGATGATCAGTGGGATCAGAGCCAATAGCAACCAAGGTAATAATTCTGGGCGAAGAAAACTCATGGGAAACTCAATTCAGGCGCGAGCTAAGCTCTAGCCGCGCTTGGACTTTCCTTTCATGCCGATGCGTTCTAGGAGAAAAGAAGAGAGAACCTTTTCGTAGTCGGTGTCTGTCGTGACCCGCTGATAGTCGACCCCAGATTGCCGGCAACCCTTCTGGAAAGCGGCGAGGTAGTTGTCGAGCGCTTCGCGATAGCCGCGACCAATAACCGACGGATCCGTCACCATGTCAAAGGTGCTCTCCATGTCTTTAAAGCGAATCGGGCGATCAAAATCAAAGTCGACCTCCTGCTTGTCGAGCAAGTGGAACACCGTCACATCGTGGTTGCGGTACCGCATGTGCTGGAAGCCATCGAGTAAAGGCTCGATCTCTTGAAAAAAGTCGGAGATCACGATCACGAGCGCGCGACTGGAAATCTTTTCCGCCATGTCATGCAAGGTCTGCACGATCTCGGTGGCGCCTTTCGGCTCAACTTTACCCAAGATATCAAACATGGTTTTCACATGCGTGGGCGAGGTCTTCGCGGGGATTTCATGCACCCGCTTTTCGTCGAAGGTGGTCAGTCCAACCGCATCGCCTTGCTTGATCAATAGGTAACCGAGCGTGGCGGCCATGCGACGCGCGTAATCGAACTTGGTGCCGTGATCGGCCTCAAAGGCCATCGATGCACTGGTGTCCATAATCAAGTAACACCGCAGATTGGTATCCGCTTCGAACTCTTTAATGAAAAACTTGTCGGTGCGACCAAAGACGCGCCAATCAACGTAACGAATATCATCACCCGGCACATATTTGCGGTACTCGGCGAATTCAACCGACGACCCACGGGCCGCGGATTTATGCTGACCGGACACACTCCCCAACATGGGGTGGCGGGCGGACAAGCTGATGCGACTCAGACGAGACACCGCGGCGGGATCAAAAAATGCTTGAGATTCGATACTCATCTAGGGTCGCTCGTTTGGTGATTCGCTGAAAGGCTAAAAGGGGCCGGGGACCTTGCGGTCATGGGGAAGGTCTGAAGCAGGAGGCAGGGTCTGAAGCAGGAGGCAGGGTCTGAAGCAGGAGGCAGGATCTGAAGCAGGAGGTAGAAACTAGAGCAGAGTAAACGAAGCAGGGGGAAGCGCTGCGGGTTAAGAGCGAGGATTGAAAGCAAGGAGTCCCCTGCCCTCGTCCGTCCGCGAGTAGCGCTTTCAGCCCGTCCGAAGCTGAACGTGGCTTAAATATGCTTGTGCAGCTCTTCAATCATCATCTCAACCACGTTGTTGCTACGAATCCCTTCGGACTCAGCATGGAAGTTGGTGAGAATACGGTGACTGAGAACGGGGTCTGCAACCATGTCGATGTCTTCGATCTGAGCCAAGTAGCGTCCATGCAAGACACAACGCGCTTTGGCACCGAGAATGAGATTTTGTACCGCACGAGGACCTGCGCCCCACTGTACAAGATCGTTGATCCATGGAGGAGCATCTTGGGTGCCTGGACGCGACATGCGAACCAAGGCCACCGCGTAATCGTACACGTGATCGGCAACCGGAACCCGGCGAACCACATCTTGGAAAGCGAGAATATCATCACCACTGAGAACCTCTTGAAGGTCGGCGACAGAACCAGAAGTCGTTTCGCGAGCGATCCGGCCTTCTTCAACTGCGGTTGGGTATCCTACGTTAATGCGGAACATGAACCGGTCGAGCTGCGCTTCTGGCAATGGATAGGTTCCTTCTTGCTCAATCGGATTCTGCGTCGCGAGAACGAAGAAGGGCTTGTCCAACTCAAAGACGTGTGAACCCGCATTGACCACTTGCTCTTGCATCGCTTGGAGCAAGGCCGCTTGGGTCTTTGGAGGGGTCCGGTTAATTTCGTCCGCCAAAACAATGTTGGCGAAGAGAGGGCCTTTAACAAACTCGTAGGCGCGACGTCCAGGAACGTCGGTCTCTTGGAGAATGTCGGTACCGGTGATGTCCGAAGGCATCAAGTCAGGGGTAAATTGAATCCGGCTGAAGGAAAGCGACAAGGTGTCACTCAACGATTTAATCAGCAAGGTCTTCGCGAGTCCAGGCACACCCACGAGGAGCGCATGGCCACGAGCCATTATACAAATAAGAAGTTTTTCGACGACATCATCTTGGCCGATAATCACTCGTGAGAGCTCGGCTCGAATATTATCTACGGCTCCGCGCAGATTGTTAATCAATTCGACATCGTTGTCGCTCACGTTTTGGGTCACTGTGTTTTCCGCCATCTAATCGGCCTTTCGTTCGTCACTAAAATGAAATTGTTTTGCGTGTGGGTCCGCATGTGGATGAGGGTGTAACGGGCAGGGAATTGAATTGCAATCGGAATGTGTGCTTGGGCAGCACCATTACGGACCACTTTATGAGGCAAAAGAAGGCCTTTTGCGCCTTAATGCTCCAGCCGAAGTTAACCCCGACATAGCGATACCATTCTAAAGCCTGTCTACTACTTACCATCCCCAATCAATCGGCCGCAGAAACCACATTTGTTTAAGAATGTTCATTTATTTGTAAGCGCATCTATATCATACAAAATCTTCCTTGCCACAATTTCATCTTGCAAATAGTACGTTTACCGCGATTCGTACGATTATGAAAAATCTACTTACATTGATCCTCCTGTGTACCTGCCCTCTTTCCGTATTCGCCCAAATCGGCATCTACGAAGACGATTTAATGGCACAAGCTGAAGACAAGACGTTTGGTATCACGGTGTATGAAGACAATTTAATGATCAAAGCGGTCTATGAGGATAACCTTTTAAGCGCTGCGATCTATGAAGATAATCTCTTGAGCGCCACGATTTACGAAGATAACCTCCTCCGGGGCTACGGGATCTATGAAGATGATCTCCTCCAAACCGCCGAAACAGTAGACGTCAGTAAAACCCGCTCAATCTTTGACGCAAAAGGGACCGAAATCGGATATTTCGCCGCCATCAGCACAGGATCCAGGGCGTCCATCATCGACTGGGTATTCATTGACCTCCGCGCCAACGCTGGCAACAACGAACTCGTAAGTTCCTTCGTGGATGCAATCTGGAGCGAGGCCAAAGCCAAGTTCCCCCGCATCACCCAGAACCAAGCCATCATCGACTGGGTGCTCATTGAACTAGCACCACACCGATAAGAGGCAAATTCATGCCGCATCAAGCGGACGAGGAGCCTGGGAACGCCGATGTCCCCGTCGGCATCCGTACACGTGAGTTCACAGGAAAGAACGCGTCAGACGAAAGCAGCACTTCAACCTAATGCCGAAGCAAGCGGACGAGGAGCCTGGGAGCGCCGACGTCCCCGTCGGCATCCGCACACGTGAGTTCACAGGAAAGAACGCGTCAGACGAAAGAAGCACTTCAACCTCATGCCGAAGCAAGCGGACGAGGAGCCTGGGAGCGCCGACGTCCCCGTCGGCATCCGCACACGTGAGTTCACAGGAAAGAACGCGTCAGACGAAAGAAGCACTTCAGCCTCATGCCGAAGCAAGCAGACGAGGAGCCTGGGAACGCCGACGTCCCCGTCGGCATCCGCACACGTGAGTTCACAGGAAAGAACGCGTCAGACGAAAGCAGCACTTCAACCTCATGCCGAAGCAAGCGGACGAGGAGCCTGGGAGCGCCGACGTCCCCGTCGGCATCCGCACACGTGAGTTCACGGCAAAGAACGTGTCAGACGAAAGAAGCACTTCAGACTCATGCCGAAGCAAGCGGACGAGGAGCCTGGGAGCGCCGACGTCCCCGTCGGCATCCGCACACGTGAGTTCACAGGAAAGAACGCGTCAGACGAAAGCAGCACTTCAACCTCATGCCGAAGCAAGCGGACGAGGAACCTGGGAACGCCGACGTCCCCGTCGGCATCCGCACACGTGAGTTCACGGCAAAGAACGCGTCAGACGGAACAAGCACTCGAGCGCGAGCGGATAGCCAAGAAAAAGCAAACGACCGCCCCGAGCAGCAAAACCACGGGAAGCAAAGTCATCGTCAGCCCAAGAGGAGTCTTAATGTAGGCAATCCAGCCGTCGCTAAACCAAATATCCTTCTTCAAACCGCCCCAAAAACTTCCATAGTGCTCACTCATAAAAGCCATGCGCAAGCCCGCCTCCAGCAAGCGTAAAAAGGGAATGCTCATGATAAGAATTCCCGCGATGCAGAGAAGCGTTCCAGCAGATCGCTTTGAACCTTCAGAGCTCACGTTCAGACCGCTCCTCCCCACAACAAAACCAAGACTTAACCCCAAAGGTCATCGCCGTAGCTCCAGCCTTCGCACAGCGGCTCGTTGATTGTGCCATTGATACCTGACTCCTTGCGTTTTGTTGTTCATTCAAACAGATCGTTGATTGTGTCATGGATGGCATCTTCCAAAGATGTGCGTGTACTAACAGGTCCATCATCTATACATTCGAAATCCCTCATAAGAAGCGCACATTCTTTCCATAAATAAATGGCTTCAAATTCACCATCAAAGATAGAAGACCTATCGAAAATCTTATCGAATATCCTAACTGCTCTAGTATAATCAACGATAGTTATACTGAGCGTCTGTGAAAGCATGTAAGCAAGATCAGCCCGATTTTCTTTGGTCTCCACTGGACGATGCAATAGAGCATCATAAATCTTTTCTACCGATTCAGGATGCCTACCCTGTAAAGTGGTTATCGTAAGCATCAAGACCGAACCCACTGAAGCGCGGTTAGTGCTCATTTTTACAAAACTACAAATTGAATCCACTACTAAATCACAATGAATTGATGTCGCCAACTGCTCCGAGAAAAGTGAAACAGTGCTGCACCATTTGTCATCAGCACCGCTACAATATTCGCCAAGCACTCTATCAAAACCATTTGTAGACATTCTTCTTGCGAGATATTCTCGCTCTTTATTGTGCGCTTCCAACAACGAAATCGTATTTGTGATTGCAACGGTCCCAGTAGATCCGAAAGCCGAAGAGTGGCAAAAAAGCCAACCTAACATCAGATAGCACAGAATGGTTGAAGCGAATGTTAAATATATTTTCATAAAGTTTGATTACCATAGAAAGGAAGACATCTATTCTTATTATATACCACGAATAAGTTTTGACGGCATTAGTTTCTCAGCTTGCCCTAAAAATCCTAGAAACAGAAGGCCAGATCTTAAAGGCACTTAGATCAGGGGTCCAGCGTATTTTTTTTTGCGTCATGTTACATCGTGGGAATCCGCCCCAAAGTGGGCGGGATATGGTAGCCCGTGTGCAAGGTCGCGAAGCGGCCAGGAATCCCTTCGGGATTCGAGCTAGGCGTTCCCACCCCACCTTAGTAGTATCCATAATTCCGCAGAAGAAGTGATGCGCCGCAGGCCAAGGAGCGGCGGTTTCCAACCGCCGACAGTGGAAACCGGTAGGAATTGACGAAGTGAGTCGGCTGAAGCTGAATGAACATCTGGTGCCCGACGCTCTGCAATGTCGGCGATTCTAGGCA
>Ga0209187_1003365_pt1 | contig 13462 bp, 16 predicted proteins | sample BantaG_FD_187430 | JGI IMG/M metagenome (GOLD analysis project Ga0209187, IMG submission 187430) | Marine algal microbial communities from Bantry Bay, Ireland - BantryBay_4 metaG (SPAdes) (version 2) | ecosystem: Host-associated > Algae > Red algae > Unclassified | place: Bantry Bay, Ireland... | reverse complement strand
TGATGGGCGTCCGAGTCGGGCGGTGGCGCCGCTGCCCCCCGTCGCGACCGCGAGGATCGCTGGGAGGGCGGGCCCGGCCGCCGTGCCGATGTGTCGGACGACCGCGTGTGGCCGGCGGCCGGCCCGAGCGATGGTCACAGCTATATGGCCGCCGGCCATGAGGGGCCCGCGTTGCCCTCCAACGGCGGCCAGGGCCGCGATGGCGGCGCTAGCGGCGGGTGCTACGGGCGGTCGGAGTACCTCCCTACCGGCGACGCCGCGGCGCCCGCCGGTCCGCGACCCGCGCGCTGGGATGCCGCCCGCGACAACGACGGTCCCGCAATGGCGCCGATGGAGCTGACGGTTGCCGGCCCCGTCGTGACCCCCATTCCGGGGCAACCGGACGTCGCCCATGATTGGTGGTTGTCCACGTCGTGGACGCCCCCTACCCCGGTGACGGCCACGGAGTGACAGGCCTCGCTGACGTCCGGGCAGGTCGTCGCCTTGTTCGGGTACGACCCGTCCGTCAACTGGTCCGAGGTGGGGCCCCGCGAGATCACCGCCGCTATGATCGAGTACGCCCGCATCGGGCTCGCTGCCGACATTTCCCCCTGCCAGGAGTCCCCGCGGACGCGGGCGAAGCGGTTCCACGCCGCTCTGCGGCGCGTCCCACGCAAGATGGGCCGCCGCGTTCACGTATGCGCGTATCGTCGTCACGACTGAGGGCATCGCCCTGGCCCCGTAGGTGTGGCGCTTGGTCCGACGGCGTTAGGCCGTCGTCCGCCGTATGATGAAGCCGCGAGCGTTCTCTTCGTACCACTTAGGTTGTCCGCTGCCCGTCGTGGCCCCGCCGTTTCTTGGCCGCTGGTCTGCATCCCCCCCGCGGCGGCCCCAAGACCCCAAAAAACCCCACGCCCGCCCCTGCCGGGCCCGGCCGCCGCGCCGACCCAAGGGGTCAGGCACGGATGGCCGGGGGCGGCGCCGCGGCGCCGCCCGAGGCGGCGCCGCCGTCGGGAGCCGCGTCTTGCGGGACCGCCGGCGGCGGGTCGGCGGACGTGTGGGGCAGCCCCAAGCGCGCGGCGCGGCGCAGGTAAACGCGCAGTGTCTCGTGCGGGGCGTCCGCGGCGTCCATTCAGGTGGGCCGCGGGTACCCGGTCCAGTAGACTTGGACCCGGAGAGTGCCGTCGGGCAGCGTCGCGTGGTCCGCGGTGCGGTCCACGGCGTACCGCTGGCCGTAGGCCTCCGCCCCATGGAAGGAGCGCGCTGCCCGCAGCGCGGGGTGTTGGGCAGGGTACTCGGGCCCGCTTAAAGCGCCCCTGCGTCACCTTCAGCGTTGCCCGCATCTGCGGAATGAGCTGCACGAGGCGGGTCAGGCGGCTTGGCCCCGCTTCTCGGCGGCGGTGCCGCGCTGCGCCGTGTTGGGGTACGCCCCGGACTTGGGGATGTTTTTGAATGCCCAGCTGGATACCCCCATGGGGTTGACCAGTTTTAGCAGGGTAACCCAGGTGCTACGGTGGGGGCGACTGTTATACGCCAGCGTCAGAGCCCCAAGGAGTTGGTCCCACGACCGCGGGTGCTCCGCCACGTAGTGGTTGAGGATCGTATGCATCGTGCGGTTGAACCGCTCCGTCTGCCCGTTCGTCTGCGGGTGTGACGGTGACGTCACCTTAGGCTCAATGTCGAGCAGGTTGCAAACCTGGCCCCAGAAGTGCCTAGTGAGCTGGGGTCCCCCAACCTAGAGGAGCCGGTCCGGCGGACCATAAGCGCCCACCCAGTAGTCCAGGACGACCGAGGCGCAGTCCCCCGCCGACATACCGTCCATAGGGATGGCGCGCACCAGCTTGGTGAACCGATCGGTGATCACCAGGATGAACCGGTGGCCGGCGGCCGTCCGCTCGAGGGGCCCGTAGAGGTCCGCCGCAATGTCCTGGAAGGGCATGGTGGCGGGAAACAGAGTGAGGGGCGAGCGCCGCGCCAGTGTGCGCACGCGGTGCCGGGCACAGCTGTCGCAATTCCTCACGTAGGAAACGACGTCGGCCGCCATGCCCACCCAGTAGTAATACCGCCGCATCGCCGCATACGACCGGGACTCCCCGGGGTGCCCAGCGAGGGTCGCGTCGTGCTCCAGGTGAAGGACCTTCTTCTGAAAGGAGGCCGGGACCACCAACTGGTGTGCGCCGTCGGGTGCCGCGCGTCGGCGGAAGATCTCATCGGGGTCCTCAAAGAACGGGATGTGCCGCCAGGCGTTCAGGGCCTTCTCGATCTCCTTGCAGTACCCGTCGTCGGCTTGGGACGAGAGCACCGCGGCCCAATCACTGTCACGGACCGTAGGGCCGCCGACGTAGTTGGCCTCATCGAGCCCCCGGACCGTGTTGGTCCGCACGGCAAAGATGGGGACCGCGTCGTCGAACGCGGTCTCGTCGCTGGCCCCGGACTCCAAGCAAGAGATGCTGTCGGCCATGAAGTGCGCCATTCCCGGCTTGTAGGCGACGTCGAACTCCAACCCGCTTAGGCGTAGGCGCCAACGTTCCAGGCAGGGATTCCCCGAGCCCTCGATGTTGAGGATCCACCGCAGGCAGTCGTGGTCTGTGCGCACGAGGAAACAGTCACACTCGAGGTAGGGGCGGAGCTTGAGCGACGCCCAGACGACCGCCAAGCACTCCTTCTCCGTGACCCCGTTGGGGAGCTCGTTCGTTACCATCCGCCGGCTGATATACGCGACCGGCTGGAGCTTCCCGTCGTCTTGCTCCTGCAGCACGGCGGCGCCTACTTGCGTCCCGCAGGCGTCCACGTCGAGGACGTACTTCCGCCCGCGCCGCGGGAGTGCGAGGATCGGTGGGGTCGTGAGGGCCCCCTTGAGCCGGTCGAACGCCTGCTGCTGCAATGGCGTGGCGGGGGGCACTAGGACAGGGGCCGTGGACCCCATGTGGTCCGTCAATGGCGCCGCCATCCGTGCGAAGTTCGGCACGAACCGGCGGAAGACGTTACACATCCCCACGAAGCTCCGTACTTGCGTGCAAGTCGTGGGGAAGTGCGCCTGGCGCAGGTCGCGCGTGTGCGCGTCCATCATGCCGAGCTGTCCCGGGTTGATTTCGTGCCCGAGGTACTTCACGGTCTTACGAAAGAACCGGCACTTGGGCAGGCGGAGTGTCACTTCCGCGTCGCGAAGCAGGCGCAGAACGCGGTCGACGTGGCCGACATGTTCCTCTTCCGTCTCGGAGTACACGATGACATTGTCGAGGTAGATATGGCAGCTTTGCCACTTCACCCCGGAGAGGATGATGTCCAGCGCCCGCTGGAACGTCGCCGGGGCGTTTGTTGAGCCGAACGGCATCCGTTTGTACTGGTTCGCGCCCTCGTGGCACACGAAAGCCGTCTTCTCCCGATCTTCGGGCGCGATGGCAACCTGCCAGTACCCGGCGTTGCAATCCAACGTCAAGAAGATGGTCGCCTCGCCGAGGCTGTCGATGCACTCGTCCATCCGGGGCAGCGGGTACGAGTCCTTCTTGGTGACGACGTTCAGCAGTCGATAATCGATGCAGAAGCGGAGGGTGCCATCATTCTTGGGGACGAGCACGACCGAGAAGCCCCATTCCGACGACGTCGGTTCGATGACGTCCGCGACCAGGTGCCGCTTGACCTCGGCCGTCTCGGCCTCCCGCGCCGTGTGCCCCGCGCGGCTCGGCGCGAAGCGGACGGGCCGGGCGCCGGCGTGGAGGTCGATGCGGTGCTGGGTGGCCTTGATGACGCCCAGCGCCTGGCCCGTCCACATTGCCTTGTGCTGGTCCAGCATGCGGCGGATCCGGGTGTGCAGCGCCAGGTAGACATCCGGTAGGTCGACGTCCTCCACTTGCGGAGGGGACGCGGGCGGCGCTGCGGCTGCCACGGCGCCGCCTTCGCCCGGGTCCCGGGGTCGCGCGAGGATTGCGGGCCCACTTCCCGCTGCCGTCGCCGGGTCCGAGCTCCGCCCGGACGCGGCGTCGTCCCGGGTGCTTGACTTCGCCGCCACGACGTCTTAGGCGGCCGTGGCAGACGTGAAGGCAGTGGCGGGCGGTCCACCGGGGGGTGCCCCGGGGGGCACCTGTACGACGCCCGTCGTGAGCAGCTCGACGTAGCCGACGTTGGCCCTCTGCCGGAGGATGACCTCGCGCGCGCCAAAGTTGGTCACGATGACCGGGAAAGATAGCCCCGGCACAAGGTCGTGCACGCCGGTGGCGATGGTGACACCAGCCGTCGTAAAAAGGCGCGAGGCGTCGAACACCTGGCCCAGGCCCTTCCGGATAGTCCGCACCCAGAAGACCGTGGCCGCCGACGGCGGAAGCCGCGTCTTGTGCGTCGCGCGGAGAACGCAGGAGACGCCCATCGAGCGGTCAACATCGTCCATCGGCCCCCGTAGGATCGCCGTGACGGACCCGTCCGTCCAACGGATGGACCCACTTTGAGGCAAGATGGCGTGGGCGTTGTCGTCGATGGACGTGGAGCCCAACATGACTGGGACGGACAGGTCGTCGACGACGAGGAAGGAAACCGGGACGATCTGTGCGCCCGTCTGGAGCCACAGCGTGACGGGACCGCCAGTGCGTAACCGCGCGTTGTTGGCGTCTCGCAGACGTACCTGTTCCTCCTCCTGGGAGATGACAACCTGGGGAAGCCAGTCGGGGGCGAGGGCGTTCCGGCGGACCAAGTTGCGGCCCACCCCCGTGTCGACGACGACGCCGAACGCAAGGAGGGACAGATTGTCCAGTCCCAGCGAGGCCACGATGCGGTAGTTGTGCAGGCTGAAAAGCAGCACATCCTTGCCCCCGGACGGGGTGCCTGGCGCCCGCGTGGTGTCCGCGACGGCAGTGGCGTGGCGGCGAAAGCGGGTTCGCTCGCGCCGGGCGCGTCCCCGGAGGCGCCGCCGGAGCCCCTGCCCGATGCACGTCCCGTTGGCGGGTGAGTCCGCCTGGATGCCATCCCCGCCACCACACGGCCGAAGGTCGGAGTGGCCAAGGGCCAGTACCGATGTGGCGACCGGCGGTGACGGAGGGACGACCTCGGTGGTTACCAGGGGTTGTCATGGATATATCCATCAGGATTATATCCGTACATTATATCCGAATCCACTTCGGATACGAGCCGGGGACGCATATCCAAATTGCATTATGAGAAAAGGAGGAGAGGATATATGTATCCTGTCCGACAGAAATTGCGAGATTATTATATCGGATCCGTATCCCAGATATGAGAGTCAGGATACAGAGATATATACGGTTACAAGACTTGCCGCGCCTGGATAATTCTGGTTAAACACAGTCGACCTCTCTTTTCGCGTGCCAACAATCAGGGAATCACTGTCCGAACATTTGGCAGCGACAAGCGGCGATGCAGCCCGACCCGGGTGAAACCGTTCTATCACGAAACTCGACCCGATTGCGTTGTTTTCAGAGTGTAACACGAGATTCAGAACGGTCTTTCTGACGTCCGTTTACTCAAACGGCGTGGAACCGCCTCGACGGCGCCCGTTGGGGTGTTGAAATCAAATGTGGATTTCAAGTCGTACGGACGTCCATTTAGCACTCAAATAACGGCTGGATGGCGATCTTCTTGGGCACTAATTGAGCTGCCCGTCGGACTTGGGGAATTATATTCGCATCCAATAATCGTATCCGGATACAATTATAATCTACTCAAATATCCGAATCCGGAGGCAGATATCCTGATCCGGATCTCAGGTGAGGCAGTTATCCGTAATCAGATACGAAGGATCGGCGTGTATCCGTATCCTATTACGCCCCAAAACCCATATCCTGACAACCCCTGATCATCAGTGACCTCCTTCGTCACAGCACCGCCAGTTCACGCAGACACTGGTTACCGGCGTCGCCGGGACGGGGCGGCGGTCCGGCACGTCCGCCGTCGTGTGGCTGACCCCCCCGCGCCGCGCGAGGATGCGTGGGCAGAAGGCGGGCGCTGGCGGAAATCCCGCTGAGGCCCGCCGCTTGCGGACCTGGCGCAGGCGGGTCGCCGTGATGTAGCAGTGCCGGTGTGCCTTGAGACGGACAACGTCCGTGGGCAGCCCACTAAGTGGGCCGCCCCATACTCGTTTCCCCGTGCGTGGCAGGTGCGGCCGTCCCCAAGACCCGCGCCGTCGGCGCCCGCGGCCGACTCCTCGGAGGAACTCTCCCCCTCGTCGCCTGCTGCGTCCGGGTACGCCCGGTCATCCGTCTCCACGGCGTGGACGAAAGCGGCCGTGCCCGGCGGGACGGTCCCATTGGTGGCGACGGCCGGCGCTACCGGTGGAACTGGCGGTCCCGCACCCAGTGGCAGGGGTGCCGGCGGCGCTGGTCCCCGCCCGTTGCGGTGTGGCGCGACTGCCTCGCGCAGCGCGCGTCCGTGGGCCCGCACCTCGGGGGACTGGGCGGGGCACTCCCACACCCAGAGCCCCAGATAGCCACAGAACGAGCAGGCCCCCCGCCTATGGGGCGGGGGCCCCGCCTTGTGTACCCCGCCCCATCCGCCGCCGCGCGGTGGAGGCGCCCCGCCACAGGGAAATTGCGGAGAGCGGTCCGAGTGCGGGAAGACGGTTCCCGCCCGTGGAGGCACCTGAGTGCCCGGCGCCAGGGTACCGTGCCCGCGCCGCGCCCCCGTGTGAACGGGGTACAACTCCGGGCGCCCGCCCCGCGCGGTCTGCTGTTGCCAGCCCGACGCGTGCGGCAGACTGCCCACCGGTAACACCGGGACGTCGCCCGGGGGCCCGTACTCAACGGGCGCCGCCGACGCGGCCAACACCGCGGCCCACTCGGCCCGCTCCGCCTTGGTACCGTAGTCCGTCACGGACAGAGCAGCTGCGGCCGAGGCGGCTCCCACCGGGAGGGCGACGGACGACGCCGGCCGGGTCCGACGGGGCTCCTGTTCTTCGCCGCCGACCGACCGGGAGGTGCTCTCTTTGGGCTTGGCCTGGAGCCTGACCCCCCGGGCCTCACGGGTGGCTGCTCCCGTCTTGGCAAGGAACATGCGCAGCTTGGGGAAGGTCCGGCCCAGGGTGTTGAAGTTCCGCCCCAGGGCCCTGACTTCCCGTCCGACGCCCTTGAGTAGGATACTCTTCAGCTCGGCCTCGTGTAGGACCGTGCCCAAGGCACGGTTAGCATCGAGGATGCGGTTCGCAATCTCGTGCTCGTCTTCCCACTTCTCTTGGGATGCTTGCATGAGGGACTGGAAATGGTTCACCAGGTCGTCCCCGTCGAGGTACTCGTTGAGCAGGGCAAGGACCGCGCGCTTGTACTTGAGCTGGCGCGAGACGTGGGTGTCCTTAACGCGCTGGAGCACCCCGAGCACCTCGCTCGTGACGAAGTACTGTAGCAGTGTCACTGCCGTACCCTCTTTCAGCCCGCTGCCTTCGCATGCCGTCTGGAAGCTCTCAAAGAACGCCACCAACCCCAACGGGGTGTCCACCGCAAGACTACCACAATGTGTGCATCAAGGCCTTGACGTCCGCGCGGATGCCGCGGATGGAGTTGCCTTGCGGGAGGTGTAGGCGGCCTCCTCTTTGTGCAAGCCGGTACCGTTCCGGCGACAAGAGCCCCTTGAAGCGGCGGTCGACCACCGCGTCTTCCCGCTGCTCCTGCCGGAAGGCGCGCAGCGCCTCTTGTACCAGGACCCGTTGTGGCCGCTTGTCGGCCGCCCGTGCCCGCCGTCGGCGGGATGTCGCCGCGGGGTCACTTCCAGTGGCGGAGGAAGGGGTCGAGCCGTCGCTGCTGTCCGTCGACTCCGCCCCCTCTGGGGGCGGAGGACGAGTTCGACGGACTCTCGTAACTCTCAGTCGACGAGGGGGGCCCCGAAGATGGGGGTGACGCGGCCCGTCGGGCGTTCCGACGCCGGCGGTGGCCCTTAGAGGGAACCGCCTTAGGGTGTCGACGCTCGGCGCCCCTCCGGGACCGCGGCCGCGCAGGACGCGCGGCCGGCGAGGCAGTCACCGTCAAGGCGGACCCCGTCTAGGTATCGCCCCCCGTTTGAGGGTGCTCCCCGGACGAGCCCGACCCGGGTTCCGGGGGTGCCGGTCCGCCCGCGCTCGCGGTCCCAAGGGAAGGTCCCTGGGACGCCGCGAGGGCCAGGGCAACGGCCGCGCCGCGCCCCGGGACCGAGGTCCCGTCTGATGCCGCGGTCGACGCCTCCTCCGCGGCGTCACGGAACACATGAGCCAAGTGGCGCAGGTGCCCGGGGTCGGCCGCCGCCAGAGGTAGTCCTGGAGCCGCGGCTCCGTCGACCCCCTGCAAGCTGGGCCCCGACCCGCCCGTCACTGACGGCGCGTCCAGTGACCAGTGGTCCCGGGTGGTCCTCTGCCACCGGGCCCGGGCCACCTCTACCGGGGTGACGCCGAACGCTTGCTGTGATTCCCGGCGCTGCCGCTCGTCCTCCTCCGGCGACAGCGCGTCCATTGGTCAACGCGGCCCCCGGCCCGCGGGGGTCCCGCCATCTAAGGTTCCCGATGAACTGCCCACCGCGTCCACGCGGGGAGGGCCAAAGGGCGGCACCCCTTCCAGGCGCTGCCCGTCCAGGGGAGAAGGTTGAACCCCCGCGCCCCCTGCCTGGGGCTCCATCATTTTGGACGTCCGTCCCGCGCCGGGAGGAGGACGAGCCCTGGTGGTTGGCGTGCGGCTGGGGTCCTCGGGCGTGGAGTTCGACTCACCTGCCACCGTACCGCCGCCGCCAACCGGGACCGCCCTTCCACCCCCAACGGGGGCCACGGCGCCCAAGGCCGGTATTGCCCCGGGGTCTCCCGCCGGTGGCGCGTCCGTCACCTGGCTAGTGCCGGGCATCTCAAACGGAGGAGCGCCCCCGTCAAGCGAGGAAGACAAGGAAGATCCACAAACCATGGAAATGGGGCCCGCGTATTGATCAGATGTCCTCCGTCACCGCACCGCAATACAACCAACGAGATTCCCCCGACTCTTGGTACCGAAAGAGGTGTCGATCCGCGACACGCAGGGCGTGCGTACAACGGGTCTCACCCGGAGCGCACAATGAAGTACCACAATCCAGGGGGTTACCTCAGAGGGAGGGAAGTAACGGCCGTCCTAGCCGCTCGCGCGACACCCGCTATGGGACTCGAGGTCCGGGACGTCGGGCCGATCCAAACGCCAAGACATCGAGACAAGGTTTACTTGCCGGCGACGACGGTGCCTCCCTTTTGGCCGACATCACAGCAAGCCCGCTACCATTCGATTGGGCCCACGGCAACCTGCCTCAAGTGGCCCGACCAACAGCCCCCCTGCCGACCGGGCGGTCTGGCGGCGACGCCGTGCCCGAACACGCCTACTTAGGTGGCTCTTTTGGATTTGAAAAACAAGATGCCCTACAGAAGCTGCCTGAATGCGACGCGATTCTGGTGTGGCCTCCGATGGCTTTGGTCGTCACTCTCGTGTCGGAGCGGCAATTTGACAGGACGTCTTGCTCGCCGCCACGTCCGCCTGTCGACGGATCATGCCGCACCGTGCTCTTGATCGCTGTGCCGCCATCCTGCCGCCTCTCCGTTCGCCCCTTTCGTTTCCAAGCACCTTGAGGGCCGGCCCTGGACGTCAACAACTATATGTTAAATCAGGGTCTGCATAAAACCATGGTGTTCGGTCAGCAGGACCGGACGACACGAGCTCTGCTGTTAACGAAGGCAGTCCAATTCCTCCAGGTTCTTTTATTGATAGTCTTGGGTGGACTGTATGTTTTTGGCATCATCGTGATCAACGCTCTGAGCTGAACCCAATGGTATGACTTCTCATGAGATCGACAAAATTCTTTTGATTTCTTGACATCCAAGGTGCGGTTCTAGTGTCTATTATACCGCAATATCGCATCAAAAGATGCGAGGTCGAGCATGAAATGATGCGGTGTCCTAATCGCGGTTTCCGGGGCACCTGAGTGGGACACCAATGAATGCACGTTGATGCTCTTCTCATTTGTACGATGAGACTGGGCTACGGTCGTGACGGTCCATCACGAAGAAAATACGGACAGCAGTACCCCTGTAGAAAAATATTGTGGAAAAAGTACTCAGAAGGCCTCTCCAGGAGGGGTCGAACACCGGCCCCCCCCTACTCCTCCGCCCCCAGAACCTCCAAAATGGGCGATACGTACTGGCCACGTTCAGCATGCTGGCCGGGCGCCGCGGCCATCCTGAGTGACACCATGGACGGGGACCGGTGTGACTCCGACTTGGAGGCCGGCGAAGAGCGTGGCGCGTCGTCGGCCGCGTCGACGGTCGCGGCGGTGGCAGAGGCAGATGGGGCGGCGGCGGCTGCGTCATATCCCCCAATCTCCCCACTACCGCTGAATAGCACTATGCATTGTCGCCGTGGACAGGATGCGCTGGGGTGGGGCGGCGTCTGCCGCAGGTGGCGGGTGTGCCGTAGGGAAAAAGGCGACGCAGGTTACCAACGGTCTGAAGCCGGGAGGTGGGGGGGGGGCGAGGCGGTTGGTTGGTTTGGGAAAGGGGGGGTGGGCCGGCGAGGAGAAAGAAGAAGAAGAAGCCCGGAACGTTGCTCTACGTTGTCCCTACTCGTTCAAGCTCACTCCCGCCGCATACCGTACCCTCCACCTGCCGGTCTGCCTGATGCCTCCTTTCCTCGCAGCGCAACCGACCCCCCTGCCGCCACCACCCCGCCAACTCACCTTGCCACGCCGTGCCCCGCCCCGCCCGCTGCTCAGTGTCGACGGAAAATCCACACAAAGTCTCGCCCCGCAACCCCACCGAACCCACCCCACCGTCAGGCACTGCCGCTAGTCCCAGGGGGTGCGAGCTCACGCAGACGGGGTAGAGCCCGGCGGGTGTCGCAGCAGCACGAACGCACTGAGTACCTTGTGGGTGGCTAACTATTTTTTAGAAGAGTCTATAGGTACCGAGAAGCCAGGAGGCAACCTATGCGCCGGAAACGGGGGGGGGAGGGGGTGGAAGAGGAAGGTGGGCAGGGGGACGTGCAGATACACAAGGGCGGTTCAGTGACTCAGTTGGGTAGTGAGGTGGTGGTGCGGTGTGGCCAGGTCTCACAGTACGTTGATGAAGGGTCGGCGACGTACAAGAGGCACGTAAAAAGAGAGAGAGGGGCCGGGACGATGGGGAAGCGGCTCGCGGGAAGCTCTGACGCGGGGAGTGAGGCGACAAAAGGCGGTCGGGGGTGTAGCGGGGGGGGCGCAACAGCGTCCTCGCAAGCCCAGAGATCTGAGAGCATGTCACTACCCTCCAGAAAGGCCGCTGGGGGTCCGCGCGGGCCGTGGTTGACCACGGCGCCGCTTCTGTGAGAGCCCGTTGCAGGGCGTGAATGCGCTACGGAAGCGCAGATACTCGCGCCAAATCCCAACCTTTTCTCGGAACAACATGCCCCCGAGTTCCCCCAAGACCCTTCCGAGTCCGCCTCTGTTGTCGGAATGAGCACCAGAGGTCGAGAAGCGCAAGAAAAACCGTGCCAAAAAACCGCATGAATTGATGCGAGTCGCATCAAATGATGCGGTCAGTAGAATAGACACTAGGCCGTAGAGCTACATGGGGAGACTCTGTAATGCACTCAGATGAAAGGAACCCATCTGACCGCTATCGGCTCAAGCAGCAGACTGCATCTTGTTCGAACTGGGCTCGTCGGATCTCATCTCCTTCGCATGAGAGCCGAAGACAGATGAGAGACCGGCCTCCCACTCCCAGTGGACTCGAGGGCTTCTCGTCTGTTAAGTAGGTGTCATGCGCTGATTGGCCCACATCCAATTTCGCAGGAAGAACTGGGGACGTGGAGGCAGCATGTGCGATGTTTTCCAACCCTACTGCCGGCCACCGCAACCGCCAATACAAAGCCAAAACTGTTGGACCGATCCAATGAGGTGGCTTCCTGGGCCCTGAAATCCGAAAGAGCCGCTGGAGGCGGTCTTAACCAAAGGTCGTTTTCACGCATTAAGGCGCATGAGCGCGACTCACACTGGCGCGCACAGAACTCGGCAATGGAACTAGCGCTGGCGCTCCGTATGGACGCATCCTGGAGCCTACGTCATCAGCTTTTTTATGACACACTTTCAGGCGGCTACAACGATGGGCTTGAGAGATAGACGTTTTCCTTGCATCCCACAGTTGTCTTGACCGCCTTTTTGTTGAATAAATGGCCCGCTGATGACGCTGCAGGCGGTAACTCGACGTGGCTAGGCAACAAAATGCATGTCATCGGTGCTGCGGGGAAGTCTGGACGATATTTGTGGCCGTTGGTCGACATGGGCGGTGGTGGTGGGGGGCAGGTGATGGTCGTAGCCGGCCGAGAGAAAGTGCAGTTCCATGGGATGCCAGATCGGATCAATAATCATGCACAAAGAAGCAGAAGAGAAGGAACGTCCCGCAGAGGGGAGAGATGCTCGTGTCAGACGTGTTGCACACAAACACAGAACGTACGCACACCGCCCTCCTCAGTAAATGACTCTACTCATCCACTGACTCCTCTGACTTTCCAACTGACTCCACTGACTCCACTGACTCGGCAAATGACTCCACTGACTCCCCAACTGACTCCACTGACTCTCCAGCTGACTCCACTGACTCCAATGACTCCACTGACTCAGATCCTTCCGTGGTCCACTTGCTAGTTGAAAACCTGGTTCCAATTGGGCATCCCTAAATTCACACCCCAACCACACCGCACACATCGTCGGGAAAGTGTACCACTGTACTTGGGCGTACTGACGAGTATTGCTGATCCCCGAATTTTGTGCTGGTGGACAGCGACTGAGTTGCGGACCGACGCTCTCCACCAATCAGATGCGCCCCTGGGACTCACTTGGTGCTCCTGATTGCTTACATGTGCCCATGCAGCCTGGAAATCAACGTCAGCTCCTCTTCTTTTCTGCACTTCTGGCGAGGAGACAGTAGAAAATCTCAAGATCTCGCGTGGGCAACTTGCTCCGTGCCAAAAAAAGCGAATCAAGCGGCAACAAACAGTGAGTTCTGCTCGATGCAAGGTCCTGGCACAGAATGCGGGCTTTCTAGTGGCTTCGATGCCTTCTTACTGTCGTTTCAAACCAATTGAGTGCTCTTATTCAGAGTCAGTCTCTGTCTCTGTCCATTAGGACAAAACTCGGAGATCAGCAATACAGCGCGTCGCATTTCAGATTGAGGTGAAAGGGGCCCAGTACATATATTCGCGGGGTTACTTGCCTCGTTTCCCCACAGTGTTCTTCCAAACAAGTGCACCAGCCATTATTCGCGTTTTAAGACGTGCATGTACTGTGACACTGGCCAATAATGTCTCTGCGAGGGGGGTTGGTTATTAAACAACCCCCCCCTCAAGGGCTCTGTGGGGACCCTGTCCAGACGGAATGCAATTGCACAAGACTTGAAGCGTAGCCGACCATTCCATTGAAACGTATCGCGCGCCGACAACGGTACGTGTCTCGCAGAGATGCGTCCTGCCGAATTTGTGGGCGCTACGCTTCGGGCCTGCCGGCAGTCGTTCTAGAGGATTGCTGACACTGCGTCCGGGCT
>Ga0209187_1003364_pt1 | contig 13464 bp, 12 predicted proteins | sample BantaG_FD_187430 | JGI IMG/M metagenome (GOLD analysis project Ga0209187, IMG submission 187430) | Marine algal microbial communities from Bantry Bay, Ireland - BantryBay_4 metaG (SPAdes) (version 2) | ecosystem: Host-associated > Algae > Red algae > Unclassified | place: Bantry Bay, Ireland... | reverse complement strand
TATACATTTTTTATCATGTTTGATCTGCTCGTGACATCATTAAATCAGTTGGATTAGCTTTGTTTTATACTCATTGTCGCAATTAATTAACGTTATTTGTTATGATGAATGTCATCATTTTAGTAGCCGACTCATCAACGGAAAATGATGGTTTTAAATGTATCGCCAATGGACTATAGCAATTACAAGACCAGCAAGTCTAGACAGATAGAACTCTATGAAGCTATGCTGCTGCCTCGTATGATTGAGGAAAAAATGCTCCTGCTGCTCAGACAGGGTAAGATCACAAAGTGGTTTTCTGGTATAGGTCAAGAGGCTATCGCTGTCGGTGCGACTGAAGCACTTGCACAGGAAGAAATCATCTTTCCGATGCATCGTAATCTTGGTGTATTCACTTCTAAAGGTATACCACTACATAGGCTCTTCTGCCAGTGGCAGGGTAAGCAAGGAGGATTTACGAAGGGTAGAGATCGATCGTTTCATTTTGGGAGTTTAGAGCATAGTGTGGTAGGCATGATATCACACTTAGGTGCACAGCTGTCACTCGCTGATGGTGTAGGGCTGGCCCATAAGCTGAATGAGGATGGTGGTGTCACGCTTGCATTTACTGGTGAAGGAGGCACGAGCGAAGGAGAATTTCATGAAGCCCTCAATGTGGCATCTGTCTGGAATCTGCCTGTTATCTTTCTCATAGAGAATAACGGATATGGACTATCTACACCTGTGTCGGAGCAATACGCAGCCAAGTCTCTTGCTGATCGAGGTATCGGCTACGGCATGGAGTCTATGACCATCGATGGCAATAACATCTTAGAAGTTTATCATACCATTAAAAAGGCGGCTAAGAAAATCCGTAAATCTCCCAAGCCGGTTCTGATCGAATGCATGTCTTTCCGTATGCGTGGTCATGAAGAAGCTTCAGGCGTCAAGTATGTCCCTAAACAACTCATCAATAAGTGGGCAAAGAAAGACCCAGTGCACCAATTCGAACAGTACTTATTGAAGAAGAAAATCATTACAATAGAAGAAGTCAGTCTCTTAAAAGAGAAGATAGCAACTCACATACAATCTGAATTAGACATAGCTTACCAGACTCCAGCCGTCAGCTCTTCTGTAGCACAAGAATTAGAAGATGTATTCGCTCCAGTGAAGCATCTATCCATCGACCCTGATCAGACAGATCGCGAGGCCAGATTCATAGATGGTATCTCGGAGGCACTGGACCTAGCGATGAAAAAATATGATAATCTGGTTTTAATGGGTCAAGATATAGCTGACTATGGCGGCGTATTCAAGATCACAGATGGCTTCATGAAGAAATATGGAAAAGACCGAGTCAGAAATACGCCCATCTGTGAAAGTGCCATCATAGGTGCAGCACTTGGCTTAAGCCTAAAGGGCTATAAGTCTATGGTCGAGATGCAGTTCTCCGACTTCGTGACCTGTGGATTCAATCAGATCGTGAATAATCTCGCTAAGCTTCACTACCGATGGGGCGAGAGTGCAGATGTAGTCATCAGGATGCCCTGTGGGGGTAGTGTAAATGCTGGTCCTTTTCACTCTCAGACGAATGAAGCATGGTTCACCAATGTACCTGGGCTTAAAGTGGTGTATCCTTCTACTGTAGAAGATGCCAAAGGCTTATTATTAGCCGCCATCGATGATCCTAATCCTGTGCTATTCTTTGAGCATAAAGCACTTTATAGATCTTTATCAGGTCCTCTGCCTGAGAATTATTACCATACTGAAATTGGTAAGGCGAGGCTAGCGGCTGAAGGAGCGGCTGTCAGCATCATCACCTATGGGCTGGGCGTCAGATGGGCCGAACAGCTGATCGCAGAAGAGCAGATCAGCGCTGACATCTTAGACCTGAGGAGTCTCAGTCCTATAGATTATGACAGCATCGATGCTACGGTGAAAAAGACCAATAAAGTTCTTATTCTGCACGAGGATAACCTATTTGGCGGCATCGGCGGAGAGATATCAGCTTATATCAATGAGCACTTATTCGAGCACTTAGATGGACCAGTCATCAGAGTAGCCAGTATAGATACACCGATTCCTTTTGCAGCAGCATTAGAGAAGCCTTTCCTTGCTCATGACAGATTGAAAGATAAATTGATTTCTCTATTAGCTTATTAAATGATTTGATATACTTTTGGGGCATGGACTTATCCCTCATATTATCAGTATCCAGTTTACCAGGCTTATTTAAGATGATTGCGAATCGATCTAATGGCTTGATTGTAGAAGATTTAGATTCTGGAAAATCCAGATTTGTGTCAGCGAGGAAGCATCAGTTTACCCCACTGGAATCAATCTCAATATATACTCTAAGCGACACCATTCCACTTAAGGATGTCTTCAAGATAATGCAAGGCAAAGATCAGACTACAATTCCTGTGAAAGGAGCAAAGGATGATGAGATAAAAGCTTACTTTAAAGAAGTCCTTCCAGAATATGATGAGGACCGAGTCTATCCCAAAGATATGAAGAAGCTCTTCCGCTGGTATGTGTTCTTACGTGATAAGGAATTACTTGTAGGTGGTGATGAGGAGGAGTAGAATCACCTATGGCTCTAAATGTATTTTCACGGCTCTTATGTACTTGAGCCAAAATAGGGTTCATAGTTACATGAGTCAAGCAACTATTTTGTGATAAACACTAAAATTCTAAAGGGTTATACTGAAGAGAAATTGCTTTTGGATTTTTCTAACCAGCATACCTATTTCTTGCGGGCATTATACTCGATGCTATTTTATACCGATAGCTATCAGTATAAAATAGCATCGCTATATTTCTTCAAAATTTAGGTTTATCAATTTCCAATATTTAGCTAATCTACTGTACTATATTGTCATGGCACTTTATAAGTTTGCTCTTTACCAAGTTCCTGCAGGAGAAAATAAAAAGTCTGTAGGGTTATCGATGTCATATAGAAATTGATATCCTCTCGTTTCCTTTAGACAGAAGGGTTCTAAAAGGTTTACCATATTTATATATCCTTCCATTGTCAGAGCACAATAAAATGTTTTATCATCAGCACTTAGTATTCCTTCATCCGATTTAAATAGGCCCAAGATTAAATTACAATTGCGAGCTTTAATAAAATCAACTTGTGATAAATCTAATTTCTGTTTCTTTTCTATGACAGTATCTTTAATTAAGTCTCTAAATTTAATGACTTGATTTTTATCAAAGTTGTATAACCTTACGATATTTTCCCCAAATTCATTTACGTCTGCTATGTAGTCTAATTCCATGTAGTAATTGTTGGACAAGTGGTTTGGCCAGGTTATTTTTTAATACAGATTCTATAAGCAGGGATTAGCTTATTTTGTAACTATTCCTTTAATATTTTATCAGCAATTTTTTGAGCATATTTGCTATATTGATCATTTCCTCTTGATTTCCATTCACCCGTTTTTTCGATGTAATGTCTAACTGTTTTCTCTACCACTACAGGATAGCCTCCATATAATTTTAGTGTATTGTTTACCTCTTTAAGATAGTCGCTTTTGCTAAGTTTATCTTCTGCTACCTGATCCCACAGTTTATTCATTCGTTTAGATTTCTCTTTATAAATAGGATCAGTGGTCTTAAAGGCCATTAGAAAAAGCGAAAGTGCTTTAGCTTCAGTTGTTGGTTTCTCTACGTTTTTCTTCATGCTCTTTGTTTAGTGTCACAATACCTGGGCAAAAGTAATTTAATAATATCAATCGCTCCTTATTGAGTAGTATTTCTATGATCGCTGAGCAAATTATACCGATGATAAACTGGCTTGGGACTTTTTTAAATCACTAGATTTATTTCTTTCAGGTATATAGGCTGTACATTCAGAGGAGACTTCTACTCCAACCCGAGCTTCAACATTTTAATCATTTGATGTGAATTATTAAATTCTAAATAGGGGTACTCCACTTTACTTAGAAAGAGACCATTCGGATAAGCAGGCCGCTTCTCAAATACAGTATTTTCTTGACTTAATATTTTCTGAAATTCATCTAAAGATAATTTACCGCTGCCTACTTCTAATAAAAAGAAAACGCAATACCTCACCATTCCCCTCAGAAATCGATTACTCGTAATACAGAAGCGCAATCTTCTTTGCTCTTCATTTACAAACAACTCGCTTTTGCTGATGTAGCACAATGTATTTTTGTATAGATCTGGCTGCTTACATAGGGGCTTAAAGTCTTTAGTCGATAAAATCAGTGCCGCAGCCTGCTTCATCAGATAGAAGTCTAATATCAGATTCTCATAGAAGGAGCTATGCCGATAGAGTACGGGGTCTTTATCCAGATGAATAAAATAGTCGTAAGTACGCGCCACTGCATCATATCGAGAATGCTGATTTTCTGGCACATCGATGATTTCAAAAACGGCGATTCCGTCAGGTAAATTTTTATTCAGGCGAAACTTTAAATCAAATGAGGGTGCCTCATCAAGATTGATATGGAGGACGTACTGACTGGCATGGACACCTGCATCAGTGCGGCCACAGCCGTATACGATCACTTCCTTTTTGAATAGTTTATACAAAACTTGCTCTATGACTTCTTGGACCGTTTTTCGGGTATTCTTTTGCCTCTGCCACCCCCTGTAGTGAGTGCCATCGTATCCTAAGTGTATGAAGTAGCGCATTTATTAGTTATAGCATGACTAACCCAATTTTTTAATAAATATTGGTAATACCCATTCTTTTTTTGAAATCAATTGCTTTATAAATTAATATATATCGCCCATGACTATAATCATAAAACTCATAAATCTGTCACGATTCTATCGCATAAGTGGCATAGTAGTATGATCCGCGGAAATAATGAGTCTGTTTTTTTTAATTAAAATCATTTTAGGTCTTACTAAAGTCTACTAGTGCTTCCACCAAATCATCGATGTCTTCTTTAGTGATATAAATAGCAAAGGAAAATCTCATAGCATTCAATCCAAATGTGCTCATAGGACGACAGTCAATGTGATTATTTTTAAATATAAAATCTTTTGCATCTTTCACATCTCTATTTAAGACTTCTAAGACTTGAATGGCTGATGATAAAGTATCAGGCGCAGGCGTCTTTAATTTAAATGTAGAATATTGCGAAACTTTATTGCGAAAATATTTTTTCAGATCATAAGACCTTTTTTCTATTTTATCGATACCTATGCTATTAATAAAATCTATAGCTGCACCTAATCCTAATACCTCTGGCAGATTTCTGGTGTTATAATTTTCTAATCTTCGGATGGTCTTATCTGTGTAGCCCCTGCAGACGACTAAAGGATGTAATAGATGCTGGCTTGACTCTTTCGCATATAGAATTCCAGTGCCTTTAGGCGCAAATAACCACTTATGCGCGCTTGCTGTATAGAAGTCACAAGCCATATCATGTAAGTCAATGTCTATCATGCCTGCTGATTGAGCCCCATCTACAGCTACTAAGATGCCATGCTGATGCGCCATCTCTGATATGGCTTTGACTGGTAGCATCATGCCATTCGTATTCACGATATGGCACATGGAAATAATCTTGGTCTGGGGCGTAATGGCTTTACGATATAATTCTATTATTTCTTCATCATCCTCAGGCAGAATAGGCAATTCTGGCCTCACTATTTTAACACCTCTTGCTTCTTGAAATACTTCCCAGCAGATTCGACCAGATGTATGCTCATGGTCTGCCAGGATAATCTCATCGCCTGGATTCAGGTTAAAACTTCTGGCAATCAGATTCATGCCTTCTGTCGTATTATGTATTAAGGCGATTTCTTCTGGGGAAACCGATAAGAGGGTAGCGACTTTATTTCTGACTGTCTCTTTTTCTTCTTTCCATCCACCCCACATATATTTTGATGGAAAAGCATCTAGGGTATTCCTTGCAGTCGTTGTCATATTCTGAACAGATAAAGGACTTCCGCCTAATGATGCATTATTAAAATATCGTAACTGGTCAGCAAAGACAAATTGTGATTTTACAAGCTTCCAGAAAGATTCAGAATCTTCAGAAGACATAGACTTGAAGTCAATAGGATCCTTCTGGCCTATTACCTGACTAGCGACATTGACGTGAGGAAGTGCTATTCCTAAACCTAAAGACTTAATGAATTCTCTGCGATCTTTCGTATTCATTTAGTCAAGATAAGCAAGTTCTGATAGAACCAAAATTTAAGTACAGGAGCAATAGACTTAGTACGAAGTGTCATGTTAAATCCCACTATTTATTTAGGCTTGGATTTTTTTAGTTTTGTTCAGGATTGACCTTATCATTCAGCAATTAGCCTTTGTACAAACTGATCAAATTCTCTTTGATACTTTATGAATTTATTTCCCGTAGCAGGTCCATTAAAACCGGTATGGATTTTTCTAACATTTCCTTTTTTATCAATAAATATAGACGTTGGATAAGATAGAACATGATTCAACATGGGAATTTTTTCTTGAGCTAATGTCTTGTCCGAAGAGCCATATTGAGCTAATAAAATAGGGTAATCCACACCTAATTTATCCTTCATTCGCTTGATGCTTTTAAAGGCTCCATTTTTGCTTTTAGCATATTCAAAGGCTAAAGCGACAAATTCTAAATCTTTAGTATAATTATTATTCAGATAATCAATATAGTATTTGGTTTCATCTAAACAGTTGGGACACCATGTTCCCATAATTTGAACCACTACAACTTTATTTTTAAATCGCTCATCTTCTAATGAAACTATCTCGCCATCAGAATTAGGAAAAGAAAAAGACAATTTATAGTATCCCTCCTTAATAAACGTCAGGGAATCAGCGCTGATCAATTCAAATGTTTCATTACGTTTTGCTACAAAGGGTGTTTTAGAATGATTTCCATAATAGAAGGCTCCATTCATTTCGTCTTCCGTGATTTTTGCAAGAAAAACAAAAGCATGGGCACCATCAAAAGCTGAGAACTTGAGCGAATCTCCGCTTACCACGCCGTCTAAATATCGATAATCTCCTGTCTCGGTACGATACGTCCCTGTGACTCGATCTCCTCGTTGAGTAAATATGCCTTTTGCCTTGTATTCTTCTTCAGTATTCTGATCAAAGGTAGTCTCCCATACTCCTGATACATTTACTTTTGATGGATGGCTATTTCTAAATCTTTCATTTATACCATGTGTCGCTTTAAAGGGAACTCTACGGTCTAAGCTTTCTTTTATAAATTCTCCTTCAATGAGTTTTTCAGAAAACCTGCCAGCCATATATCCTTCGTATACAGGAAATTTTATGGTTATGGAATCATTTATAATTTCAATTTCATCAACGATTATAACTTCTTCTGCATTATACATTTCCATTTGGTAATGCTCGCCATCCACTTTTGTCATTTTAAAATTAAACGGTAGTATGACACCGTCCATGGCGACTAACTCGGAGAGCCAAACTCCTTCTGCAAGGGAGCTCTTTTTTTCTTCAATACATGAATTAAATATGAGAAGTAGTACGAGTAAGCTTGGAATTTTTTTCATGAATAATTATTGATTGTCATACTCAAAAAAGTGAGCATTTCTCATTGAGTTGAAATAATCTCTGCAGTCTCTGTATAGAATGCACCCTTTTAGCAAGTTCTCATAGCGATCTGCGAGAGTACGTAGATTTATTTTACCTTCAATCGATTCTCGAACAATCTATAGCTTTTCTTCTTTTGTAAAGAATAATGTTTATCTTATTAATCATACTACACTATGATCTATTGATAGATAAAGCAATTAAGTCCTGGCACTTACATGTATCTGGCCAAGTACAGGGCATTGGGTTTAGACCACTTGTCTATAAAGTCGCTAATAGGTTTGAGATAAATGGTTGGGTCAAAAATGATCTTGACGGTCTACATATAGAATTCAATGCCAGAGAAGATGTAGCAAATAAATTTAAAGAGGAAATTACTGTTAGTTCAGCACCGCTTAATGCGAGAATCACACAAGTTGTTCTTGCTGAAATATCAATACAAGAATTTAGTGATTTTAGGATTCTACATGATGATACGGCGAAGGAGACTAATCTTCTACTTACACCTGATATAGCTCTATGCCAAGCTTGCAAAGATGATCTATCTAACCATGGGGATCGTAGATATGATTATGCGTTCATTTCTTGTAGCCATTGTGGACCCAGATTTTCTATTATAGAAGACCTACCATATGATAGAATGAATACAAGCATGGATTCATTTAAATTATGCTCAGATTGTTTGGCAGAATATTCAAATCCAATAGAGAGACGTTATTATGCACAGATTAACTCGTGCCCCTCTTGTGGGATAATGATGCAGCTTCACAATTCTAATAAACAGTTATTGACTGAAGATGCAGATGAGATCGTAGAGTTGATTATGGAATCATGGGTTCAGGGAAAAATTGTTGCAATAAAAGGAATAGGGGGTTATCTTCTGACATGTGATGCAGCTCATGTTGACGCAGTTGTGTCACTAAGGGAAAGAAAAAAAAGGCTTACAAAACCATTTGCAATTATGGTCCCTCACACAGGTCACCTTAATAATTTTGAGGTTAATTCACTTGAATTAGCAGAACTCAAAAATCATGTTTCGCCTATAGTGCTTCTCACCAAAACAGTCGGGCAGATTTTATTTACAGGAATTGCAGATGGATTAGACAGTGTAGGTATTATGTTGCCCTATGCTCCGATCTTTAAAGTGCTCTTGGATAAATTTCAAAAACCAATTATCGCGACTAGTGCCAATGTATCTAATGCTGCCATAATATATAAAGATAATGATGCGCAAATAGAACTGTCAAAAATCACAGATTTTATTGTTTCAAATAATCGATCTATTGTCGTTCCGCAGGATGACAGCGTCATCAAAATAACGCCAAAGGAAAAGCAAAAAATTATTATTCGTAGGTCAAGAGGCTTGGCGCCAACATTTATTAACTCAATACAAAATTGGCCCTCCGAGACAATAATGTGTATGGGAGCGCAGCTTAAAAGCACCTTTAGTTTACTGCATAAAAAGAATGTTTATATAAGTCAATATTTAGGTAATTTAGACCACTTTGAAAGTTTACATAATTATAAAGTAGTGCAAAAGCATTTCATTGATTTACTAAATGCTATTCCTACTGTGATCGTAATAGATATGCACCCTGACTATCAGTCAAGTGTCATGGGCGCTGAATTATCAGACTCTATACATAATTCTTTGCATGTAGTTCAGCATCATGAGGCGCACTTCAGTGCCATTATTGGTGAGCATAATTTGATAGATGACGCAGATCCTATTCTGGGAGTGATGTGGGATGGACTTGGTCTAGGTGATGATGGACATATGTGGGGTGGAGAGTTTTTTATTTATAAAGACTATCAGTTTGCCCGGTGCTGTCACTTGTCATACTTCGATCTGATCTTACATGATAAAATGGCAAAAGAACCAAGATTGTCCGCTTTGTCTTTATGCTCTGTCATTCCAGAAGCTCAGAATTTTTTGAAAGAAAAATTTTCAAATCAGGAATGGAAAATCTACAGTAAATTGATAGCAGAACCAGATAATTTAAAGACATCGAGTATGGGTCGGTTATTTGATGCTGTATCATCTTTACTTGGCATCATGGATAAACAGACATTTGAAGGGGAGGCAGCAATGCATTTAGAAGTATCAGCCAGGAAATATTTTAGTAATACTAATTATCAGGAATTTCCTTGCTTTGATCATGATAAGATAGCTTATCATGACTTGAGACCTACGGACTTAGTGACTTGTATTTTATTTGATCTATTTAAGGGTGTAGATAAAAATCTTATTGCAGCAAAATTTCATGTTTCATTAGTGATGTGGATCGAAGCAGTAGCTGACAAAGAGCAGTGTGAAAAAATAGCATTTAGCGGTGGGGTATTCCAAAATTCGTTACTGGTAGATCTAATTATTCTATGCCTTAAGAAAAATTATAAATTATATTTTCATGAACAGTTATCATCTAATGACGAGAATATCTCTTTTGGACAATTAGTAAATTATATGATACGAAACAAACTCATAGAAAATTGAAAATGAACTGGTAAAAAAAGGCTAAATTAAAGGAAATATACCTTCTCAGTTTATGAAGTTTTTAAGTGAATACAGAGATGAGGATTTAGCGAAACGATTGTTGGACGAAATTAAAGCAATCGTGACTAAGCCTTGGAGCATAATGGAAGTCTGTGGGGGTCAGACTCATAGTCTTGTTAAGTATGGAATTTTAGATTTGCTTCCATCTGAAGTGAATATGATTCATGGTCCAGGATGTCCAGTCTGCGTCACCCCTATTCATCTGATCGATAAAGCGATACATTTAGCTGAAGAGGAAAAAGTTATCCTGTGTTCTTATGGAGACATGCTAAGAGTACCAGGATCTCATAGGAGTCTGCTTGATGCAAAAGCAACAGGCGCAGATATAAGAATTCTTTATTCTCCTTTAGAGGCTGTAGAAATCGCTAAATCTAATCCTGATAAAGAAGTTGTTTTCTTTGCTGTAGGTTTCGAAACGACAGCTCCTGCAAATGCAATGTCTGTACTGCAAGCGAAAGAATCGGAGGTAAGTAATTATTCTATTCTGACATCACACGTATTAGTGCCACCAGCTATAGAAGCAGTCATGGACGATGAAGAATGTAATATAGATGGATTCTTAGCAGCTGGTCACGTCTGTACGATCATGGGAATATCAGAATACGGACCTATCGTAGATAAGTACAATATTCCAATAGTGGTGACAGGATTTGAGCCAATAGACTTACTGCAAGGTATTCTGATGGTGGTAATGCAATTAGAAAAAGGTACATCAACATTAGAAAATCAATACAGTAGAGTGGTCCGGGAAAAGGGTAATCCCAGTGCAATTGATATGATACAGAAAGTCTTCGAAGTACAAAATCGAGTATGGAGGGGTATCGGTAATATTCCAAATAGCGGCTATGAGATCAATGCTCAATATGCGTCATATGATGCCAATATCAAATTTGATGTTGATATCCCTGATGCACTAGAGAATGAAGATTGTATTGCAGGTCAAGTATTGAAAGGCATCAAAAAGCCGAAAGATTGCCCACAGTTTGGTAAGAAATGCAAACCAGAATTTCCATTAGGCGCACCTATGGTTAGCTCTGAAGGTGCATGTGCAGCATACTATCATTTTTCTCAAGCTGCGCAAGCAATTTAAATGATATCAAGTATTCTAATAAATGGGAAATTTTAAGATGCAACTATCATGTCCAATGCCAAAGCTTGACTTTGATACGATCACATTAGGACATGGAGGTGGTGGCACATTGAGCAATAGACTGTTAGAGAAAACTGTCTTCGAACTGTTAGGTAACGACCTATTAGATAAACATCATGACGGTGCCATATTTGATTGGAATGGGAAGACTGCTTTCTCTACTGATAGTTTTGTAATTTCGCCTTTATTTTTCCCTGGTGGGAATATTGGAGAATTAGCGATCAATGGCACAGTAAATGATCTTGCTATGTGTGGCGCAAAACCTAAATATCTCTCTCTAAGTTTCATCATAGAAGAAGGGTTGCTGATGGAAGAGTTTTGGCGCATATTGGTTTCTATCAAGGAGGCTACTGAAGCCGCTGGTGTCAAAATCATAACGGGAGACACGAAAGTTGTAGAGCATGGGAAAGGCGATAAAATATTTATCAACACCACAGGTATAGGTAGCATTCTACCCACCTTGAATATTAATATTGATCATGTAGAAGAGGATGATGTGATCATTGTTTCTGATGTTGTCGCTTCTCATGGTATAGCCATCATGTCAGTCAGAAAGGGGCTTGAATTCGAATCTGATATACTAAGTGATACCAGACCTCTGAATGGGGTAGTGGAGTCTTTGATATCTAAATTTGGATCGGACATTCATCTATTAAAAGATCCTACTAGAGGTGGATTAGCCTCTGTGCTTAATGAGATAGCACGAGATGCTTCAATAGGGATCTATCTCGAAGAAGAAAAAATACCTGTGGCTGATCAAGTAAAAGCAGCTTGCGAAATATTGGGACTTGATCCACTATATGTTGCCAATGAGGGAATCTTCATCACTGTGGTAAAACAATCTATTTCAGCAGCCGCAGTAGAACATTTACGGGAACATCCATTCTGTAAACATGCATCCATCATAGGGCATATTGTTAGCGACCATCCCAGACAAGTTGTTATTAAGAGTGCTATTGGTGGCAAGCGAATTGTGAACATGTTAGTCGGCCAGCAATTACCCAGAATATGCTAAGCATCTAAGGAATGGTAAAAAAACAAAATATCATTTTTGGAGGCCTCTTTCCTCCTCAGACTTCGTTAAAAATACTCGTCATAGCTATGGCTATACCTGCGTTTTTTGCCTTGTCGGAGAATAAAATAGACACTCCACAATTCGATACCTTATTTCTTTATCAATCCTAAAGATGACTACGAAAGAGAAAATTATAAAAAGTAGTATCCACTTGTTTAATCAGCAAGGCATGATCAATGTCAGGTTGCAGCAAATAGCAGATCATACAGGAATCAGCGTCGGTAATCTGGCGTATCATTTCTACAGTAAAGAAGCGATCATCAATAGCATCGTCACGCAACTTAATGAAATACTGGCGCCGGTTATTGATGAAAAAAAGGACTTACCTGGATTGATGGATTTTGATACTCAGCTAGCCATTTATTACCACCTGCTGATGAGGTATTCTTTTTTCTTTACAGACTTAATCGAATTACAACGTAACTTTCCTAAGCAGTATAAATCGAGAAAGTTGATTACGGATAAGATCATTCAGCAAATTCATAACTGGTTAATCGAACATGAAAGTCAAGGTCTCTTAAAGGCGGAATTAAGAACTGGGCATTACGCAATTATAGCACATACCATCTGGATGATCATCACTTTTTATCTCACCAGGCCCATTGATCATGGAAGTCCTGAAGATAGTGAGCGCGTCTTTAAAGAGATGGTCTGGAGTCAAGTCTTGCCACACTTTACTGAGAATGGTAGGATAGAATTTGATCTGCTTATAGAAAGACTTCTTGATTCCTTTACTGAAAGCTCTACACCGAAGACTTAGAAAATGAAACAAACAAAAAAGAAAATTCTTGATGTTGCCATCCTATTATTTAATGAACGAGGATTGCCCAATGTGAGATTACAGAATATAGCAGATTATTGCAACATCAGTGTAGGTAATCTCGCTTATCACTATCAGACGAAAGACATTTTACTATCTACGATTGATCAATACATCCAAAACGAAATAAAACAATTGATCACTCAGACCAAGTCATTCAGATTCATCATCGATTTTGATAACCAACTCTCTAATTACTTTCATTGCATAAAACAGTATTCTTTTTATTTTCTTGATATTTTAGAATTAGAACGGACTTATCCCGACTTGCATAAGCACCGTGTTCTATCGACGAAGCAACTGATCAACCAGATTTATCATTGGCTAATTCAAAATGTAG
>Ga0209187_1003359_pt1 | contig 13485 bp, 20 predicted proteins | sample BantaG_FD_187430 | JGI IMG/M metagenome (GOLD analysis project Ga0209187, IMG submission 187430) | Marine algal microbial communities from Bantry Bay, Ireland - BantryBay_4 metaG (SPAdes) (version 2) | ecosystem: Host-associated > Algae > Red algae > Unclassified | place: Bantry Bay, Ireland... | reverse complement strand
TACTCTACTGCCAGGGGCACCCCCTCCCACAGCGCGCGGCGGCGCACCCGCACCGGCGATAGCCGAACCGTGCAATTCGCCCCCTCTCGGCGAGCCCCGGGTGGCGACGCCGCGCTGCCGGCGCGTGGTACTTTCCGGCGGGATTGTGTCCGCCCAGCGGCCGACCCCCGTTCGTCGACGGCCGTCTCTCGCCGCCGCTCGCGGCTGTTTTGCGCCGCCCCTCGCGGCCGTGTCCCGGTTCGGCGGCCGTGATGGTGGCGGCGATGGCGGTGCCACCGGCCGGACCCGACGCGGGGCGGCGGCACCAGCAGGGAGGGGGTGGGCGGGCGGCAGCGCGCACGCACCACCGCCGCCACCGCCGCGACGTGCTCGGCGAGCACGCGGAGGGCGTCACTGACGACGCCCATTCCACGAGCGTGGAACCCTTCGCAAGCCTGAAGCCCAAAGGTGTATCTCACGCATGAATACAGTGCGTTCTCGTTATTGCACTCTGCCCAATTTTGCCGGTCCAGAACAGGAACAAGAACAAGAACGGTAGTTTCATATTCAAATATAAGTTTCCATGTTTCGTGTAAGTCCCTAAAAAGCCTCCATCCAATTGAAGTCACGAACAAGGTGGTCTGCCGGCGAAATCAGACCGAGCTCGTCGTCGGCGCTCGACGTCGGCGCTCGACGTCGGCGCTCATCGACACTACCGACGACCATCGGCACCAGCCGCGCCCCCCTCCCGAAGCGTGCCACGGCCTCGCACCTTGCAACATCCACGCACGCGTGCGTTTTTCCGCGTCGCACCATGTCTTCCAATGACGCCGACACGGTCTCTGCTGCAGGAGCGGGCAATGCAGGTAAGCACATCCCCGATTGCATCTATATGACCGTGCTTGCATGGCTTTCGGACTGCTGTGGCTCGCAACCGTATGGTCGCGCGGCTTTACAGCTCGTCACTCTTTTCAGGTTGGACGTTATCTAACTGGTTCTGCCATGATTTTGGCCTTCCTTGTGGCGCTGTCTTTTGTGTGTTTCTTCTGATTGAATGCATGCCGGTTTTCTTGTGCCTCAAAGCAGCACGTAAAGTCGTGCGGCGGTGTGGGGTCTGCCGTCTCGATGGTCACATGGCCCCGCGCTGCCCCATCAAATACAGAAGCAACGTCAAGTGCGGCTGCAAGAAGCGCTCGTGCGGGAGGTGCTCGGCCGCCTGAGATGTGTGCGAGGAGGTCGGGTACGAGCCAGACAACGTTGACGTCTTATTTCAAGGAGGTGCGGCCCCTCGCTGGTCGTGCTCTTCATTTGAGATGGGCGCTATGCAAGCGCGCCTGCAGCCGAAACTGCGGGAGATCGTCCCCACCGTACGCGAGCAGACCAACGCGACCCGCGGGCACTAGCGCACGCTTGCCGAAATGACGCCCAAGGACGGTGATCATCTGGATTTGCACACTCGGCAATCAAACTTTATCGATTTGACGGGCTTGGGCGGAGCGGCCGCATCCCCGGCGGTGCGGACGGTGGGACGCGTTGCGGCCGTGTTGCAAGACGAGGGCTCGTCCCGTCCGGCGGCGCGCGCCATGGGGGCCCTTGCTGCTGATGCAGCCGCCCATCCGACCGGCGGCTCGGCTTAAGCCGTACTGGGCCCCCTGGGGACAGCTGTAGAGGAAGGGGGCCGGGCAGCGACCGTCTTGACGTCTCTGGAGGAGGCGTTCAAGAACGCGCCGAAGTACTCGGCGAGCACCCGCTCTGGCGCCCGGCGCCGCAACAAGGAGGCCGGGCTGAGCGGCGGCCGCTCGCTCGCTGTGGAGGAAGTTTTGGGCAGCTCAAGCCCTTTCTTCCACGTCAAAGGGAAGGAGCTGAAGCGAGCCGCTCAGCGGTACGTGGCGCTCCCGGAATGCCCCGAGCTTTCTAAAGTTAGGGCGGCCATGGCACAGTTTATGAGGCCGGGAAGGATGTATACGGGTGCATCTGTCACGTGTCGCGAGCTCACTCGGGAGCACGTGTGCAACGAGCTGATGGAGTGTGCGGCGAGTGTGTGTCTAACCCTGCCGGCCGTGCTTGCCTCTATGCGCCAGTTCATTACTGAACTGCGCCTAGGCGACGACCACATGAGCCGCTTTTTCGAGGACCCGATGCCTGACTCCACTGGGGAGCAGTCTCGTCCTTCGAGCAGCTAGATTACAACCACTCGGCCGCAATAGAACAAGCTGCACAATGTCCACCCATTGCAACAAGCAAAACGACCATTCCCCTCTCTCACTAGAACATCTCGCAGGCGCGCCCCGCTTCTCAAGTGTCTTCAAGCACCATATGAGCACTCAAGTTCCCAGGTGACAGACCCGAGAAACAGTTCAAGCAAGGCAATCAGGCTCCGCAAGCATGCCAGGGTCCGGGCAGACAGAGCGCGGAAACAACATGACCGGTCTATATCAGGGGATGGCGCAAACAGAACGTGCTCAAAAACGCGTTTTGACAGCAGAAACGGGCTCAGCACACGTTTTATGTCCCTGCTCGTATAGGGGGACCTCCCAAATATGCGTCATAGCGACGGCCCGAAGTTGGTCACTTTGTCGCATGTGTGTCGCAGGGGGTAGAAAGGGAAATCAGCATAGCTCTGGCTGTGGGCTGCTGTTGGCGGTGCTCTCGTCACAAACAGGACCGATCGGGCCTCTGGACTATCCTTTCTTTGGGAGCTCGCCGAGCTATTCTGTCTTCAGATGCAACTAGAGGGATCCCACAGCTTCAATACAAGCACACAAGCACCGCCAACAGCAGCCCACAGCCAGAGCTATACTGATTTCCCTTTTGACCCCCCGCGACACACATGCGACAAAGTGACCGACGCTTTGGGCCGTCGCTATGACGCGTATTTAGGAGGTACCTCTATACGAGCAGGGACATGAAATGTGTGCTGAGCCCGCTTCTGCTGTCAAAACGGGTTTTTGAGCACATCTTCCACGCGCCCCACCCCCATATTAGTCAGAAACAGGACCGAACGGGCCTCTGGACTATATGTGGCGCCTTACTATAGAATCCTCATCTAATTACTCAACCAACCACCCTGTTTTCTCCACACCTGTCGACAGAGCTCGCTGAGCTCTCTTCAACAGCGTGTCTAACTCAAAAAGTGATTAGATGAAGATTCTATAGTAAGGCGCCACATATTTTCTTTGGGAGCTCGCCGAGCTATTCTGTCTTCAGATGCAACTAGAGGGATCCCACAGCTTCAATACAAGCACACAAGCACCGCCAACAGCAGCCCACAGCCAGAGCTATACTGATTTCCCTTTTTACCCCCCGCGACACACATGCGACAAAGTGATCGACGCTTTGGGCCGTCGCTATGACGCGTATTTGGGGGGTCCCCCTACACGAGCAGGGACATGAAACGTGTGCTGAGCCTGCTTCTGCTGTCAAAACGCGTTTTTGAGCACATCTTCCACGCGTCCCACCCCCATATTCGTCAGAAACAGGACCGACCGGGCCTCTGGACAATATTTTCTTTGGGAGCTCGCCAAGCTATTCTGTCTTCAGCCATAACTAGAAAAACCCCACAGCTCCAATCTGAGCACACAAGCACCGCCAACAGTAGTTTGCTCCTGCAGGAGCAAACTACTGCTACTACTGTAAGAACATATGCTGCACAGAGCAATCACTGAAGAGCTCGGGTTGAAGAGCCTGGTCGAGAGCGAGGCCCAGAGCTTGTGTTGGCTCGGGGGCAAGATCTTGTCAGCTATATGAAATCGAGTACAGTGCTGCAAGTTCTGTTTTTTCATTGCGGTGTCAAGACGATCAGAGCTTGAGGCCGAGAGATTGGATTGGTTATTCTCATCCGATTCTTGAACTACTGTGTGCGGCTTCGACCGATGTTCGACCCCATCACATGGGGGCTCAAACAGACCAAAAGAGGAACTTCTTATGGCTGATCCCCCGACTTTTGTCCTGGGGGACAGACACGGAGACTGACTCTGAATAAGAGCACTCTATTGGTTTAAAACGACTGTATGAAGGCATCAAAGCCAATAAAAAGCCCACATTCGGTACCGGGACCTTTCATCCGGCAGAACTCACTGTTTGATGCCGCTTGATCCCATTTTCTTGGCACAGAGCAAGCTGCCCACGCGAGATCGTGAGAATTTCTAATGTCTCCTTGCCAGAAGTGCAGAAAAAAAGAGGAGCTGACATTGATTTCCAGGCTGTATGGGCACATGTAAGCAATCAGAAGCACCAAGTCAGTCCCAGGGGCGCATCTGATTGGTGAAGAGAGTCGGTCCGCAAGTCAGTCTCTGTCCACCAGGACAAAATTCGGGGATCAGCAATAATGCGGAAAGATATAACAACTCATCAGCTCTAAGGCTGTGTCAGTTGACATGGTGGAATTCTGAAAAATGGCCAGTCTGGGTGGGTGATGGTTGGCCCAAACTATATGTAGGCCACTCGATGACGAGATAGCTATCGGCCAATGAGGGCCTGCAACCTGTTCTCCAAGTGCCCCGACAGGCACTGGTCCCGGGATCCCTGCTGTCCCGGGACAGCAGGCTTTCGCTCGGAATGGGCCTTCAATGAGCACAAAGTCACCAGCTCCAGCGAAAAGTGCGGCTATTCTTGCACGCACGTGAGACTTGACCCAGAAGATATTCTAGCGAAGCGAGCGATCGTCCTGGGCGGCATTCCGAAAGTCACTCGGGGCATGATCACGGGTAACAGCGATGTACCGCCCCTGATTCAGATGTGCCCGACGTCGCCGGCCGCTGATGTTCACAGGATCCCACTTGGTCCGAGCGCATCGAAACGCGATTTCCGATGCGGGGTCCGATTGGGCGTAAAGTGCATCACCGATGGCTTTCGTTGCACTTGAGATCGACAAACCGACGCGCATCGGTGGATGCGCCGGCGATTCTGTCCTGGGATTGAACTGGGCAAATCGTGCGCGCAGTCCGTGATGAATGACGGCGCTGATCCGGGCGGGGCCGGCTGGGCGGCGCGCTGGCGGGGCGGCGCGCAGGCGGGGTGGCGCGCTGGCGGGGCGGCGCGCTGGCGGGGCGGCGTTCTGGCGAGGCTGTGCGCTGGTGGTAGCGGTGGCGGCGTCGGGGCTCGGGGCGCCGGGCGCGCCGGGGCACGCCACGGCGCGCCGGGCCACCGTGGCGCGCCGTGGCTCGTCGGGGCGCCGGGCCGCCGCAGGGGCTCAAAAACACAGGCTTCCCACATCACTATCGCGCCGCCCCTGTGACTCCCTCCGCAGAGCAGGCCCCACAGAGACAGGAAGCAAACTAATCACAAATCAAACAAACCCACACAAGAAGGAACTTACCCCCCGTCGCTGCGGGGTGCGCGTTGGTAGCGGCAAAGTCCTAGAACTGCGGCAAGACAAGAGAAGAGTCCGCGCCGTCAACCAAAACCAAGCCAGTGTGCGGCTCCGCATCTGAGGCGTGGATCGGGAGCAGGCGGCGCACCTCCGCCACCCACAGGGGGAAGTGACCGTCGCCGATGGAACCGCCGCGGTTGACGAGCGGATGCCGGCGGCAGTCTCCAGTACGTTGCGCACTTTGTTCACCACGAACGCGACGTGGCCAAGCGTTGCGAAGACGACGCGGTCGCCCATCGGCCCGTCCGGCTGCTTGACGCGGTTGGAGGCGCCCACGGAAACGAAGTGTTGCGACAGCGCGTCGAGACACGCGCGGCGACCGTTCACTGGCAGGAACAAGCTGTCGTCCGTGAGCAGCTTGATGGCCAAATTCATCACCAAGTTATTGAATTCGATGCCCAGGCTTTCCGAGTAGGCGGCCACGATGGTGTCCGTCCACATCCGGTGCAGGTGGGGCTTGACGCGGAGAGCCAAGAGGGAGACGTGGATGCTCGAAAAAGTCATCGGGCTTCTTCGGCTCAACCGCCGGATGAAGGACTTGCGCCACTCCTCCGCCTTGTCCATGCTCCCCTGCTGAACCGACTCAACAGACGCCACCAGCGGGTCCCAGTTGTCATCCAGGGAAGAGAAGACGGGCACCGTCTTCATGGCTGTCGCAAAGTCGTCGATGAGGACGTCGCGGTACGTCTTCTACGAAGATCCACCACAGAGACTCAAAGAGACACAAGAAAGAGAGAAACACGAAACAGCAAAGAGTGAGTCGGAATCCGGCTGAGGCACTCGCAAAGCGCCCGTGTCCGCCCTTCACCCCCCCCTTTCATCTCCTCCCGGCGCCCACCCCTCTGCTGCCCGGTATCTCGTGCACAGTCCAGCAAGAGCAAACATACCGTCACCAAATTCACTATATTCTCTTTCTCCTCCATGTTCTCGTCCTCCGCGCCGGCGTTACTGAGCTTGCCGAGGGAGAAAGCGCTCTTGATGTCGTCAAGGACGGTCTCTTCGACCGCCACAAGCCACATCAGCGTCTGTTGCGACAGCTGGATGTCGGAGTCCAGTTTGGTATTCATACCTACCAGCTTGACCTTCATCGTCGAGACGGCGGCCTCCATGGCCGAAACGTCTATTCGAACCGAGCTGGTCGCTGCGAAAAACCACGTGCTCGAGGATGAGCGCGCGGTGCTCCCCGCGCGCGCCCGGCCCAAGCTCCCCGGAAAGCGGGTTGAAGGTCGCCTGCGCGGCGGCGGTCATCAGAAGCTGGACGTCGTCATCATCGGGGTCTGGATAGTTCCGGCCAGCAAATTGGGCGGAAGCGCCAGCGGCCGCTGCACTAGCTGTCAGGGCGGCTGCAGGACCCCCCGACGTGAAGCCAACCGCACAGAAGACGAGTGGCTGCATGGCGACTCCGTCACGGGTCGCAGTGGTCGGACGCGGTGCCGCGTCGACAAAGTTGAAGGCCGCAGTTGCGGCCTAATCTGGCGCCGCTGAGACCCAATCGCTGCAGGCGTCACCCCGTCCGCGAAACCGCCACCTCCACCAACAGCAGAAGGCTGCACAGCCACCCCGCGACCTCCACCAGCAGCAGACGGGTGCTCCACCGACCAACCACCCCCACCAGCAGCAGACGACATTCCCGCCGACGCAGCTCCCCAAGTGGCAGCAGACAGCGGCGCCACGAACCCGTTGCCACAGCCACGACGGTCCACAGGCGGCGGTGTCACTCCCGACCCACCCATACAGGCATCGGGTGACGGTGGCATCCGTCCAAAGGCAACCCTGACACCAAACACAGCGGGCGACGGCGGCGTCGCGCGCGAGGCCATGGCGACGAGCACCGGAGGCGTCGCAAGCGCCAGGCCGGCCGGCGTGTTGAAGAAGGCAGCGTGAGCTCTGCGGCCGCACCTGTCCCGATCATCAGAATAGAAGGGTCGAGCATCGAAACCTTGTGCTTGCATCGACGCGCGAGCAACGGCGCTCTGGAACCACGCCATGGAATCCCCAACCGCGTGGCCGTCGAACAAATGGGCGACACAAGTCCACCCCGCCCCAGCCGGGTGCGTCCGCGAGTTAGCGACCGCCCGCAAATGCCAGCGAGATCGATGGTGACCATCCCCAGGGTATCCGCGCCAGTGCAACGGACCTCTTGCACCACCCCACGGTGTCCCTAATTGCGTGGTCATCGAACTATTTGGCGACACAAGTTCACCCCGCCGCAAACGGGTGAGTCCGCGAGTTGGCGACCACCCGAAAATGCGAGAGAGATCGATGATGACCATCCCCAGGGCCTCCGGGCGAGTGCAACGGACCTCTTGCACCACGCCATGGTGTCCCCAACGATGACTTGGTCCTCGCCGAAGTTGCATAACTTGACTAAGAAGGTTTTTTCAGGTTTGACGATGGCAAGGCCGCGGGCGACTGCCATTGACTTTTTTCGGCATAACCGATATTTCGGTGTGATGGTCACCGTACCGGGGGTGTCACATGTTGCCATGATTCACTTCTCTTGGTGTCTGTTGACTCGTACCTGCTTGCAGGCTCGCACCCTCGCGGGTTTATCTTTCCAATGGCGGTCCCAGGCACTGTCGTTTAGACAGGCCAAGATCGGCGTTCGCCGAGGCAGTTCCTCCGTGCAACGCACGTGTTCTTGCCAGACGATCTTACGCAAGCGCGGCAAGATCGCCTCGATGTTTTGTTCAATGAGGTCTGTGCCATGGATGAACGGGACTGACAAGTTGTCGGAAACAAGAAAGCGGTCAAGGAGACGCACACCTCCGGTGTCTACAAACGAATGTATGGCATACTTGATCACGAGACGGTTGTTGTTCGCGTCTCGGATACGTGGAAGCGTGGTCATCTTCTCGGCATAAGCCATTCAGTTCGTAGGGAGAACACTACTTCGCACTACGTTGACCCCCGCGCCTGTGGCAAGGAAAGGGAGGCAGCTCCGCATCACACGCATGCATGGGCCAAGCATGGCGGCGATCTCGTAGTGCCGTAATGCATGGCGCAGCAAACTTGTCACTGTACGCTTTCGCGTCCCGCCGGGCAACTCTCTGTCGGGCACCCGGCCTAGGCGCTTTTCGATTCCTCGACGGCTTCGGCCGGATATTCGATCGTGTCTTCCTCGGTGTCCCCGTCTGCAATGGCGTGAACGCAGACAGGCGGTTGGCGACGTTCGCGAGGGCAATACGGCTCGGCACATTGTGCAGCGAAGTGAACCGGCTTGTTACAGTTGTAACAGATGTCAGCCCGGTTGGCTTGCGGGTCGGCGGCCCGAGGGGGCGGCGAGGTGCGAACTGGTGTGAATGGTCGTTCCGTCGTCGTCCGCTGGTCCTGTGTCGCGTAAGCGACTTTGATCGCCGTTTAGCGTGTCATCTTGAGGTGCAAGCGCAGCTTGATGGTGCCGTCCCAGTACAACTGGGCAGTGGCAACCGTCTCTGATAGAGTTCGATCCGGAAACTGGTCAGTCAAGACCCGAACGTGCGCTTGCACCAGGTCCGAAAGGCCTGTGATGAAGACGTCCTTAACGTCTTGGACGTTGAACAAGCCGTTCAGAAGATCGCACTGCGTCTTCACGCGGTGACTGTAAGCCGTGGGCGCCACGTTGTCTTGTTGCTTCATCGTGAGGATGTCCTGGTAGGCGGTAGCCATAGTTGCGTGCGTCGCGTACTTCTAGAGGAGCCAGTTTACGGCATCTCCGTATGTACGGATGGCGTAACGCTTTCGTCCGAGAGTGCTGTAAGCGCGCCGGAGAATGCCATCTTGGCATTGGTGGCTAGTCGGAAGACCATGAGCGGAAGGGCTTGACTGTGAGTCAGCTCAGCCGCGTCGCACGCGCGGCGGAATGTCGTCAAGAACGTGAAGATGCCCAAGGGCAGGGCTCCCGTGAACGGCTGTTGCCCGTGGAACGCTGCGTCCAAATGTTTGTTGAGACGGTGCGACCGTTGTGCCTCTTTAGGCGTGTACGTCAGTTGACGTGGGAGGAAGAAATACGTCCCATAGTCCAGGAGCATCTTGAAGCAGCTATTAGCCGTGCGGATCACCTTGATCCTGTCGGCTTTCTCAAGACGCTCCTTCCGTTTGGTGGGGGTCGCTGAGCGCTTGCGCGCTGTTGCGTCCGACTCGCTTGAGCTGTCGCTCTTCGAGGACCCACTTGAGGGCGACGGCGGGCCTCACGGCCCGTGGCCATCGTCCAAAGAGGCAGAGTCTGTCGCGTTGGGGTTGTCGTCGTCCGACGATGTCGGGTTTGACCCCGAGGCAGAATCATCGGAAGATGAGGAAGGTACGGCATTAGCCGGATCGTCCTTGCGGACGTACTTGCCTCTCGTCACCTTGCTTGTCTTCTTGACGGTCGTGCTGTTGGCGCCCGACTGACGGCGAGACTTAGCCCTCTGGCGTTCCTCCTCGTGGGAGTCGACCTTGCGCAGGGCCTCGATGTCGCCGACAAACTTGTCACTGGCTCGCGCCAGAGACTGTTTAGTCTGTTCTTGGACCGTCAGGCGTCTTTGAAGTGCTTCAACGGCCGCTTTCAGATTCTCCACCACCTGCAACTGCCCGAAGGCGGCTTGATTCGCATAGATGGGAGGAGCAGGAGCACCATCCGTTGGGGAATCCGAGGGGGCAGGGTTTCCTTGTCCCCCGCCCGGCGGCCGGTAGCCAGCTGGCAGCTTGCCGTCTCTGACGCTCTGAATGCCGTCGGTTCCACCAGTAGACGTACTGGGACCAGAACAAAGTGTTCCGACGTGGCAAACGCCCTGCGCGCCAACGTCAAAGATCACAACCGTGGTGCCCCCGGCACCACGCCCACCAGTCGATGGCAAACGCCCCGCGCGCCAAGCGATCGTATCGACACCGTCGCATTGCCACGAGGCAGCGAGAAGTCTCTCTGGAACACCGCGCCGCGAGGCACGATGAAGGCGAGGGTAACCCCCGCTGCTCCACCAAATGTGGGATTAATAACGTTGGTTGAATTACCAGTGTATTGGGACCGACCGTAGCCAAGCAATAAAGCAAGTTCTGTCGCCGTCGCGGCGAGTAAAAAAGACCTCATGTTGAAGGGTATCCGATGGAGGGCCGGGTGGTGCCCACGACGGCGACCGCGGACCCATGGTGATTTAGTACAAACGAGGGCACTGGTCAATCGGCCGTCCGATCACAAGCGATCGTAATGAGTTCCGGCAGACAGATAAGACTGGCAAGCAAACAAACAATAAATAATTAACAATTCGGCAGTAACCCCCCAAAGGTCATGCCACAGGTTAATTCGCACAGCACGTGGGCTTTGGCCAGTCAAGGGGACTACCGGTGGCAATTTGCCAATTGCGGGCGAAGATATGCTACAGCAAGGCCTTCTCCTCACCACGATTTCACTGTAACGAATAGTGGTCGGCAAGACACAGTGGCGCTTGTGTTTGGCTCACACTAGTCCAGCCCTACGCTGAATGCAGACCCGCCCATACCTGGGGCTGTTGGCTGTCTCCCGCGTGTGCTCGTGCAGAGGCCGATGGGGATGTGCTAGTGGGGGGGGGAGGGACGCTGGCAGTGGTCTCGCGAGGGCAGTGGCTGCAGGCGGTGCCGTGGCCGCTGAGCGGGCGCTTTCACTCCGCCGCCGCTGTTCTTGGTGGCGCACTGTGAAGGCCGCACAATGGGGGCTCCACAGGGGCTCGACACAGCTTGGACGCGGCCAAGCACCCACGGAACTGGCAGCCCCTGCCACGACGTGCGTGACGGCTCTCGGTGGCGGCTGTCGCGCGTCAAAGTCAAAAGCGGCGGTCGCCGCTGCCGCCCAAGCACGTCACCTGTGACATGTTGTCTTGGAAAAAATGATGAGACGTACGTTAACACGTAGGAACAAAACAATTAAAGACCACACCCCATCTTCAGACAGGCAATTGTCACACACAGCATGTCATGGCGCGCAGACGCAGTACGTAAAGAAAACAGTATAGACAGAAAAGCATTAATCAACGTACACATGCAGCAACGCACTGCGCTGTGCAAAAACGTGCGCGCATAGGTCCTCGCGAAGCGCTTCATTCTCCTCCCGGCACTTGGGCTCACCTATGGCCACCAGAATGCGCGTATATTCGCTCATGGGCGCCACACCAGCGGCTGCGAGTGCAGGTGTAGATAGCCAGGTGCATCACCCAAGTCTGCCAACCCCCCCGCGGCAGCAAAGGCTTCGCCTCCATTCGCGGCCCCTCCTGCCCAGGCACCCCCTGCCTCATCCCCTCCCTCTCCGTAGACCGCGCCGTCGGCGGCGCCAGAGCTCGCGCCGGCCCCGCCAGCCTCTCCCGCTGCAACTACTTCAAGAGCCGCACCGCCACCTTCCCCCGCATGGCCCTCGCCGGCGCCCGCGCCATCTGTGGCGCCAGGGCCTAGGCCGGCCCCGCCCACAGTGTCCTCTGCACCAACCCCAACATCCGCACCGCCGCCTTTTCCCTCGGGGGCCTCGCCGACGCCCGCTCCGTTGGCGGCGTCAGGGTCCACTCCACCCCCACCCGCCCCGTTCGCTCCGCCCGCACCACCCGCCCCGTAGTGGGTGGATTACGCCTGAGACAAAAAGTTGTCTCGGCGTGCTTCGACCACCATGTTGTGGAGTATCGCGACCGTCTGGGTTGTACGCACTATACGGGGCACTGTCCACATCCGGCAGGGGTGACGCATGACGTAGAAACGTGCAGGAAGGTTGCCGAAGAGCTGCTCAACGTCCTTCCGCAGGGCCTCCTGCAGGCGATTGAACGTGCGCTGCTCAGGCGTCTGGGGGTTGGGGTAGGGGGCCACGAAAAACACAAAACGAGGAAACATTCCGTCCACAAGGTAGTACAGCAAGGTGCGGGTATTCCCATTGACAATAAACGAAAAGTAACGGGGTGGCCACTTCCCAGTGACGACATCCATGTACGAAGGTGATTGGTACAGGACGTTTATATCATTGAGACCCTCAGGACTCCCCGCGGAAATGTGGTAGATCTACGTGTCTTCGTCACAGATAGCCTCAATGACGATGGATCGTCGCCCGTCCCGACCCTGGTACATGCCCGCACGCGCCTTGGGGCACGACGACCACTACCAATGCGAACAATCAAGCGACCCAATACACCCAGGTAACACCTAGGGTTGTTGAGTGCGCCCAGGGCGCTCTTTTTGGGCGCATTTTAGGCGCTCAATGGGCGCTCAGAGAGCGCTCGAGCGCCCAACGCCCACGGGTTCCTGGGCGCTTTGGTGGGCGCTCTGAATATTGATTGTCGTAAGATTTTAACTATGCGGTTGACCGAGTGCCCGACGACTCTGTCTGCAGCCTCTATGGGCACAGCAGCCCTAGCTGCAGCTGCCCCAGCGGTAAGGCGGGAAGGGCCCGTCGGGAGGTGGCCATGGCAGCAGCGATGGCTCTTGTCTTGGCCCCAGAGCAGCGACATCCTTCTCAACCACCTCCCACGACCGAAAGACATCTTTGGCACGGATATATACTTGGCCAAGGCTACAGACGTGAATAGGTCGGCGTGACTGTGTATGGTGTGCGTGTGCTTCTTGTCCTCATGGCCCGAAGGTCTGGTTGTCTACATCACCACCTGGAACATATTCAGCTGTTCTCTTGTTCGTCCTTGGGAGCTGCGGCTGTGGGCGGCACGCAGACACATTGGGGCTGGTGGATGACCGTCAACAGTTCTTCTTTCACATGCATGGAGACATTCACAGATGGTCGCTAGTTTCCACGAAACACAGTCAAAACGTAAGAACAAGGGGGGGCTACCTGAATATCTATGGGTGTTACAACGGGCGCTTGAGGGGCGCTCAGGGCGCACTGAGCGCTCAAAGGGCGCTCAGGGGCGCATTATGCACCAGCGCCCCGAAAATCGGGGCGCACTCAACAAGCCTACGTCCACCTGGGGCCAGTCCAACCTTGAATACAGAAATTACCCATGAAGCACTTTGTAAATGTTCAATAGAATTCAACATCAACGTTTACTTGGATTTACCTCATATATTTGGTTGAATCTCGCAACCCTGCAACAGAGGCACGTGACTCTCTGGTCTATCTTTGGCCGTGTGAAAACGGTTTTGTCGTTTCGCAAGTCCAGGGTATTTTCGCGAACGCGCTTTCAGTATCACTTTGTCCGGCGGATGCGTGCCTGACG
>Ga0209187_1003356_pt1 | contig 13494 bp, 9 predicted proteins | sample BantaG_FD_187430 | JGI IMG/M metagenome (GOLD analysis project Ga0209187, IMG submission 187430) | Marine algal microbial communities from Bantry Bay, Ireland - BantryBay_4 metaG (SPAdes) (version 2) | ecosystem: Host-associated > Algae > Red algae > Unclassified | place: Bantry Bay, Ireland... | reverse complement strand
ATGAGTATGGATGACATCACCAGTCTCATGGGCTATAAAAACAGAGATACCACAAAAAATTTAAAATATAAATGCATTAAAAGGTTACAAAAGGCGATTAGTGAACATAAAGTAATAACCATTGGCGATAACAGATAAGGATATAGATACCATAGACCAGTATGTAAATGGTCTCTTATCCAGAGATGATCTGGTGAAGTTCGAGCGAAGGCTTGAGCAGGAGGAAGCGATTGCCCAGCAAGTTGTATCTATGAAAGCATTACGACATAGCGCCAAAGCATCAGTTCTTCAGGATAAGATGAAGATGTTGCAGCAGTGGGATGCTGGGATGGGGGAGGTGGTGTCATCTGGGTCAAGTCAGGAAGAAGATAAAGAGGTGAACCAAGAAGCGGCTAAAGTCAAAAAAATATCTTGGCTGAAGTATGCTGCTGTAGTGGCAGTGTTGATTGGGGTAGTGTATGCGGGCAAGCTATGGATGGATGGTGCTGAGCTTGAGCGATTAGAGCAAAAGTATGCTGGTGTCGAATTGCCTGCCAGTGATATCAACCGGACACGTTCTACTACATCAACTGATGATATTAGTCCATTGAAATTAAGAGCCTATAATATTTATGATATGGCTTTGATAGAATTAGAGCAGGGGAATTATCTTGAAGGGGACCGGTATTTGAGGGAGAGTTTGAAGTTGTTTGAGGAAGTGTTGCAAGAAGAGAAGGATAGTTCAATAATAATACTCACAAAATTTATCTCTAAAATTTAAGGGGAGAATAGAAATTAAATCTATATGAAATCTGTACTTAAAGTAATAAGCTTTACTATTTTTTCTGTTTTAATATTTTGTTGTGATAAGCAAAAAAAAGTGAATAAAATGGATCATATATGGACCAGTAAAAAAATGTCCATCAAAATATCCGATACTTTGATTTGTAATAGAATATTTATTATGGTTGAAGACAATTTGTCGAAACAATTTTATATATATAACGATTCAGATATACATGGAATGCTTAATAAACGTAAGTATACCGACGTCTATGTTTATACTGTGAAAGGGAGTCCCGAAAATTGCTACCCTCGATTATTTTATGATCACCATAGGCAAAATCCAGTTAATGTTGAGAAAATTAATGCATTTATGAATGGAGGTAGAGATGGGTGTATTCCTCATTTAGTAATGAAAAGACAAATAAATAAAGAAGGCGATGACAGTATTTATCCTCTTACTATTACCTATAAAAATTCAGAATATATTCCTGCTTATACTGCTTATCATCCTGGAGATAATCCAGCTATCTATATGAATGGTTTTATTGCTGTAGATTCAGTTGTCAATAAGAAAATAGTAGGTTATATAAATTGCCAAGAAAGTCCTTATGACGTTAATTTGGGGTTTGATTCGGCGACAGTTAAAGATGGTGAAGTATTTATCAATAAATGTGTTTTACATGGTAAATTAGAAATATAAATATGATGCCCAATAATATGGATGAGCAAAATTAGTCTGCCTTTTAATAAACTCTCTTTTTGAAATTAAACCTAATTCACTCGCTGTCTCACTATTGATTTTCCAAAGAGTAGAGACCTGTGACAAAACACCGATTTGCTCAAAATACCGATTTAAAGAAAAAATACCTTCATTATTAGTGGTGTGCCCTACACCAGTTTCACATGCGCTTAAGACGATTTTTTTGACCGTCGTTTTGATACCCAATAGTTCGTACCCATATAAGCTGTCGATTCCTGCTTCTGCAGTGCGAAAGTATAATTTTATATCATATCTATTAGCGGTATTACTGACCGCATGGAGACTGAGGTGAATGACATCTATACTTGAATCTTGTAGGCTATTTAAAAATTGTGTCTTTGTAGCTTTTTTTCCAGTATAGATAATTGTATTTGGATATTTCTGCTTTAAAAAATTAACCTCTTGGTATGCGTATGGAAGTTCTGATAAGTGGATATTGGAGTAGCCCATAATCGTCTCACCATCAGAAAATGAGAAGGCTTCTATTCTTGGATTTTCTGGAAGGGAATATTTCTTTAAATTATTAGGTAAAAAGGTATATCTGATGTCATAGTCATGAATTAAATACGGAACTTCATCATAAGAGCTTATATTATGATCTATTTGACTCACTAAGGCTTCAAAATTGATTTGATGGATAATGCCATCTGCAGAGATAATTAATTCTTTTTTTAATTCTCTATGGATTTTATCACCAATAAGATTTTTAAATACTGCATGGGCCAAAGATTGATAATTTCTTACAGATATATCTTGGTGTTTACTTTGGACGGTGTATAGCTCATTTATAATAGTACTGAGGTTTGGAACATCCCTTTTATAAATACTCGCTTTTTCTTGATTAATGAGCATGATATAAAGAATGTCATCAATAAGATAATAATCAAGGAAACTTTGGTTGGGAGATAATTTATTTTGTATGTCTGATAACTGCTCTTTATTCTGAGGTTGATTTAGACTGATATTAGCGTCATTGTAGATATTTAAAATATGTTGCTCTAAACTATCTTGTTCATCTAATGATAGTTGAATATTGACCCAGTTATTTTCCTTGGTTTCATCATATGATTTTATTTGTTTTTTAATTTTTACCTCCTCTTTTATATTTAGATCTTTCGTTATCAAGCTATCAGATTGATATAATTGCATGTCTCTGTCCAATAGCATATTCTTTTTAATGGAAGAGAATTTATAAAAATTATTTTTAATCTGATCTGTTGGATTTATTTGATATTGCTCAAAGTTTAATTCAAGCGCAGATTTAATTAATCTTGACTTATCTGTATATATTCTTAGAATTGATTCTTCATTCAGACTGACTGTCTCCTGAAATAATAAATTATATGCTTGATTATGCAATTTAATGGCTTCATGTAGATGGGATTCTTCTCTTGTGTATGTCCATTGATTAGTGCTTATCGATGCCAGCCTTGCTATGTCAATAAAGGAAAAAGTGTATAGTTGATTCTTTTTACTCAGGTTAGAAGCATATATATTCTTGATTTGATAAACAGACTTCGCCAGGTCGTAATTTTGGTTTGATTCTAAAGTATGCGAGTAATACCAAACTATAGTATTGTGTACTGCTGTTTGCCCTATGACTTGTGAATTAAAGTATTTAAGAGCTTTTTCCCAATGACTTTCAGCATTAGTGCAATCATCATTCACAGACAATATCTGCCCTTTTACTCTGTGATAATTAGCGTAATCGTGACCGCAGAACTGTACAATAGTATTAAATATGGAATCAAGTTGTGTAAGTCTGAAATCGCTGCTTTCTATATTCTCTTTTCTAAAGTCATATAAGTATGCATAAATAGCATTCTTTAAATATATCTGATACTCTGGCGTACACTGCTTATTTTCAAATAGTGATTCTACTTGCTCAACATCTTTAATAGCATACTCAGGATTCTCTAACCTGGTGTAGGTCAAAATCCTTTGATTCAGCATTCGTGCTTTAACCATATCAGATAGAGGAAGGACTGCTCTATCAGGATCTAAGAACTTATGACACAGTACCAAACTTCTCAAATTCTTACGAGAGTAAGAACTGATGTTAACCATCATATGATACAAAGACAAGTGATATGACGTGTTGTATGGTAGATCTTCCAGTAATAAATATATGTCTCTATTGATTCGCTGTACATTTGCGTATTCTTCATCATTTTGATAGAAGTAATAAGTGCTCAGCTGCATCATATAATCGATCTTTCTGTAATAATTTGTTTCAGTAGCAATCCTCTTTTCCAGCAGACCGACATCACTAAATTCTCCACTACGATAAAATTCGAAGTAGAAAGAATCTATGGGCAGGATTAGCTTGGTATCTAGTTCAGGAAATCCATCTTCCTCAAACATCCAATCATAGTGTAGCTTACACCTCCATAGTTTTGAGTTGATGTATTGTTTTTCTTCAGCTGTGGCATCTTGCTCTCGATATGAGAGTAATTTTGCCTTGGCTTCTTCAATCTGTAGAATCAGCATCAAAGAATCAATTTCATTGATAATCCGCGAGTCTGACTTCTGTAAATAATGGAATATATTAGGTTCTTCTGGATCACTAAGACATCCAGTGAGCGTAAGCAGACAAGAAATAAAGATCAAAGCTCTGAACATATCAACCTAAGTTACAAAACACTTTAAAATCAACGAAGGAAACAACTATATTAGAGGTCTAATATGATGATTATGAAATATGTGTATCTCGTTCTATCCTATATAGTTACAATATCATTTCTACAAGGGCAATCCTTCGATCCATCCCAATTCGAATCCCTTGCCCCCCGAAACATTGGCCCCGCTGGCATGTCAGGCCGAATCACAGCTATAGATGTAGATACTAAGAATAATATCATTTACGGAGGAGCAGCGTCAGGTGGTGTATGGAAGTCTGTTAATGGTGGAGTGTCATGGGACCCAATCTTCGATGATCAGCCAGTGCAGTCCATCGGATCTATTGATGTGAATTATGCAAACCCTTCTGAGATATGGGTCGGTACAGGAGAGGGGAATCCTCGTAATTCGCATAACTCTGGCGCAGGCATTTATAAGACGGTAGATGGTGGTGCTAATTGGACATATAAAGGATTAAAAGAGACCAAGATCATACATCGAGTGATCGTCAAGAAGGACGATTCAAATACCATATTTGCTGGAGCGATGGGCTCTGCGTGGGGAGATAGTGAGCACAGAGGCGTCTATAAGTCTACCGATGGTGGCGAGAGCTGGAAGAAGGTCTTGTATGTAGATAAAAGAACAGGTGTAGCTGATCTGATTACCGATCCTAATAATCCCAATAAACTCTTTGCAGCCATGTGGGATTTCCGCAGGACACCTTGGGATTTTACATCGGGTGGCAAAGGATCAGGCATGTATGTCAGTTATGATGCTGGAGATAACTGGACAAAGCTGACAGAAGAAGAAGGACTGCCCAAAGGAGATTTAGGTAGGATCGGACTGGGCATGTCAGCGGCCAATTCTAATGTCGTTTATGCACTGGTAGAAGCGAAAGAAAATGCACTTTACAAGTCATTTGACGGAGGGCATAACTGGGAGAAACATTCCACTCATGAAAACATTGGAAACAGGCCATTCTATTATTATGACTTATTCGTAGATCCAAATAATGAAAATAATGTCTACAGCCTTTGGACTTATGTCTCTAAGAGTACTGATGGAGGAAAGACATTTAAGATCATAGCGGATTATGGTAATGATGTACACCCAGATCACCATGCTTTTTGGATAGACCCTAATAACAGTAATCGTTTAATTGATGGGAATGATGGAGGGATGAATATATCTCATGATGCAGGAGCTACTTGGCAGTTTGTGCCTAATCTTCCAGTAGGTCAGTTTTATCATGTAAGTGTGGATGAAGACTTTCCATATAACGTATATGGAGGCATGCAAGATAATGGCTCGTGGGCTGGCCCTGGATTTGTCTTAAAGAGGGGTGGTATAACGAATCATGATTGGCAGGAGGTGATGTTTGGCGACGGCTTTGATGTGGTGCCGCTGCCAAGTGATAATCGATATGGCTATGCTATGTCGCAGGGTGGTAATGTGGGAAGGTATGACCGACTCACAGGTCGCACGGAGTTTATCAAGCCTGTACATCCTGATGGTGTCGCTTTGAGGTTTAACTGGAATGCAGCATTAGCACAGGATCCATTTGATAATTGTAGCCTTTATTATGGCAGTCAGTTTGTGCATTATAGCAGAGACTGCGGACTGTCATGGGATGTCATCTCACCAGATCTGACTACTAATGACACCATGAAGCAAAAGCAACTTTACAGCGGAGGACTAACATACGACGCCACGGGCGCAGAGAATAACACGACGATTCTGTCGATTGCGCCAAGTCCTATCAATAAAAATATCATCTGGGTCGGTACAGATGATGGTAATCTACAAGTGACCACTGATGGCGGACGGACATGGGATAACGTAATCAATAATATTCCCTCAGCGCCGAAGAAAGCTTGGATTCCTCAGATTGAAGTGTCTTCATATAATGAGGCAGAGGCATTCGTTGTCATCAATAATTTTAGACAGAATGACTGGTCTGCACATCTATACTATACGGCTGATTATGGAAAGACATGGACAAGACTGGTCGATGATAAGGACGCAGGTGGATTTGTCAATGCTATTACTCAAGATCCCGTGCAGCCTAATTTACTTTTCTTAGGGACAGATATGGGTCTGTATGTATCTCTGAATAAGGGGGAAGACTGGACTCACTGGACAGAGGGATTTCCACAAGTCCAGATCAGAGATATGAAAATCCAAAAGAAAATGAATGATTTAGTGATCGGGTCTTTCGGACGATCATTCTGGATTATGGATGATATCAGACCACTTAGAGAATTGGCTTCAGCTGCAGGCATCGTAAATCAAGAATTTTATGCGTTCGAAGGGCCTGATGGTTATTTGACTTCTAATCGATCTTATGATGGTGTCAGATTTGTGGCTCAGGGGTCTTTCTCTGGAGAAAATAAACGTCGCGGTGCTGTATTCTCAATTTGGAATAATCCACCAGAAAAGAGTGATGCTGAGTCGAAAGAAGAAAAAGATGATGATGATGATGAGGAAACAGAAGATTCAGAAGAAGAAAAGGACATAGATGCGAAGAAAAAGCAAAAAAGTGATATGCTCTATGTTGCGATCATTTCAGAAGATGGCGACACCATCAGACAGTTCAGTAGAAAGCTGAAAGATAAAGGTCTAAATCGATTTTCTTGGAATATGAGACAAGATGGTGTCAGATCTGCAAGCAGGAATGAGCCGGATGAGGATGCTGACTTGCCCAGTGGATCTGAAGTCATGCCAGGAAAATATAAAGCTGTGATGATGTATGGAGATCATAGGGATTCGACTATGGTGAATGTGATGCTAGACCCAAGGCTAAATATCTCAGAATCAGAGATTATGATAAAGAAGCAAGCCCTAAAGCGATTTGAGGAGTTAGTCGATGTATCAGCTAAGTCTTTTACTTTGCTGAATGAAGCTCGTAAGTCTATCTCACTTGTCGAAGGAATGATGGTCAATCTACCCGATTCTACAGAGACAATGCTCAAAGAGCTTAATAAAGAGCACAAGAGTAAAATCAAAGAATTAGAAAATCTGTACAGAAATACTGAAGAGGTCAAAGGTATCCAAAGAGATCCTTCTAAACTCAATAGTATGCTTCAGGGTGCCAGGAGATACCTGACATCATCATGGGGAGAGCCTGGTATGAATGCTAAAAATGCTGTCAATACCTTTGCAAAAAAGTCTAAAGATGCTATAAACTTGATCAATGAATACATCGATGGAGACTGGCGTAAGTATGAATCTGAAGTCTCAAAAATTAAATTTAACCCATTCAAAGAGCTGAAAACGCTGAGAGTCGAATAAAAACCAGCTAGTTAACAGTAGGTTAAAACAACTTATCTCTCGCATTAGGGCATTACATTTGGTGTTATAGAAGTAAAATATAGATTATGATCTTAAAGTCAACCATTCTTGCAGTCATGCTGAGCGCATTTGGCGTTTATTTCAAGACCTTGCCAGCTGTCACTGTCTCTACATTCGAAGGGGAAGAAGTCAACATAAAGGATTATACATCTAATGGAAAAATTCAATTAGTCAGCCTGTGGGCGACATGGTGTGGTCCATGTAAGAGAGAGCTCAATGCGCTGGAGTCTGTATACCCTAAGTGGAAGGAAGAATATGGTGTAGAGATCGTCGCCATCACACTGGATAATGCCAGAAGTGTCAAGAGAGCGCATACGATGGCTTTAAGAGAAGAGTGGCCCTATACATTTTTCAGTGATCCTGATGGCAAACTGGCTGGGGGATTAGGCGTGAGAGGCATACCATACTCTATGCTGATTGATCAGTCAGGCAATATAGTATCTACCTCAGAAGGCTACTATGAGGGCTATGAAGAAGAAATGGAAAAGAAAATAAAGTCTTTGGTAGAGTAGTGAATCATTTGATATATTTGCAATTGATTTAAATTGTAAACAGCGTAAATTATATTAAATGAAAAAGACTATTTCTAATTTTGCATTCGTGCTAACGATATCTATTCTAATGAGTTCTTGCTACACTTTAAGTTATGAAGTGGGTAATGGAGCACAGACAGGTATAGAATTAAAACAGAAAAACCACTACCTCATTGGTGGATTAGCTAAGCTCAGTACTTCAGACCCGACTGAAATGGCTGGAGATACAGATAATTATAATGTAAAGATTGAACACTCATTCATCGATGGGTTGATTAATGCCTTGACATTTGGCCTCTATACTCCGACGACGACGACTGTCACAAAGTAGTTTTTAGTTCAGAAATAAATAGGAAAGTGTGACTATTGGATAATCATCTCTTGATTAAAGCATATGAAGTATTTCCTCATAACTGTTGGATTCATTATTTCAATAGTCGCACTTATCCAATTATCCAGATTCATTCTTAAAGTGGGTCAATTATCTGACTACGGACAAGGCTTCATGGTGGGTAATGTAGGTTTGCTCTTGATTGGTATTGTGTTTATTGCTATCGGTTACCGAAGAGGGAAGTCATCATCATAAATTAGTCGGAGTGTAAGCTCAGATTCATTTTCAGTTAATTTCCTAATTGCGCAGTCGCTATTTCGTGTATCAGAACAAAAGCAGTATATTAAGGTATAACTTCTAACTAATAGACAGCGCCATCAAACAGCATCAGGCAATTATAGAAAAAGTACGAAGCTCTCTAGAATCACGTAATGAAGTGATTGTAAGTCTATATAATGATAAGAAGCTGAGGTCAACCGTCGTCGGTACCTTAGTGAAGAAGGGATGTTCTGAAGCAAGAGCACTGGACAATTTTTCTGATGCTATCATCAATTTCATTAAGGCATGCTATAAGCCTGATTTCGAAATCCATTCGAATCTGAATAACTACATCGTCGGTATAGCAAAAAATTTATTTCTCAGGGAGGTAACGAATCACAAGAAAGAAAGACAAGTAGATAGAATTTTGCTGCAAGAAAACTACACCGATCCTGAGATAGTACTACTGAGTATTGATCAGATTAGCCCTTTGCGTACACTTTTAGACCAATTAGACCTCACTTGTCAACAGGTTCTATTACTATGGTCACAGAAAAACAGAATGTCAGAAATAGCACATCAAATGAATTATAAATCCGAAGGTATGGCTCGCAAGAAGAAACATTTATGTCTTCGTAAATTATATCAAATCGTAGAAAACAATAAATTTCTCAAAGAGGAACTAAGAGATATGTTATGATAGATTTTTTCGAAAATATTGGCAAATATAAAAGAGGAGAACTCATTGTAGAAGATCTAAAAGCATTTGAAGCTGAGCTTGTGCGAAATAAAGAATTACATAACGCTGTCAGTAATCATGAAGTTGTCGAGGAAATATTCGAGCTGATGCTTGAGGATGATATTCGACAAGTCATTCAGGATAGCACAGTCAACTCTATTAATGCTACTGAGGGAAATCCTAAAGATGATGACAAAGTATCTGAAAGTAGAAATAATCTTAAGTGGTTTATCATTGTAGCCGCCGCAGTCGCACTACTTGTGGTTGGATATTTACTGTTGAAGCAGACGAGTCGATCATCAGGAATGGAGCTATATGCAAAACACCTGACAGCATTTATATTTCCTGATATAAGAAGTGGAGAGGCACGTGATCCTATTAATCTTTCTCCATGTCAGTTAGGGCATTATTATCTGGAAGAAAAAGAAGAATTTGAATTAGCCAAACAGATATTTGAAGAAGACCTCGAGAGTAATTCAATAGATTGTAAAGATAAATCACAGTGGTATTTATGCTTGTATCATTTGAGGTTTGAAAATATAGATGAGAGAGATAGACTATTGAATCAGATATTGAATGATGAAGACCATTTATATTATAAGAATGCACTTAGGCTGCGCGCCGATTTGGAATAATCTTTTTCCAATATACCATACCTAAAAGGCACAGCCCTAAAATGATAGAACCTGCATAGTACCATTTTCTATGAGGGAAGAATAGTGGTGACATATCACCCATAGCTATGAAACCAGCCCAATAATAGGGATGTTGATATTCAGGGTCGACTTGATCTAAGTAATTTAATTTAGCTTGGCGTAGTGCTTCATCTTTACGCTTTCCCATTAGTAGTTCTTTGTAGAACTCGGATATGATCATAGAAGTAGATTCATCATTGACGGACCACAATGTGGAGATGACTGATTTGGCGCCTGCGTATAGGAATCCTCTGGCTATACTTAATGAGCCTTCGCCTTCTATGACTTGGCCTACACCTGTCTCACAAGCACTGAGCACGATCATCTCATTTTGAATCTGGATATCTCTTAGATTAGAGAGATTAATCCGATTCGAAGGTATATCAATAGCTGACGATAATGCCAGATAGGCTTTTTCAGGGTCGATAGAATTACTGATGGCGTGACCAGCAAAGTGGACTATTTTATCACTTTGGAGTTTTTCTAATATTATAAGTTTATCGTTGGGTATAATTTCTGACTTCTCAATATTCTCTTTCATTGCATTGACTTCTTTCTCTGTATGCATCAGGTTATATAGTTCATCATCATAATTTCCATCTCTAGACAGTGTTATACTTGGATTAGGATTAGGATTATATGTTGGTGCTATAATCGCTATCGAATCATTATGATCTGATTTTTTTAATAGATTCTGATAGAAAGCATGAGATAGCTGATAGTTGATAGTATATAATTCTATTAAATACTGATTATTTGAGTCTAAGAGAAGTTCAAATGGTAATTCGTGTAACATACCATCAGCAATAATTTGTATAGCTATATCTTGATTTAGATTTAGTGGATCGATTAGTATTTTATAGAGTGCTTTTTGTTCTTTTCTAATATCACTCTTGGGTAGTTTGAGTTTTTCGATTAGTGATTTTATCAGCCGTTCTACTGAAGTTTTAGAAGCTAAATATTGTAGATCATATTCATTGGCTATAGATGTGATCCCAATTAAAGAATCCGATGTAAAGCTGTACTGTATGATTTGATTATTTTCATGTATCGGCTTACTCACTAAAGGATTTTTCGCTTCGATAATTTGTCTGTTGTTTTCTATAAAGTCAAATACTGATTTTGGATCATCAGTGAGAAGAGCATTTTCTATACCTAATGTAAAAATGTTATTCTGTAATGATCTATTCCAAAATTTTGATGTTTTATTTTTAATGCTTTTGATGTAAGAATCAAATAGAGATATAGTGATGTCATAATATTTAGTTGCTTCCTCGCTTTCAGTCGCTCTGATTGATTTAGCACTTTGTATGTAATTTAAAATTTTGATCGACATTGCTTTAATCAATAGGTCTGGAGCGTTAGCTGAGTTGATTTCTATCTTATCTTGAAGGTCGATCTGTTTTGTCGTATCACCTATGGAAGATAGTATGGCCTTGTTTAGTATTTCATCAGCTTTTTCAAATTCTTGAGTGCGTACGTATGCTTCTGCTAAATTAATATAGGGTCTTGCCTCAGACGTTTCGAAAGTGCTGTCTGCTCGATATGCTTGAACTGAGATACGAGAAAACCTTATGCATTCATCATACTTTTCTAATTTGAGTGCCATTTCTGCTATTGCATCTAAATTATTTGCTTCGTTAAAGTGTGGACTGAGACCATGGGAAGTGCTTATTTGCTGGCTGTTATTAGTCATCAGATAATCATAAGATTCTAAAAATTTAGTAAATGCTGTATCATGCTGTTGTTTTTTCTCATAGTATCGACCTAAAGAATATAAATTATAATATCTTCTTGCCTTATGATTTGGAATATTGATGTCTTCTAAAAGTTGCAGCGCTTCTAAGTTATATGATTTGCCTTTATCAATGAGTGCATTTAAAGGCGTCTCTATGAATGCATCAGCTTTATAACCTAAATATGTGGCAAAGTTTGTATTCGTCAAATGATTAAACCAAAGTGATTCTTCAAAAGCATCAAATAGATATATCGCTTTATTGTAATCTCCAGCGTGAAATAGTTGTAATGTAAGAATGCGCAAAGATTCTATCAGATTAAACTGAACATCTTCATCTGAATGAGCTTGAAGTTCGAATTGTTTGGCATAATAATATTCAACAGAATCTATATTAAGTCCTTCATAATGTTGTAGAAAATACATATAGGTGAAGCCATATCTAAAACTATTATAATTTATCCTATCCCAGTATTTTCTAGCTTGACTAAAGTGATACTTTTTTTCTTGCAAAGTGATATCACAATAGTCATTGGCAATGTAGTAATGAGCATATGCAAGCAGGCTGTCATCAGAAGATGCAGATAGCTCTTTATTTAAACAGACACAACTTGTAGTATCAGTAATACAGTCCTTGATTAAAACAGGCACTGTGCTCTGAGAAATGGCATTATAATATGTAAGAAATATAATACTACATAATTTAACGATTCTCATTTAAATTAATTAGCCTCTTTTAATACTAGAATATTAGAACCACCTGCATTATCTGAGATATTTATTGAACTGAATGTTTGGTCTGTTATCAAATCAGCTAGGATCCGTGGTGATGCATATGATGTACCACCACCTGATTGATTATTATCAACGAAAGGTGTAGCTACATAGAAATTTTCTGAAATATGTGTGTAATTAGAATCTGCCCATCTAATATCATTCTGAATGGCTCCGACTCTGATTATTTTTTTATGTTTATACATAGCAGGGAAGGCCGAAAGAATGTTTCTCTCACACAAAGAATCTTCAGGTGTGTGTACCCCATTATTTCCTAGTGCAGCTGTGATAAAAATAGCACTATCAGCTAATTGCTCTACATATTTTTTCAATAATTTATCACAATGATCAAATCCAAAGCTCATATTAACGTACTTATTCTTATCTTTTTTCGCAGCATGGAGCGCACATATGACATGTGGTAGAGTCACAAATTCATCCTGATTAGTGATACTGTATATGTGAATGTTTATATCTTTTTTATTTTCATTATTTTTCAGTTTCTCGATAAGCTGAAAGGCGACTACAGTTCCATGATTAGTTTCTGTTCCACTTTGTCCTTCAGTACATTCCCTTTTGTTGGATACAGATACATTGAAACCAATATCATTAAACTTATTTTGCAAGATTGAGTATAATTTATCTCTATCAACGTAGGTATCTAATATAGCTACATTCAATGCATTCGAAATCTCATTTTCATGAAGCTGATTTATTATATCTGTTTTCTCTCCTGAATCTTCTTTTTGTTTATATTCAGCATTGTTTTTTATAAAAGTATTAGCCGCTCGTATTTCAATATTATCGAAAGAGAACTCTACATTTGCACCACTTTTGTGACCTAGTCTGCTACCTGCGACTCCTGATAATAATTTGCCTGATGGTAAACATCTGTCTTTAAAAGTATAGATTTTAAGACAGGAGCAAATTCTTT
>Ga0209187_1003354_pt1 | contig 13499 bp, 12 predicted proteins | sample BantaG_FD_187430 | JGI IMG/M metagenome (GOLD analysis project Ga0209187, IMG submission 187430) | Marine algal microbial communities from Bantry Bay, Ireland - BantryBay_4 metaG (SPAdes) (version 2) | ecosystem: Host-associated > Algae > Red algae > Unclassified | place: Bantry Bay, Ireland... | reverse complement strand
GGACCACATTATGAAAATCGCAGAAAAGCATGGACTATATGTGATAGAAGATAATGCACAAGCTATTGGATCAAAATACATTCATACGGATCAATCTACTTCTATGACAGGTACCATAGGACTTATAGGATGTACCTCATTTTTTCCTTCTAAGAACTTAGGATGTTATGGTGATGGAGGTGCTATAACTACTAACGATGATGAATTAGCCAAAAAAATACGGATGATAGCTAATCATGGTCAAAGAGTAAAATATCAGCATGACCTAGTGGGATGTAACTCTCGGCTAGATGCCATCCAAGCCGCTGTTCTTAATGTAAAGCTGACCTATTTAGATACATATGGAAAAGCACGTCAAGATGCCGCAGCCTACTATAGCGAAAGACTAAAAGATATTTCATGGATAGAAACACCCACTGAATCACCGTGCTCGACCCATGTCTACCATCAGTACACGATTATCATAAATAATGGCCTCAGAAATGATCTTCAGGCTCATCTAAAGGAAGTAGATATTGCTTCTACGATATATTATCCTATACCACTGTACAGACAAAAAGCTTTTAAGCCTAACCAAATAAAGAAGGAAGGCCTGCAGCACACAGAAATGCTATGTCAATCTGTTTTATCTCTTCCAATACATACAGAAATGACTCCTGAAATTCAAGATTTAATTATCGACAGGATCAAAAACTTCCCAGTTTAGTCGTTTAGTTCAGTGTCTTCAAGCATTTTGGATATGATATAGTGAGCAGATTTGCCATCACCATACAGTGATTCATCGAATAGACCGCAATCTAACTCTGTGTAACTCTTAAGTTCATTCAACTTATCAAAAACTAAGTGATTGCACCCATTCTGAAGGGTCTCAGTCCATTCTGTCTCGGATCTGATGGTGATGCATTTAGTCTTGAGCCAATAAGCTTCTTTCTGCATACCGCCAGAATCAGTAATGAGCGCATGAGCTTCAGATACGTAATTTAAGTTGTCAAAATATCCTACAGGAGGAATGAATGTGATATTTTGATATTGACTTAAATCGATATTCTGAGACTGGGTTAGAGCCTTTGTTCGAGGATGCAAAGAGAAAATGACTTTATGTGATAGAGAATTGAGCGATATAAAAATATCAATCAGCCTTGCTGGTATATCAGTATTATAGGGCCTATGTATGGTGGCGTAATAGTATGGATATGAAGCCCTTTGTGTCTCTTTTGCATAGATCAAATAGTGAGATATAAGATCCTTCATGATGTCTCCACTCAGATAAGCTTTATCGGAGAGCCCCTCGTCTAATAGATGTTCCATGGCAATACTGGATGGAGCAAATAAAATATTTGATATTCGATCTGTAATGACACGATTTATTTCTTCTGGCATCTGCATATTAAAACTTCTCAGTCCAGCCTCTATATGAGCAATTTTAATATGAAGCTTAGATGCAACCAGCGCTCCAGCCAAAGTAGAATTAGTATCGCCATAAAGAATGAGGTAATCAGGCAAAGTATCTTGCAAGATTATTTCTATCTCTTTCATCATCATCGCTGTCTGCACTGCATGGCTATGACTTCCTATGCGTAGCTGATAATCTGGTTTTGTGAGTCTAAAGTCATCGAAGAATATCTGATTCATATTATCGTCATAATGTTGGCCAGTATGGATGACAATATGATCAATGTTATCATATGCCTGTAAGGCGATTTCTAAAGCTGTATGCTTTATAATCTGCGGTCTGGCGCCAATGATCGTACAGATTTTCATGAGTCTAAAGTTTCTAAATCAATGCGATAATAAAACACTATCAAATCTATACATTTTAGCTATCGAAAATAGGAATGATTTATTTGAAAGGATGCTTTGTTAATGGTAAATGAGCTAATGGATGACTGGCTTCAGATAGTGCAGTCAAATCAGCAGATCTGATTTGGTGCACTATATCGATAGCGTCCATCGCATCTTCGATACCAAAGCCTGATTCTGATAAAATATGCTCATAGCTTCTCGTATGCAGCTCATCGAATCCTGTGCTGAAGTCAAATGTTTCTTCTCCTAATGATAATGTCCTATAGACTCTTTGTCCTGACTTTTTGATTTCCTGAGGAAGAGTCTCATCGTTAATGCTTAAAAACCATTTCACATTAGCTCTTTCTAATTTTAGTACGCCTGCAGCTCGGTCATGTGAATAGACATGAACTTGATTTTCAATAACACTTCCATATAGCCACATCAACATATCAAAGAAATGGACACCAATATTAGTTGCTATGCCACCAGACTTAGACTCATCACCTTTCCAGCTCGAATAATACCAATTTCCTCTGGACGTGATGTAGGTTAATTCTACATCATGTATCTTGTCATCTCCTAACATTGCTATTTTATCCTTCAGTGCAATGACTTGCTCATGAAGTCTCAGCTGCAGGATGCAGTACACACGCTGTTCATATTCTTGCTCTAATGCTAGAAGGGCTTTAGCATTCCAAGGATTTAAAACCAATGGCTTCTCGCATATGACATGAGCTCCACTTCTAAAACCGAATCGAATATGAGCATCATGTAGGTAATTAGGCGAACATACAGATAGATAGTCAATTCCGTTTCCAGCCCTCCTTATCTTATCAATGTATCTGTCAAATCGCTCAAACTCTACAAAAAAGGAGGATTTTGGGAAATATCTGTCTATGATTCCCACTGAATCAAAATTATCCATGGCAGCCACCAGATTATTTCCAGTATCCTTTATAGCCTTCATGTGTCTCTGTGCGACATAACCAGCTGCCCCTATTAATGCAAATTGTTTCATCTATCAGCTTTAAGAAAGTTGAAAATATATAAATTATTGTAATATTTGCTCTAGGTTAATTTACTATAAAATTTAGACTTTGAAGAAACTCTTATTGATCTCCTATTATTGGCCACCTGCAGGCGGAGGTGGAGTACAAAGATGGTTGAAGATGTCGAAGTATTTACCTGAACATGGATGGCTACCTGTCGTATATACAGCTCTTCCTAAGACCTATGTAGCTGAAGATAGGGACTTATTAGATGAAGTGCATCCAGATATAGAGATCATCAGAACACCAATTGCTGAACCATATGGATTATATGCCAAACTTATGGGTCAGAAAAAGGAAAAATCAAATTATTCAGGATTTATTAAGGACAAGAAATCCGGACTTGCGCATAAAATAAGTGTTTTCATCAGAAGTAATCTATTCATTCCTGATGCTCGAAAATTTTGGATAAGACCATCTGTAAAATATCTACGTTCTTGGCTAAAAGATAATCATGTCGATGCTATCGTGACTAACGGGCCTCCACACTCTATGCATATGATCGGTCTTAAATTAAAAAAACATTTCCCAAATATTCCGTGGATAGTCGATTTCAGAGATCCCTGGACTAACATAGATTTTTATAAAGATTTGAAACTTCTTCCATATGCAGATTCACTTCATAAACGAATGGAAAAGAGTGTCTTAACTAAGGCGGATAAGGTCGTCACTGTCACTTGGACATTTCAAAAAGAGTTATCGGCTTTAGGAAATGGTAGAAAGATAGATCTGGTCTTAAATGGATATGATCCTTTTGATTTTAAAAATTTTAAGTCTATAAAAACTGACGAATTCATCATTTGCCATTTGGGATCTATGAATAAAGATCGTAATCCAGCTAGCCTCTGGAAAGCACTTCAAAGTCTAAAAGTGACAGATGATGAATTTGCTAAAAAATTAAAAATTTACTTAATCGGCCCCGTAGATAATGCAATAAAACAAAGTATCAAACAGTATAAACTAGAAGAGAATCTTGTGCTTCAAAACTTCATCCCCCATCAAGAAGCCATTCAGTTTCTACAAAAATGTGATTTATTATTATTATGCATTAACGAATCTAATAATAGTAAAGGTATACTCCCAGGGAAGCTATTCGAATACTTAGCTACTGGCAAGCCCATTCTTGCTATAGGCCCTAAAGATGGTGACATCAATAAAGTCATGACGAAACTATCCATCAGTCAATTATTTGATTATGAAGAATACGATTTGATAAAAGAATTCATTGAAAAAAAATATAATTACAGTAGCACTGGACTTGATAATATTGAAAAATATTCGAGAAAAACTCATGCGAAATCATATGCGCTACTATTAAACGAGTTAGTTTAATTTGCTATAGTATAATTTTATTAATACGTTTTTCTTATTGTGAAGAGATTAACTTTTTGAACCATCAAAAAAAATAATACCATGAACGGAAGTATAATTTTAGAGAACGAATTTCATGGTGATTTAAGAGTTAAAAACGAAGTATCCACCTTAATGAATTAAGAATTCAAAGTTACTATACTTTGTATTGATCATAATATTAAAAACTGGACGAAACGAGTTTTAATAATACGACGATTGTGAAAAAATATCTTTCTCCTTTCATATCAGGACCCCAGTTAATGAAACTACTGATGCTTTTACACTCTATCTTTGAAAGATGCCCATGATGAGTTATAATCCCGAATAGTTATGATATAAGAGATACAATAGTACACTCAGATCAAAAGTTTATGTCATGCCAACAACTATTGCAACTAAGATCCCTTATAATTAGATCAAGATAGTTACATATTACACTAATAGCTTATATTTGGCATCCTAAGTAGCATAAATGACAAAAGTTATTAACATCATAGGTATAAGACCTGAGGCGATTAAAATGGCAGCAATATCTAAAACCTTTTCTCAATGCAAAGAGATCTTTAATACTTATGCCAAGTCAAGGTATGCAAGTTAGCGGAACGGATATTAATGAAGGTAACGTTATAATAAGGGATTAGACTTTGACGAGAAGTAGATGATTGATTTTTGTGGGTTATAAAATTAGAATCTTTTAATAAGCTCAAAAATTGAGCCTACTTGGTTATCTAAATAAATTATTCATATAGTTTTAAGTAACTCTTTATTAAAATTTTAAGAAAAATCGTGAAGTAGTCTCTAACCTTATAAATAAAATCATCACTTTAAATAAAACTCAATTTTCAAATTAGAATGAAGAAAATTATATGTTTTCACGACACAGATTCTGGAAGAGATGTTCAAGCACTAACTCCTATAATATATTTTTTAGAGAAAATACTAAACTATACGGTAGAGCAATATTACATTTATGATACTTATAAAATCATCACGAGAGTACCAGATTTAGTCTTAACGGCAAATATTGTAGGCTCTAAAAAATTCGTATCCCTCTCTCGTGAATGTTATGAGAGAGGGATTCCATTCTTTGCTCTTACAGCTGAGGGAAACTTACCAGAGCAATTTTTCATAAATGGTGGTCATTGGGGATGGAATAAAGAACAAATTTTATACCAAAATAAACTTTGTATATGGTCTAAAAAGGTCATGGGCTTCTATGAAGCACATTGTCCAGATATTAATAAGGATAGATTAGCTTTGACTGGTGCTCCAGGATTCGATTTATACAAAATGCTTCAATATCAGAGAAATTCAACAGAAGTATTTCCTAATCAAAAATCCTATCGTCTAATTATCGGATATGCTGGATGGGCATTTGGGAAAGCTTACTCGAATTCAGATTTACAGCATCTAAAGCGTGTTTCTTCATATAATTTTGATGAAAACATTAAATGGATGAAAGAAAAAAGAAAGGAAGTAGAATTTATTCTTCGTAGCGCAATAGAGTCAAATCCAGACATTTTATTTGTTCTAAAAAAACATCCTCGAGAACATTCCCCTGCTGCAAAAGAAGAGCCTCTTAATGAAATGATTCAATTACAGAATTATGACAATGTCATCTATTTAAGAGATAATAATGTATCATTATACAAAATTATTTCAAGCTGCCATTTATGGACATGTTTTGAATCAACCACAGCTTTGGAGGCTTGGCTTTTAGATATTCCTACTGTCTATATTTCGCCAAAGTCTGATACCAGTAGAACAACAGATACTATTACTGGATCTTTAGTGATCAAGGACGAGATAGAATTTGAGAACACAATAAAGAAATTAAGGAGCGCACAGTTAGATGAATATTTTGAAGATAAAGTCCTTATTCAGAATAGAAAAAATATTATAGAAAGAAGCATTGGCTTTGCTGATGGACTCAATCATGTTAGAACAGCTTTACTTATTCAAGAAGCGTGTAATGAATCAAAATGCAAAAATAAAATAGTTAAACTTAATTTAAATGAATTGTACGATTTGCTACTTTACCAAATAATGCGTCTACTTCTTAAAGTACCAGTGCTAAATAAATTACATAAAATTAGGAAACACCAATTCTTCACCAAAAATTTTTCCAAATCTAATTTAATGAAAAATCAACAAGACATGTTCAATATAATTTCAAATTTTTATTTGAAATTAGATATAAAAAAATCAATCACACAAATCAGGCAGGAAAGTTATGAGTAATTTACTTAGAAGAATTAGTTCATCAGAAAAATTAAATAATTTCAAACTTTGGATATTTAAAAATTTTGGTATCTACTTTAAGATTAAGCGTTTTTTACCATCAACTATGGAACAACTTCGCACTGTTCTGTTATGCAACCATTATAATATAAAATATGTTTTTGATATTGGAGCTAATACAGGACAGTTCGCAAATTATCTATTTAAATTGGGTTATAAGGGTAAGATTATTTCATTTGAGCCAACATCAGAAGTCCATTCCATATTAAAAAAGAGAGCAAAAAATATCGAAAATTGGATAATTGCTGAATTAATGGCTCTTGGCTCAACAAAGGGAAATATTTACTTATATAAATATGCGGATAGCGTATTTAATTCCGCTCTTCAAATAAACAGTGATTTTGCGAAGGATAAAGATTATCTTAAAGTAATAAGTAAAGTCAATGTCCCAGTAAACAAACTAGACGACATTGCAAGTAAATATTTTGACATATCTGCTAGTAATTATCTTTTAAAAATTGATACTCAAGGCTTTGAAAAAGAAGTACTTGATGGCGCAAAAATTATAGTAAATAATGCATCATTAATAAAAATTGAAGTGCCCATCAAACCTATATATAATAATACTAAGTGGACCTTTTATGAAATAATTAGTTTCATGAAAGAAAAAAACTTCCATCCAATTAATTTTGACATAGAAGGTGCAAATGAGAATGGGATAGTGCGAACCGTTGACTTTACTTTTCTGAACCTCTCAAAACACAAACTATGATTTTGAAAATGTCAAAGTCAAAAAATACTAATTTCTTTTGAAAATATATAACAGATAATTATAATTTAGACTTATAAACCATTTATGAAACACGATTGTATTATAGTTCTCTCTAATGAGATGGATAAAAATGGAAATTTAAATTTAGAATCAATAAGTAGGATTCAACTCGCGTGCAAGTATTTTTTTAATGACCCAACTAAAACATTGATAACTTGCGGATGGAATTATAGAAAAGATTCAAGCTTATTTATTGGGAATGTAGTTAAAGATTATGCAATCAAGTTAGGTGTACCAAAAGATAAAATTATAACTGAGCTAAATTCGAGAGATACTGTTGGTGATGCATTCTTTACAAAACAGATTATCTCAACAAATAAGGAATGGAATAATTTGCTAATCGTAACAAGTGAATATCATGTCAAAAGATCAAGTCGAATATTCAATTTTATCTATGGATGCAAATATACTATAAAAGTCGTCGGCTGTATTGGTTTTATCAGCCCAAAAAATATGGTTTCTGAAAATAAGTCTCTCGAAGCTTTTGAAGAGACTTTCAAAAACACAGAAGCAGGTAATTATCAAAAAATATATGAAAGACTAATAACACGGCACCCATTTTATAATGGTGTTATATTTCCAAAAATAGAGATGACATATTATAAAAATGAAAATTGAAAATAAAATTTTATTTTTAGGAGAATCCGATTCACCATTAATAAAATGGCTACAGCAAAAAGGTGAACATGTTACGATTATAAACCATAAAATTACAGTAGACTATATATTAGAAAAAAGTTTTTACTTTCTTATCAGCTATGGATATAGACATATCATAAAGGCAGATATATTAGATTTATTCCCAAATAGAGCTATAAATCTTCATATCTCATATTTACCATATAACCGTGGTGCTGATCCTAATTTTTGGAGTTTTATTGAAGGTTCACCAAAAGGTGTGACAATTCATTATATTAACGAAGGTATTGATACAGGAGATATAATTGTTCAGAGAAAAGTAGTTTTTGAATTGTTAAAAATTGAAACATTAGCTTCAACATATCAAAAGCTACATAAAACAATTCAATTATTATTCTTTGAAAATTGGGAATTAATCAAACAAAAAAAATGTGCACGAACAGCACAACAGGGCAAAGCAACTATACATAGATTAAAGGATAAAGAACAATTATTTTTTTTAATAGAAAAAGATGGTTGGAACACTAAAATATCTACATTGGTTGATTATTCTAAAAAAATTAATAATTATGAAAATTGATAATTTTGAAATTTCTGAATCTGGAAAAATTTTTATAATTGCTGAGCTTTCAGCTAATCATAACCAAAATTTACAGATAGCAATAGAGACCATAAAGGCTGCAAAAAGAGCTGGTGCTGATTGCATAAAATTACAAACTTACACAGCTGATACGCTGACAATTGATTGTGAAAAGGATGACTTTATAATTAAAGAAACAATCTGGGAGGGTAAAAGTTTTCACTCATTATACAAGGAAGCATTTACCCCTTGGGAATGGCATAAAACGCTTTTTGAAGTAGCTAAGAGTGAACAATTAATATGTTTTTCATCTCCTTTCGATAGAAGTGCCGTTGATTTTTTAGAAGACCTTTCTGTTCCAGCATATAAAATAGCGTCATTCGAAATTACAGACATTCCACTTATTGAGTATATAGCTTCAAAAGGAAAACCAATTATTATTTCCACAGGGATAGCTACATTTGAGGATATTGAACTTGCTTTAAATGCCTGTAAAAATATGGGAAATAATCAAATAGCACTATTAAAATGTACATCAAGCTATCCTGCACCAATCGAAGAAGCTAATCTATCTATGATAAAGGATATGAAAACTAAATTTGGAGTAATTACAGGACTCTCAGACCACACAATTGGAGCTACAGTTCCAATTGTCGCTGCAGCTTTAGGAGCAAAAATCATAGAAAAGCATTTTATTTTAGATCGTTCTATTGGCGGTCCTGATTCGTCTTTTTCAATGAACGAATCTGAATTCACTAAAATGGTAAAAGCAATAAGAGAAACTGAAAAATCTATAGGAAAAATTGATTATGACTTAACCGATAAGCAAGAACAGGGCAGAAATTTTTCCCGTTCTCTATATGTTGTAAATTTTATTACAAAAGGAGATACTATTTCAGAAGAAAACGTTAGATCTATAAGACCTGGTTTCGGTCTCCATCCTAAATATTTAAAACAAATATTAGGGAAGAAGTCTAATCAAGATATTGAGAAAGGGACGAGATTTTCACTAGATTTCATTGATAAAACTATTTAGGTTATAATTCAAAGTTTCTCTCAAAAGTCTTATCTGAACTTGATTTTAAATTCAGCAATTTCCCAATCTACTAAATTATCAATATCATGCGCTTGCATTTCTGATATCTGGAAAGCTCCAGATTTATTAGTTATTAATTGTCTTTTTATTAGTATTTGTCTTGTTTTAAATACATAAAACTGTCCACTATCGTGATAATGCGCTTTAAGGTCCTGAGTCCGCGACAATTTGCATTCCTGTCGAATATATTTTATCGCTCCTGCTTCATCTAATAAAATAGCTCTTTGTATGGGGTGGCTATACTTTAGCACAGGAAACACTGAATCAAATTTTTTTTCTGACAATAGTTTGAATGCTTTCAATAACAAACTTACGTTAATAAATACAGCAGTCGGGTATATTAAACAAGCTTCATCAAAACTCTTACCTATTTCTCTATAATTATTTAGGACTTCTTCTACCACATCGAAGCTTGTTGCAAAATCATTAGAATTTTTATCACTTCGCTTAAATGGAACTTTCGCTCCTAAGTCTAATGAAATTTGTTTAATTTCATCATCATCAGTAGAAACCATGACATCTGAAAATAAACCAGAATCTAAAGCTACCTTGATAGGATAAAAGATAATAGGTATTCCATTAAATGGCTTTATATTTTTCCTATGAATTCTTTTACTTCCTCCTCTTGCTATAATAATGGCAATCCGATTCATTCGTAAAATTTTTTCACTGAATGGATAACGTAATCTTGTTCAGCATCTGATAAACTTGGATACATCGGCAGACTAATACAACGGTCATAGTATTTTTCAGATACAGGTGCAATAACTGGATCGCTATCTAAAGACTGATAATAGGGTTGTAAATGAACAGGGATATAATGGATTTGAGCAAATATATTCGCATCTCTTAAATAATCATATAAGCTCTTTCTTCTATCAACCTCAATAACATATAAATGATAAGCATGCCCTATTTCTTGATGTAAAGGAGGATGGACTATAATTGGGAGATCTTTAAAACAGGTATCATACCTTCTTGCAATTTCTCTTCTTCTTTTTATATTCTCTTCTGCTCTTCCTAATTGTGAAATGCCCAATGCGCAAAGTATATCTGGCAACCTGTAATTATAACCTAATTCAATCATCTCATAATACCAACCGCCATGATTTTCTGATAATAAATTTGAATCCCTTGTAATTCCATGACTCCTAAGTCTTTTCAATGATTCATACGTTGATTTATCATTAGTTGTGATCATTCCGCCTTCTCCGCATGCTATGTGCTTAACTGGATGAAAAGAAAAGATAGCTAAGTTAGCATATGCACCATTGCCGCAGTATTGCATTACTTTTGAACTGTCTGTAAAGTACCCACCTGGTGCATGACATGAATCCTCAATGATCCACAAATCATGTTCATCACATATATGTCTTAATCTTTCCAAATCAACTGGGTAACCTGCAAAGTCTACTGAAACAACACCATCATATGTATTGGGAGGGTTCTCTTTTAAAGTGGTTTCTAAAATATTTAAGTCAATTAGTAGAGTATCAGGATGAATATCAATAAACGATACTTTACCTCCACAATAACGAATACAATTTGCACTTGCAGCAAATGTAATTGGACTCGTAATAATATGACTATCCTTATTTACACCTAAGGTTAGAGCACATAAGTGCAGAGCAGTTGTTCCATTTGAAACTGCTACAGCATATTTGGCACCAACATATGCTGCAAACTTTACTTCAAATTCAGCTACAAGCGGACCTGTTGTCAAAAAATCGGCATCCAAAACTTTTAAAACAGCTTCCTTATCTTCTTTTGAAATAAATTGTCTACCATATGGTATTGGCTTTCTCACAATCATTAAGCTTTATATTGAAAAATTAGAATCTACATTTTCCTTTATAAGTACACGTAATGATTCTACAGAAAGCCATTCTGAATTCTCCCCAGAATTATAGCTAAATCCAGCTTCAACTTTTTTACCCCTATACGTCTCAAGATATTTCTCTTTCTTCCAATTAGTCGTTACTGGCAGTATCACAAAATAACCTCCAAAATCAAAAGTATTGTATGAATCTGAGCTCGTAATCATTTCTTCATGTATCTTTTCACCAGGTCGAATGCCTATAATTCGTTGTTCCAAATCAGGTGCAATTGCTGTAGCGATATCTGTTATTCGATATGATGGTATCTTGGGAACAAAAAGTTCTCCACCCCACGCTATTTCTAATGCTCGAAATACCATATCGACTCCCTCATCAAGTGAAATATTGAATCTTGTCATTTTTTCATCTGTAATGGGTAAAAATCCATTGTTTCTATGTTTTAGAAAGAATGGTATAACGGAACCATTTGATCCCATTACATTTCCGTACCTCACCACTGAAAAAGTAATCTTGTTTTTACCCTTGATATTATTTGCAGCAATGAATAGTTTATCAGAAGTAAGTTTTGTTGCACCATATAAATTAATAGGAGCACATGCTTTATCTGTTGATAGAGCTACCACTTTTTGAACTCCACATTCTAAAGAAGCATGTATTACATTTTCTGCTCCTGTTATATTAGTTTTTATGCATTCGGAGGGATTATATTCTGCTATTGGTACATGCTTCATGGCTGCAGCATGTATTACGACATCCACTCCATTCATCGCCTGAATCATTCTTTCCTTATCCCTTACATCCCCAATGAAAAATCTTATTGATGGAAATTTTGAAGCCGGATATTCCTGCGCCATTAGATATTGCTTCTGCTCATCACGGGAAAAGATCACTAACCTCTTGACTTCAGGGAAGTCCCTATAAATGCGTTTAACTAGAGCTTTCCCAAGGGAACCAGTACCACCTGTAATAAGTATCGACTTATGATTGAGCAATGAAATTATATTTAGGATTTACAATAACAATATAACTATCAATTAAGATTAGCAAATTTAATGCATTTAATCCCATACACCGAGTAAAAAGCTCAGATATTTACTAATATTATAACAAAACATATCAATTTAGTATATCTGTAATAGGCTCATTATTTGATATTTAGTGCATATTTCAATAGTGATTCTGTGTTACGGGCAAGTCCCTAACGCTGTCGTCATTGGCACTCCAGAATTGTCAATGGTCATCCTCCAACAATTCCCATTTGGTGACCTCATAATAACACCATTATTTATATTTCTATATAGACATCCCCATCAGAGATATGCAGCTTAGCTTTCGGTGTAGATGATCCAATACCTAAATGGCCGTTACTGCTCAATATCATTTTTAGATCAGAATTTTGAACCCCTCCCAAGAAAAACCTAATATTTGCATAGTCTTTTTGACCTATTAAATTGATCCCTCTTCCTTCTCTTGTAGTACTTCCTGAGAGTATTGAGACATACCCATGATAGTCTGGGATAGCATTATAATTACTGTTGTAGGTAATAAATGCTCCTAATGTTTCATTCATTCCACTACCAGAATGTTGTTCTAAGCTAGTGAATCCCTTATTCCTATTATCTATATTATGCTCTAAGATTAAAGCTCTGCTAGCTCCATCAGCCACATCTGCTTCCACTTGCAGTTAGTTGTTTTGAGTATAGCAAACGAAAGAAAGAAATGTAAAGACTAAAATATAATAATATCTCATCGTTAATTATTTAAGTAGTGATTGTAAAGTTTAATATGTAAAGATTATAACAAAAGATATTAAAATATTGCAAGACTTTAAAACTTACTTAAGAATCCTCACCCCCTCACCGATTGCCACATGATATTCATAATCTTCCAGACCTCATCCACCTTAACCAGTTGTAAGTAGTCAATGCCCCATACGGCAGTGACTTTGACAGTCGCAGTATAACTTTCCACATCTAATATCTCAACATGCTTAGGGCTATCATTCTTGACCTGACGACCATCTTGATTCCAGCTTGCAGATAAATCAACTAATTGTTGGTAAGTCATTAGATCTGGGCCATGCCAT
>Ga0209187_1003351_pt1 | contig 13508 bp, 12 predicted proteins | sample BantaG_FD_187430 | JGI IMG/M metagenome (GOLD analysis project Ga0209187, IMG submission 187430) | Marine algal microbial communities from Bantry Bay, Ireland - BantryBay_4 metaG (SPAdes) (version 2) | ecosystem: Host-associated > Algae > Red algae > Unclassified | place: Bantry Bay, Ireland... | reverse complement strand
AAAACCAGCGTCTGGTTTTTCGGAGCCGTAACCCTCATCGGGACCGCATACCTTCAAGCAAGACTTAGCAGCAAGAACTCTCCTGAAAAGATCCCAGCTCACACCGCGCTTTGGACCTTTGCGCAGTTGATATTCCTCGGCCTTCTTTATCTTTTCCTGATAATGCTTTATGTGAACGCCCTTCCGTAACCCAAAAATTGCATCTCCTAGAAAAAGAAAAATTGCTCTTTGCTTCTCTAGTGTTGAGCGGTTCAACTTCTCCTCCAGACTTATGAAATTCGGAATCATCGGCGCCGGCATGATCGGCCAATTTCACGCCAAAGCCATCACCACGATGACCGGAGGCACTCTCCACTCTGTTTTCAACCGAAACCAAGGAACCGCTGATAAACTCGCGGGAGAATACGGCGCTCAAGGCTACTCTGATCTCAAGCAATTTCTCGCGGACCCCGAACTCGAAATCGTCACGGTAGCAACCCCCAGCGGGGCCCACCTCGACCCCACTCTCGCTGCCCTCGAAGCGGGGAAACACGCCATCGTCGAAAAACCTCTCGAAATCACGCTGCCTCGGATCGATGAGTTGATCAAAGCAGCGAAGTCGAACGGAAAAACCCTCGCCGCCGTCCTCAACCGCCGCTTCCACCCCGGCATGGATGCCTTTAAAAAGGCCGCCGATGAAGGCCGCTTCGGAGTCCTCGCCTCCGCTTCCGCTTATGTGAAATGGTATCGCGATCAGGCTTATTACGACTCCGCAGACTGGCGCGGCACTTGGGCCCTCGATGGCGGAGGCTCGCTCATGAATCAATCGATCCACACCGTCGACTCCCTCCTCTACCTCGCCGGGCCCGTTAAGTCAGTTCAAGCCACTGCCGCCTGCCTCGCGCATGAGCGTATCGAAGTGGAGGACCACTGCGTCGCCCTCCTCGAATTCGAGAGCGGCGCCCGCGGCGTCATTGAAGCCTCCACCTGCACTTGGTCGAAGGACGGCCACCCCGCCCGCGTCCAGCTCGCCGGCACCGAGGGCTCCGTCTTCCTCGCCGACGAATCGTTCGAGATCTGGGATTTTAAAGACGAAAAACCCGAGGACGCCGAGATCAAAACCACCCTCATGAAAGGCCAAGAAGCCGGCCTGGGCGCTAACGATCCCACCGCGATTAATTCCTACCAACATCAGCGCAATTTCGAAGAAGTGGTCCAAGCGATCGCCGAGGGCCGCGAGCCCTCCACCAGCGCCACCGAAGCCCGTAAATCCGTCGAACTCATCCGCGCCATCTACCAAAGCTCGGAGAACGATGGCAAAAAAATCTTCCTCTAGAAAAGCCTCGCCCAATCTCCTGCGGCCTCAACACCGCAGCGTATTTCCATTTCGGCTTATTCCAGAATATCGGAAAGCCCACTAAAGAAGCCCCGCAAATCATCCTCGCTCGCCTCCTGATTCATCAGGTCATCGTAGTCCTCCTCCGCAAGCCAATCGAAGTTTAACTCGGGGAGAAACTTACTCGGCTCGCACGACTCCTTGTTTCCCCACTTCACCCGCGTTGAGCAGTAGGTCATCGAGAGTCGCTCTTTCGCCCGCGTGATTCCCACATACAGGAGCCGCCGCTCTTCATCGATCGTCCCCTCATCCACGCTGCGCTTATGCGGCAGAATCCCCTGCTCAAGCCCAAGAAGAAAAACGATGGGATACTCGAGCCCCTTCGAAGCGTGCAGCGTGATCAATGTCACCCCGGATTTCTTATCGAGATCGTCATCCTTACGATCGCCATCGAGCGCGATCCGGTCGAGATAGTCGCGCAGTTTCGCCCCCTTCTTTGACGCTTCAGTGAGATCCCCCACCGTGCTCGCGACCGCCTCCCGCCGCGCGTCCCGCTCCTTATCCGTTTTGCACTGCCGCATCAGCCACTCCATGAAGTCCATTTCGCTAAGCCACCGATTAAGCACCACCCCCGGATTATCCCCATTGACCACCTGCCGCTGGTGATCCTCCACCTGCTGGACAAAGCGATTGATCGAGGCCACCGCACGCGTGGAAAGCCCCGCCAAGAACTCTGGATCGAGCAAGGTCTTCCAAATCCCCTGCTCCTTTTCCCGACTCCAATCCCCCGCCAAAACCGCCGTATTCCCACTGATCCCACGAGGCGGCGTATTGAGGACGCGCAAGAGCGAGACATCGAGATCGGTGCTATCAAGAAGCTGGGCATAGCCCAAAACATCACGCACTTCCTTCCGATCGTAAAAGCTCTGAGCCCCCACCATGCGATAAGGAACCTTCGCCTCACGCAGCACCTCTTCCATCTTCCGAATCTGGCCATTAGTGCGAAACAGAACCGCAAAATCCTCCAACTCGCGCCCCTCATCCCTTATCGATTGGATCTCCTGCACCACCCATTCCGCTTCTTCCTGCTCACCCGGCATCGAGACGAGCCTCACCAAGTCGCCTCCTGGGATCGTGTGCCGCAGCTCCTTCTCGCGCCGCCCCACGTTGTGCTTGATCAGACTGTTCGCCACCTCCAGCACCGCCTGCGTGCTCCGGTAATTTTCTTCCAGCCGGATCACTTTAGGGTCCGGAAAAAAGCGCTCAAACTGGAGGATATTCGTCACATCCGCCCCCCGCCAACCGTAAATCGATTGGTCATCATCGCCCACCACACAGATATTGTAAGGCTTTTGAACCAACCGCTGGATAAGCCGCATCTGCAGCGAATTCGTATCCTGAAACTCATCCACCGTGATGTATTGATAAAGCTCCTGCCAATAAGTGCGCGCCTCGGGATGCTCCCGCAGGATCTTTTCCCCCAGCAGCAAGAGATCATCAAAATCGACCGCATTTTGCGCCCGAAGCTCGTTTTGATAGGCCACCGCGATCGCCGCGATAAGGTTGTCCTCGATCTCATCGAGAGGCTTCTCGTAACTCTTGGCCTTGGAAATTTCCGCCATCACCTCAGCGGGCTTGAGCTTCTCCTTCGCCCCCCCTTTTCGGATGATCAACTGCCGGATAATCCCGGCCTGATCGCCCCCCGCCATCACCACGAATTTCGCGCCATAGCCCACCCGCTCGATATCCCGACGCAGAATCCGCACGCAGAGCGAATGAAAGGTGCACACCGTCAGCGCCTTCCCCCGCTTCTTCCCCACCATATCCACCACCCTCTCGCGCATCTCGGACGCCGCTTTATTCGTAAAAGTAACCGCGAGAATGTTCTCGGCACTAATCCCATTTTCCAGCAGCGCCGACATCCGGCAGGTCACCGTGCGCGTCTTCCCCGTCCCCGCACCCGCAAGGATCAGCACCGGCCCTTGCAAGCACCGAACCGCTTCCCGCTGTGCCTTGTTAAGTGATTCGATAGAGAAGCCGCCCGACATAATCCGCTGCGCGAAGCAAAGGTGGGTGGACTTTGAAAAGCAAGTCTAGTCCCGGCTCCCCATGAAGCGCGAGAGGTAGTAAAGAAGCATCGCGAGAGATGAAAGCGCTGCTACCACGTAAGTCATCGCGGCCCAAAAAAGAGCATTCCGCGCCCGGTCCTGATCCAGCGAGGCCGCCGCCCCACTTCCCCGGAGCCAAGCCATCGCCCGGCGACTCGCATCAAATTCAACAGGCAAGGTGATGATCGAAAACACCGTCGTGACCGCCAAACAGGCAATATAGACCCAGATCAAAGACGGCATATTGAGAAAGACCGCACCGATCAGGAGGAAGAACATCATATTCATTAGATTCGAGGCGATGCTAACCACCGGAACCATCTTGGAACGAAATTTGAGCCAAATGTAAGCGCGGGCATGCTGCACCGCATGACCACATTCGTGCGCCGCCACCGCAGCGGCCGCGATGTTTCGCTGCGCATAAACCGCCTCGCTCAGATTCACCGTTTTATCGGCGGGATTATAGTGATCGGTCAGGCGGCCCGGCGTGCTGATGACCTTAACATCATTAATTCCCTCCTCCGCGAGCATGCGCTCCGCGATCTCCTTGCCAGAAAGCGCAATCGGCACCTGAGAATGCTCGGCAAAGCGCCGCTTCATCTTAGAACTCACAAGCCAGCTGATGAGCGCGGTCGCTCCCAAAAGAATCCAGTAACCCATCCCGATTCCCATGAAACCGGAAGATGTTGACTGACCGTAGGCTAAAAAATGACTCATCATTTCCATGGCCAGATCCTAGCCTATTTTCGGATTTTGACAAACCTTGCATTTTCTCGTTTAAAGAACTCCACATTTATGAACACCACTAACCTCCTTCTTGCGACTACCAGCCTTCTAGTCGTAGTGGCCTTCGTCCTCTCCTTCGGGAAATTTTCCCGGGATTCAGGCGGACATGACGCCGAGAGGGAGCGCCAGCGGCTCGAGTCAGAAATCGCTCGCCTCGAGGGCGAAAGAGATGCCCTCCGCATCTCGACCTACCGCCCCTCTAACCCCTACCCAGCCGCGCCCCCTCCTGCCTCGGCACCCGCCCCCGCACCCACCAAGTCTCTTTCGGATGAAAATGCCGAAATGATTCAAAAGCTCCAAGAGCAGCTTAATGAAAAGGAAGAAATCCTCGCCTCGACCGAGCGAAAAAATGAGGTCCTCGAGAAGGAAACCTCAGTCATCTTCGAGCGCGAAACAAAGGAAAGTCAACGCGCCGCCCGCGCCGAGAACCGCGTCCGCATCGCACTTCTGCAAGGAAAAGTCGACAGCGTGAATACCGAATACGGCTTCATCACCTTCCGCTCAGAAAATGGCATGAGCTTCCAGCCCGGCCAAGAACTCGGCATCAGAAGAGGATCAGGAATCCTCGGCCGCGTCAGTGTCTCCAGCGTCCAAGGTGATGAATATTCTGCTAACTTGAAGCCGAACGCCTACGCCGGTGGCCTTCCACCCGTTGCCATAGGTGACGAACTCATCCGCCTCCCTGACGATTACAAGGCACCAATCGAAGGCCAGTAAATGACCGCCCTCGATCCTCGCTAAAGGTCCTTCAACCAAGCGTGGAAGGTCGCCTCATCCGGCTTCATCTCGATCGCGACCTTCTCGCGCTCCGCGAGACAACCAAGGCGCTCAGGAATCTCGACACTTCCTTCACCTAGCTCCTCTTCCATCACGTCGAGAAATTTCGCGGGGTGCGCCGTTTCTAAGACGATAGTCTCGTCATCAGGATTCTCCCTCCGCCACGCCTCCGCAGCCAGCCAGCCCACCGCCCCGTGAGGCTCGAGAGTGTAGCCAGTTTCACCTTTGACCCGGCGAATCGTCGCACGCGTCAGCTCATCGGAAAAGGCGTAGCCCCTCACCCGGGAAGTCATTCCTTCCCAAAGGCCGCCGAAGAGATTTTCCATGCGGGCGAAGTTACTCGGAGCGCCCACGTCCATCGCATTAGAGATCGTCGGAACGCTCAGGCGAGGCTCGTAGGTCCCACTCGCCAAGTAAGCGGGGACCACGTCGTTCGCATTAGTAGCCGCGACAAAGTGCTTCACCTCCAGACCCAGCTTTTCGCCGAGTAGCCCTGCAGTGAGATTTCCGAAGTTCCCGCTCGGTATCACAAAAACCGGCGCCCCCTCCATCTGACGAGCCGCCTCGAAGTAGTAAAAACTCTGCGGCACCAGACGTGAAATGTTAATCGAGTTCGCCGACGTAAGATTGAGTCGCTCGGACATCTCGCGGTCGAGAAAAGCAGATTTCACCAAGCGCTGACAATCATCAAAGGTGCCCTCCACCTCAAGCGCGGTGATGTTCCCCCCCAGCGTCGTGAGCTGCTTCTCCTGCAGCCCGCTCACCTTCCCTTTGGGATATAAAATGATAACCCGTGTTCCCGCGACATGATGGAAGGCCGAGGCCACCGCCCCACCAGTATCGCCACTCGTCGCTACCAAAACGGTAAGTAAGCCATCGTCATCCCGCGTAAGGTAGCGCATCAAGCGCGCCATAAATCGCGCCCCGAAGTCCTTGAAGGCCAAGGTCGGCCCGTGGAAAAGTTCCAGCACGTGCTCCTTCTCAGCGACTGTGACCAGCGGGGCGTCGAAAGCCACCGTCTCATCCACAATGCGCTTCAACTCTTCCTCAGGAACCGAATCCCGGAAAATCTGACGGGCCACGTGGAACCCCAACTCGGCAAAGCTCATCTCCCGCCACGTCTTCCAAAATTCCTCCGGAAGCGCCTCAAGATTCTCGGGCATGTAAAGCCCATTATCAGCCGGCAAGGAGCGAAGAACCGCCTCTTTGACATCGACAAATTTCTCCGGACTCTTGGTGCTATAAAATCGCTGCTTCATCGCTTAGATCATCTTCACGCCCGTCATGTTGACCCGCGAGACGTAGAGTTGGTTATTCAGGTCGACCTCGGAAAAAACCGTTGAGACAGCCGCCCCAACCTTCTTCGCCGAGGCCTCTCCCTCGCATAGCGCGAAGACGCTCGGCCCGGCTCCAGAGATGCTAAACCCAAGCGCTCCCGCTCCTAAGGCCGCCCGCTTCGCCTGATAAAACTCCGGGATAAGTTTCTGCCGCCGCGGCTCAGCGATGACGTCGTGCACCGACCGACTAATGAGGCCGTAGTCTTCCTGAATGAGGCCACAAATGAGCCCTCCAAGATTTCCGATCTGCTGAGTCACGTTTTGAAGCGGAATGTCAGTCGGGAGAATGCCGCGCGCCACCTTGGTCAGGATCTCGATGTCGGGGTGCACCACCGCCGCCCAGAGATTCTTCGGAACTGGCAGATTCGCGATATCAAGCTCTTGGTTATCGCGGATAAAAACGATCCCCCCGAGCAAGCAAGGACCCACGTTGTCAGCATGCCACGCCCCGTCTGCGCTCGCCTCCCCCGTCATCGCGAAGGGTAAAAGTTGCTTCTTCGTAAGAGGCTCCCCGATCAGACAATTCACCGCGTAAGCGCCCGCCACCGCACTGGCCGCACTCGATCCCAGTCCGCTCCCAAAGGGCATCTTCTTATGAATCTCTAACTCAATCCCGCGATCAAGCATCCCGAGATGCTTGAGGAGATCAAGCGCCGCCACTCCAGCGGTGTTTTTCTCCGCTTCAAGGGGAAGCTTGCCATCGTCTCCCGTAATTTTGGTGATCCGAAGCCCGGGCTCGTCCGAGTGACGCGCCACCACTTCATCGCCCGGCGCATCGATCGCGAAGCCCAGCACATCGTAGCCACAGGCGACATTTGCCACCGTCGCTGGCGCGAAGACGCGCACTTCCTGTTTTTCTTCCCGCTGCATGAGGAGCGCTAGCTACCAAACAAGCGGAAGCGGGGCAATCCTTACATGCGGCACCCCACGCGATAATCCTAAGCCACCTTCTTCTTCCGCCATGCGAAAACCAAAAAAGCGATCCCGATAAGAATCATGAAGGTCGAGTAAAACTGCCCCTTGCTCATTCCCATCACACTCTCCGCACCCTGATCCGGCTCACGCACCGTTTCCACCAGAATTCGAAAGACCGCGTAGAGAATAAAAAAGAGTCCCGTAATCACTCCGTGAGCCAAATCCCTAAACCTCACCCGGATGAAATAAAGCACCGCAAAGATCAATGCCCCCTCAAGAAATCCCTCGTAAAGCTGCGAGGCATGGCGCGGCGCAATGTGATTTCCAAGCGCCGCGAGGACCTGATCATCCTCTCGCGAAATCTCCACCACCCGATTGAAAACAGCAGAGTTCACCGGCCCATCGGACGCGATCATCAGTTGCTCCACCTCGGGATTCACCATCGACGCTTCATGAAGCGCGTGCTCGATGTCATCGTAACTCCCCCGCTCCCATAAAGCGGAGGGAAATTTAACCCCATACCAAGCATCGCCCGCAGTCTTGGTTCCGTAAAGTTCGCCATTGATGAAGTTCGCCACCCGACCGAAAAAGACCCCGAGGGGCGCGACGATTGCCGCTCCATCGCCGACCGCAGGCCAAGAAAGTTTGTTCTTCCACGCGAAGAAAAGGGTAAAGAATGCAATGCCCAAAATACCCCCGTGCGAGGACATCCCGCCATCCCACACCCGGATGATCTGCAGCGGATCGCTCAGCACCGCCGCTAAACCCTTTTCCGGAATCATATAGAAAAGAACGTAACCAAGACGCCCCCCCAAAAAGACACCAAAGATCGCCGTGTAAGTCACAATATCGGCCACCTTCTCTTCCGGAACAACCCAGAGCCCACGCCGAGAGAGGCGGAGTAAAATGGCATAGGCCACCATGAATCCCGCCACATAAGCCAAGCCATACCACCGGAGTTTGATCGTATCGGTAAACTCCACGATCACCGGCGAGAGATCGTGCACGTAGTTGGCCAGAAGAACTTCCACCCCCGCAGTCCATCCTAAAGAACGCCGCCGGGCAAGCCGCTACGCGCTAAACTCTCGCGCCACCAGCGAGCCCGTATATCCCAGATAAATTAGCGTCAACAAACCGCCTTCCCAACGGTTAATATTGAAGCGATGCCACATCAGCGGCACGATGAGAAAGGTCGTGACAATCATCATGACGACATCGGTATTGGTAATCCCAGTCGCTTCTAAGGGAGCGATAAGACCAGTAAATCCCACCACCGCGAGGAGATTGAAAATACACGAGCCCACCGCATTCCCCACCACAATATCACCCTGCTTTTTAAGCGCCGCCACCACGGAAGTCGCCAGCTCAGGAAGAGAGGTGCCGAAGGCAAAAAGAGTAAGCCCAATCACCGCCTCACTCACCCCGAAAGCCCGCGCAAAATTCGCTCCCCCATGAACCATCCGGTTCGCGCCAATCACCAGAACCGCGATCCCGATCACCACTAAAAAGACATTCCACACCGCCCGCTTGGCCCCTCCGCTCTTAGCCGCTGCTATCAACTCTGACGGGACATCCTCCGAGACATCGAACTGCGGATTTAGCCGCGCGTGCATCAGCGAGGTCGTGACATAAAGAACGATTCCAATCGTGAGAAAAAGCGCCTCCACTTGAGAAAGAACCCCATCGCGGAGAAAATAAGCAAATCCCACCGTCGCCACCATAAGGATCGGCATTTCTCGCCGAATCACCTGACGCTGAATACCCAGCGGCCAGACCAGTGCGGCGACCCCAAGCACCAAGCAGAGATTACAAATATTCGAGCCCAGAACATTCCCCAGCGCCATCCCCCCACTCCCCTTCAAATTCGAGTCGATACTCACCGCCAGCTCAGGCGCACTCGTTCCGAATGCCACCACCGTCAGACCCACCACCAACGGCGTAATCCCCAAGCGCACCGCAAGCTCAGAAGCACCCGCCACAAGCCACTCAGCCCCGTAGTAAAGCAGAACGAGTCCGAGAATAATCCAAGCAAGATCAATCACAAATCGAAGGTGCCGTAAGGTTCTCGAAAAACAATCGTAGAGCGAAAAAGTTACCCGATTTTGATCAACTCCACATCGAAGACGAGCATCCCAGCAGGAGCACCCGGGCTGCTAGGATTATCACCATACGCAAGCGTTCCCGGAATCCAGAAGCGGCGCTTCTCTCCCTCCACCATCAGCTGAACGCCCTCGGTCCACCCCGGGATAACGCCATTGAGAGGAAAGGTAATCGGCTCCCCGCGCGCCACCGAGCTATCGAACATCTCGCCATCCGTCGTCCAGCCGGTGTAATGAACTTCCACCTCTTGGGTCGCCGTAGGATGCTGGCTTCCGCTCCCTTTCTTGAGCATCTTAGACGCGAGTCCAGAAGCCGTCGTTTCCGCCTCAGCCGGTGCCGCCTTCACATCCTCCGGCGCGGGAATCGCTTTGGGCTCAGGCGGCGCAGCCTGAACCTCAAGAAGCTCGAAATCGAAAATAACATCCCCCTGAGGCGCACCGGAGGGCGCTTGGTTCGCAAAGGCCAGATCTGCCGGAATCCAGAACCGGCGCTTCTCTCCCAAGCTCATCAGCTGAAGCCCTTCGACCCAGCCCTTGACCGATACTTGATCAAGTTTGAACTGCACCGGTCCATCGTGCAGCTCAGTGCTTTCGATTAGGCTCCCCTCGCTCGTCCAGCCACTGAAGTGAACTTTGACAATATCCTTCGGGCCCGGCTTCGCACCACCATCGCCCGAGCTGAGAATCTCAGAAGCGAGGCCTGACGCGGTCTTTTCAGCGCCAGCAGGTGCGCTAAGGTCTCTCGGAGTCGCCGGAGCTTCAGCAGCCTTCTTAATAGAAAAGAGTTCTACCTCAAAAACAAGCGGGCCAGAAGGCGCACCCGGGCGGGAAGGCTTCTCACCATAAGCGAGCTCGGCCGGAATCCAGAAGCGGCGCTTCTCCCCCACCACCATCAGCTGCAAACCCTCAGTCCACCCTGGAATGACTTGATTGAGAGGAAAGGAAATCTTTTCCCCACGCTTCACCGAGCTATCGAAAAGCTTGCCATCAGACGACTGCCAACCGCTGTAGTGAACCTCCACAGTGTCGCGTGCAGATGGCTTTTCGCTGCCGCTTCCCTCCTGAAGGGTGATCGAGGCGAGACCAGTAGAGGTGACATCAGCATCAGACGGAGCAGCTGCGACATCGGCGGGGGCGGCAAGTGGGTCACTCATAAAAACGGGGTAACCCGGCCACCGAAAAAGGCGAACAAAAAAAGGGCCCTTCAGCGAAACTGAAGAGCCCTTCGATAATCTCTGAGACTAGGGCAACCCTAGTCTATTTTGATGAGCTGAACGTCGAAGACCAGCATCCCCGCAGGCTTACCCGGCTGACCTTGATAAGCCAGTCCCTCAGGAATCCAGAAACGCCGTGACTCCCCCTCCACCATCAGCTGGAGACCCTCAGTCCACCCAGCAATGACTTGGTTCAGCCCGAAGGAACTCGGCTCGCCACGCGTCACCGAGCTATCGAACATCTTTCCATCAGTAGTCCATCCGGTGTAGTGGACAGTGACCTTAGAGGTCGGCCCCGGCTTGGTCTCACCCTCGCCTTTAATAAGAACCTTGGATGCAAGACCGGACTCCGTCTTCTCCGCATCTTCCGGTGCCGCCGCCACATCTTCCGGCGCTGCAGGCGCTGGTGGTGGCGTGCTGAAATCTAGCAGCTCGATGTCAAAGACGAGCGCTTCGTTCTCAGGTGATCCCTTGAAACCCAGCTCGGCTGGCACCCAGAAGCGGCGTTTCTCACCCTTCGTCATCAGCTGAACCCCTTCGACCCAACCTGCGATGGGAGAGTCAGAAAGCTTAATGTTCATCGGGCGCCCTTGCGCCTCGCTTCCGCCGATGAATTTTCCTTCAGCATTCCATCCCGCAAAAGAAAGGTTCACCATATCGTCAGCGCTCGGCTTCTTCTCACCATCACCAGGCGAGAGCTGCTTTGAAGCGAGTCCGGATTCGGTCGTCTCCGCATCCTCAGGGGCCGCTGCAACATCCTCAGGGGCCGGGTAGGGATCAACATATTTTTCGAAGCTTACGAGCTCAAAGTCGAACACCAGAGGCCCTTCGGGAGCCCCTTGCTGAGCCTCCTCACCAAAGGCGAGATCCGCTGGAATCCAGAGACGGCGCTTCTCGCCCGCCACCATTTCCTGAATCCCCTCGGACCATCCCCTTATCGGAACTTGATCCAGCTTAAGCTCACCCGGGCCCTGCCCGCTCATCGCCGTCGAGACGAGAAACTCACCGTCCTGCTTCCAGCCCGAGAAGTTCACTTGGACAATGTCAGCCGCACCCGGCTTCTCAGTTCCCTCACCCGCCTTCAGAACCTTGGAAACGAGACCACTCTCGGCTTTTACCGCATCATCAGGAGGAGCAGCGAGATCACTCGGCGCATCCGGCTCCGCGAAAATCTCGAGAAGCTCAACGTCGAACACCAGCATCCCCTGCGGTCCACGGGCGTTCCCCTTATAAGCAAGTTCTTCCGGAATCCAGAAGCGCCTCTTCTCGCCCACCACCATCAGCGGAATTCCCTCGGTCCACCCCTTGATGACCCCATCGAGAGTGAAGACCGCTGGCTCGCCGCGGCGCAGCGAGGAGTCGAACATCTCCCCATCCTCAGATCGCCAGCCGGAATAGTGCACCTTCACCGCATCCTGCGAGCGCGGTTTCACTTCCCCAGTCCCCGGCTTAATAACTTTCGAAGCCAAGCCTGACTCGGTCTTCTCCGCATCAGCCGGCGGAGCCGCCACATCCTCGGGTGCTTTAAAGGCATCCTCCTTCGCCTCTTCCTGAGCAGGAAGCTCGATCGGGGGAGTAACCGCCTCGGCGGTCTTCTTAGCAGGTTCTTCGGCAAGTGCGGACATGCCGACCGCACCACTCAACAGGCCGGTCAACATCCGGCGATTGGTCATTATCATTACGCAGGGACGCTCCACCACCGCCCCCCCTCTGTCAACGCCACATCTCGCAAGAGTGCGCCGCGAATCCTGCCCCAAAACTCGTCAGCCAATACCGCGAGTCCGCCCGCTCCTGCGCAAGCCGATCCTCAAGCGCAAAAAGAACGCACGGGCTGCTGCAGTTCCCATAATCCGCCAAAACACGACGGGTCTCCGTCAGCTCCCACCCCATCTTTTCTTCCAGCGCATCAATGACATCCCGCCCCCCAGTATGGCTCAGAACCTGGTCCGGCTCCCCGCTCCGCCTCTCCCATAATCCACTCACCGCCTCCGCCGCCAGCCCGGGAACCGAGCGATGAAGCTTATTCTGAAGCTTCCCCCCACCATTCACAAATCGGATTTTCTCCCGCTCCTCCGGCAAGTGGATCGTCTGAAAGTGACCCGCCTGCCACTTCCCCCTCCCTTTTTCATCACTCCAGATCGCCGCCGAAGCACCATCACCGAAGAGACACAGACTAATCAGAACCCCCGGATCATCACTCACAAAGAGAGCCGCCGAACAAATCTCCACCGCAATCGTCGCCACCTTCGTCCCCGGATTCGCCGCCAGAAAGCCCTCCGCCGCCCGCATCCCCGGAATCGCCGCCCCGCACCCGAGGCCTACGAGATCTTGGAGATAAACATCGCCTCGCAACCCCAGCCCCTCCGCCACATGACTCGTCACCCCCGGGCAGAGATAACCCGTGCAGGTGCAGATAATCAGCGCATCCAGCTCAGCCGCTACCAACCCCGCCCCGTCCAAGGCCTTGCTCAGCGCTTCCCCAGAAATAAGCGGCGCCTTTTTCTCAAAGTATTCACTCAGCTCCTGCGCACCCGCCCCAAACATCGCCGCCGGTTCCTCACAGCAGAAGTGCCGCTTCTCAATCCCCGAATCCCCCAGAAGAACCCGGTGAAGAAGAGCGTGCGATCGCGAACTCAGCGCCCCCACCGACTCGCTCGCCGAGACAAAAGCATGGCATTCGGCTTGCGTAAAGGAACTCGCCGGAAAGGCGCTAGCGATCGACTCTAAAAACATCGCCCTACCCTCCCCTTTATTTCCCATTTGCCAACTCGCGATCCTACGAAAGCTGACGATGAAGCCACTGAAATGGCAAAAGCCCACTCCGCGCTCCCAGCGAAAGCCCCGCACGACCTGCCCTCGTTGTTAGAAAAAGATGAAGCCCCAGCGCCAACCGCACCCGTTTCCTAAATCTCCTCTCCAGATCCAGCGCGATACCCTCACAACAATCCCCCCAATCC
>Ga0209187_1003350_pt1 | contig 13508 bp, 5 predicted proteins | sample BantaG_FD_187430 | JGI IMG/M metagenome (GOLD analysis project Ga0209187, IMG submission 187430) | Marine algal microbial communities from Bantry Bay, Ireland - BantryBay_4 metaG (SPAdes) (version 2) | ecosystem: Host-associated > Algae > Red algae > Unclassified | place: Bantry Bay, Ireland... | reverse complement strand
ATGATTTTATAGAACCGTTTAGAATGTATGCAGACAAGGTAGTCTTCCAGCTTTTTTCTGCCAAGAAAATCAATCAATCTCATTCGGATATCATTACCAATGGAGTGACATTAAATAAATCAGGTAAGCAATTACTGATTGAAGCTTTTAATGAACATGTAGAAGGACAAAAGATTCGCTATAAGGGACGTAATCAAAGTAGAGCCAATATTATCCAGTTTGAAGCGCACCAATTTGCAAACCAATTAATAGGAAAATTATGATATTATGGGTCATGTATGATATTCAGAAAGATAAAGCCAGAAATCGGGTGGCTAAGTATTGCAAACTAGCAGGTTTGTATCGAGTACAATATTCTGTTTTTCTTGGAACCTTAAATAAGAATGACCGCGATAGTTTGGAGCTGAAAGTTGAAGCGGAAATCAATGAAGAGACAGACAAGGTGTATTTATTTCCGATGAGTAAAGATGAATTAAATAGCACTACTTTAATGGGACAAGCTTTTGATAAAGCCATGGTCACTGATGAGGTGCGGGCATTATTTTTATAAACGATGATCTCAATAACTCCCTCTCATATCATTCAGTATTTGTATTGCCCACGCTTTACCTATTATGAGTACGTGCTGCGAATTCCTCAGTATGAAGGCCGCCACTTTAAGGTGGGAAAGGGTAGGGAAGTACACGAAAAAAAAGCAAAGGAAAATATGGACTATTTGCGTCGACGAATTGGAGTCAAGCATAAATTCTTAAACCAATATCTGACGAATAATTTATTGAGAGGAGAAGTAGATGAAGTACTAGAGTTAAATGATGGCACGATGGCTCCTTTGGATTATAAGTTTGCAAAATTTGAGGATAAAATATATGAGACTTACAAGACACAATTGTATTGTTATGCGTGGTTGATGGCTTCAAATTATAATCGAGATGTAAATAGAGGGTACTTGGTGTATACCCGATCAAAGAATAAACTAGTAGAAGTACCGATTGAGGTGGCACATATAGATAAGATAAAAAAAGTGGCATCGAATATTCACCAGATCATAGAGCGGAACAAATACCCTAAGGCGACACGCTTTAAGAAAAGGTGTTTATCATGTACTTATCGAAATATTTGTATTAGATGATTCAGGTTCCGGGTAACAATTTATAAAACGAATTGCGAAATACCGGCTTAATTGCAGGAAGGTGAGGGGTTTATGTTTCCGGAAAGTAGGATAAATGGTGTTAAATTACGTTCTTTGACATATTGAAAAATAAATTAGGCGGGGTGCTAGTTAGCTGTAAGTACCTTGCGTTCAGTTAGTTACTTAATTTTACGGCTTTTGATTTTACTTCCAGGTTAATAAGGATTGAAACGTGACATAACTGTCGAAAGTAAAAGTAATTTCAGCCCTTTTGATTTTACTTCCAGGTTAATAAGGATTGAAACGAAAGAATTCTAAGTTTCGAGGAGATCTGGAATGGCTTTTGATTTTACTTCCAGGTTAATAAGGATTGAAACCACGGAGAAGACATAAGGGTTGAGTCTGTGTATCTCTTTTGATTTTACTTCCAGGTTAATAAGGATTGAAACAGTCCTTTAGAGGGACAGTCACTTCTTTTATCAAACCTTTTGATTTTACTTCCAGGTTAATAAGGATTGAAACCGAGGTGTAACAATTTGTTACGTGTGACTGACAGTACTTTTGATTTTACTTCCAGGTTAATAAGGATTGAAACCATTAACGGTATCAAGTACAATTATACCGTCACAGCTTTTGATTTTACTTCCAGGTTAATAAGGATTGAAACATAAAAAAATAGATCGCAAATCTAAACCAAGTATATCTTTTGATTTTACTTCCAGGTTAATAAGGATTGAAACGATACTACTGGCGTTATGGAAAATACGGACATGGGCTTTTGATTTTACTTCCAGGTTAATAAGGATTGAAACTCGCTGTTCGTGTACTCAGCCGAAATGCTACCACCTCTTTTGATTTTACTTCCAGGTTAATAAGGATTGAAACCTGGATGGAAGCAGAGACGATTGACCGATTTGATCACTTTTGATTTTACTTCCAGGTTAATAAGGATTGAAACTTCATGGACATGTTTGAAGAGGACGAAGAAGGTAATACTTTTGATTTTACTTCCAGGTTAATAAGGATTGAAACACTGATAGTATGTTGCAAGTTCAAGCAGAATGGTGCTTTTGATTTTACTTCCAGGTTAATAAGGATTGAAACCAACCTTCACTATCCGTTACCTCTACAACAAAAGTCTTTTGATTTTACTTCCAGGTTAATAAGGATTGAAACTTGACAAGGTGCAAATTTCGAAAGGTGGTATGGCTCTTTTGATTTTACTTCCAGGTTAATAAGGATTGAAACCTCGCATGAAATCTTTTGCGAGTTCTGAAATAAGAGACTTTTGATTTTACTTCCAGGTTAATAAGGATTGAAACACCATCAAATCAGCGGTCCAACCGCTGACAGATTTGACTTTTGATTTTACTTCCAGGTTAATAAGGATTGAAACCGGCATCAATGTAGTAAGTGCATCTGCTGACCTTCTCTTTTGATTTTACTTCCAGGTTAATAAGGATTGAAACAAAGGAGACACCGTTTACGTAGCAACAGGATTCAACACTTTTGATTTTACTTCCAGGTTAATAAGGATTGAAACGTTCTGTTTGTACTGGTGTAGTAAATCCTTCAAACACTTTTGATTTTACTTCCAGGTTAATAAGGATTGAAACTTATTTTTGCAATACACAAAATAAATATTATGAAATCTTTTGATTTTACTTCCAGGTTAATAAGGATTGAAACTTCATTCAATCACCAAGCAAAGTTTAGTTGCATTCTACTTTTGATTTTACTTCCAGGTTAATAAGGATTGAAACTAGAAAAACTTATATTCAATTTGTTCCATCTTGATACTTTTGATTTTACTTCCAGGTTAATAAGGATTGAAACTTAAGTTTCATATTTATAAACATTTTGGAAAGCAGACTTTTGATTTTACTTCCAGGTTAATAAGGATTGAAACGCTCTCCGGTGCCTCTATAGTTCGCCATCGCTTTTTCTTTTGATTTTACTTCCAGGTTAATAAGGATTGAAACAATAAAGACCAACTCCTGGCTACTCTTGCCCACATCTTTTGATTTTACTTCCAGGTTAATAAGGATTGAAACGTTCAATTATTGATCTTGTCCGCCACGGATCAATACTTTTGATTTTACTTCCAGGTTAATAAGGATTGAAACAAAAGCTGTATCAATTCGGTTGTCGTTGTAGATTTACTTTTGATTTTACTTCCAGGTTAATAAGGATTGAAACGTCCCTTTCGCCAGGTCTTCATTCTTGTAGTACATCTTTTGATTTTACTTCCAGGTTAATAAGGATTGAAACTATTTTGTAAATATAAAAAACACAAATCATGAATTTCTTTTGATTTTACTTCCAGGTTAATAAGGATTGAAACATGAACTAGCATTTACTTTGATCGCTCAAATGTGCCTTTTGATTTTACTTCCAGGTTAATAAGGATTGAAACTTTGTACGGTGATACGCAAAGCACGGAAGAGAACAACTTTTGATTTTACTTCCAGGTTAATAAGGATTGAAACATGAGACCTTATGGGGGGTTCAGGATCAATTGTTCACTTTTGATTTTACTTCCAGGTTAATAAGGATTGAAACGGAGGCCTTTGATCTTGGAGATACGGGGAGCGATGCTTTTGATTTTACTTCCAGGTTAATAAGGATTGAAACATCTTCAGTTAAAAAATAAACGTCAATTGATGATTGCTTTTGATTTTACTTCCAGGTTAATAAGGATTGAAACAACCAGGAAGCACCCCGGCAAATCACAAACCCGTTGGCTTTTGATTTTACTTCCAGGTTAATAAGGATTGAAACCGGGTGACCAAGTTAGAAAGATTAATGAGTACATGACTTTTGATTTTACTTCCAGGTTAATAAGGATTGAAACGAAAAATCTGCCACGCTCGAAGAGTGGAAGGACTACCTTTTGATTTTACTTCCAGGTTAATAAGGATTGAAACATGTCATTTGCCAACCGTGCTTTGGTTGCACCACTGCTTTTGATTTTACTTCCAGGTTAATAAGGATTGAAACACTGGTGTTTCATCTTCACATGTATTGCATTCTAAACTTTTGATTTTACTTCCAGGTTAATAAGGATTGAAACATGTGTATGCATTCCGGATGATGGCCAACCATTGATACTTTTGATTTTACTTCCAGGTTAATAAGGATTGAAACAATCATCCTAAATTAAAATTCATTATGAAGTCACTCTTTTGATTTTACTTCCAGGTTAATAAGGATTGAAACCCTGGTGTTCCACATACTGGAAAACACATCTTAAATCTTTTGATTTTACTTCCAGGTTAATAAGGATTGAAACTATGGTTGCTTCTCTTTTGGATTTGGTATTGCACAACTTTTGATTTTACTTCCAGGTTAATAAGGATTGAAACTCACCATCAACGTTGATGTTTCTTTTAAGACGTGACTTTTGATTTTACTTCCAGGTTAATAAGGATTGAAACTTAGAAAGAGTGTTAGACAGTATTAAATAAATAAAAACTTTTGATTTTACTTCCAGGTTAATAAGGATTGAAACGCCTCCCAATTGTAAGCTTGCCATTGTGCTGCGTTCCTTTTGATTTTACTTCCAGGTTAATAAGGATTGAAACGTATTAAGATAAACACACTTAACAGTGTAATTAAATCTTTTGATTTTACTTCCAGGTTAATAAGGATTGAAACCCCTTATAATTTAATGGGTCATCTTGTGCTCCACCTTCTTTTGATTTTACTTCCAGGTTAATAAGGATTGAAACTTAAACTATAGTTTTCAGGCCTCGCTTCACATGAATACTTTTGATTTTACTTCCAGGTTAATAAGGATTGAAACGATTTTTTTGACGATCAATAATTTCCTCGGCTTCTTCTTTTGATTTTACTTCCAGGTTAATAAGGATTGAAACAGCCAAACTTCTCAGGATTGATCGAAGAAGATGCAGCTTTTGATTTTACTTCCAGGTTAATAAGGATTGAAACACTTTCTTTTCCAACTCGTTCTTACTCGGTAATGAGACTTTTGATTTTACTTCCAGGTTAATAAGGATTGAAACTCAAGGTTACACAGGAACGGTGGAGCCGGGTGATACTCTTTTGATTTTACTTCCAGGTTAATAAGGATTGAAACGAATACTAAACTTTGCTTTAGTAACCCACACAGTATCTTTTGATTTTACTTCCAGGTTAATAAGGATTGAAACAGCAGTTTCATGGCGTGCCAAAATGCAGAAACAAGACTTTTGATTTTACTTCCAGGTTAATAAGGATTGAAACAGTATTAAATAAATTAGTTTTAGATTCCTCAGTAAGACTTTTGATTTTACTTCCAGGTTAATAAGGATTGAAACCAAATAGGTCGCAATCCGCTTGTTTTTAGGCGACCTCTTTTGATTTTACTTCCAGGTTAATAAGGATTGAAACCAAATAATGGCAGTCACCCTAATACCCCATCTGAAACTTTTGATTTTACTTCCAGGTTAATAAGGATTGAAACATATTAATTCCGATGGTACTTTTCAAACTGCTAATGCTTTTGATTTTACTTCCAGGTTAATAAGGATTGAAACACTTTGACCACATGGTTTGTAAATTACAATGCTGCTCTTTTGATTTTACTTCCAGGTTAATAAGGATTGAAACCAGATGCTTACCTTCAAATAGAATGTGGTACTTACACTTTTGATTTTACTTCCAGGTTAATAAGGATTGAAACTATCACTTTCATTAGCCCTGATATCAGGTTTTTGGTCTTTTGATTTTACTTCCAGGTTAATAAGGATTGAAACCTTCCAGATACAAAAACAATAGTATCTGATACAGGCTTTTGATTTTACTTCCAGGTTAATAAGGATTGAAACCATTAAAGGATCAATTTCAAATTCACTCACATGTGTCTTTTGATTTTACTTCCAGGTTAATAAGGATTGAAACAAGATTCAATTACTGCACTATGTTCAGTCGCTCCATCTTTTGATTTTACTTCCAGGTTAATAAGGATTGAAACACTTAGTAGGTGTTTTTTCGTAAAACCAAAAAATACTTTTGATTTTACTTCCAGGTTAATAAGGATTGAAACAAAATCTCTTCGTATTCATCACCTAGATATTTTACTCTTTTGATTTTACTTCCAGGTTAATAAGGATTGAAACTCTGAATCATAATTATGTGTCTTAATTCCATAAGCCTTTTGATTTTACTTCCAGGTTAATAAGGATTGAAACCTTCCCGAGGTCCTGAGGTCGACATAATGGGGCCGCTTTTGATTTTACTTCCAGGTTAATAAGGATTGAAACGCTAAAGGATTAACTGTGCTTGAACTAGATGAGCTACTTTTGATTTTACTTCCAGGTTAATAAGGATTGAAACGTAAGTTCACTTTCCATCGTTAAAGAACATTTTTGACTTTTGATTTTACTTCCAGGTTAATAAGGATTGAAACGAAGAATCTAATTCAGCTGCTTGGTTAAAAGAAAGACTTTTGATTTTACTTCCAGGTTAATAAGGATTGAAACAATGTTAGTGACCCTGCTCGGTTATGATCCGAGTACCTTTTGATTTTACTTCCAGGTTAATAAGGATTGAAACAATAAATTTTCTTCAAGAGCCAATTTAGGAGTAACACTTTTGATTTTACTTCCAGGTTAATAAGGATTGAAACGTAACAACTATAATGTTCTCAGTGGCTCTATTACTTCTTTTGATTTTACTTCCAGGTTAATAAGGATTGAAACTTATCTAAAAGTCAAGTCCAACCACGATAAAAAACCCTTTTGATTTTACTTCCAGGTTAATAAGGATTGAAACGTATCTCTGCAGCTACATATCTCGAAAGAGAATGTAACTTTTGATTTTACTTCCAGGTTAATAAGGATTGAAACAATTTTTTATTTTTCTCAGTCTCCAGTAAAAGCTGACTTTTGATTTTACTTCCAGGTTAATAAGGATTGAAACTACTCTAATAACTTCTTAACGATCTTAGGCGAGCAAACTTTTGATTTTACTTCCAGGTTAATAAGGATTGAAACTGAAAAAAATAAACAAGTGGGTAGATAAAAGCCGTAACCTTTTGATTTTACTTCCAGGTTAATAAGGATTGAAACAGGGTTTGAAGAGCGATTCGGTTGTATATATAATTGCTTTTGATTTTACTTCCAGGTTAATAAGGATTGAAACAAAATAATTTTTAGCGTGACCAGCAGTGTTGCCATTCTTTTGATTTTACTTCCAGGTTAATAAGGATTGAAACTAACTAGGTTTCTTACATTTCTGAGTAAGCACTGGATCTTTTGATTTTACTTCCAGGTTAATAAGGATTGAAACGTAGCCTTCCCTTTTGACTTCTTTTTCATCAAAAAGACTTTTGATTTTACTTCCAGGTTAATAAGGATTGAAACTGTCAACCTTTTGACCGTCAATCATCCCGTTTTCTCTTTTGATTTTACTTCCAGGTTAATAAGGATTGAAACTCCTTAGCACTTACAACAATGATTTTGGCAGCTTACGCTTTTGATTTTACTTCCAGGTTAATAAGGATTGAAACTGTAGAACTGATCTTTCGCGCTCTAGTTGGCTGACTCTTTTGATTTTACTTCCAGGTTAATAAGGATTGAAACGAAAATTGTAAGTTTGAGTCCCTGCCGTATATGTCACTTTTGATTTTACTTCCAGGTTAATAAGGATTGAAACTTTTCATTGGCAGCGATCAGTCTGTGATTTACAAACTTTTGATTTTACTTCCAGGTTAATAAGGATTGAAACTCTGGTAGCGGTTATTTGGAGTTGCAGGCAGGAACACTTTTGATTTTACTTCCAGGTTAATAAGGATTGAAACCCAGAAGATGTAATAATTACACCGGGCAACGGCAATCTTTTGATTTTACTTCCAGGTTAATAAGGATTGAAACGGAGTCGGTTCAACGGCAGGAAGTGGCACCGATTATCTTTTGATTTTACTTCCAGGTTAATAAGGATTGAAACTCGTAACGTAGTAATCATTGATATTCTCGAAAGGCGCCTTTTGATTTTACTTCCAGGTTAATAAGGATTGAAACAAACCCAATTATGGTGAATGATTGTGGTGGAAAACTTTTGATTTTACTTCCAGGTTAATAAGGATTGAAACTTTTTGTACTCATAACCAATCGGGCAGAAACTCTCCCTTTTGATTTTACTTCCAGGTTAATAAGGATTGAAACGAAGTCAACCCGAAGTATTTACCGGACGAACAATTCTTTTGATTTTACTTCCAGGTTAATAAGGATTGAAACTCAAGGAATTAATCAACGCTGGCTATATCAAGCGTCCTTTTGATTTTACTTCCAGGTTAATAAGGATTGAAACGAAGTCAACCCGAAGTATTTACCGGACGAACAATTGCCTTTTGATTTTACTTCCAGGTTAATAAGGATTGAAACATTGGATGGTTAGATTTAAACGGCTGGAATAGAATGCTTTTGATTTTACTTCCAGGTTAATAAGGATTGAAACAATTATGAAAAATTACAAATTAAACCCAGCAGCAAACTTTTGATTTTACTTCCAGGTTAATAAGGATTGAAACCGGAAAATGCCACCGTGGCAAGTGATAAGAGATGCACTTTTGATTTTACTTCCAGGTTAATAAGGATTGAAACTCGCATCAAAGGCAAGGGCAGCGCAATTGTCAAAACACTTTTGATTTTACTTCCAGGTTAATAAGGATTGAAACTTGCATTGGTGATCCCTTCAATAGTACCACCACCATACTTTTGATTTTACTTCCAGGTTAATAAGGATTGAAACGCTAGATTCTTTTCTTAAGCCCTATTCTGTGTATGCTTTTGATTTTACTTCCAGGTTAATAAGGATTGAAACGACTTAATTCTTTCATAATTGAAAATTACAAAACTACTTTTGATTTTACTTCCAGGTTAATAAGGATTGAAACCGAAAAGCTTAGGATTCCCGAACGTGTGTTGCGCTCTTTTGATTTTACTTCCAGGTTAATAAGGATTGAAACACTAAACTTTGCTTTGGTCACTCATGGTAACTTACCCTTTTGATTTTACTTCCAGGTTAATAAGGATTGAAACCCAGTAACTTTCATTGCAACAAGAACGCCAGCAGTGCTTTTGATTTTACTTCCAGGTTAATAAGGATTGAAACGAAAAATGCTCAATAGATGTTGATGTAATAAAGGATGCTTTTGATTTTACTTCCAGGTTAATAAGGATTGAAACCTTATTGCGCTGAATGCCCCGAAAGTACTGATTATCTTTTGATTTTACTTCCAGGTTAATAAGGATTGAAACCAAATCCGAAGGATATAACGTTGGGCGTCACGGAGAAACTTTTGATTTTACTTCCAGGTTAATAAGGATTGAAACTCAATACGAACCTGCAAGAAATGGAGCGCACAGAACTTTTGATTTTACTTCCAGGTTAATAAGGATTGAAACTAAGCGGTGGATCGAACCCAAGTCAAAGCAAATAAACTTTTGATTTTACTTCCAGGTTAATAAGGATTGAAACTCAGATTGGAGAGAGATTTTTGGATTGAAACATTTTCTTTTGATTTTACTTCCAGGTTAATAAGGATTGAAACAAGAATAGATATGAAAAAAGAAGAAATAAAAAATCCTTTTGATTTTACTTCCAGGTTAATAAGGATTGAAACATCATCTGTAAAAATAAAGGACATGAGTTCAATATACTTTTGATTTTACTTCCAGGTTAATAAGGATTGAAACAACTTAATTACAATGTCAAATTTCAAATTGAATCCCTTTTGATTTTACTTCCAGGTTAATAAGGATTGAAACAACATTTTAATAAACTCTTTTACGCGATCAATGTTTCTTTTGATTTTACTTCCAGGTTAATAAGGATTGAAACTCGTAAACTTTTTTGATGTGTTCTTTCATTTTTTTCTTTTGATTTTACTTCCAGGTTAATAAGGATTGAAACTGTAGATAGGCCGGTTGAGGTAATAAAGGAGGTGCCCTTTTGATTTTACTTCCAGGTTAATAAGGATTGAAACTGTAGATAGGCCGGTTGAGGTAATAAAGGAGGTGCCCTTTTGATTTTACTTCCAGGTTAATAAGGATTGAAACTTATTCAAATCAAGAAACAAAAGTAATTGCAACGGTCTTTTGATTTTACTTCCAGGTTAATAAGGATTGAAACAACAATTCGTAAAGTTGTTGAAAGAAGCTTCCGAAGCTTTTGATTTTACTTCCAGGTTAATAAGGATTGAAACTTGTTACGAGCCAGGGAAGAGAATGAAGCTTAATTTCTTTTGATTTTACTTCCAGGTTAATAAGGATTGAAACCAAAAAGAAATTGCCGCCGACACATCAAAGAGTGATCTTTTGATTTTACTTCCAGGTTAATAAGGATTGAAACTAACTGCTTTTTTATCTCCACCGTTATCAATATGTTCTTTTGATTTTACTTCCAGGTTAATAAGGATTGAAACGATACCACTTACTTCCAGCGTTCGCCAACATCCTTCCTTTTGATTTTACTTCCAGGTTAATAAGGATTGAAACCAGGTTCAAAAGTAAGTACCCTCTTTCTGATTACATCTTTTGATTTTACTTCCAGGTTAATAAGGATTGAAACGTTAGCCTCAATGAAAAATCATCAGGTAGGGACAATCTTTTGATTTTACTTCCAGGTTAATAAGGATTGAAACAACGCTGTCAATGCTGTGGCGAAGTTGCTACCTGGGCTTTTGATTTTACTTCCAGGTTAATAAGGATACTCCAACCCCCTAATTATCAAACAAAAATGCTGAGCAAACCCCAAAGCAGCAACTAAAAAAGCAGCCAGACCATTGACACCAGAAAGTGCTTTCATCGTTCAGCCACATGACGACAGGTCCGCCTTACAAAACACGGTTACCACAATTAACTGATAGTCAACCAGTAAAGTGTCTGATATTCTGGCAGCAGCAGGAAATTTTTCATTTTCATTTTACGTTTCATTTTCATTATTTAGTCCCCCAATCTACCTATCTTTACGCATCTAGTTTTTTGTACAAGGCCCTTAGTACACACTGTACTTAGTTAGTATATCCATTTAAAATCGGATATTCGGGGTTTCCAATTTAACCATTATGACCATCAAAATAATTAAAAACAGATCAGACATTGGAGCAGGTACGCGCGGTTCCGATATGGGAATTGACGCCATAGAAATTGCTGCGATCAATCAGGGCGATGATTTTTTTAATCGATATCCATTTGAGGATGTAGAGACCTCTAATGAATCCATTTATGATAAGGTTAAAAATTCTTTTGCCAAGCGAATCAATCATGTGGTGGATCAATGTACAACCTTAAGTGCGTCCGTCAGGCGAAACGTGCAGGAGGGGTATTTTCCACTGGTTTTGTCAGGGGATCATTCATCTGCCCTGGGTACCATCAGTGGGGTAAAAGCGGCGGCTCCTGAAAAACGATTGGGAGTCGTTTGGATTGATGCCCATGCCGATTTGCATTCACCTTATACTTCTCCTTCCGGCAATATTCACGGGATGCCCTTGGGTGCCGCAATTGCGGACGATAATGTAGCTTACGCTGTAAATGAAGTAAGTGAAGGAACCCAAAAACTTTGGAACGCTATGAAAAAAATTGGAGTGGATGGCGCAAAAATAAAAGCAGAAGATATCATCTTTTTTGGTGTACGCGATACAGAAGAACCAGAAGAAAAACAGATGGAGAAATTCGGAATTAAAAACTTTATGGTGGCTGAAGTGCGCCATCGGGGATTGAAAACTTGTATCAATGAAGCCCTGGAACGCCTCAATAATTGTGACTGGATTTACATCTCTTTTGATGTGGATAGCCTGGATTGTGATTTGATTTCCTATGGTACCGGTACGCCTGTGCCAAAAGGTTTTGATCAATACGAAGTGATTGGAATTATCAATGGTTTGTTAGCTTCTGGAAAAATTGCCTGTCTTGAATTGGTGGAAGTAAATCCATTGTTGGATAATAAGGGGAATCGAATGGCGGAAACGGCTTTTGAGGTTTTACGGTCAGTTGAACTAGATGCTGGATGATCCATACCTTCGTTTGGTGACTACGGTACACAGGTGCTTTGCCAGCCGACTGCTTCGGTAACTTTACCAGGCAGTCGCATCTTCAACAAAAAAACATTTCATGCAAAATTTATTAAATCATATTCTTACCCTATTCCTCAGTTTATTTTTCCTGGCCTGCGAAGCACCTAACTCAGATACCACTTCAGAGGGAGGAGGTATAACTCAAAGCGAAAATGCCGACGACGATGACAACTTTGTCGTTACCTCATATCAGGAAGAAGATTCCAAACTTAAGGAGATAGGACTTGATGACACAACCCTTGTTTGGGCAAGTACCAAAATGAAGGGAAAAAAATACGACCCTAAAAAGCCTTCCTTTGGCTATCAACTAAACAAGCCAGACGACAAAGAAAAGCTGGATAAAAAGCTCCGTGAAATATCTGGTATTGCTTATGATGAAGCCAATGATCGTTTACTGGCCGTGAATGACGAAGTTGGTAAAGTATATACCCTGCACCCCAGGAAAGGAAAGCTGCTTAGTGAACAGCGATTTGGGTTTCCCGGCGACTATGAAGACCTGACCTTACACGGAGAATTCTTGTACGTCATCAAAAGCGATGGCTTCCTCCATGTGCTCAGTGTGGTATCGCTGACCTCCATTCAAAAAATGAGCACAGGGTTAGCCAACTCTAATGATGTAGAAGGTATTTGCTACGATACGGAAACCAGTCGCCTGTTACTCGCCTGCAAAGGATCCCCGGATAGCCGCACGGCGGATGCCCCTAAAAAATCCCGTGCCGTTTACGCCTTTGATCCTGTTACGCAAACACTTGATCAAAATCCTTTTTTACTGATCACAGAAGAGGCGCTTAAGGATTTTGTAGAAGACAACGCTAAGAAAAAAACAAAGAAAAAACACCTTAAGAAATTAGTAAAACGCGCCAAAGACATTGCGCCCTCCGCTATCGGTATCCATCCCATATCCGGCAGGATATATGTGCTTTCCTCTGTAGGGAAACTCCTCGTCGTTTTCAATCGCAATCAACAAATAGAACACGTCGAGTTCCTTAGCTCAAAGATACACAGGCAACCCGAAGGTTTGTCTTTTGCCTCCAATGGCGAAATGTTTATTAGTAATGAAGGCCAGAGTGGGAAGGGGGTGTTGTATCGGTTTGAATATAATCCGTGAGAAAATGCGACCTAAAGATCGGTAAGCACATCGCGAAGCAAGTAATTGCCGAGCTGAGACGCAACAATTACTCAGTAGCGGGAAGCGCTCATCCAACACGGAGCCCCGCGATCGAGTGCGCTTCCCACTTCCCACTTTCCACTTCCCACTTCCCACTTCCAACTTCCCACTTCCCACTTCCCACTTCCAACTAA
>Ga0209187_1003349_pt1 | contig 13509 bp, 7 predicted proteins | sample BantaG_FD_187430 | JGI IMG/M metagenome (GOLD analysis project Ga0209187, IMG submission 187430) | Marine algal microbial communities from Bantry Bay, Ireland - BantryBay_4 metaG (SPAdes) (version 2) | ecosystem: Host-associated > Algae > Red algae > Unclassified | place: Bantry Bay, Ireland... | reverse complement strand
CCAAGGTCGAGCTTGGCACTTCCTTCGGTCCGGTTGGCCACCGGTGGGGTGGATCTCTCGAAGCAGTGGCGAAAACCATCGCCGCGCATCGCGACCTCGGCATGCGTCGGCAGACATTTTTCGTGCAACTCGGTGATTGGGATCACCACAACAACCTTCTCCGTGACCATGGAGCCCACATTGGCAATCTAAGCCGAGGGATTGGTCAGTTCTGGAAGGCGATCAAAGAAATCGGCATGGCCGAACAAGTGGTCCTCTCGACAGGATCGGATTTCGGTCGTGGCCTGTCGTCGAATGGGCGTGGTAGCGATCATGGTTGGGGTGGCAACCAGTTCGTCGTCGGCGGCCCTGTTCGAGGCCGGAGGATCTTCGGAACCTACCCAAGGCTTCGTCTTGGAGAGGGCCAAGACATCGGTGATCGGGGACGACTGTTACCGAGCACATCGACCGACGAATACTTTGCGGAGCTAGCTTTGTGGTTCGGAGTGCCGCCGGGCGACCTGCCGCTGGTGTTGCCGAATGTGCGGAACTTTTTCGACCCGGAAGGTAATCCTCCTCTTGGAATGATGAAGGGGTAGGTTGCTACTGCCTCAAGGACACTGGACCGATAGGCCTAACCAGGAACTCATGGAATTTTCTCAGCTTGATTCTACACGGGAGGCGCTTGCCTCCGAGAACAGGCGCGTCTGAGGAAAAAGTTTACTCTTGAGTGGAACTATCACTTTAAACATATCGAGGGGACACGCTGACTTACGGCGACACCGAGTTGCTCCTCGTGCACGGCACGGTCAGTGGCATTCACGCTGTCCGCGATATCGAGGAGATGAGGGCTCACGATGTTGCCATCCGCACCACCCCACTCTTCGCCAACTATGACAATGGCGATGGTTCCCTTCGTCTTGATCCGACGGGCACCGTCAAGTTCAGCATCCCCAGTTCCGGACAATTCCCCCGGTGCTAACTCCTCACTTGGTCGAAGCCAACGTCGCGCAACAGGTATTAGCTCGCTTCCGAGACACAGAAAGGGCCGGAGCGCAAATGCGGTCCGACCCGTTCGTGTTTACTCACGCCTGAGATCGACCTATTCCGGCGAAACCGTGCCCTGATTGTAGTTCACGAAATTGTAATCGATCGTGAAGACGAAGATCGGGGCAGTGGCGACATGATCGACCCCATCTTCATCGGTCCAAGTGTAGGTGACCGTGTGTTGGCCAACCCCTGCGATGCTGGGGTTGAAGGCACTAAAGACGACACCCGTGCCTGAGAAGACACCTCCAGCGGGAGAGCCGACCAGAGTAATCGGGGAATTGGATGAGGTGACCGAAGGTAGCCCGATAATTTGAGGACAAACTAGGTCATCGAGGATCCAATCCATGATGACGTCAGCTCCGTAGGAAGACGGTTCAGCCGCTCCCATTGGCATCAGGGGTGTGATGCCACAGACGCGGTTGAAGATCTCTGAGTTGGCCAAGTCACCTGGGGCCGCGTAGCGCAGGTCCGGGTTACCGTCAGCTCGAACCGGCACGCCATTCGCGAGGTTGCAACTGGCATTGCTCATACGCAGATCGAACTGGTCGCTTTGGTGGCACATCGCGCAGTTTACCTCAAGGAAGGTGCGCGCCAGTTCCTCTGCCCCCGCAGAGGCATCGCCAGGCACAACGTAGGCCGGAGCGGTTGCGGGATTCGGATTGCCACTGAGCACACCCATTGCATTCAACCAATCGAGTTGATTCTGGCCTGGAGCGCCGATGCGATCTCGGTTGAGCTGGTTGGTATTAAAGCCCAGGACGTAGCCAGTTTCGGCGTTGTGGCAACCATTGCAGGTCGCCTGAGACGGGAATCGCCAGAGGATACTTTTCGGCGCATCGTCCTCATCGACGTCGATCGAGCGGATTTCGCCAGCACACTCCACCAGTTCCGCGTCGGACTGGTCGGGGTCCCAGCGATAGGTGTAGCCTTCAACACCCGAGGCTGTCTTGACGAGGAACCGAGTCTCGACTCGGATCTTTGGCGAATTCGGATCACCCAATTCAGAGGGCAATTCGAAGTGCTTCAACCAAACGGCTCCAGTCGGATAAGTCCACTGTCCGCTCTGGCTGTAGCCGAAGTCAGAGCTGGGATTAGGCGTTGAGAACCACCGCCGTTTCTCGGCGTGGTCCGACCAGAACGGGTGATTCACTCCATACTCGTGGAACTCCGGACTAGGTGTCACCGTGGCAACACTGCCATTCGAGAACGCAGGAGTCTGGGAGAGTAGAGCCGGGTAGTCTGCGCAACCATCACCGGGGACGAGTTGGTAGATTTTGCTGACCCCAGATAGAATGGCAGGAACCACCAGGATCTCTCCGCTAGCAGGGTGCGCATGAAGCGACGCAGGGGAATAGATTCCGGCGACGGTGAGAGCAACCGGGGCGGACTCGACAAACCCACCGCCGGCGGTGGGCGTGAGTGTGTAAATCGTCGAATTATAGCGATCAGCGAAGATGTATTTCCCTTGCAACTCAGGCCCAAGCCCAGGGCCATCGTAGATCAGGCCGGAAATAATGCACGCTTGGTTCGCCGCTATGTCTTGAGGCTGATAAGAAAATGACGGCAGATCATTGTGGTTGTCCCCTTCGGGGCTCTTCACCTGTGTGCCCTCGAAGCCGGGCCAGCCAAAATCCTGACCAGGTTGCGCAGCAGGAATGTAGTTAATCTCTTCGGTCGGAACAAAACTTGGATTGGAAGTAGAGAACCCACTGCCAATATCTGCGGCTAGGATGTCACCGCCCGATCCGGGAATAAAGCAGAAGCGCCATGGATTGCGCAAACCCGTGGCCCATATCTCCGTCCGGACCGTCGCAGAATCGAGACTGGCCTGTTCCGGGAAATTATTCTGGTTCTGGTAGGGATTGTCCGTCGGAATGAGATAGCTATTGGGGTGGACTTGACTATCGATGACCCCCCCATCCAAGGGATATGGATTGGGTAGACGTGGCGACTGAGTTGCCTCTAAGGTTTCAAATAAATCCGTAATATCGATGTTTACATCTATGCGATAAATAGCGCCGAAGAACCCTTTATCGATCCGATTTGGGCCTGTTCCCCGTTCTCCAAAACTGAAGTAAAGGTAGCCATCAGGACCGAACTCCACGTGACCACCGTTGTGTTGAGCGGGCCCGTCGGACTGGGTGATCATAGGGAATTCTGTTGGATCGACAGATGTCGCCGCCAAATAATCGCCAGGGGTTCCGGTGGCTTTGAACCTCGACAACCGTTGATGGTGTATGGCATCGTCGGGATTCTTGTAGGAGTAAATGACGTAAAGGTAGCCATTCTGATTGTAATCTGGGTGAAAGGCCATGCCGAGGAGTCCACACTCCCCGTTCGTGTAGATGTTCGCAATAGTCGTAAGGTCGAGGAATACGGTGGTTTGATTATCGGTTAGGTTGATCTGGTGAACCCGGCCCGGACGCTCAACAACATAGGCAGTTCCCGGATCGCTCGGAGCCTTGACCACCGCAACTGGGTAATCGAAGTCACGGTCGTCGAAGATCGGAGCTAGGTGAAAGCTGGAAGGCGGTTGAGCCACTTGGCTTTTGCCGGAATCGAAGCCGCGAAGAGGTCTGGACGCGACGTTCTGAGAGTGGGCGGAGTGGCTAAGGATCATTATCGGCAGCAAAGCTGCTAGAAGACATCTCATAAGTTTGTTTTTTCATTGCCCCCCCGGCTTGTAGACGATTCCCTAATTGCTAAAGCGAGGTTCGCAAAATATAATTTCATAAAATATAATTCACCTCTTACCAGTAATCATCGGCGATCATTCGACGGTTCTCCATCGACGAGGTTCATCCAACCCTGTCCCTTGTCCGGAGATTGCCTGCGGCTATGTGCGCTTCGCTCCTATTCTTCGTTCGCACACTCCTCTGGATGACAAGGTCTGCTCATCCTGAGGTGAGCGGAACTCTAGTAAGCTTGTGTTTCCTTACATCTCCAACGTCCCCTTAACCACTCCGACCATCTCTAGTGCATTAACGCGGTCGCTGAGGTGCTCGGGGCTGGCGATGCCGCGGAGGACTTGGTGGTAGCTTTCGAGAAGGGTGAGTGAGGTCGCCTTGTCCTGATCGAGGAGTTCGAGGCGGAACTGCTGGAGGCCTGCTTTGCGGAAGGTTGGGAGGAAGGCTGCTCCGGTTTGTGCGCGGCCATTGAACAGGGTGTTCCGGCAACCGACGTCGGCCTTGAGGGTGTGCAACTGACCGACGCGATCGCGGAGCTGAACTTTGTGGTTGTCGCACGGGCGGCCGCAGTCGAGGTAGTTTCTTCCGTCGCTGAGAAAGGCGCAGAAGGTGCAGTGCTCCATGTGAAACATCGGCATGTGGTGGTGCACGACGAACTCGAACCACTGCGGCGGGGCTCCGCTGATTAGGGCGAGAACTTGCTCGGCATTGAGGTCGTGAGAGATGGCTAGGGAACCAAGTCCGGCCTCTTTGAAAAGACGGGCGGTGAGTGGGTTGGCGACGTTCAGCGAGAAGTCGCCGGCGAGTTCTAGGCCGTGGTCACCGTGGCGGAAGTGTTCTAGGCCACCGAGATTACGCACGAGAATACCATCGGGTTCGGCCCGTTCGAGGAGGCGGAACAAGCCGGCTTCTCCGGACTTCTGAATCCGAGGTGTGGCGAGAAAGACCGGCACTGGCGATGCGTGGGAGCGCACTTGCTCGACGGCATCGGACATGCGCCGGACGTCCTCGAAATCGACATAGATCCGGTCGGCTCGAACTTCGAGTGCGGCGTCGATTTGTTCTGGGGTGCGGCACAGGACGTGGAGTGTGGCGGACTCACTCGACTGCTTTTCTGGCTTGGGAAGAAGGTCGGTGTGGGTGGCTTCGACCTGGACGCGTGGCGGGAATTCGGTGCCGGAAGCGGGATCGCCGAGTTGCTCGACAAGATCGCGTCGGATGCGGTTCAGCGCGCTGACCGGGAGCATGACGTCGCCCTTGAGATGGACTTCGACCGAGCCGAGTTCCCAGCCGGTTCCTCCCAGTCGTCCGAGTTTACTGACCAAGGTCTCCTGGTCGAGCGGGCGGGTCTTGGCCGCCTGGAGATCGATGTCCGATTCGGCGCTGACTCCGGAGTGATCGACGACTTCGACGACCAGCGGCGAGTCGGCCTCGCCGTGGACCTTGAGGTCGATGGTGGCACTTGCGGTTGCTTCGGGAGCATTTTGCCAAGACTTGCGGATTTGCTTGTTGAGGTGCGGATCGTCGGTCTTCCAGATGTCCGCGCCGATGGCGAGGTCGCTGGTCGGGATGCGTCCGCGCTCGAACGACAGTCGGTTGCCATCGACTTGCCAGATGCGGCCGCCGGGCTCGTGGTCGGTGTTCACACCGGTGGCGATGACGATTCCGTCGCCGGCCTTGAGTGGTAGTTCGGTGTCGGCTAGATCGACTTCGATCCAGTCGCTGCCGGTGGCACGGATAGTGCCGAGGTGGGCTCCGCGTTTCTTGCCGAACCTTCCGTGGGTCAGTTTCGGGTGGTCGCTGCCTTCGAGCCAGCCGGTGCTCAGGCCACGGGAGAAGGTCATCTCGAGGGCGTAGCGGTCGGTCTTGTCGACTGCTTCTTCGGTGAGGCCAAGGTGCGAGTCGATGGCCTTTCTGTAGACTCCAGTGACGGCGGCGACGTATTCGGGCGACTTCAGGCGGCCTTCGATCTTGAAGCTGCTGACGCCGGCATCGATGAGGTCCGGGAGCAGATCGACGGCGGCGAGGTCTTGTGGGCTGAGCAGGTAGCGCTGGTCGCCGAGATCGCGGTCCACGCCATCGACGACGAGTTGGTAGGGCATGCGGCAGGCTTGGGCGCACTCGCCGCGGTTGGCGCTTCGCTGGCCGAGGCTTTCGCTGGTCAGGCACTGGCCGGAATAGGCGACACAGAGGGCGCCGTGGACGAAGACTTCCAGTGGAACCTCCGATTGTCCGGTGGGCGAGGACTTGGCGAAGCGGGTGATTTCGCGCAGGCTGAGTTCCCGTGCGAGCACGGCGCATCCGAGTCCGATCTGGTCTTCGACGAAGGCCAGTCCTTCAGGCGAAGTGATGGTCATCTGGGTCGATCCCCGCACTTCGACATCCGGGGCGACAAGACGGGTGAGCTTGGCAAGACCGAGGTCTTGGATGATGACGCCGTCCATACCGGACTCCTGAATGGCGCGGAGTTGGGTTTCTGCTTCAGCGAGTTCGCCGGTGAAGATGAGTGTATTCATCGTCACGTAGCCCTTTACCCCGTTGCGGTGAAGGAAATCCGCGAGCTCAGGAAGATCTGCGGTGGTGAAATTTTCTGCGCGCATCCGGGCGTTGAACGCACTCAACCCGAAGTAAATCGCGTCGGCACCGGTGGCGACGGCGGCGCGAGCGCAGTCCCAGTTGCCCGCTGGGGCGAGAAGTTCGGGTCGGAATTCGGAATGGCTCACGGTCAGGAATAGCGGTAGGATGCAACGTTATCGTGCCGAGGAAGTTCTCAATCAGTTTCGCCATTCTCCTTTGGGTTCTCGTTTGTATCCTTGGCTTTGCTCTTGTGGTCGCTTTGGTCATCGGTCGTCGCTTGAGTAATGAGGTGGTCGAGCAGGAGACCAAGGATATCCGCGTGAGCTTAGAATCACTGGAATCCCATATCGGGAGCGAGATCAGTCAACGTCAGGCGACGCTGAAGGATCTGGTGAACTATCCTGCTATTTCTCAAGGAGTGCTCAGTCCAGATGACCGGAGGCTAGAGATTGTTCAGTTTCTTACTGCCATTCGGATTTCGGGTCGGAAAGATCCACTTAGTCTGTTCGATTTTTCTGGCGAGTTGATCCACTCCACGGGAGGGAAAGAGAATTCGCATGATGCGGCTTTGTGGAATCAGTCGCTGAGTCCACTGATGGATGACAATGCGGAGCTGAGCCACGTTGGACTGGTCGGCGAGGGAGCGCAGACCGTCGTCCGACTCGCGGTTCCCGTGATGCCGGAGGGACTAGCTGAAGGGGTGCTCTTGCTTGAGTTTCCATTTGCGGTGTTACTTCAAGACTATCCTTTGGATTTTCCTGTTCGTATTTCCAAAGGAGGTAGTGGCGCGGTGATTATGAACTCCGCCGGTTGGGATCGAGGCGCGGGAGAGGCCGTTCAGCAGGAGGCCGCTACGCCAGCTCTTCTGCTGGAGTCACATACGGATTACGGGGAGCTCAAGGCGATACGATCTGAGGTGTTGCGCGGTTTGTTCTTTGCCATCGCCATTCCCACGATCCTTGTCGGGGCCGGTTCGATTTACCTTGGACATCGATTACTTGCCAGACCGTTGCACCAATTGAGCGGCAGAGTCGATGCATTGCACAGCGAGCATCCCGATGGTCCGAAAATAGACGTAGTAACGAGTCGGTTGGCGGAAGTGGAGAGCCTTGCCACTCACTTTGATGCGATGGTGAAGGAAGTGGCAGACCGAACGGCTGAATTAGAACTCTCGAACCGGGACCTTGAGCGATTCGCCTATGTGGCGGCCCATGACTTGCGCGAGCCGTTGCGGATGATTTCGAACTACCTCGATCTTGTAGAATTGGAAGAGGGTGAAAAATTTAGTGACGAGGTGCAGGGATATATCGACCTGTGCCGTAGCCGATGTGGCCATCTGATGAATATGCTCGATGATTTATTGCAGATGGCTTCGTTGCGAGGTGGTGCTGAGTTGGCGCCCGTGGACTTAGGTGAAGTCTGTGCAGATGTCTGTGACCGGCTGGAAGCGAGGATTGCCGAAACGAATGCGTCGATAGAAATCGGGGATCTACCCGAAGTCGTCGGCAATGAAGCCATGCTAGGGCTGTTGTTTCAGAATTTGATTTCGAACGCGGTAAAATTTACTGCTTCAGGGAAGGCGCCGTTGGTTTCCGTTAGCTCGCTTGAGGTAGGAAAAGAACTGATCGTTCAGGTCACCGATCAAGGCATTGGTTTCGACTCTGTGTATTCTGAAAAGATTTTTGAGATCTTTTCTAGGCTTCAGGGCCGAGGAGAATATTCGGGGTCAGGAATTGGCCTTGCTCTGTGCAAACGAGTCGTGGAGATTCATGGTGGTCGGATCTGGACTGAAAGCGTCGTGGGCGAAGGCTCGGTGTTCATGTTCGCTCTGCCCCTAAAACAAACGACGTAGCACCCTTTCTCGCATGCGTAATTTACTACTTCTACTGACCTGGCTTCTTGGAGCAATGGCGTCTGTCGCGGGGGCTAGCGTTCCGACCTACAGGGTTTACGTGGATGCTGACATGTCCCATTTACGGGCTTCTGGTGATGCGATTGTGGCCGGAGTGAGGGCGGCACTTTCTGAGGTCGGAGGATTGATTCATGGTCGTAAGGTAGAGGTGGTAGTGCTCGACCATCGGCGCAACACCCGGCGGAGTGAAGTAAACTTGAAGAAGGCATTTGCGGATCCCAACACACTCTTCGTGGTGGGGGGGATTCACTCTCCCTGTATCTTGGGCAACCGCTCGCTAATCAATCGTTCGGGAGTGCCATTTTTCGTTCCTTGGGCGGCGGCCGGAGCAATCACTCGCCCTGCTGAAGGCGAGGAGAATTGGATCTTCCGGTGCAGTGTGGACGATTCGAAGGCGGCGAAGTATCTAGCCGATCAAGTGGTGAGTCAGCGTGGCCTGAGGCATCCTTTCTTGTTGTTGGAAAACACAGCTTGGGGTCGTGGCAATCTAGAAGGATTGCACGTCGCTTTGCGTGAGCTTAATGTTCGGTCTCGAGGAGAGGCCTTGTTCCCATGGAATTTGGCCGATGCTGCGGTGGACCAGTTTATGACTCAGGTTCGGGAGTCAGGTGCTGATTCAATTATTCTCGTCGCGAATCCTCAAGAAGGGGCTGTATTGTGCCACGCTCTGCATCGGGCTGAGATTGGAATTCCGGTGATCGGTCATTGGGGAATTACTGCTGGAAATTTCTCGGAGTTGGTTCCACATGAGGTTCGGAGTAGACTTGAACTGAGTTTTCTACAAACCCGTTTTTCGTTTCTCTCCTACCCGGAAGACCCACTCGGAAAAGTGGCGCTAGAATTAGGCGGATTCACAAAGGCACAAGAAGTCAGGGCTCCTGTTGGCTTCATCCATTCGTTTGACTTAGGGAGGATTGGTATCGCCGCGGCCAATCAGGCTGAGTTCAGTGGAGAGATGGTATCGGATCGTCGCGCATTGAAGAAGGCTTTAGAAAGTTTACAGACACCGGTGCCAGGATTGGTGAAGACTTATACGAAGCCGTTCTCTAAATATTCGATCGACCAGGCGGATGCGCATGAGGCTCTTGGGCCTGAAGACTTTGCGATGGCTTCGTTCGATGAATTTGGGCAGATCTACCTTGTTGATCCAGAAACTCCGTATTCACGAGATGATTGATTGGTATTCGTCATTATCAGCGGAAGAGCTCCTAGCGTCGATTCGAGACAAAGGGCTTCATGATCTGCGCGGCGGATTGAGGCATGTCTCTGGTTTTTCGAAACTTATGAATCCTGCGTCAGGGTTGCAGGAGGAGGAAGTGAGAGAGATGGGAGAAACGGTGAGCGCTGCCTGTGATCGACTTAGTTTGTTCGAAAAGAGACTAGGGCAGCTGTTAGACGCGACAACGTTGCCGCATCGGAATGTTTGTTTTCCGAGGTTGACTGACTTGGAACTGAGCTTGCGGGAGAATGAAGCGTCCTGGGGGAATGTGTTGTGGAACGTAGAGGGGTCTGGAGGTGTCGAAGTCGATGCCGGCCTTCTACATAGAATCCTGTCTGAGTTACTTTCCAACGCATCGCGCTTCGGGTCCAAGCCTACGACCGTCCGATTAATTGGTTTAGCAGACGGGCTTGTCGAGCTACGAGTGGAGGATGCAGGAGCAGGCATCGCTCCCGAGATGCGTGATCGCTTGGTGTCGCCGTTTCAGCGGGGAGTCACCCCTCAGCATAGTAGCGGAGCAGGTATGGGACTGGCGATCTGTCGTCAGGTCGCAGGCGTTATTGGGGCTCGCTTTGGTCTGGGAGAACTCAACGGCGGGCAACAAGGTCTTCTTGCCGTTGTTCGTATGGATTCAGGGCTTGGGTAGGCGCACGACCGAGAACCAGAAATCCTCGAGCTTTTCTATGATCTCGTAGAATTCCTCTAGTCCGACAGGTTTACTAACATAGCAGTTTGCTCCTAATTCGTAGAGTTTGACGATGTCTGCTTCAACTTCGCTGGTGGTAAGAACAACTAATGGGATTGCCTTGAGAGCTGGATCGGCTCGAAGTTCGGTGAGGAATTCTTGACCAGACATTCTGGGTAGATTTAGGTCGAGTAGAATGATGTCCGGAACGGCGGCGCCGTTTCGCTTTTCCGGACTGCGTAGGAATTCTAAGCCAGCTTCTGCGTCTTCGGCGACGTGCAGATCGATCCTGATTCTGGATCTCTCCATGGCCTTCCTCGTCAGAAGGACATCGGCCGGATCATCCTCGATCATTAAGATGCTTCCTAGAGCGATAGGCGGTGGCATATCGTGGAACGTTGTTCTTTCTCACTTGATGTGCAATCGAGCTTTTTTCTTCGGTAGTCGGAGTTATCTTAGTGGATTCTATGGAGATGAAAGACGCGATCCTCGTTTTGGAAGATGACGACGCCGATTTTGAGCTGTTCCACTTGGTTGCCAGTCAGGCAGTGACGGAACAGTTCCGTCCTCGCTATGAGCGAGTTCAGAGTCTTGCCGAACTGGCTGATGCAGTGGATCGGGGGAGCTGGTCCGCTGTTCTCGTGGATTTGAACTTACCCGATAGCTCTGGATTGGACACGTTACGGTCGACCTTGGCCCAAGTAGGCACGGTTCCAGTGGTTGTATTGACCAGTGTGAGCGATCCTAAACTAGGACCTCGCGCGGTTTCCCTTGGGGCACAAGACTACCTTGACAAGGACCAACTGACTCCAGAAGCGATCCGAAAGTCGTTGTTGTTTTCGATCGAACGCTGCCGACTTCGTCGGGAACTTGATGCCAGCCGCGAGCGAGCCTTCGAGGCGCGGATGGTTTCGAGTGTTGGCAAGATTGCTGAAGGGATAGCACACGAGGTGAACAATTCCCTAATGAAGATCACCGGGCTTGCGGAAATGCATCGTGGGGAGTTCGATGAGGCTTTAGCTGGAGATCTAGGTAGGATTGAGTCGGAAGCGGGCCGCGTGGCGCAACTCGTACACAAGCTGTTGCAGGCGGGTGGTCGCGAAGATGTTGCCCGGAAGGAGGACGACCTGAGCGCTTTGGTGGCTGGAACGGTGCTCTATCTGCAGCGGTCCATTCCTGAGCGTATCGAACTGGCGACGAAGTTGGCCACTGGTGTTCATGCGGTAGTGAACGAGCGCCAGATTCATCAACTTGTGGAGATTCTGGTGTCAAACGCGGTTGAGGCAATGCCGGATGGGGGCAAGGTCAAGGTGGTCTTGAGCCAGACAGAGGACGTCTGTTCTTTGGAGGTGAGCGACGAAGGTGGCGGAACAGGCGGACGGACTTTGGCGGAACTTTGTGAGCCATTTTTCACGACAAAGGAAGCGGGGCACGACGGCCTCGGTCTCTCTGTGGTCGCGGGGATTGTCCGCCAAGCGGGGGGAGATCTATCGATCGGGCCTGGTCCTGAAGGAGGGACATTGGTCTCCGTGCACTTGCCGAGAGTACTACCTTCGGATATTTCGGATGGGTTGCTGGAAATTGAGGAGACTGATTTTGGTTTGGGAGCGGTCGAGGAGGATCTAGGGATTCTCATCGTAGATGATGAGCCGGTCATTCGGCGAATTCTTGCCACTCACTTCTCTCGCGCAGGGCTCGCTGTGTTCGAGGCTGGCAATGGTTTGGAGGGGTTGGAGATGCTGGAGCTGCATGGGGACGTCATTGGCTTAGTTGTGTCGGATGTCATCATGCCAGAGATGCGCGGGACTCAGATGGTCGAGGAGATTCAGAAGCGCTATCCCGGTCTACCGTGTATCTTCATGACAGCTACTTCCAAGGGAGGATTGGCCAGTGAAGAGTCGGCTTTAAGCGATGGCTCGATTCCTATTGTTCATAAGCCATTTTCTCTTAAAGGGTTGTGCGATGCGATCGTCGGTGTTCTTGACCGAGCAAGCTCCGGAAAGTAGGAAGAATTTCAGCGGTTGGAGTTGGCGGTGTTCGGCACTTTCGGCCCATCCTGCCTTGCATTGGGTTCCGGCTCCGTTGAATCATGTTGCCCTGTAATTTCCCCCAATCTTGTACCGCATGAAGCGCGTCGCTCAGATCACACTCCTTGTCCTCCTCGCCATTTTCTTGGCGGTGCTCGTTTTTGCGCCGAAGCCGTGGAATATCGAGACCATCCTTCGGGTGAACCTCGGCTTGGGGCTTCTGCTACGAGATCACGTAGCTCAAGGGGTTTGGTCCGGGGCGGCCTTCGGCTTTGTCGTCGCTTTGCTGATGCTCGCGACGGTAGATCTGTGGGTGGGGTCGAAGAAGCCGATCGGAGTTCCTGAAGCCATTCGAAACAGGGTTCGGTCACGTCTTGGTAAAAAGAAGGCCGGCCTACTGGTGCTCGTTGCTGCCGTGGGAATGGGGGCGGCCGGCATCGCGGCGTATCCACGTCTATTCCATAGCCTCTGGGGAGACGAGGACTATACGGTTCGGCTTCACCTGCTCGGGCACTACAAGCGCGATGTGAACAAGCCCGGGTTTGAGGATGGGCGTCCGTTCTTCCGTCGTCTGAGCTGGCGCGACACGGCCTTCGGTTATCGAACTACCAACAACCATTTCCTGTACACAATTGTCGGCAGGGTTTGCCTTGAGACTTGGCAGAAAGTGAAGGGGGTGAAGGGCTACGTTTTCAGTGAGCCGATTCTGCGCATCACTCCTTATATTCTGGGACTGTTTTCGATCGCTGCCTGGATTGGCCTTGCTACAAGGGTGGGTGTTCCGTGGGCGTCGATCCCGATGGTGCTTTTGCTGTGGTGTAATCCGTGGTTCATCCGCTACATCTCGGAGGCTCGTGGATACGCCTACATATTCCTGTTTATTCCACTCGGGATCTGGGCTCTGGTCGGAGCGCTCGAGACTGGTCGTTGGAGAAACTGGGTGCTTTACGGGTTGTTCCAATTTCTGGCCCTCTACTCCTGGCCGGGAGTGGCGATGCAGGTGGTATTCGTTAATCTCTTGGTCGGTGGCCTTCTTTTCTGGCGGTCGATTCGGCTTCCGAAACTCGATCAGGTCGACTTGTCTTCGAAGGAGGACAATACCGAGGCAAAGTCGCACTGGGCTCCCTATCGGTTGGAGCAAGGATTCCGCTGGGCGGTAACTAATACTGTCTGCGTGCTTATCCTGATACCGCTGATTGCCCCGGCCTATCCTCAGATAGCGCACTATTTAGAAGAGACTTCGCTACAGCTTCCGGTCACTGGTGGCTGGTTGGCCAACTTCCACAGTCAGCTCATTATGGGCACGCCGTTCGTGGACTACTACGCGTTTCACCCGGGAGTGAATCCGCTCTATAACTCGGTCCAGAGCATCG
>Ga0209187_1003348_pt1 | contig 13512 bp, 6 predicted proteins | sample BantaG_FD_187430 | JGI IMG/M metagenome (GOLD analysis project Ga0209187, IMG submission 187430) | Marine algal microbial communities from Bantry Bay, Ireland - BantryBay_4 metaG (SPAdes) (version 2) | ecosystem: Host-associated > Algae > Red algae > Unclassified | place: Bantry Bay, Ireland... | reverse complement strand
CGCCGACGGCCGCACGACGGGCTACCTGCTGGTCGCCTCGGACGTTACCGAGAATCACTTGATGCTGGAACGTCTGCACGACCTCGCGCACAAGGATGCGCTGACCGGATTGTGGAACCGCATGGCCTGGCTCGAGACGCTCGACGAGCGCATGAAGAGCGTCGACCGTCCGGGCCAGCTCGGCGTGCTCTACATCGATCTCGACGGCTTCAAGGCCGTCAACGACACCGTCGGTCACGATCATGGCGACGCCCTCCTGAAGGCTGTCGCCGAGCGCCTGCTGGCGGCGGTGCGACCGCAGGACATGCTCGCACGACTCGGTGGCGACGAGTTCGCGGTGGTGCTCCCCGACCTCGCCGATGCCGAGGCCGCCGCGGCCGTCGCGCAGCGCATCGTGCGCACCGTCGGTCAGCCGTTCACCATCCTCGAGAAGGAACTCAGCGTCGGGGCGAGCGTCGGCATCGCACTGGCGGATTCGCTCGAGGTCGATCGCGCGACGCTCGTGAAACGCGCGGACACGGCGTTGTACGCGGCGAAGCACGCCGGGCGTTCCCGATACGTGTTCCATACCGAGGAGCAGGACCGCGCGCAACGCGAACGCTCCGAGATCACCGTCGCCTTGCGGCAGGCGGTCGACACGATGGCCTTTTCCCTTCACTACCAGCCGCAGATCGACTTCGCGACCGATCGGATCGTCGGCTTCGAGGCGCTGCTCCGCATCGCGCCCGGCATCGTGCCGGCAGGCGTCGATACCGAGACGCTGGTGCACATCCTCGAGAGCACGGGGCTGATCGGCGTCGTCGGCAGTTGGGCGCTCGATGCTGCCTGCCGACAACTGGCCCTCTGGCGTGACAGTCACGCACTCGATCCGGCGGTCACGATGTCGGTGAACGTCAGCGGTCGTCAGCTCGGCCAGGGCAACTTCGTGGAAGATGTCGCGCGCGTGCTCGACCGGTCCGGTCTCTCGCCCGCCTCGCTGATCCTGGAGATCACCGAATCGGTGCTCGTCGACACGCGCGACAGCGACATCGTCGACCGGCTGAAGACCCTCGGCGTGCGCATCGCGCTCGACGACTTCGGCAAGGGCTACTCATCGCTCGCCTACCTCGGTCGCCTGCCGCTCGATCACCTGAAGATCGATCGCTCCTTCGTCGAGAGCCTCACCACCTCGGACGAGGCGAGAAAGATCGTGCGCTGCATCGTCTCGCTCGCGCGCTCGCTCGGCATGCGCGTCACCGCCGAAGGCATCGAGGATGCCGGCACGCTCGAATTCCTGCTCGAGGAAGGCTGCCACGACTGGCAGGGCTACCTGTTCTCGCGCCCCGTGCCCGTCGAGGAGATCGACACGCTGCTCGCGCTCGAGCAGCACCGGTGGACGCCTGCAGCTGACGAAGCCGCGCATGAGGCGTCGCCTGTCGGGGCATCGAACGAACCGACGCGGCGCGCGCCGAGGTTCGCGAGCCGCGCGTGACGCCGGCGGCGCTCTGCTGCTGAAGGCCGCCGTCGAGCGGCTCGGGCTGAGCGCCGCGCTCGCCGCGGTGATGCGAGATCCTCGCGATCCGCGCCGCATGGAGCACACCCTCACAGACCTCCTGCGCCAGAGAGTCTTCCTGCTCGTCGCCGGCTACGAGGACTGCAACGACGCGGCGCATCTGATCGACGATCCGATCCCCCGCACCCTTCTCGGGCGCGACCCGGTCAACGGCGCCGCCATCGCCTCCAAGCCAACCCTCAGCCGCTTCGAGAACGCCGTCGACCGGCGCTCCCTCGTCCGCCTCGGACATGCCCTCGCCGACACCGTGATCGCCCGTCACCAAAAGCGGCTACGAAGGAGGCAGGTGCGCCGCATCACCATCGACCTGGACCCCACCGATGACCGCACCCACGGCCAGCAGCAGTTGTCCTTGTTCAACGCCCACTACGGCGGCTGGTGCTTCCTCCCCGTCGTCGGCTTCCTCCAGTTCGATGACGAGTCCGAGCAGTATCTGTTTCGCCAGCGTGCTCCGGGACGGTCATGCCGAGGCGAGCGAGGGGTCCTGCGCGATCCTCGAGCGCGTGATCGGGAAGCTCGGGAAGGCCTTTCCCCGTAGCGTCATCCGCGTGCGCCTCGACGGCGGCTTCGCCACCCCGGAGGTGCTCGACTTCCTCGATGAGGCCGGCGTCGAGTACGTCGTGGCCATCGCCGGCAACCGCGCCCTTCGCGATCACGCCGAGCAGGCGATGGAGGGGGTGCGGACGCGTAGCGAGGCGAGCGGGGAGAGCGAGCGGGACTACACCGAGTGCCGCTACGCGGCCGACAGCTGGGACATCGGGCAGCGCGTCGTGATCAAGGCCGAGGTCGTGCGACTCGGGGAACGGGCGATGCGCGACAACCCGCGGTTCGTCGTCACCAATCTCCGGCAGACGCCACGCTTCGTGTACGAGGCGGTGTACTGCGCCCGCGGGGCGGTGGAGAACCGGATCAAGGAGTTGCTCGACGGGCTCGAGATGGACCGCACGAGCTGCCATCGCTTTCTCGCCAACCAGTTCCGGCTGCTGCTCACGGCGGCCGCGCACGTCTTGCTCCAGAAGCTGCGCCTGAGCGCGCGTCACACCACGCTGGCCGCCGCCCAGGTGAGCACGCTGCGCGAGAGGCTGTTCAAGCTCGGAGCCTGGGTGGAGCGCTCGACGCGACGGATCGTGCTGCAGCTGCCGGACTCGGCCCCGTGGCGTCGGGAGTGGTGCCGGATCGCCCGGGTGCTCGGCGCGGCACCGACCTGATCGAGTAGGACCGCGATGGCGGCGGCGGTTGACCCCGACTCTCGAGTCGGGGCGTCACGGCTGCGCGCCAGAGCGGGGTCGCCGATCGATCAAGCGCTCGAGGACCATGAAATCGTCATGAGCGGTCCGCGAGAGGCGCTCGCGAGCGCCCGATGAGCGAAACCGACGACATCCGAGGCACTTCCGACCTCACTGACCACCGCCTCGGTCGAGTTCATGAATAGGTCGGGTTAGAGCGGCAGCTTGCTCTACGCGATTCGATGACGTTCGACGGCGTGCTGTACTGCCAGGGCGAGGGAAAAGACCGCGAAGGTCCCTTCTGCCAACGCTGCTTCGATGCCGACGGCAAAGCGGTGCGGTTGCAGAAGACGTGGAACGAGTACAGCCCCCCGTTGCGTTGTGCGGTCTGCGACCAGTCGTATGGTCCAAGCGAGCCCTTCCCCGACCCCCCTCCGCTAGAGCACCTTCGGCGACGCACGAGCGGTTCTTCGGGTTCCGGCTCCGCGGCCGAAGCGCATGGGCCGCCCTGTCGCGCCCCGCCGTCCACCTCGCCTCTCGGCTGACGCGCTCGGGCGCGCGCCGCTGACGCTCGGACCAAGACCCACCCCTCCAGCACCGAGGACAGCGCCGGGCCGCCGCCTCGGCCCGACCCTGCGCGCGCCGCGCCGGGGCGAGCAGGGCGCGGCACCGCTCGGGGCGATTCGCCCCACTTTCGCCTCCCCAGCCGCCCCCTGCGCGGCGACTCCTTGGCCCCGCAGCGCGCCCCGACCGCTTCCTTGCGTGCTCAACGACGCGCTACAGCGCCACGACGGCGCCTCCAGGCCGAGACAGAACGCCCTTTATCCTTCCTATACCCCTTCGTCTGCCGGATGGAGAGCGTGCTGCCGGACTGCAAGCGCCCCTCGATCCGAAGCGGCCGCTCGCGTACCGTGTCGGAGGCCGGGAAGCCACGCCGCTTTCGGAGAAATTTAGGAAGCCTTTCGTGACGGCACGGATGAGCGAGTGCGAGACTTTTCGCGTCGCGGATCTCGAAAGGACTCCTCGCATGCCTTCTTCTTCGTCTGTCGCCCGACGCATCGCCATCGTGGGGCTGTCTATCCTGCTGTCGAGCGATTGTTCCGCGATACAGAAATAGATGAGCTGATCGCGGACGACGATCTGCAGAACATTTGACCCTCAACCTCGCCAAGGCCGTGCAGATCGCGGTCGACATCGGTACGTCGATCATCGCCGAGTCCGATGTGTGCGCACCGATCACCACGCGCGCCGTGTTCGACCGCCTCGAGTCGCTCGGCGAGCTCTCGCCCGCGACGGCGAACCGGCTCCGGCTCGCGGCCGGGTTCCGGAACCTCGCGATCCATCGCTACGAATCGATCGACTGGTCCGTGGTGTTCACAGCGTGCCGAGAAGGGCCGGACGACCTGCGCGCATTCGCCGCCGAGATCACTCGGTCGCGGTTCGACGAAGAGTGACGTGTGACAGTCATGCGGAGAGAAGCATCCAGATGCTGGTTAGCGACTTCTCTCCTTCCGTGAAACCGAAGAAGACGCCTTCGACGGGTTCGACAACCGTATCCGCGCCTGCTGACAAGCTGCCCAAGCATACGATTCGAGCCTCGGAATCGTGCCAGATCGGCCATCGCTCGCTGTTCAGCGCAGACGGTATACCGGTCGTCTCGAACGCGTCGTCCTCGACAATTACCACTCGACGACTGGACGGCGGTACCGCAAGGGACGCGGCAGACCATTCCGTGCTGGGAAAGTACCCACTCAGGCTCACTACTTCGTCAGCAGAATTAATCTGAATGCCCAGCTCGTTCACGTACGCGACAGTTTCCATGTCTTCTCGAGCTGTCGGCGCGATCGAGTAATCCGACGCGACGTAAGCTACTCCAGGTCGATCCCTCTGCCACGAGGAACCTATCTTGAAGACGACACCGGTCATCGACTGCTCTTGAAGAGGAAGTGGTAGATCACGCCGGTCTCAGGGTGAACAACGAGCTCCCATGCACCTGACTGACCTCTGAATTCGCCCGGCACATCGTATCTCAAGGCGCCTGCAACGCCACCTGGGTCGGGAACGGGTGTCCCGCCAGCACGAATCTCGTCGATGGTCGTTACCGATGTCATGTATGGCCTGGACAGCTCGCCGATGTACGGCCCTCGTTTCACGATGTCGTCTGCGTGGTTACCAGCCGTAGCGGTGTACGTATACGGGCCGACCACCAAGGGTGGTGGAGCAGAGTATGCGATCGCTCTCTCCGCCGGCGTAAGGTTGCCGTGCCGAACGAGCTCGTCGAGCGTACCCGAGTCGCGTGCCGCCTCGATCAGCTCGTTCATCTGCCCCGACGAACGGGCCTGTTCGGCGAGCTCCCGCACCGCCGTGGCGTAGGCCTCCGGTGACGTCGATTCCGCCCGGCGCAACACGGTCGTGACATCGGCGAGCAGCGAGACGCGTCCGGCGCGCCCGAGCGTCGACAGCCGCGAGGCGAGGCCCGCCGGCAGGACCAGCGTCGCCGCCTCGAACGCGCCGCGCCCGATCGCCTCGCCGTAGCGGCACTCGGCCCACGCGGTGACGTAGGGGTCCGTGATCGCCTGCCAGATCAGGCTCGGGTCTTCGGTCACCTGACCGGCAAAATCCACGATCGCCTCGTTGGTATCGCGGAAGCGTCGGTAGCTCGGCAGCCAGGCGGGCGGGTCCTCGAAGGCGAGGTCCACGATGACGCCGGCGACCGAGTAGTCCAGCGCATGACGGGCGACGTCGTTGGCGAACACGATCACCTCGCCCGCGGCGTTCAGGAAGCCGCGTGCGTAGCCCATGTACTGCTCTCCGGCCCAGAGCGCGAAGTAGCCGAACCGCTTCGCCCCCTCGCCCACCCGCTCGGTCGCGGTCGGCTTCGGTGGCGTACCCGTCCCGGTCGGCAGATCGGGCAGCGTCAGCCCACCCGACAGCGTGATGCTGTCGAGTCCGAGAGGGTCGCTCCGACCGAGCGGGTCGACGAGCGCATAGGCGTACGTGTTCGCCCCGCCCGCGAGCCCGATCGGGTCGCTCGTCACGTAGCGCCCGGTCGCCGGGTCGTAGTCGCGGAAGTAGTTGTAGTGCGTGCCGCTCTCGGCGTCCGCGTACTGCCCCGGCAGGCGCAGGTCGAGTCGGACCGTCTCCACGTCGATCCGTGCTTCGCCGAACGGGGTGTGCTCGGCTCGCCAGACGACCGCGCCATCGGCGTCGGTCATCATCAACGGCGTGCCGAGGTGGTCGCCGTGGATCGCGTAGGCGCGCCGGCCCTCGAGCTTGACCGCCACGCGGTGACCGTCGAGGTAGACGTACTGCGCGGTGACCGTGCCGACCGGCGCCGTCCCCTTCGAGCTCGGCCCGTCGACCTCGGCGGCGAGCGTCGTGCCGTCGTAGAGGAAGTACGTGGTCCGCGGCGCGCCGCCGCCGTCCGGGTAGAGCGTCTTGGCGACGCGCTCGCCGAACGGGTTGTAGGCGTAGCGGGCGACGAGGCGTCCGCCGCGCGAGAGCGTGACGGGTCGGCGCTCGGCGTCGTAGGTGTAGGCGTGCTCGCCGACGCGCCGCGGGGCACCGCCGGTCTCGTTTCCGTCGTAGTCGTAGGACGTCTCGCGTCCGGTGACGTCGTCGACGATGCCGAGCAGGCGATTCCCCTCGCCGTGCGCTGGGTAGCGATAGCGTTCCGCGCGCACACCGTCGCCGTCCTCGACGGTGCGGGCGAGACGGTTGCCGAGAGCGTCGTGACGGTAGGCGTACGTCGCGTCGGGTGTCGACGCCCAAGTCAGTCGTCCGTCGGTGTAGCCGTAGCGGCGGGGGGTGCCGTTCCGTTCGATCCCGACGATCCGGCCGGCCGCGTCGAAGCGGTAGTCGAGGCGCAGCGCCTGCCCGATCTCGATCGACTCGAGCGCGCCGCCCGGGGTGAAGCGGCGGCGCGTGACGAGTCCGCCGTGGGAGAGGTGGCTCGAGGACCCGTCGCGCGCGTCGAGATCGATCTCGCCGACCAGAGTCTCGTCGGCGAGGCCGAACCAGCGACCGCGCGTGATCGCGCGTAAACGTCCGCGGTCGGGGCCGCTTTCGTGGTAGTGATGGCGAAGCGTCTGCCCGTCGGGAAGAGACTTGTCGACGAGCCGTCCGCGTCCGTCATGGGTGTAGCGGGTGACGAAGGCGTGACCGCCGAGCTCGCGGGCGTGACGCGCGAGCCGGCCTTCCGCGTCGTAGGCGAAACGCTCGGTCGTCGTGGCGTTGCGCGTGAGGATCAGGCGCCCGTGCGCGCCGCCAGTGTCGCCGTTGGTTGCATCGACGGCCTCTGCGCTCCCGACACCCCCTCGAGCCTCGGCTCCGGCTCCGTAGAACCACTCGGTGAGCCCGTCGGCGTTCTCGCGCGCGACGAGACGGTTGGCCGCGTCGTGCACGAACGTCGTCTTCGCACCGTTCTCGTGGGTGCGCCGCACGGGGTTGCCCGCCGCGTCGTACACCGTGACGCTGGCGCCGGTGTCGGGGCTGTCGAGGAAGACCACGCGTCCGAAGTCGTCGCGGAGCGTCGTCGTGCGATTCGACCGCGCGTCGGTCGAGGCGAAGCGGCGCCCGATCGCGTCGAGCTCGAGCGTGGCGGTCGCGCCGCTCGGCTCGGTCATCGAGAGAGTGCGCGCGAGCGGCTCGACGGCGAGCGTCCGTCTCGCGCCGCTCGCCGCGTCCTCGGCGGCGACGAGGTGTCCGGCGGCGTCGTGCTCGAACGACGTGTGCCGGGTCGTGGGCGCACCGCCGTCGGCACTCGCACGAGTCTCGTGCTCGGCGGCGAGACGCCCACGAGCGTCGTGAAGGCGTTCGATCGACTGCACGAGGCTCCCGTCGAACCCGAACAGGGAGCGCCCGGTGAGGCGCCCTTCGGTATCGGCGAGCCAGCTCGTGATCCGACCCAGATCGTCGATCATCCGCTCGGGCCGACCGGCCGCGTCGTGTTCGATCCGCAGCGTGCGCCCGTCGGTGTCGGTGACGACCGTGACGCGGCCCTCCCCGTCACGCTCGTAGGTGACGAGGAGCTCGCGGTGAGTAATCCGGACGATGTCACCGCGCGCGTCGCGTTCGACGCGCCACGGACTCGCCGACCCGATCCGGAACGCGCCCGGACGCCCGAGCGCGTCGTGCTCGAACAGGCGGATGGCGGGCGCGGCGGGCGGGTGGATCGCGACGAGGCGGGAGGGGGTGTCCGCGTCCCGGACGAGGCGGGTGATGTCGGCGACGTCCTCCCGCGGGCCGTCGATCGCGGTGAGGTGCCCGTCGGTGTAGGTGAAGCGCGTGGTGCGTTCGATCGGCTCGAACGTGACCGGCTCGATTGGCGCGGCGACTTCCCGCGCCGTCGCCGCGACGACGGGCGCGTAGCCGCGTTCGGTGATCGACGTCGGCAGGCCGTCTGCGTCGAACGCCGTCTCGAGGGCGTGCACGCCCGCCCCGTTCATGCCGGGCCGCTCGACGAGGACCGGGCGCTCGATGCCCGGTGCGTACTCCCGCCGCTCGAGCAGACGCTCGATCCCGTCCGCGCCCCGCTCGTGCAGCGCGGCGAGTCTTCCGTCGGCCGTCCACGTGTAGCGCCGCTCGACGAGCGTCGCCCCGTCGTCGTCGAGGCGCGTGGCCGTCGCGAGCCGGGCGTCGTCGGTATAGGTGTAGCGCCGCCCCGTCGGCGGGCACGTGGCGCAGCCCGGGCCCGTCGCGGAGAGCAACAGGGACGCTCCGCTTGGCGGGTGACGGCGCCAGGTGTAAAGGCTCTCGGCACCGAGGCTGTCGGTGACCGCGGTCGTGCCGATCGCGCCGACCGCATCCCCTCGGTCGGCCGGCGCGTCGAAGGCGAGCGTGACGCGCTCGACGCCACCGGCGTGCTCGGAGGCGACGGCGCGCCCGCGCTCGTCGTAGCGCCACGTCGCGAAGCGCGTGCCGGTGCGCTCGGTGAGCCCGCTCAGGTGGTTCGGCCAGAGCGGGTCCTCGTAGTGGTAAAGCCGGGCGGTGCCGTCCTCGAAACGCGCCTCGGCGAGGTTGCCGCGGGTGTCGTAGCCGTAGGTGACGCGGCGCCCGTCGGGGAGGACGAGGGCGGACAGGTGTCCGGCGAGCGCCTGGGCGCGGGGACCGTCGAAGTCGCGGAGCGCGGCGGCGCCGCTCGGCGCGTACTCGAGACGAAGCACGCGCCCGATCTCGTCGGTGACGCTCGCGAGGCGACGTTGTCGGTAGTAGAGCGCGAGCGAACGCGGGGCACCGCCCGCGGAGAAGGCGGCCGCGGGCCAGTCGATGCGCACGAGGAAGCTGCCCTGGAAGCGCAGCGTGCGGCCGTCGGGCAGATGCCAGACGAAGCCACCTCCGTACGTGCGGACGAAGCCGTCGGACGGGAGGCGCGCGCGGTAGACGACGCGATCGGCCCGGCTCGGCGTGCCGGCGGGAGCGGTGCCGGTGGTGGTGACGTCGCCGGCGATATCCGCAGCGTTCCCCGAAGTGGCATCGAGCGTGCCGGACGGCTCGTCCGCGGCATCGCCGGCCGGTCCGCCACTCTCCTCCGAGGCGGGATCGAACCGCACGCGCCGTCCGGAGCTCTCGACGATCTCGAGCCCGCCGTCGGCGGCGAAGAAGAGCGCCACCGACAGGCTGTGGCGCCACCCGAGGCCGAGCCCGACGTCGATATCGCTTCCGGCGCTGTCGTAGTGACGGTGAAAGGCGAGCGGCGCGCCGTCAAGGGCGAAGTCGGTCTCGCGCTGGCGCTTGGCACCGGTGACGAGACTGATCGGGTTGCCGAGGGTGACGGCGGGGAGCGAGGGTGGCCGGGCGGAGCCGCTGTCGGGTTTCGCGCCGGCGTCGGCACCGCCGCACGGATCGCTCTGCTCGAGGTTGGCCGGGCAGAACCCGTCCTCGGCGGCGACCGGGTGCGGGAGGAGCGCACCGAGGCTCAGCAGCGCGGCGGCGGCGAGCGCGCGCGGCGTGCGGTACCGGGTGCGTCGTCGACTGTCCGGCGAAGGCACGACAGTACGCAAATCCATTCGCTGTTCCGACGGGTGGCGGCTCGAGGGCCGGCGTCACGTATCCGTGTGACGCATCCGAGTCTGCCAGCAACGCCCGGCGGCTTCCGGGAACGAGGTCGCGATGTGTGACGACGGTGTGCGACGCGCCGCTCGTCGCGCCCCTCGGATGCACCGACCGAACACGCTCGCGCACCGGTGGCGCATTTACGCCCTCTGGGGATGGCGCCGCCGACCTGCCGTGCCTCGACGGGGTCGGTACCGGCGTCGAGCAATTCGCGCGCGTCGTCACGATCCGATCGCGCCTGCCGAAGCGACACGTCCGGGTAGCGCCCGAGCGCCAGCCGGTTCTACCGCCCGCCGACGCGGTACTTCCAGCGCCAGAGCTCCGCGCCGGACCTCCAGGTAGAGCCCGCCGGAATCGTGCAGCCGTCGCGGCTTGTCGGCGGGAGCGGTCTGTCGGATTCGGACGTCGGCCAAGGCCATCGATGGGGGCATCGAATCGTGGCGTTTCCGCCGATGCCACCTGCAATACCCCCCGTCTTACTCGGGCTGTCCCGTTACACCGGGGGCAGCGACGGGACGCGAAGTCGATGCTTCGGGCACAAAAAAGCCGCTCCGGGAGCGGCTCATGTGTCCCGTCAATTTCCGGGAGATACATCAGTGGTAGCGGGGGTAGGATTCGAACCTACGACCTTCGGGTTATGAGCCCGACGAGCTGCCAGACTGCTCCACCCCGCACCTGACCCGTCGAAGTATAAGGGGCTAAAATCGGGAGCGCAAGGGGTCGGACCCTGCCCGAACCCAGGGATGGCGGGACACCGGTGGCGATCCGGCTGCTCGGCGGCATCGACACGCCTGCACGATACGGTCGCTCTCCGAGATCGGCTGACGCTCGGCCGACGCGTCGACCCCGATCACTGCGGTCGGTATGCTCGCCCCCCAACCACCACGCTGAGAACCACGCCATGGGTCATGTGCAGGACAAGGCCGCGTCGGCGCTGGAACGCATCGCCGCGAGCAAGCGGGACGCCGCCACCATCTTCGTCGAGCTCGATGCGGAACGCATCCTGGCGGAGGCGGCGACGATCGACGCTCGACAGGCCGCGGGCGAGTCGCTGCCCCTGTACGGCCTGCTGATCTCGATCAAGGATCTGTTCGACGAGGCGGGTCAGCGCACGACGGCGGGTTCACGGCTGCTCGCCGATCGGGAGCCGGCCGCCGTCGACGCCGAAGTCGTCCGCCGACTGCGCGCGGCCGGCGCGCTGCCGTTCGGTCGAACGTCCATGAGCGAATTCGCCTACTCGGGCGTCGGGCTCAATCCGCACCACGGCACACCGGGCAACGTCTTCGACGAGGCCCGCGTACCGGGCGGATCGTCCTCGGGCGCGGCGCTCAGCGTCGCGCTCGGCTGGTGCGATGCGGCGATCGGCACCGATACCGGTGGCTCGGTGCGCGTACCGGCGGCGGTGAACGGCCTCGTCGGCTTCAAGCCCACCCAGGCGAGCGTGCCGCGCGACGGCGTGCACGCACTGTCCGATACCTTCGACAGCGTCGGTCCACTGAGTGTCGATCTCGCGACCAACCTGCGCTGTCACGAGGTCCTCTGCGACGTGGAGACCGGCACCTTCGCCGATGCGCCGTTGCCGGAAGGGCCGCTCCGGCTCGCCGTGCCGACCGGCGCGTTCGTCGACGACCTGGACGCGTCGGTGTCGGCCGCGTTCGCGTCGGCGACGTCACGACTCGTCGACGCCGGGCACACGCTCGAGCCGCTCGATCTGTCGGCCGTCGCGGAGGCGATGTCGGTGGTCCGCATCGTCGTGTCGAGCGAGGCGCTGGCGCAGTACCGCGACGATCTGCTCGTGCTGGAACGCGTCGGCGATCCGCTCGTGCTGTCCCGCATCCGCGCCGCCGAAGGGTTTTCCGAGGACGAGGTACCCGCCGCTCGCACGCTGCAGCGTCGGATCATCAACCGCTTCAGCGACGCGCTGGACGGGTTCGACGCATTGATCGCCCCGACGGTCGCCATCGACGCCCCCACCATCGAGCAAGCCCGCCGCGACTTCGCGACCGTCAACCCGGCGATGCTGCGCAACGCGACGCTGATCAACCTCGTCTACGGTTGCGCGCTGACCCTGCCGATCGCGCGGACCGAGGGACCGCCGGGTGCGCTGATGGTGGCAGGCGCCGGCGGTACGGACGCGCGCGTCCTGTCCGCCGGTCGCGCGATCGAACCGTTGATGCTCGCGGCGCGCTGAGCGCCGACCCGAGGGACTGGCTACGGTCGACGGGCGGTCATCGACGAGCGACGAGCGTGCCGGTCCCGTCAGGCGAAGGCCGCGATGCAGGCCGTCATGATCAGCCCGGGGAAGATGCCGAGCGCGACGACCGCGAGCCCGTTCACCGCGAGACCCGCCGTGACGTCGCCCGCGGTGTCGATGTCGCTGCCGCCCTCGGCCGGCTCGTCGAAGAACACGAGCTTGACAACGCGCAGGTAGTAGAACGCGCCGATCACGGACATGATCACGCCGACCACGGCAAGCCAGGTGTAGCTCGCGCCGACCGCGGCCTGCAGCACGACGAGCTTGGCGTAGAACCCGACCATGGGCGGTACGCCCGCGAGCGAGATCATGGCGAGCAGCATCACGACTGCGAGCAGCGAGTTCCGGCGGGCAAGGCCGGCCAGATCGTCCAGCGTGACCGCCTCCTGTCCATCGCGCGACAGCGCGAGCAGCACGCCGAACGCGGCGAGCGTCGTGAAGGCGTAGGTGATCGCGTAGAACATCGACGCGCCGTAGCCATCCGGGCCCGCGCCGACGATGCCCATCAGCAGGAAGCCGACGTGGCTGATCGTCGAGTAGGCGAGCATGCGCTTGATGTTCGTCTGGGCGATCGCGATCAGGTTGCCGACGATGACCGACAGCGCCGCGAGTATCGAGAGCATCTGCTGCCAGTCGGCGTTCAGCGACTCGAGCCCGTCCACCAGCAGCCGTATCAGCATCGCGAAGGCCGCGAGCTTGGGTGCCGTGGAGATGAACATCGCGACCGACGTCGGCGCGCCTTCGTAGACGTCCGGCACCCACATGTGGAAGGGCACGGCGCCGAGCTTGAAGGCGATGCCGACGATGATGAACACCAGCCCGAAGCGCGCGCCGATCGCGCGAGCCCCCTCGCCGCCCGTGAACGCGACGGCGTTGCCGATCTCGTTCGGGTCACGATCCAGACCGCCGAGCGCGAGCGTCTCGCGGATCGTGCCGAGATCGAGCGATCCGGTCGCGCCGTAGATCATCGACATGCCGTACAGCAGCATCCCCGAGGCGAGCGCGCCGAGCACGAAATACTTCATCGCCGCTTCCGACGCCCGGCCGTCGTCGCGCAGCAGCGCCACCATGGCGTACTGCGAGAGCGCAAGAAGCTCGAGTCCGAGGTAGGTGGTCAGGAGATTCTGCGCAGAGACCATGATCATCATGCCGCCGACGGCGAACAGCGCGAGCACGTAGTATTCGCCGCGGGCGATGCGCCGGCCCGTCAGGTAGTCCCGCGAATACAGCAGGACGCCGATCGCGACGACCAGCAACCAGACCTTCAGCGTGCCGCTCATGCCGTCGACGGTATAGGCACCGTTGAACGCGGTCATCGGCTCCGAGCCGGTCTGCCCGAAGGCGAGCAGGAGCGTGACGACGAGCGTCGCCTGGCTCAGCCAGTACACGGCCTGGCGGTCCGGATCCACGAACAGGCCGATCACGAG
>Ga0209187_1003346_pt1 | contig 13514 bp, 6 predicted proteins | sample BantaG_FD_187430 | JGI IMG/M metagenome (GOLD analysis project Ga0209187, IMG submission 187430) | Marine algal microbial communities from Bantry Bay, Ireland - BantryBay_4 metaG (SPAdes) (version 2) | ecosystem: Host-associated > Algae > Red algae > Unclassified | place: Bantry Bay, Ireland... | reverse complement strand
CCTCCGCCACTTCCTGTGGAACCAATCGAACCTTCCAGAAACAAGGTTCTGCTCAATACAACCTGCGCATCAATCCTCACCCTCCTGTCCGCCTTGCTCCTCAAGTTCGACTTCGGCGTCGGTGGTGACATGTTGTTCCAGACGCCGCTCGCCTTGATCCTGATCGGCATCTTCTTGGCCGTCTTTACGATACTCGGCCACTGGGTCGCGGTGGTACCGAAACGATTTCTCCTCGGACTGAATGCCGCTGTGCTCGTCCGTTCGGCCTTCGGCTATCCGTTCAATGCCTTTCTCGAGAACACGCCGGCCTGCCGGATCACCTCGGCAATCCTATTGATCGTATCGATCCTCTACCTAGTTGTCTCGCTCCGCGGCCAAATCGCCATCCCGGTCCGACCTTGGTTTCGCTGGAAGCACGTCGCTGTCACTGGTGTGGCGCTCCTCGGCTTCGGACTTCTGTCGATTCCGTTCGCCTTCGGAGGCTGCCTCAAGGCCTTCCAAAATGTCATGGGTGACTACATCGTCGTGTCCCCAGCCGGCATCTCCTTGGTCGAGCGGGTGTTCGAGAAAGACGGGCACAAAGTCCATCTCGTTGGTATGATGCACATCGGTGAAGCCGACTTCTATAACGATCTCAACAAGCGGCTCGCCAGCGCACCCGATGGCACCAGACTTGTCCTAACCGAAGGTGTTGGGGACAAGAATAACCTCCTGCCGAAGAGCTTCGGTAGCGGTGACCTCTATGGTAAGTTCGCAAAGGAATTCGACCTACAGCTACAAGACCGACTCGACCTCGGCCTTCCCGGAGAACGGAGCAGAGGCGGTGGCCACGGCAACCCCAAACCAGCAGATCCGGAGACCGAGGAAGAACGAGCCGCCCGGTTCCTCGAGCTCGGTGTGGTCTTCCAAAACGCCGACATGGACATCTCGGAACTGGACGAGAAGCACCGCACTCTCCTGCTCAAGATGTTCGACATGATGGACAAGGCACCGAGCCTTTCTTCGATCCTGATGAACTCGAGCCAGTACGAAAATTTCACTCCGGAAGCGATCGAGGACATGCTGATCAACGGCTTACTCAAAACCAGAAACGATGTCCTGATGAAGCATTTCCTCGCCGAGGGCCAAGACCACGACGAGGTCTACATTCCCTGGGGCGCAGCCCACCTAAAAGACGTCGAAGTCCGGATTCTAGAGCTCGGCTACGTAGAGACCGAAGAGGTCGTCCGGCCAGTGGTCCGGTTCAGCAAGAAAGGATAGGCGAGCCAAGGCCACCGCCGTAATCAGCATCACACCCGAGATCCGAAGTGCTACGACTGTAACTTCGCCCAGCTATCCCTCAGCGTCGCCGTGCGATTAAACACTGGCTTCTCTGACGTGCTGTCCAAATCGGCACAGAAGTATCCCAAACGGGCAAACTGCAATTTTGTCCCCGGCTTGGAGCGATGCTCAGCGATCGAGGGCTCGGCCATGGCGGTAATGACTCGGAGCGAATCGGGATTGAGCTTGTCGATAAAGTCGTCTTCACCGGACTCCGGCTGCTCCTCGGTGAACAGGCGGTCGTAGAGTCGGACTTCGACCTCGCGCGCCTGCTCGACGCTGACCCAGTGAAGAACCCCCTTCACCTTCCGTCCGTCGCTCGGATTAGCACCGAGTGTTTCGGGATCGTAAGTGCAGAGAAGCTCGATAATATTTCCATCCTCGTCCTTCACCACTTCGTTGCAAAGGATGACGTAGGAGTTAATCAGGCGGACTTCCTTGCCCGGCTTGAGACGGAAGAACTTACCAGGAGCCTCTTCCATGAAGTCTTCCTGCTCGATGTAGACACTACGGGAGAACGGGACCTTGCGGGTCCCGGCGGCCTCATCTCCAGGATTATTGACGCAGTCGAGGATCTCGACTTCGCCTTCCGGGTAGTTGGTGATCGTGATCTTGAGCGGATCCAGAACAGCCATGGCCCGCGGAGATGCGGCATTCAAGTCGTCGCGCACACAGGATTCGAGCAGGGCAAAATCAGTCAGACTGTTGGCCTTCGTCAGTCCAATTTTCTCGATGAAACTGCGGATCGAGGCAGCCGTGTAGCCACGTCGACGCATACCCGAGATCGTCGGCATTCGTGGATCGTCCCAACCATCGACTAGCTTCTCCTCAACAAGGCGGAGGAGCTTGCGCTTGCTCATGACCGTGTAGGTCAGGTTCAGCCTAGCGAACTCGATCTGACGCGGAGTGTGCGGAACCGAGGTGTTCTCGACGAACCAATCGTAGAGTGGTCGGTGGTTCTCGAACTCCAGTGAGCAAAGGCTGTGAGTGATGCCTTCCAGAGCATCAGAAAGTGGGTGGGCGAAATCGTAAAGCGGGTAGATGCACCAATTGCTTCCGGTGCGGTGGTGGTCCGCCTTGAGTATCCGATACATGACCGGGTCCCTCATGTGGAAATTAGGATGCGCCATGTCGATCTTGGCGCGGACCACGTGCTCACCTTCCTCGAATTCTCCAGCACGCATGCGGGCGAACAAGTCGATACTCTCCTCGACTGGGCGATCTCGAAATGGTGACTCCTTGCCGGGCTCCATGTCGCTTCCCTTAGTCGCACGGATCTCTTCGGAACTTAGCGAATCCACATAGGCAAGTTCCTTCTCAATCAGTTCGACAGCGAAACCGTAGAGCTTCTCATAGTAGTCGGAGGCGAAATAGAAGTTGTCGCCCCACTCAAAACCGAGCCAGCGGATATCCTCCTGAATCGACTCGACATACTCGTTATCCTCCTTGGCTGGATTGGTATCATCCATCCGCAGATGACACCGCGAGCCACCGTCGCCAGGAAACTCTTCAGGCAGGCTGAAGTTCAAACAAAAGGCCTTGGTATGGCCAATATGCAGGTAGCCATTCGGCTCCGGGGGGAACCGCGTAACGATGGCAGAATGCTTTCCGCTCTCGAGGTCACCAGCGATAATATCGCGGATGAAATCGTGTTTTCCTTCGGTGGCTTCGGAACTCTCGTCAGTCATGATCTAGCTAGATTGACGGTGGAGTCTGGGGGCCGCCGATGCAAACGGCATTGGCTTCTTTGCCCGTCAACGCAGGGCACCCGTAGACCTCCTGATGGAGCGTCCGGCACTGGCCGCTCCAATCGTCGCTGCGGACTCGGCCACGGAACATCAACCGTGCGCCGAAGGCATCGACGGTGGCATCACTCCAGTTTGCGATCTGGTGGAAGCGGAAGACTCCGAAGTCGATGCGGCGTTCTCGGTTCGTGCCTGATTTGATGCAACTTCGGCGGCTTCACGGGCGGCGCCGAGTTCTGCTCGAATACTCTCAAGCTCGCGAACAGAACCCTGAAAGGTATCGATCTGTTGTCCACTTTCGGCCAATTCCCGCTTCAATCCCTCGATCTTTTCCACCAAACTTTCGTTCTCGCGGGCACGCCCTTCTATAAGCTCCTGAAGCTGCTCCCGTTCAGCAAGTCCTGACTTACGCTCCTGCTCTTGATTCGAAGCGGCTTCGACCACCGATCGCTTGATAGCCTCCAACTCCGTGCTACGCGTCTTGAGTTCCGTTCGCTTCTCCTCGAGAGCAGCATCTCGCGTCTCACGGCAACTCTTTAATTCAACGACAAGCTCGGCGATTCGGGCTTTATGCTCACGACCACTTTGTTCCAGTCGCTCGAGCTGATCCGCTGATACGCCATAGGAGCGACCTCTAACAAACTCGCCGTCAGCTCAGCAATCTCCTGCTCCTTTTCGGCGCTAGATGCCTCCCATGCTCGGCTTTCATCGCGTACAACACTAGTCCGGAGTCGTAGTTCCGAGAGTTCTTCACCGAGTTCAATAATCCGGAAATCCCGTTCGTCACTTCCTCCTGCCTGGGCGATGCGTTCCTTTGGGGTTGTCTCCAAATCCTCACTAAGGCGCTTAAGATCACTACTCAGAGAGATTGCCTAGCCTTCTTTCCCGGCAATCCGGCCACTCGCGTCAGTTAGCTTGGCATCAAGGTCCTGAATCCTGGTTTCCCGGTCGGCGAGGCTCAGTTCCAATGCCTCGATGATCTTAGCCTGTGCGCCTTCCAGCTCAGCAGCCTTAGACTCTTTCTCGCCAAAGTCTGCAACGCGCTGCTGAAGTTCTTCCAACTTGGATTCACTAGACGCAATCCGTGCCTCTTGTTGTTCCTGAAGTTCACGCCCGGTCAATTCCAGTTCCCTCAGTTCCAGATCAGCCTCTTCCCGCGAGACATTAAGTTCCTCTTCGAGTTCTTGAATCCGCTCATCTCTGCCAACCACTTCCCCCTCAAGGAGGACAACCCGGCTCTCGGCCTCCTCGATCACATCCGAAGTGTCTTCGCAAGACTTCCAAAGTTTCTCTTTCTGCCCGAGCGCTGCGATCTGCGACTCCCGGTCTTCGATGGTATCCTCAGCTACCGCCAGACGATTCTTCAGCGATTCGATTTGATCCCTCTGGTCGCCGAATTCCCGTAACCTTGATTCGAGTAACGAGACCTCCTCCTGAAGCTCTGACTCGTCGTCACTACCGGCCATCCTCAATCGAAGCTCAGCCAATTCCCCACGGAGTTCGCTATTGGCATCAAGCGCAGCGTTGAGGGATTTTTGCTGCGGGTCATCGTCGGGCGAACCGATACCAGGCATTGGCGCCAGCAGACCAAGTGCTCCACTTTCGGCCAAGTCGGTTGCGAAGACCAATCCATCAGTAGATGTCGAACCGTTGTTTAGGCCCTCGAGTTTTTCTCGGAGATCGTGGACTTCTGAAGACCGTTGCTCAACCTCACTTTCGAGTTCAACAACTCGCATACGCCAGCCACTCGTTTCAATTGCTTCCACATCGGAAACGGAAGAGTTCTGTTCCAATTGGCTCCGGAGTTCGAACACCTCAAGTTCTCTCTCCATCCAGTAAGTTGCTTGGGAATCGTCCAGGCACTGGTGATCTTGGGGAGCCTGACGCTCCAAATCAAACACATTCCAATGGGGCGACAACGGGATGCTTTCATTGGTCCCGAGTTGATTCATGAGAGACCTCGACCACGGACCTGCCTGTTCGACAAATCCTTGTCGCCCACCATGGAGTTGATTAATCGTTTCGTGAAGATTTCGCCTCTCCGCAGCTATCCGCCCCTCGCCGTCCCGAACCGACACACCAATTCCACCAAGCTTGGACGCTCCCCGAGCGATCGAATCCGCCGCCGTCTCAAGGTCGGTGGCAACCGCAGAATGCCTGAACAAATTCGCTGAAGAAAGATAGGCTCGAAGCCCGCCAAGAATGTTTCCAGCGAAGTCCCGAAAGCTCCATAGTGACGTCGATAGCTCCGTGAGTTGCTCGTAACCAGTCTCAAGATCGGAGTCCAGATCATCGAGTTGCTGCACAGCAACGCCAGTCTCCCCGGAAACTTCGGCCAGCTCCGACTCGATACTAGCGAGCTTGTCTGCGAGCGGTGCTAGGGCGTCGTCAGTGACAGACATTCCGTCCTCCGGACGAAGAAGGAATTCGGCACTTCGGCAAGCCACGACTACCTCCACAAGTCTCGCTTCCAGATTTCCAGACCTCGCCCGAATCCCTGCAAGAGAATCCAAACCAGCATCCAAACTATCCTCGGCGCCACCGACTATCGTCTTGATCTGAAGAACCCGGTCGATGGCTTGACCCAAAGTCCCACCTGCATGAGAAATCGGATCGCACAGCTCCGCTCCAACTTCATCGCTCGCCCGTAAGGTATCGTGACCGGCAACCAGTAGCTGTCGGGACGATTCAAATTGTTCACCTACCTCATCCAGCTGTCCCCGTAGGCTAACCAAATGGACCCGCTCCTGTCCGAGAGCGGCCTCGGTCACACTAAGACGATTGTTCACTGCAGACAGACGGAGGCGTAGATCCTGCGCGATCAGAGGCCCTTTGCCAAGCTCAGCAAGAAGGTCGGCAGCTTCTCCACCGATAGTTGCCTCTGTCGCAGTTGGCCTGGCCTTGAGTGCATCGGACAGCCGAGCCTGTCGATCCGCCATTCGCGCAGCTCTCGCCTCCAGTTCTGCGCAAGCTGCGTTCGCTGCTTTCAACCGCTTCCCAGCACTCCAATACCACCTCACCCAAGCCCACAAAAATCCAGCAGTGGCCCAGAAGCACACCGCCAAAATCAGGTGAGGCCAGAGAAGTGATTCGACCAGTAATTGCAGTCGTTCAGGGGAGAATAGCGCTAGGAAGAGCATGGACAATTTACGGGAATGGCAGGTTCGATCTCCTCGGGGGCGGGACTAGCGGCTGTAAAGACGGGCCTCGATTTCCTCGCACTCAGCTTCGAGTGTCTTCAGCCGAGCGGACAGCTCTAGATGGCGATTCTTGCTATCTGCTAGCGCCTCTCTGCGGCGATTGAAGATGATTCTGCCGATCCAGATTCCAAAAAGAAATGTAGGAAGACCCACAAGAACGCCGAGAAGTAGCGTGTTGACTAGAAAATGGACGGTGGGAGATGTCACAAGAAATGTTGGCTTGGCGAGTTACTGAACAAAATGTTCGAAGTTGGCTGGCTCCGAGGAATGAATAGACTAGCCGCTGTCACTGGCAGATCGAAGAATCTCGATTTCGACACGGCGACGCTCGCTCGATTTACCCGAGCCGACAGATGCGTTCCCTTCCCCATAGCTCTCCAGTCGAATTCGGTTAGCCGGGACCCCGAACCCCTCGAGGGCACTGGCTACAGCTTTCGCCCGACGGTCGCTGAGTTGTCGGTTGTAGTCTATGTTTCCATACGGGTCGGCAAAACCCGATACTAGGAGCAGAAAATCCCCTTCGTCAGGACTGGCTCTAGCCACTTTCGCAGCCTCCCGAATCTTGGTCTTCTCCTGAGAGCTAATTGCCTCCGAATTTGAACCAAAATAGACGACTACCGTGGCAACACCATTCTGCTCGGCGGATAGGTCCGTCTCTATGGGCTCCGCCTTCTTGGCAACCGGAGCCGGAGCAAATCCTCCGCTTCCCGTAGCCGCTGACGACCGGCTCGCCGCCAGCCTTGGCTTGAGCGCCAAGTTGTTGATCACCGTGAAGTCCCTCGCAGCCCCGGCAAAGAGCGCTCCCAGCGTTTTTCTAGATTCGAGATCAGGAACAATGCCCCAGAGCCGAACCACTCCCTCATCAATATCCACTTCTCCCTTTTCTGCCGTGTCGAGAAAACGACTCAAGAGCGGTCCAATTCGGTCGATAATTTCACCATTGATCCCAGATCCGGCAACCATTCGGTCGATCACGGTCCCCTTCTTCATCTTCCGGTCATTCACCCAGGAAAGAAGTTCGGCTAGTTGTGCCTCACTACTAACGGTTCCACCGACAATCAGATTGGCGCGCTCCCATTTCATCGAGAGCGTCGCATCGAGCGCTGATTCCGCCGCAGCCCTCCCAGCTCCTCCCCCTGTCGACTCAGGCACAGGTACAGACACTTCAAGTGATTGGCTGTAATCCAGACCCGAGAGCCCCGCGATTCCTCTAGACAGGGTATCAAGTGCCGCCAGACTCTTATCAGAATCGACTTGCCCATCGAGCGTTAATCCAGTCGCGTCGCTGAGGATCAGATTGCCTTCCTGGCTCGTAGACATAAATGCTCCGACAAGACGCCCCACTCCTCCCATCCAAGGTTGAGTCATACTTCCTGTCGTGAGGCTGTCCGTCAGCTTCCGCTTCTCCAGAAGACGCTCCACGATCTTAACGATGCTCTCCCTCGTTGCGGGAAAGTCCACCGCACCATCTACAATTACCCGATCTGCAAAAACTTGCACACTCAGACTCGGAGCGGGGCTCTGTTCTTGATCCTCTTCGACCACGACCACTTCCCCGCCGTCGCCCACAGGTCCGGCCAATTGCTCAGACATCCGCCCAACTACTGATGCGAGAGGCTTATCGGCTCCACTGGGTGCAATCGGCGAAACAGAAACGATCTCTGATGAGGGAAGCGTTGCCTCCTTGGTTGGGGTCGGATCAGTTGCGTTCGCTTCATCACTGGTAAAATCCGAATCAACTTCCGCATCCGCTATCACTAGGGACGCCCTTGGCACTGGACCATGAATCTTGAGATCTCCCCGCTCGACATCCAGTCCCACCAGGTCTTCGGCTAGGCCCGCAACCGCCAGCTCCATTTCTCCCACGCTGAGGGCTTCAAGATCAACGGTCACTTGATCACTGTCGATGTGAAGAGCTCCAGCTGTGATGTGCTCCAGAAATCCTGCTACCGCCACAGGCAACCCTTCCATCCACTCGGCCTCATCTACACCCTCGGTACTCCGAACCTGGTCGACCACTCGGAACCCGGAATCTCTCAGGCTAGAAACCAGATGATCCATCGCCTCGCGATCATCGGTAGAGATCAAACCATCGAGTTCAATCCCATCGGATATCTGCCGAAACTCAAGACGAGCACTCGCGCCGGAGCGCCCCCCTGCGGAAGACTGAGTCGGATTTTCAGCTAATTTCTGCTCACTGACGGTGTCTTCGCCGGACGTCGTCTGAACCTTAGAGGAAATGTGGAACCTCGCCTCAGGGATCACCTTACGAATCGCCTCGATATTTGAACTACTAGCCGAGGACATTTCACTCGGCCCAATGAAGACATCGAGAAATTCCTGATTCACCTCATATTGATCGGCATCCTCCCTTAGATGCTCTGACAGCCGCAGATAGATACGGTCCTGCACACTTACCTGCTTCGAAAGACCGAAGAGGGTAAAGAGACAGAGCCCTAAGAAAAATAGTAATAGTGCCAGCGACTTCATCGTCTTCGTTGCGTTTCTCCCTGCAGCGATCCGGCAAACTAAAATTGTTGTAATTCTTTAAGATTTTTTTCTAAATACTGCATCTCACATAATAGAAAGAATATCAATTTCAAAAAAAGAAGAAATCCAGAGGCAGATCGAGCTTGCATAGTCTATGCGGATTGTTTCATTACCTCAAGAACCTGATGGGCTAGCTCTTCTAGTGGATACGGTTTCTGCACGAATCCCTCAGGTCGACAGCCGGTTGATTGCTTTATAGCCTCTAAGTCTACCGGATATCCGCTGCACATGAGCACTGGGAGTTCTTTTTGGATCTCACGGATTCCGGCGAATGTCTCGGTGCCAGTTAGCCCTGGCATATTCATGTCGAGAATGACAGCACCGATCTCCCTATGCTTCTCGCCGATGATCTGAATTGCCTCGACTCCGCAACCGACCGAGAACACGCCAAGCCCGCATTTTTTTAAGGCTGCTTCGGCCACTTTCCTTACGACCTCTTCGTCATCGACAAGGAGCACCCTCTGGCTCTCGATAACATGAATCCGGCTCGAGGCGGAGCGAACCTCTTCGACAGATTTTGAAATGGGGGAAAACGCCTTTTCCCCGACCGCATCGGTCGATGTAGGTAGATAGATCTGGAACGTGGTGCCCACTCCCTTCTCGCTGGCTACTCGCATCCAGCCCTTGTGCTGGCGGACGATGCCATAGCTCGTCGAAAGGCCTAGCCCTGTTCCCTTGCCCGCAGCCTTGGTGGTGAAAAATGGTTCAAAAACAACCTGAAGGAGCTCCTCTGGAATACCGTCCCCGGTGTCTGCTACGGTGATACAGACATAGCTCCCCGGTTCGGCTTTCTGCTGACGAGCCTCCGCCTCTCCGACCTCGACCTGATTGCTTGTAAGAGACAGAGTGCCTCCGTTCGACATGGCGTCACGGGCATTCACACACAAGTTCATGATCACCTGGCCGAGCTGAGTGCCGTCGACACAGATGGTCCACGGCTCATCGGGAAAGGCCGTCTTTATCTCAATCCGAGGATCGAACGTAGCACCGACGAGTTCAGTTACTTCGGTGATAATTTCCTCCGCAGTACAAGCGCTGACGGCGAGGTTACTCTGACGAGAAAAGCCGAGGAGTTGTCCAACCAGTTGGGTGGCTCTGCTCGAAGTTTTCAATGCCGCATCAACATAGTGTCCAGCATTCAGGGGATCGGCCGCGACCGAATCCGAGTCAGCTGCCAGCGACAAGTTTCCTACGATTCCAGTGAGTAGATTGTTAAAATCGTGTGCGACGCCACCAGCAAGTCGCCCGACAGCCTCCATTTTCTGCGCCTGTTCAAGCCCCCTCTGCAATGCCCGACGCTTGGTCTGGTCACGGAACATCCATACCCGCGCTACAGGATTACCCCGTCCGTCCCGAACCGCAGTCGTATAACCGCTGAGGAATCGATCTTGGGGCACGGCGACCTCCCACTCACCTTCCGCTTCTGGAGCGGCAACGCCCGAGTGGCGAGCCCAGAAATCGGAAAATTCAGACTCTTCGGCAAACTTGGAGGTGAACTGACTGAGAAACTTTTCCGCCCGCAATCCACGAAGCCGGCTCTTGTTTTCGCCAAAAATCTCACAGAAGGCATCGTTGCTTTCCAACACACGTCCGTCCGCCCCGACCACGAGAATGGCCTCTCGACTTGCGTCGTTCGTAGCTCGCAACTGGGCTGTCGTACTACGAAGAGTGTTCCTGCTCTCGGCAAGACTCCGCGTGCGCTCGGCAACTAACCGCTCAAGTTCCTCCTCGTGCATCCGAACTTCGTCGACCATCGAATTGAATGCTTGGGCAAGAGATCTCATCTCCATCGGTCCTGACTCAGCAAGCCGTACAGTTCGGGAACCATCTGCCACCAGATTGGCACTATATGCAGCAGCACCGAGTGGCCGGGTGAAGTTCCTAGATGCCAAAAATCCGAGCAACAGCACTGCTATCGCACTGGCGGCCCCTGTGCCTAGCCAGGTCTTCTGGAGTTCTTTCTCTGCCGCCAAAAACTCAGAGGCGGGCTCGAAAACCATAAGCTGCCAAGTGTCAGATCCAATCTGGCTCATATCAAAGAGGACTCCGGCACAAGCTAGTTCTCCAGAAAGTTCGCCACCGGAAGAGAGGAGACCTCTCGCTTTGGCACCACGCCAGTCGAGCCTGTTCTCAAACTTCTGAAGGATGTCCTGACGAGAAGGCGATGCCAGAATATTGTCGTGCTTGGCATCGACAAGCATCGCCGTGAGACCAGTCTCAGCCTCCACCGCGTCTAAAAGGCTCCAGATTCGTTGGAAAGAAATGCTCGCTCGTACTACCTGCGTAACACCGCGACGTTCCTGACGAATAGGAAGATAGATATCCAAATAGAGCTCATCCTTCTTCCCTCGTTTCTTCCGAGGAGCCGAAACCCGAAGTTGACCGGAACGGGCCTTACAAAACCAGCGGGTCAGCTCCCGTTCGGCTAGATCGTTCTCATCGGTTGAACCAACGGCGAATCCGTCGGTGTCGTAGAGCGTAATAAAGTCGAGATATTTGTAGAATCGCGCTAGCCGAACCAGTTCTTCGACCTGCTCTTCAGGCGAACGCCCAACTTCGACAAAAACTGGGCTGGCAAGAAGTTTCTCCAGATCAGACGCTGCCGCAGCAACCACATTGCTTACCTCCGAGCCTAAATGAGAAGCCAGACTTTCCAGACGATCATAAGAACTTTCTCGAAGTGCCTTCCGTGCATTCATGACCCCTCCGAACAATAGAAGAACCAAGGGCACCAGAGAGGTGCACCCAAGAAGAACGAGAAGGTGGTTGCGGAAAGAGTTCACAAATAGCATCAATAGGGAGAGACTGCGTATCGAAGCTACGGAGAAGCAATAGTTTTCACCGCAGCGAACCCAGCTTTGGACGCCGTGCGGACGTGGCGCCAGGTCTCATTGGCCAGCTTCTCTTGCTCGAGCGTCAAGGAACGCGGGAATTTACAGAGGGCCAGAATGTTCTGAGGTGGATAGATCGTTTGGTCAGCCTTCAATTCCTCATCGAAGAACGGGACCGCCGCTTCGTTCGGCGTGGCACACCACAAATAGTTGGAGTTGGCAGCTGCCGCCTCAGCAGTGAGCAAGAAGTTAATGAAGCGATGCGCGGCCTCTGGTTGCTTCGAGTCCCTAGGAATCGCAAAGTTGTCCACCCACAGCGGGGCTCCTTCTTCCGGAATGAACCAAGATAACGGAACTCCTTCACTGGCAAGCATGGCAGCATCACCACTGTAGCACTGGGCAATCCAAGCATCGCCGCTCCTTAGCGCATCGCGCACTCCCTCGTCTGAGGAGAACACCGGACGAATTTTGTCAACTAAGTCTAAAAGATCAACTCGCGCATCCTCGAACGTCTGCGGCGACAGACTACTTACGTCGGCTCCCCTTTTATAAAAAGCAGAATACAGGCAATCGACAGGATCATCGAGGAGATAAACCCGATCCTGATAGCTCTCGTCCCAGAGAGACGACCAACTTTCTTTTACGTTGTCCAGCTTGTCCGAGCGATAGGCCACTAGGGTCGATCCCCATGTGTAAGGAAAGGTGAAGCGATTACCGGGATCAAAGTGTAGATCAAGAAAGCGGGACTCGATATTCCCCCGATTGGACAAGGCATCGTGATCAAGTTCGCGAAGGAGTTGAAGCTCAATCAGGCTAGCCATTCTGAGACCATCCAGGATGACAAGATCGTAGCGACCACCGTCCGACTGCAGACGGGCCTCGAGTTCCTCACCGGTTTCAAAGGTCTCGTAGATGACCTCGATACCTGTGGCTTCTTGGAAGCCACGGAGGACTTCCTCAGCCATATAGTCTTCCCAGGTCAGGAGCACGAGGCTCCGGCTGGTCGAAACAACCTGATCGGAGCTATCCCCAATCGTCGAATTTTGCCTCTCGCTACAAGAGGAACACAGGACGAGGAGGGGCAGAATGACTGCTCCAAAAAGTTGGCGCTGCAGAAAGTGAAAGGACACGGCTATGAAAAGTCACTTATTTTATGAAATTTACAATAAGTATTTAACAAATCTGTATTTTCCCTGATTTGCAGACTTACTGGTAAACTTGACGCGCTCTCCGTCCCAGTGCTAGAGAGGTCTCCCATGCGCTCACTCCAGGCCCAGAACAGACCTCCTCAATCTTTGTGAAATTCCTCCGCGAAGATGTAGCGGAAGAAGAAGAGGAGGAGTTTCTCCCCTGGCTTCCGCCCATACCCATCGCCGGCGCCGACCAAGACGGCAAAAGCGTGATTCGCAACCGAGTGTGGCGGCTTGCCGCACCTGCGATCGGTATCTCTGGATCCGAAGCTTTGGCGCAAGTGATCGACGCCGCCATGGTCGCCCGCCTTGGAACTTCTGCTCTAGCCGCTCTCGCCCCATCGGGACTGGTTCTTCTCATCCCGATCACCGTAGGTATCGGTGCCCTCGTGGCAGTGACCAGCTTGGTCGCCAAGTGCCTCGGAGCGAGAAACCCGATGAGGGCGGGCCCCTTTGCGTGGGGCGGAGTGGTCTTCGCCCTAGCCTTCGGCCTGCTGTGTCTCGGCCTGTTTCCTCTGGCTCCTGGGATCTTCAATCTATTCGGCAACCCCGCCCACATCATCGATCTCGAGATCGATTACTTTCGGGTGGGCCTCTTTGGCATCGGCCCATTCCTCGTGGGTGCTGCCATCTCGAATTTTTTCGTCGGCATCTCCCGCCCGTTCCAAGGCTTCACAG
>Ga0209187_1003344_pt1 | contig 13519 bp, 2 predicted proteins | sample BantaG_FD_187430 | JGI IMG/M metagenome (GOLD analysis project Ga0209187, IMG submission 187430) | Marine algal microbial communities from Bantry Bay, Ireland - BantryBay_4 metaG (SPAdes) (version 2) | ecosystem: Host-associated > Algae > Red algae > Unclassified | place: Bantry Bay, Ireland... | reverse complement strand
ACGCGGTGACTTGTGGTTCTGGGGGAATCAAGGCCGAGGTGACGAGGGCCGAGGGTACCGGAATCGCGTTGGTCGAACCGATACAACCGAGGTCAGAGTCTTCGAGGCCCACCACCTGGATGTCGCCGGGCTGCAAAGTCCAGGTGTAGGTTTCCGTGTGGCTGTCAAACGCGCCGCAACAGTTTTCGACGCGGTAGGTACGGATCACCATTCGGTCGCATTCATTGACCATGAGGACGTCGTTGATGGAGACGAACTGGTCGGGGTCCGGATTGCAATCGTTTTGCGTGAACGCGCTGTCCGGAATGGTCGTGTAGGCGGTGCCGCCGGGGATTGGATCCCATTCCCACAGGAAGCCTTCGCCACCGTCGTCTTCCCAGTACTGGGCGGCGTAGGCATAGCTGCCGGGCGCGGCAATGAACACGCTCCACGTTTGGATATTGCCGCTGCAACCGGCGCGGTTTTGACGGTCGACTACCACATCGCCGGGATCGAGTCCGTCGTCGTTGGCGTCGAGATAGACTCGGTGGCCGTCACCGGAACGGGTGCGGAAGTTGTAGGTACCCATGGCCGGGAAGGTGATGAAGCCGTCGGCAATGCTGATGAAATTGTCGTTGGCGAGTGCCAAGCCATTGCCAGCGAAGTCGAAGTCGCAGTCCCCTTGGATCGGCCGTGGATAGTCCACGCAGACATCTGGCGTGAACGGGATGCCAGTGCCACGCGGCGGCGCGGTCGGATCGGTCCAGCCGATGTTGTCGAAATAGTTGTTGTTCTGTTCACCCGAGCCGTTGACTACCATGTAGGTGGTGATCTTCGCACCGGGTTCGCAGACGGGAGCGATGACGCCGTTGGTGAAGGTGAAGGCCGCGAGGTTGGTCGCCGGGTAGAAGGTGGCGGGCTGGCAGAACAGGTTGGTACCCTTCTCCACCGTGAAGATCTCCGGCACGCTGTCCAAAGTGAACTCGAGCGTCTGAGTGCAAACGGACACGTTGCCGCAGATGTCGGTGATCTGGTAGCCGCGTTCGACTTGGTAGCGGCAGCCGTCGATCGGGGTCGCCGCGCTGTCGCCAGTCCAAGTGATGGTCGAGTCGCAGGTGTTGCTGGGGGTCAGGATCAAGGCGCTCGGCGAGGGCAGTTGGTTCGGCGAGGCGATGCAGCCGAGATCCAGGTCGTCGGCGCAGGCGAGTGCGACCGGGCCGTTTTCGATCATGAAGAAGTTGTCGGCGTCGTTACCGCCGTCGTTCTGGTTGTCACCACCCTCGTTGATCCGGTTCTCGCGGTAGATCTCGTTGCCGGCCGCGTCGTAGAACACGAGGAAGTAGTTCGGCAAACGCGGGCAGCAGCCGATCCGCGGCAGGACGTTCACCTGTGAGAGATAGGTGGGCGTTGGGAGGGTGACCTCGATAAAAACACCGACGCCGGTATCGCATGAGTGCCACAGTTGACCGCAGCAGCCCGCGCTAACGTTGCCGTCGATGACGCCGTTGTTGGACGAACCGAAACAGGCTCCGCCGGATGACGACGCACTGCCGCCGTTGGCGACCAGACCGACATTGACGCCGGCCCCGTCGAGAATTTGAATTTCGCGAATATTGAGGGGGACACCGGCAAAGTTGCTCTCGACCCGAACGCGGGAAACTGGCGGCGGTGCCACCAGCGTGAAGGTATAGACCTCGTCCTTGAGGTCGAAATTACCACAGCAATCTTCGATGCGCCACGAGCGGGTTACGGTAATTGCGCAGCCATTGGTCTGGCGGACCTCCATCACCATTTGGGTGGAGACGATCAGGCCGTCGTCGGAGAGCATCAGTCCCGCGAGCGATTGAGCGGGGGTACGCGGTTCAACGTTCACGCAGCCGTAGTCCACGTAGTTGGAAACGGCGTCGATGCGCGGCGGGGCGGCGTCGCGGATGTAGCTGAACACCTGACGGACCGTGACCTGTTTGCCGCAGACGTCGGTGGCGACGTAGAGGCGTTCGTTCGAGGTGACACAATCGGTGGTGCCGAGCAGGTAGTCGCCGGCCCAGGTGATATCGATTACGCTGCAAGCCGAGGTGGCGTTGACCAACAGGTCGCTCGGGGAAGGCAGTCCCGCGAACGGGCCGCTGATGGCGGCGGAGACAAACTGGATCTCGGCAAAGCCGACCCGGTCGCCGCCCGGTCCGATCTCGAAATAGTTATCGGTGACGGTCATCTCGATGTAACGCGCGGTGACTGCTTGGCCAAAGAAGTGGTCTTCGGCGACGGCGGTGGACGAGGCGCAGAACAACGCCGGGGCGCCGGCGAAGCCGTTGGGTCCGCCGGCGGCGGTGGCGAAGCGAAGTTCGAAGGTTTTGGTCGCGTTGCCGATTACATTGTAGTTCCAGAACTGCAGTCCGGCGAGGGGCAGATCAGCGCCGAGGTCGAAGATGAGGACAGGGTCCCCTTCCGCGCCGTTGGATAGAAAATAGTCTGACGGGGAACCCCCAGGATCATCCGTCACCCACTGCGTGCCGAGATCGCCGTCACTGGCTTGCGAGACGGGGAAGAACTGCGAACCGGCAACCAGCGTGACGTTGCCGCCAGCGTCGTTGACCACGCGGAGCGATCCGCTGGAGCCGGGCGCGGAGACGCAGCCGAGATCCACATCGGCCAAGTCGGCCACCGTGGCCGGACCGGGTGTGAGCGTCCACGTATGGACAATCTCGCGGCGGTCGAACTCGCCGCAGCAATCTTGGACCACGAACTCGCGCGTCAGCATGACATCGCAACCGTTGGTCATCACCATGTCGGTCACGACAACGCCGCCAAGCGGGTCCTCGCAATTGTTCAAACTGAACTGAGAATCGGGAATGGTCGCAAAGGTGGTGCCACCAGTCGGGTCCCATTCCCACAGGAAGCCCTCGCCTCCACCGTCTTCCCAGAACTGGACCGAGTATTCGTAGCTGCCCGGCGTGGTCACGTTGACACCCCAGACTTGAATGTTGCCGTTGCAACCGCTGCGAACTTGGCGATCAACCACCAAATCACCCGGGTCGAGACCGTCCAGGTTGACGTCGAGATATACTCGGTGGCCGTCGTCCGAACGGGTTCGGAAGTTGTAGAAACCGGCAGTGGGGAAGGTGATGAATCCGTCGGCAACACTGATGAAGTTGTCGAGGCTGCTGGCGAGGCCGGCGGCGACAAAGTCGAAGTTGCAGTTGCCTTGAATCGGTCGTGGATAGTCGACGCAGAAATCTGGTGTGGTGGGGATGCCCATGCCAACCGGAGGCGCAGTGGGGTCGTTCCAGCCGATGGTAGTGAAGAACCCGTTGTTCTGCTCGCCGGAATTATTGTCGATCATGTAGGTCGAGATCTTGCTGCCGGGCTGGCAGTTGGGATTAGCTGCGGCATTGGTGGTCACGATATCGTCGATCACCACCGGCGGCAGAAAGTCCTCGGCTTGGCAGCCGAAGTTGGTGCCTTTTTCAACGGCGACCAACTGCGGACTGGCGTTGTCCAAGGTGTAGCAAACCGCCTGGACGACGGTCTGGGAGATATTGCAGACGGTATCGACGGTGAAGGTCCGTTCGAAGCTCCACAGGCAGGCGTCGACTTGGACGTGCGCGGTTTGGCCGATCTTTTGGATGGCGACGATCTCGCAGGTGGACGAGGCGGCGAGCATGGTCAGGTCGACCGGCGGTACCTGGTTGGAACTGGCGATGCAGCCGAGGTCGAGTTTCATCAGCGGTTCGACGGTGGCCGGGTCCGGGATCGGGGTGTAGGTGTAGACTTCTTGGTGGTCGTCGAACGAACCGCAGCAGTTTTCGAGACGGTAGTTGCGCATGATCATGACTTCGCAACCGTTGGTCATGACCATGTCGCTGATGGTGAGGCCCGGTGGCTTCGGCGGCATGCAGTCGGTGGCGAAGAAATTCGCATCGGCGATGGTCTGGTACGTGGTTCCGCCGGGGGCGGGATCCCATTCCCAGAGGAAGCCTTGGCCTCCGCCGTCTTCCCAGTACTGAACGCTGTACGGGTAGGTGCCAGCCGCTGGCACGGTCATGCTCCACGTGCGCAGGTTGCCATTGCAGGAGTTGCGGAACTGTTGGTCATGGACCACATCGCCACCGTCGAGACCGTCACATGCTGTATCCACGTAGATGCGGTGTCCATCGTCCGAACGAGTGCGCATATTGAACGTGCCGGCTGAGGGGAAGAAGATGAATCCATCGACGACGGTGATGAAGTTGTTGTTATCCGACGCGAGGCCGTTGGCCACGAAGTCGAAACCGCAGGCTTGAATTGGCCGCGGATAGGTGATCGCCACTTCGGGCGTGACGGCAATACCGGGATCAAGCGGGGGCTGGGTGGGATCGGTCCATCCGATATTGTTGAAGTAGTTGTCGACGTCCTCGCCGGTGCCGTCCTGCACGCGGTAGGTAGTCAGCATCGTGCCCGGCGTGCAATCAGGGATCACGATGCCGTTGGTGATCGCAATCACGTTGGTGTTGGTGGCCGGAATGAAGCCGGCTACTTGGCAACCGAGGTTGCTGCCTTTTTCCACCACGAGAATTTCGGGAGGAAGGTCCAGCGTGTAAGTGATGTTCTGAACGAAATCCACCATCTGGGTGCACCTGTCGATGGCGGTATAGGTCCGCGTGAAGCTGGCTTCACATCCCGCGGCTATGTTGGTCGGCGAGGTCGCGGAATGGACCAAGGAGGTGATCGGGCAGTCGGACAAGACGGTGAGTTGCGAGGTGGACGGCACAGGAATATTGCCGACGTCGAGGATGCAGCCGAGGCTGAGGTTCGGGCCGCTGAGCATGGGCGCGGCGGGGCGTTGGCTCCACATGTAGGTGACAGTGTGCTGGTCGGTGTTTCCGCATTCGGCCATCACTTGGTAAGTGCGTTCGGCGGTGACCATACAATCCACCTCGTTGGTGACGGCGGAGACGAGTTGGGTGAAACTCGGGCACTCAAGGCAGAGTTCTTCTGCCGGCGGGATCAGGCTGGAGACATCGATGGTGCCGAACGAACCGGGGCTTGTACCCAGACCGATGATATTGGTGGAACCAATGACCACGCCACCGGCGCCGATCAGTTCGAGAATGAAGTCGTCTTGGCGTTGGTCGCAGCAGCCGTCGGTGCGCCCATAGATCGTGATCGTTTGAATATTCGCCGGTGCGGCGAAGGTAGATTGGATGAACGCACCTAGCTGATCGGTGGAGTGCCACCAGCAACGGGCGGGCCCGCCACCGCAACTTGCGGTAGCCGCGGTACAGGGCGCGTTGCCGTTGATCGCGGTGTCGTCGCAGCCGTTGAAGCCTTCGGTGCTGGAGGAAGCGACCGCCCCAGCGGCAGCGGAGGCGACATTCACTCCATTGGTATCGTAGGCTTCCAGCTCAACAATTTGAAAGGTGTCGACACGGTTTTGAACGAGCCGGACTGCGAACACGGGCGGGGTTACACCGGCGACGCAGACGAGATTGCTGGTACCAAGCATGGCGAGATCGTCGTCGACGCTCGGCGTCGGGTCCATGTCGACACAGCCCCAAGTCATGTCCGGCGGCACGTTGGTGAACGTCGGGGTGGACGCCACAGTGTAGTGGATGTCTTGGGTACAGCTCAGGGTTACACCGCAAGTGTCCATTACAGTGTAGGTCCGCTTGACCAGCAAGGTACAGTTGGTCGTCACGAACGTTTTGTCGCCCATCCACATCGTCGTCGGGTCACAGCCTCCGGTGGTTTTAACCAAGCTCGGCACGGCTGGCGGCAGGAGTTCGGGGCCACGCAGGCAGCCGAGAAAAAGAGTCCCGGGGCAAGAGGTGATCGCCAATGGCTCGTCGGGCGGGGCGATGTATTGGTACACTTCGTTTTTGAGATCGAAGTTGCCGCAGCAGTCTTCGACACGCCAAGTCCGGGTGACCGTGACGTGGCAATCATTCGTTACGGCCACGTTCATCACGAGTTGGGTGCAGACCGCGTCGGTGGCAATGAAGGTCTCGGTGCCTCCATAGGTGGGATCTGCGGTGCAGTCTGTCGGGTCGAAGGACGCAATCGGGCGCGGATCGCCGAGACAACCGTTGTTAGTGTAACTCGCGATGGAGAGGATCCGGGGTTGAGTTACATCGAGTCCGTAGCGGATCACCTGAGTGATACGCTGTGTTTGGTTGCAGACATCAACCACGTCGTAGCAGCGTAGGGCCGCATTCTCGCAGGTGTCATCGACTGGGCCTGGTTCACAGGTGATGCCGTCGAGTAGTACATCGGCAATATGCAGACCAGCTCCACCGTTGTTGATGCCGCCAAAGAAGGATAAAGACAAGGTGTCGCCCGCGTCGTTGGCACCGACCGGAATCTGCACGCAGTTCAGGGTCCAAGGATTGTTGTTTCCGCCGCCAACCGCAATGACCGTGGTCACAGTCTGGGGCGAAAGCAGGGTGGTGCCATCGGTGGTGTTGACGAGTCCGACGGTGGCATTGGCATTGTTGGCGGCCCAGGTGCCATCGTTGCGCCAGCCAGCATAGAACGAGAGCTTCATCACCGATCCGGGGCAAATATTTGCCGGCAGGGTGACCGGGCCGTTGGCGGTCACATTGCCGGCGGCGTCATTCACTTCTATCGCACCGGCCACCGTTGTTCCATCGGGGAAGGTTCCCAGCATGTCGCGACTGGGTGGGATGTAATCCTCGAACCCGGCGGAGGCATCGGAATCCGTCCAGCCTCTGGCCGAGGGGTCAGAGGAGAAATCTTCGGTCAGGAGATTGATGTCCTCCACCGCGCTTACATGGGTGTCTCCGCACCAAGCGATATCCACAATACTGCAGGCTGAGGAGGCCATGATAATGAGTTCGCTCGGGGCGGGAAGCGCGTCGATCGAATCGACGCAGCCGACATCGTAATCAGCGAGCGGGGTCACCGACACGGGATCGGGGGTAAGCGTCCAGGTGTGAACGACTTCGCGGCGGTCAAAATTACCGCAGCAATCTTCGGCCCGATAGGTTCGCATCAGGGTCACCTCGCAGCCATTGGTCATGCGCATATCGACCATGGTGACGGTCCCGGTAAAATTGGTGGCCGTCACGACGCTCATCGGGGTATAGGTGGTATTTTGACAGCCCCAGTCCTGCCCCTTTTCGACGGTAAGGATTTCCGGACGGGTGTTGTTGATCACCCAGCAGACCGATTGGGTCACGAGGTTGGTCACGTCGCACAAGGTTTCCACGAGGAACACGCGTTCGTTGGACCAGACACAGTCGGTCTGGATCGGCATGGTCTGGCCGACCTTGGAGATGGACACGATTTCACAGGTCGAAGTCGCGGCGAACATGGTCAAATCGACCGGCGGAATTTGGTTGGTCGAGGCGATGCAGCCGACGTCCAATTTGGCCAGCGGACCATTGGTGAGGTCTGGAAGTTTCGTGTAGGTGAACGTCACCACTTCTTCATCGAAAAGACCGCAGCAGGTCTCGACCCGGTAGGTGCGGTCGAGGGTGACTTCGCAGCCGTTGGTGGTGAAACTATTGGTGATGCTCCAAAATTCCGTCTCTAAAATGTTGGTGGGGATTTCGCCGCAGACATAGGATCCTTTGATGCTTTCCACCAGAGGACCGACGCACTCTCCACCGCGTCCACTCAGGAAGAGAATACTGACCTCGACACATGCAACCGGCGGAATTCCGCTTAAGTCCACAAAGTCTATGTTTCGGAATGGCCCGAGCGTCACTGGGTTTCCTGTTGCTGGATCGGTGTAAACCACGCTGGTATCTATAAACGTCCCAGTTGGAATGTCCGTATCAAGCGTGACCGCATTCCAAGCAGCGATGTCCGCGCAAGGGGTGATTTTGGTCGTGTACGATCCGCAGCCAGCCAGTTCGGACCTCAGGTAGACGGGGGGATCCAAAGGCACCGGTGTACCGCCAGGAAAATCGGGTCCATCTATAATGAGGTTGGCGTTCTGCCCTCCACCGCGCTCGCCAAAGTAGAATTCAAGGTCATGCTGCCCCGCCGAGAGAGGAATCGTAAGACCGGTGATGGCGCCACAACACGAACGGGCAACAACTTGGGTGCCGTTCACAAAGGCGATGGCAATATCATCCACGCTGGTAAGACTGAAGGTATAGCTACCCGCGGTGGTGATGGTGAACGTGTTGGTGATGATGACAACGAAATCATCATTGCAGAGACCTAGCTGGTCGCCGGTGAGATAGTCCGCCCCGCTTACGGTGGCTGGACTGTACAAGGTATCGGCAAGGAACCGCGGATCGCTGGGGTCTATAAATGCCAAAGGGATGATTGACGCAGGGTCTGAGCCGGCTGAAAATTGAGCCCCATTAAGGCAAACCAAGCGGGCGGAGCGGGTGAAAATTTGGTTGTTAGTAAGGCCGATGGCACAATTTCCACTGTAAGCGGCATAGCAGGTCTGGGTGCAGGTCGGGTCGACGGCGGCATCGCAGGGGGGACAGACTTCTTGCGTGTCGGTCATTTCTCCGACGAATTCCCCCATGGCTTCTTCGACGTATAATTCGGACGCGGGCGGCGGGAAATTGGTGGCGGTGAACGCCATCAGATTGGTGGGAATAACCACGTCGCAGACTTTGCAACCGAGGTTGGAACCGGACTCCACCGAGGTGATTTCCGGTGGCTCGCAGTTCATCGTGTAGACGATGTCTTCCATGGTCACGTTGCCGCAGAAATCCTCGGCGCGAAGTTTGCGGACCATGGTCACTTCACAATCATTGGTGTAGTACGTGTCACACCAAAGGGAAACCGTGGCGCAGACGTTGGTTGTGGGTTCGTCGCCGTCGCAACACTCTTGGAACAATACATCGTCCGGAATATCCTGCCGTGGAATGCCGCCTGCGGTGTTCTCCCAATCCACGTTAATGAAGTCACCACTTCCGGACTCGGAAAATACAACAACGATTTCGTGGCAGCCTTCCGTGAGCATCACGGTGCCCTGACGAGGCCTGGATCCGTGACAACCATCATTGTTGACCACAAGTCCACCATCGATGTAGAGCAAACTACCATCATCCGATGTCGTATAGAACGTATAGTTGCCCGCCACGGGGATTCGGATGAACCCAGACCAGCGGAGAATGTACTGGTCCGTAATGCCTAGCTTGCCACGACTAGCGGCCAATTGATTATCCTGCTGGAAATTGGTGTCGCAGACCGGCGGACGTGGATTGGGTAGTGGGGCCGTAGATGGATCACCCAAGGTCGTGATCATGTTACAGATGCCCGGTGTTCCGCATTCAAGCTTCAAGCCGGGAATATCGAAACAATTCAAAACTCCGGGACAGCAGGTCTCCACAGTTTCGACCGCGGCGATGTCGAGCGCGACAGGTTTAACGACGCAGATGTATTCCTCTGGCGTCATTCCCTCGGGAACGCAGCCAATGCACTCGTCTTGGGGAGAACGCGCGAACTTCGGCGGAGTCGAGTCGACAATGTAGCAGACGGTTTGAGTGACCGGGCATGATTCGAAGGTGCAGCAGTCTGTCGGGAGGATTGTTATGACGCGTTCCAAGCAGGTTTCGCACCCATCGACCTTGGTATTGGTCGTGATCATGACGATATCGTTGAACCCCATACCGTTGCATTCGCCATTGGCGTTTAAGATCATCAAAGCATCATTAACATCTGGGAAAAACAAAGGAGCCGTGTTCGCATTGTAGAGGCACCCAAGATTTTGAGTCACTCCGGCCGAGACATCGATCTCGACAAACGGACCGCAAATGACGCCGGTTCCAAGGTCGTGTTTATTGCGGCCTTCGACGGTTTTGAAATCAATCCGAGCCACGCCGCCAGAGACGTAGGCGTCGGAGTCCAGGGCGTCTTGCATATTGTTATTCGCGTCGGCGATGGTCAGCGGTTCGCTCACGGTGAGTTCGACGTAGAAATCGTTGTTGGCCGCAATGTCGGCAAAGAACCAATGACCGTTGGCATCCGTTGTGGTCGAAGCGATGAGCACGCCGTTGGAAAAGATGCTCACGGGGATGCCAACCTGAGGTCCCTCGAACGGATCGTACAGGCCGTCAAGATCGCAATCGCACCAGACGGTGCCGCCGACCTGAACGGGTTCGTTGCCGCAGGTGAACTCGACATCGCCAAGACCGTTGCCCTTGCCGGGGGTATTGGCTTGATCAGTTGCGAAGACCGAGTACGCCGCGTCGCGTCCGCCATTGAAATCATTATAAAAGGACACACCGCCTGATCGCACATTGGAAAATCCGATAAATGGATCCATTGTGGTTGTGACGACTTGGCCACAGCCTGCGAGCAGCGCGAGGTGCCCTTGTGCGGTTTCACTGTGGTTGCCTCTGCCGCCACCATCAAAGCCGTCTTGGTTGTAAAATTCCTGCTCGGACCGTCCCATGTTCTGGGGACAATTCGGGCCACCCTCTTCTTCCCAATAACCCATGGGGGAGGTGACGGGCACACCGGGAGTGACACAGTTCTGGGTGGTCAAGATCTCACCGGCGGGTGCAATGCCGGCACCGACCCAACAGGCTTTACGAACGTCGCCGCTGGAATAGTGTTCGCGTATGCGGGTGTCAATCGTGCGCGGGGGAGTCACAGGTCCGTTGGGCACAAAGGCACCAAGAGTGCCGTTGCCTCCCTTGTATTGGTCCGAGCCACGGTCACGGAAACCAAGGGCTAAGCTCCCATCGACTTGAAACTCGATATCTGTGAGCATCGGCGCGATGTACTCGATGAACATGCGGTCGGTACTAGCCTGAACCTGCTCGACATCTATGGTGTGCATGTCGATCCAAGGTCCCCAAAAATCAGGACCTACCGCGGGCATACCGTTGACTTTGTTATCTTTACTGTAGTCCAAACTTTGAGAGTAGACCAAGTCCGCAGCAGTGGAATTGCAAGGATCGCAGAACCGGTAGACGTGCGCTGAGAGGTCGGGGGTCGGCATTTCTGGACGCGGCCCCGGAGCGACGCCTTCAGCCGAACAAACACCGCCGACATACAAGTCGCCGCCATGCCACTCCAAGGCCCACGGACGCCATTCGCCACTCGGGCATCCTGGTCCCTGTATGGGTCCGACATCCACGACCGTATTCGCCGGGGTGGTGAGATCGACATAATAAAGGTGCTGATCCGCGAGGTTGACCACGAATAGTTTGGTACAGTCTTCGCTCATCTGTACATCACCAAGTCCTACTTTTCCCGGTGTATCGAAAACATAGGCGTCATACGCCCATCCGCCCGCCGCCGTGCGTCCTTGTGCGACCGTGTCAACCATGCGCGGGAGCGTCGGTGCGCCGGCTGGAAAGTTCGCGTCGTTTGGTGGTACCGTGAGATTCAGGGCGGAGTTGTAGTTTGCGTTGGGAATCGTGATGACCGAGGTCACACCCGGAGCACCGGTCGCGGGCATCACATAAATGGCACCATAGTCATCAGCCGTGCGCAGAACCCCGTCCGCGCCGGGTCCCGTATCGGTGTGACGCATGGCAATTGTTGCGCCGTACACCACGTTACGGCAGGAATCGTAGGCGATGCCGCCTATGGCACCGGTCTCAGCGAAACTGGCGAGATAGGTGTTCGCACCATTACCGGATCCACTCGGAAAGGCTGCAGAAACTGGAAAAGACACGACCGAGCCGTCATTTGGAAAATCAGAGGATTCGCCCTCGAACAAATAACAGGGCGTGATCAGATTTGGTTCTTCGCATTTTGGAATCGCCTGAAGGGTAAAATCGACCGTGTCAGTACAGGAAACCGTGCGCGAAGCCCCGCCCTGTGGACCAAACGGTAGTTGGTAGATCAGGGTCTTGGCGACACTTCGCTCGTCGATCACCAAAGTAAACAGACAGTCGGGACCACAGGATTCATCTCCTCCAGCGGTCGGACAGTTCTCGAAAATATAGACCCCAGTGACGTCGGTGGTCGCCGTACAAGTGACGCCATCCGGCCCAGTTAAGATGACAACCACGTCCGGAACGGGATTCCCTCCCGCAGTGATGGTACCACTAGGCAATTGAGCCTGGCAGATGTTCGGAAATATAAACGCAATACAGGCTGACAGCAAAACGCCGCCAAAAATATGTTTTTTCATAGCAACCAACTTCTTCGAACCTAGGGACTTCGTCCCAATAAACCTAACAGGTTCTTACTTTGCTTAACCCGTTACAGCTAAGATGATAAGCAATATTTTTAACAAACCAGAACAATTGTGGACAATGTAAAGCTATTGTCGCTAAGGATTGTCACTAAGGATTGTCATTATAGCATCCTGCGCAGAACCAAATGCAGTAGTAGACTTCTATCATCACAAAGGAGTTTTGCAGTATTTAGAATACGCGAATTGATGTGAAGTGCGACCATGGTGATTAGTGAAGTGCTGCTCAAAAGAGAGATGGTGCCCCAGGCAGGACTCGAACCTGCTACCTACAGATTAGGAATCTGTCGCTCTGTCCTGATGAGCTACTGGAGCAAAGGGAAATGACTTTTAGCCGGAGGTGCAATGAGACGGTCGAACAAATCGTCGATGTGCTCCTGATGCCAGAGGTTCCAGGTATCGGTCGGAGCCCGGGGAGCGACGACAATACCTTCCTCGGGTTGATACAAACGAATTTGATTCTTCCATTGGCCATCATTTACACGAGGTGGTGCTCCCCCACCCCCATGCATTGAAATATACAAACTCCATCCAGTCGCAGGTTTGGTTCCAAAGGTCTTCTCAAGGAACCGCATCGTCTTGCCTGCGGCTATGACTTCCTTCGCTTCCATCTCCGGTTTTCGTTCAACCGCCAATAATTCTGCATGGTTGAGCCAGAGCTGCTCAACCAGATTCGTCGCTTGCTGGGCCGGTAAAAACCCAGACAGACCAATACAAAGGAGGAAAGGGAGAACACATCTCATACTCCCATAAAGCAAGTATGAGATGTGATGACAAGACGGCTTGTCGCCTACTCCACCGTTAGATTGAGCCCGGCCGCCGGACTGAGGTAGATGGCGTGGTCGCCGTCGACTTCGAGCAGGGCGCCAGCTAGGACTTCGCCGGAAGCGGCGGTCGCGGTGGGCGGGGCGTCGAAACCGATGACGAGGTAACTGGTGACGTCGGCTTGGGTCCGGAACGTTGCCACACCGTCGACGGCTTCGACCGTTTCGGTCGGCGGACCTTGCGGGGCGGCGTCGATCACTTGGACGGCGGCGATGGACTCGGTGTCGAGATTCTCGGACACTTCCTGCAAGTGATAGGTGCCGGCGCGCAGGCCGGGAACGTGCAGCGCGTATTCGCCGGCGCCGGCAAGCAGCAGGCGGGGGCTGACGGCTGCGCCAGTCGCATCGAGCACGCGGAACCCGAGGGTGCCGTGTTCGGCGCCGGTGCGCCAACTGAACAGCAGGCCGGTCGCGGTCGGATGTACGGTGAAGGCCTCAAGGCGGACCGCGGTCGGTGACGGCACCGCGGGCAGGTCGAGGGTCTCGATGCAGTCGCAGGGGTCGAGCGTGACGGTCTGTTCGGGCATGCCGGTGAAGTCGCCGGGCAGCGTCGACTCGTCGTAGCGGACGGTGTAGGTGCCGCTCATCAGCG
>Ga0209187_1003342_pt1 | contig 13530 bp, 11 predicted proteins | sample BantaG_FD_187430 | JGI IMG/M metagenome (GOLD analysis project Ga0209187, IMG submission 187430) | Marine algal microbial communities from Bantry Bay, Ireland - BantryBay_4 metaG (SPAdes) (version 2) | ecosystem: Host-associated > Algae > Red algae > Unclassified | place: Bantry Bay, Ireland... | reverse complement strand
CAATGAATTATTACCAAGCGCAGTATCCAAAGCTCATCGGATGTTTGGAACGAGGAGATCTTCACATAGATAATAATTGGGTAGAAAACAAAATTCGCCCCTTAGCTCTGGGTAGAAAAAATTATATATTCGCAGGCTCACATAATGGAGCCAGATGGATAGCAATGATGTATTCCTTTTTTGGTACCTGCCACATGCATAACATCAATCCAAGAGATTGGCTAATAAATGCAATGGAAAAAATGACACACACTAAAATCGAGAATTATACCGATCTGTTGCCTGGAAATCTGGTGGTGTAGGTGGTGGTTCGCTTACGTTACAATGATCAATATCTTTTTATTTCGGGAAAGATGCTTGTCAATTCTCCAGATGACATAACCTCTAATTCCAAAAAAAGAGATGCCCTAAGTACAAATGATTGGTTTGGCTTGGTCATCGATTCATACAATGATAAAACAAATGGACTTGGATTTTTTACGACGCCTGCGGGTTTGCGACTAGATGCGGCAGTACTTAATGATGGTAGAGGTGGAGATCCTCTAAATATTAGCTGGAATAACTTTTGGGATGTACAAGTCACCAGAGATGATAATGGGTGGTATGCAGAAATTCGAATACCATGGACAAGTCTACAATTCCAACCTACGGACGGAGAAGTAATTATGGGAATCACAACTTGGAGGTATACAGCTAAACACAATGAATTTGTTGTTTCTCCAGATATTTCTCCAGATTATGGAGACTTCGGGACATGGCGCCCATCTTTAGCCAAGGAGTTTGTCTTCGAAGGCATAAAACCAAAAAAGCCTTTCTATATAACACCATATGCTCTTGGTGGATTTTCCAGAATTTTTGAATTAAACGATTCAGAGACATCTTATGTGAAAGATAGTAATGTTGTATCTGAAGTCGGAGTAGATTTAAAATACGGAATCTCAAATAATTGGACACTTGATTTAACGGTGAATACGGATTTTGCTCAGGTTGAAGCAGATAACCAACAAGTGAATCTTACACGATTCAATTTATTTTTTCCAGAGAAGAGATTGTTCTTCCAAGAACGATCAGGTTTATTCGAATTTAATTTTCCAAGAGGTAATTCATTATTTTATAGCAGGAATATTGGGATTGATGAAGACGGTATGCCAATTCCGATATTGGGAGGAGCAAGAATAACTGGGCGTTCAGGAGGGTGGGATGTTGGTTTTTTAAATATGCAAACAGCGGACACGGAAGAGTTTAATGGAGAAAATTTTACTGTAGGTAGAATCACAAAACAATTGAATAATCCAAATTCGTATGTTGGGATGATGCTGACAAATCAGACAGACTTAAATGGTAATTACAATTTGGCGCTTGCAGGTGACATGTTGTTAAGAGTAAGACCACAAGTAGATTGGACAGTGAGGCTTGCTCATACAATAGATAGTGATTTAGATAATGGACTTATTAACTTTGATGGTCAAAAAATTTTTACCTCTCTTGTGAAAAGATCTGAGCGTGGTTTTGTGTATGCACTGAGTTTGTTGCGGGTAGGAAAAGATTATAATCCTGAACTTGGATTCGAACGTCGGCAAGATTATTTCCGACACGGTCAACGACTACAATATGTCTGGTATCCTGAAGGAGAGCATCCAGTTTTTAGTCATGGTCCGATTCTAAGAGGGCAATTTTTATGGGACAATCCTACTCGAGATATTCAAACAATTGATTACGTATTTGGGTACCAGATAAATTTTATAAGTACGTGGGGCTTAGAGTTTGGATATAACCCTAATGTCGATGAGCTCACAGAGTTATTTGAATTAACTGACGATGTCGATGTGCCAATTGGTAGATTTACCTTTGATCGATATTCTATAGAAGCTAATTCTGATCAAACTAAACCGCTGAGTGTTTTTGGTGAAGTAGAGTGGGGTGATTTTTACGATGGTACACGCACATCTTTTTCTATTCAGCCTATTTATCAAGTATCATCAAGTCTTGAATTAGGAGCTTCGTATGAACTTAATGATCTTGACTTCAATGAGCGTAATCAGCAACTGCGCATCCATTTAGCAAGTTTGAATGCTTTGGTGATGTTTAGTACAAAAGTGTCTATTGCGTCTTTGATTCAATATAATAATGTCGATCAAAATTTCACCAGCAACATACGATTCAGATACAATCCTAGAGAAGGGGTTGATTTATTTATTGTGTACAATGATATATTGAATCAAAATCGATTTGGCTCAGACAGATTAGAAATTCCTCTCAGTACTGAAAGAACAATATTGGTAAAGTATGCACACACGTTTTCACTTTAAAAAATAAATAGTGAAGTGAATGGAGAGTGTACTAATTAATTAAATTCTGTCTGTATATTTTCAACCAAATATCCTCTGAAGCGCAAGGCAAAATCTCGCATGCGTTCTAATTGTTCTGATGTAAACTCACTGACATCTAATTGGTAAGTCATATGGTTTTTTTGAGAAATAGAATCCTTGGTCAAACCCATGAGTTCTTGATCAATGTGATTCATTTCCCAAGGATGTCTCAAGCCTAAAAAATGACCCATTTCATGGACAAGAGTGCTCATGTCTTGGAGACCTGGATAAGCGATAAAGATGCGGTCAAATCGCGGCATATTTGAATGATAAGATTTTTGTTTCATGCGGAGAATAGGCGTAAATCCCATCAAGGCAGAATTCTTATTATCTGCAGAATATGTATTGAATATATACACATTTATAGAACCTTCTCTTTCGATAGGATCGATTAAGGAATGTAAGTGTTGTCCTCGCCTCTTAAAGTAGTCGAGGTGAAGATCTGGTAGATATGCATGGTTTGAATCCATGACCAATTCATTCAATATAAACTTTACTTTGCCTTCAAATTCTTGATTCAAATAAGTAACATTATCACCTATTCTTATGGTGATATCTTGATCTACAGAGTCCATGCCCATCATATAAAAATTGAGCCGCAACACTGGAACTTCATACCACGTTTTTGTATACTCACCATCCGTTGTTACTTCTTGTGCACACAGAACAATACTGCTTAGCAAAAGGATGAATACGGATATTTTTTTTGGCATGCTCTTATTTGTACTAATCAGAACTATTAATTCATTGCTTTATTTTAATCAGTGTTCTATAAATAGTGTTAAGGAGTTTGTCCTAATACCTCCACGAACTCAAATCTGCCCCTTCAGGAGCAATATTTTGAACATTTGCAGCCCATTTTTGAATGAACATCCGATGGTATCGTAAACGTGAAATATGATTCGGTTCACTATGATCTCCATTCCAACAATGCTCTGCTCTATCACCATAATCAACTTCCCCATTGTAGTGGGGGGCAGTTGTTGATTCTAAAAAATCTTCAGCGAGATACACAGCATTGTTCAAATAGTAATTATCCATATCACCGCAATACAAGTGTATTTTCCCTTTCCAATCTTCTCCGTGTTTCGACCAATCTCTTTTTAAAATGTGAGTGAGGTCATAATTTTCCTTCCAATGGTTTGCGACATCTTTATTTATATTTCCAGTCAATCTATCCCAAATTCGTTGAGGATATCCATCTGCTCCAACTGGCGAATAGACCGCTTCCCAAATGTCCCATTGTTGCCCTGACCTTCCTTTTGTACCTAAGACCAACTCGCGGTAATTCATATCTTTTAATGTGGCATCGACATGACCCAAATAATCTCGATGTCCCGCTGTTAGCGTTTTTCTAAATGGTCCATTCTTATAATAGGCATTGTCGTCTTCATAAATATCCACCAAACAATATGACCTGAAATCTATGGGATCTGGACAGGCTGCATAACAAGTCCCATACTCTTTAGGGTATTTTACTTGGACCGCTAGTGCTTCCCACCCACCAGTACTGCCTCCATATACAAATCGTGACCAGCCTTCACCTATCCCTCGAAATGTTTTTTCAATGTGAGGAATTAGTTCATAAGTTAATGCATCACCATAAGGGCCATTGTTTTCAGAATTAACAGCATACGAATCATCGTAATATGGAGTCGGATGTTGAATTAAAACTGCGATGACTCTTGGGAAGTCTGGTCCCGTCCAGAGCTTATAAAATTCATAAGCCTCTTGCTGTACAATTTTATTATACCCATCCACATCAAATCTTTCAGAATATTCTGCCTCTAAATTAGGATCTGGTGCTTCCGTTCTCCAACCACCAAAGTCAGATGGGAAATGTCCATGCATAATTGCTAATGGATATTTTACGTCTGAATTTTCGTCGAATCCTTCTGGCAGCAAAATGTGCGCGCCCAGCGCTATATCTCTTCCCCAAAACTCCGATAGTAATGTTGATTTAAGCGTGATGTGTTTGATGTATTTGGTATCCTCAGGTTTTTTGATTTTTGGAATAATAGTAGAAAAACTCAAGTCACCTGTCAATCGACCATTTTGGACTTTTATTGGTGTTACTGAAGAATAGACATTGCCTGGAGCTCTGTTCCATTTTTGTCCTTCGCCTCTATCCATTGGTAACTTTACTGAGTGGCCATCTGATCTTTTGAAAGTTTCATACTTATGGAACAACACTTGCGCATAATAATTACCATTTACTAACTGGCCAACAGAATTCACTGGATAGCCAAATCCGGATTGATCAAAAGACATGCGAGTATTCGGACTCCAATTTTCAACATCCATTCCAAAACCTTGGCATGTATTTGCACTATCATTTAAAGAGAAACGAAGGTCTGTTTTTGCTTCTGTAGAAATCAATACAATTAATCGACCATCTAGATTTTCTTGATAATACTCAGACGGATAGTTAATCACTAAGTCTTGGGTTGGGCTTAGGTCTTGATTTGAGATAAGGCTAGATTGTTCTTTGGCCGAAGAGCAAGATAATAGTAATATTGTGCTTAGCAGAAAGGAAAACGAGTTAGGAGTCATACGATTATATTTAGCGAAGTCATTTATAGTTTGGATTGTGTGAAAACAGCAATTTCCTATTCAGAATTATTTATTTAGATCTATCGATGTTGATCAATTAAAATAACATTACCATCAGGATCATTTATTGTAATGTTAGCGGGTCCTGAACTTTGAGGATCAATTTCATTTGGAACTAGAATACCATCTTTTTTCAGTGATTCTTGAATGGTTCGAATATCATCGTAGTCATCAAGATTTTTGGCATTAGTATCCCAGCCTGGATTGAAGGTCATTATATTTCCTTCAAACATGCCTTGAAATAAACCAACAAGAGATTCCCCATTTTTCATGATGAGATAATTGCGTTCGAGTTTACCGGCGAGAACGCTAAAGCCTAAAGATTCGTAAAATGCCTTTGACTTTTGAATGTCTTTGACGCTTAAACTAATTGAAAATGCACCTAACTTCATGTTACAATATTTAATGAGGAAATTATGAAAATAGCTAATTAGAATTTATCAATGAAGAATTTATGATAAATGCTTTCAATCCAAAGTGCAAGTAATGCAGTGATGATTGAGATAAGCCATTAGTTGATCAAGTACTTTATAACCTTTTGATAAGAGGAAATTCGAGGCTTTTCCAAAACTTTTCATACCTATGACAAAGTACCGAACATCTGTCACTAAGGTATCTTCGAAATCATAAGAGAGGGTATCACAAGTATGTACCGAAGGATCTATTTTATGTAAGAGTTTAGGAGCAATTAATTGAGCCTTATCTATATTTAATCCAAAACCACTTCGTAATCCATAGTCGGGAAAAGACCCAATATTTGAAATAAGATGAGAGACAATTTTAGCTTCCTTATGATTTCTAGTTCTAAGGGATAGACCTTCTTTAGTGAGACTTATTGATTCAATTTTAAAACAAGTAAGCAACTCAATACTTTTATTTGCGATTAAATTAGCAATTTTGTTTTCTAAGTTTTCACTTTTCTTACCGACTTTACTTTTTCCGAAATCAATTGATTCACTTCTGACTAACCAACTCACTTCATGTTGAAAATGTTTAGACAATTCTATAAGTGAATTCATAGCAGAATGCCCGCTTCCCACAACTGCTATTCTGGAAGCTTTGGGAAGGCTTTTTACAAATTCAGAGTCAGGTATAATAGAATGAACGTAATCATAATAAATATTTTGGTCTGATAATATTTGGTTAAAATTACCCCAAGTTCCAGAAGCGTCTAATACTGTGTTACACAATACGGTATTGGATTTATTATCTGTATTATATACAATGTCAAATGTTTTGGAATCGGGATGATAATTTATGTTTGTTACTTCGGATTTTAATAACAAGTTGTTTGAAGGAATTAATGCCGCGACCTTTTATAAATAATCTATAGCAAAGATTTTTCCCTAATGGACAATTCGATTTAGCGGAAAAACCCAACCCAGCCTGTTTAAGTGCTTATCGTGATCTACCCACATTGAAGGAGATTGGATGATTGCATTTCCAAAAACATCTGGGTGTTGCATCATCATGAAATATGCCATCATACCACTTCTTGATATACCACCTATGCTTGTTGGTTTGGCATCGGTTTTTGTTCTGTAATTTTTATCAACCCATCCTTTGAGATCTGTTGCTACCCAATTCGAAAATTGTGTACCATGGGCGTCTGGATTATCGTCATTGATGAACGGTGTGTATTCTGCATCTCTGTCTTCAGCTTGGTTAATGCCTATCACAATTGCTGTCTGTTTACCATTTTCTGAAGCCGTATTGATCACTTCATCAATTTGCCACTCTGGCCCCATATTTTCTAAATCGTTGAAGGAAGATTCTCCATCCATCATGTAATCACCGGATAGGTTAGATGTAGAATCCATGGCGTATTCTGGTGGCACATAAATATGAAGTGTTTTACATCATCTTGGTAAGCGATAAGAATGGAATCTTTGGAAACTGTAGGCGAAGATGTATCCACCAGGTTTTCATAGAATGTAGCTCTTCGTTTTTCTTCTTTTTTCCAATAATAATAGCCTCTTGCTTTGAATAGACCGAAAATTAGTACTCCAATAGGCAAAGACAGAAGTATGAATTTTTTCATGAAGTTGATTTAATGATAGTTTTATACCGACTCTAAAGTTAAGTATTCTGTATGGTATATGGATATTTAGATGGACTATACTCCCTTTTAATTACGACAGCTTATAATTCTTCTAGCTCTTACTATAGGGGCTTTAAAATGAAGCATGAGTTTAAATAATTACTACAAAGCTGATAATCAGTGGGTGTTTTAGAAAGGAAAAATATATCTGCAATGAGAAACTACGTAATGGTTTTTGTTAAATGACGATAATTTAACAAATCATTGACACATCTAAGACAGGAAAAGTTGGGATAAACGCTAATTTTGTGCTCGCATGCAAAAAATAATACTCGGTCTATGTTTAAGCTGTTTCCTTACCTTCAGCTTTGCGCAACCTTTATTAGTCGTAAAGAAAATTGATGAGAGAATCCAGATAGATGGCGAATTAAACGAGCCCATATGGCAAACTGCTCATAAATTAGAGAACTTCCAACAATACTTCCCTACAGATACCGTACTTGCTAATGGCCAGTCAGAACTACAAATGGTCTATGATGACGATTATGTTTACATTTCTGTTAAATGTTATTCTGCAGGAAATGACTGGGTAGTCAATTCACTTAGAAGAGATTATAGAGGTGGTGGTATCGATAATATGACATTGATTTTTGATGCTTTTAAAGATAAGACAAATGCATTCTTTTTTGGGGTCAATGCCGAAGGAGTGAACCGTGAAGGCATTATTTCTAATGGAGGTACCAATTTCAGTGATTTTGATGAATCTTGGGATAATAAATGGGTAGGCGACGCAAAGAAGTTTGATGGCTATTACACGGCCGAACTAAAAATTCCTTTCTCAAGCATGCGCTATGCTGAAGGAAGTCAGTTTTGGTATTTTGGAGCGTATCGATTTGATGCACAATACAATGAGTGGAGTACGCTGACAGGTGTCCCAAGGAACTTACCTATGACAAATCTTGGATATAGCCAGGAAATACAGTGGGAGTACCCATTAAAAGCCTCGAAGAGTAAAGTGTCATTAATTCCATATGCCAGTACTGGTTGGAGTAAGGATTTTGAGACTACCGAAGATGGTGAAGTTTTCTATGAAGTCGGTGGAGATGTAAAAGTAGCAGTGACACAAGGGCTTAATCTAGATTTGACTATTAATCCAGATTTCTCGCAAGTAGAAGTAGACAGACAAATCACAGACTTATCAAGATTTGAAATATTCTTTCCCGAAAGAAGACAGTTCTTTTTAGAGAATGCAGATTTATTTGGGAGTTTTGGTACTAACTCAATTAATCCATTCTTCTCCAGACGTATCGGTGTCGCTGAAAATAATGACGAAGACATCATCCAAAATAGGATCTATGCCGGAGCAAGATTGAGTGGTAAAGTCAATGAAAACTTGCGTGTTGGTTTACTCAATATGCAGACAGCAGCAGATAAGGATAATGGGGTATATGCTACCAATTTTTCTGTGCTTGCCTTACAACAAAAAATTTGGTCGCGATCTAATATTAGTTTCTTAGCTGTGAATAAACAATTGTTGAATGTTGAGCAATTACAGGATGAAGAATTTATCGAGAATTATAATCGAGTCGTTGGTGTTGATTTTAATTTTGCTGATAATACTAATGTATGGACAGGTAAAACATTTGTTCATGGTTCATCAACCCCAGGTGTAGACGGATTACCATTGACCCACGGGGCAGCAATAAATTACAATACATTAAATTGGGAATTTGAATATGCGCATGAATACGTTAATGAAAATTATGATGCACAAGTGGGTTTTGTAAGACGTAGAAATTATATCAGATTGAATCCATCTGCTACGAGGATTTTTTACCCAACGAGCAGTGATATTGCCAACTATGGTTTTGGCGCAGAGGCTGATTTTTTCTTTAGGCCAGGCTTTGGTAAGACAGATCATGAAATATCTTTCGGAGCCAGAGGGCAAAGCTATAACAATGCAAGTGTCAGTTTTGGATTTTCTCACAATTACGTTTATTTATTTGATGATTTTGACCCTACTGGTACTGACTCTGATCCCTTAAAAGCTGATACAGACTATAACTATTTATCATTCGGAGCTGAATTTTCTACTGACAGAACAAAGCCAGTTTCTTTCTTTATAGACACATATATAGGGCAATACTTTAACGGCTGGAGATATGGCTCTAGGGGACGGCTAACTATTGTATCAAAACCCAAAGCATCCATTGCTATGGATGTAAATTATAATTATTTCGATTTGCCACATTTAGATGAAAAAAAGCAAACATTTCTAATAGGACCGAGAATTGATTATACCTTTTCGAAGGAATTATTCTTCACCACTTTTATTCAGTATAATACACAGGCTGAAAATACAAATATTAATGCCAGATTACAATGGCGATTTGCACCAGTGTCTGATTTCTTTTTGGTATTTACGGATAATTATTTTTCTGGGTTTGATCCAGCTGATCGATTTACTTTTAATATTCAGAACAGAGCGATTGTAGCAAAAGTTACCTATTGGTTGAATCCCTAACTGACTCGTGGAGAATCTTTCTATGTAAATAAAGATGAGATTAACGAGAATGGTGATTAGACCAAAGCTTAAACTTTTTGAGTCCTCAATCTAATTATAGTAACTTCAATTTATGTTGAAAAAGCTGTACAAATTTTTGCATCCTCGTTGGCAATCTGTGTTTCTAGATTATTCTGTAAATCCAAAGCCAAGATATGGTCATGGCAAGTCAACACACAGCCAGCTAACTGTATGTATTGCAAAGCATAAAGACAACTACGCCGCTTTCTTGCAACAACTTGCCAAGCATATAGATGCGTTTAAAACAATACCGAAAAAATCGGCTAAAGGGACAGGATTGCATTGGGACAATGGATACTTTCCAATGTTAGATATAATGGTCCTTTATGGGATGATTGCTAAGCATAAACCCAAGCGATTTATAGAAGTTGGTAGTGGTAATTCTACGTATGTTGCCCACAAGGCTCGCACAGATTTACAATTAGATTTGGAGATAATTAGTATTGATCCTGATCCACGTCAAGAGATAGCATCGCTTGTTGATTCACAACATAAAATCGCATTTGAAGAATTGGAGTTTGATAAGATCAATGTTGAAAACGGCGACATTTTATTCATTGATAATTCCCATCGTATATTCCCAAACTCAGACAGTATGGTCTTCTTTATGGAAGTATTACCGTCATTACCTAAAGGTGTCATCGTTCAATTGCATGATATTTATTTGCCACATGATTATCCACAATTTATGTGTGACAGATTTTATTCTGAACAATATCTGTTAGCTGCATTTCTTCTTTCTAATGAGGACCGATACCGAACAGTTTTTCCGTCCTATTTTGTCAGTCAAGAAAAAGATTTTGCTTCAGAAATTGACGATCTATTTAAAGAATTACCTGACATACATAATGAAAAACATGGTGGCTCATATTGGATTACCGTACACTAGGTTTTGTAGATTGAAAACAACTTCTTGTCGAATAAGCTGTTATGAGACATTGAAGTAGTGTAAATTTGCATTGCTATCTATTAATAAGCTTATGAAAACTAGACTATTTACACTCGCATTACTTCTAGCAACTTTTTCACTTTCAGCTCAATGGGGCGGTTTTGGAGGCAAAAAAGGACCTTCAATCAAAGGTAAAATAACCGGAAATATTATTGATTCTAATACAAACAGTCCAGTAGGATTTGCTACAATTTCGTTGAGAAAAGCTGGTAGTGAGACAATCATAAATGGAACCCTTTCCGAAGACAATGGAGAATTCAAATTGGCTGATATCAAAGACGGCAAATACGATATTGAAATCTCCTTCCTGGGTTACGAAACTAAGCTCGTCCCAGATGTTGAACTCACATTAAAGGATCCTGATGTATCTCTTGGCGACATACAATTAGCTCAAGATAATGTTATATTAGATGAAGTGCAGATCACAGAAAAAAGAGCACTATTCGAAAATAAAGTCGATAAAATAATCTTCAACGCTGAAGACGATTCATCTATAGCCGGAGGCGACGCAGCTGATGTCCTCAGAAAGGTGCCAATGTTGAGTGTTGATCTTGATGGCAATGTTTCCATTCAAGGTTCTCTACAAGTTAGAATTTTAATTAATGGCAAACCGTCTGGGATGTTCTCAGCAAATGCAGCTGATGCGCTTAAGATGTTTCCCGCTGATCAAATTAAAAAAGTGGAAGTGATCACATCACCAGGAGCAAAGTACGATGGTGAAGGAAGCGGAGGTATCATTAACATTATCACTAAGAAGGACAATGTGGAAGGTGTAGCAGGCACATTCAATGGTTCTGTTGGGAATAGACAAAACAACGGTAATCTTAATTTAAACATAGGCAAAGGACGTTTTGGATTTACAACAAATGCTGGTGTATGGTATTCGAATCCTATAGACGGCTCCAATAATTTCAATCGTATTTCAGATGCTGGAGATATCCTATATGAATTTGGTGGTATAACAAATACCTCCAGATTAGGATATAATGGATCAGCCTCAGCATTTTATGATTTTAACGCATTTAATGCTGTCAATACTTCAATTTCATTAAGAGGATATGGGTTTGACAGAGATGGGACTAGTGATGGTGTCTTTGGATCACAGCCTTTTAGCAGAACAACAATAGGCCAAAATTTATATAGTGGTTTCGATTGGAATACTGATTACACAAGAAAATTTGAGGGAAATGAAAAGCAAGAATTGGTATTTGCGGCACAAATTTCTGGTAATGTTCAAAATCAAGATAACTTCCTCACAGAGGTTGGCTTTACAGAAAGACGAGAGAATATCGTTAATGATCCGGACAACCTAGAATATACAGGACAGATTGATTATGTACATCCAGTGGGGAAAGCAAATAAACTTGAAGTAGGTGTAAAGACAGTCATCAGAAATATAGACAGTGATTCTCAATTTTTGGGATTCAATGAGCAGACAGATGACTATGACTTACTTGATGAGACCAGATCAAACCTGTTCTTTTACGATCAAGATATCATGGCAGGTTATTTGTCATATAATTTTTATTTAGGTAAAATAAACGTGGTTACAGGCTTGAGATATGAGCGCACCGATATTAAAGGAGATGGCAGTGTCGAATCTCAAGATTTCACAAATGGTTATGATAATTTTTTACCTAATGTTGCTTTTTCAAAATCCTTAAGTAATTTTAGAACCATCAGTTTGGGGTATTCTCAGCGAATTCAACGACCTAGTTTGTCCTTTATTAATCCATTTGAAAATACAACAGATTTTGGTAATATATCAATGGGTAATCCTTTTCTTAACCCAGAACTAACCCATAAAATTGAATTTGGCTATAACACGAGTATAAAAGGCGTTACGGTTTTTAGTAAATTATATTATAAGAAAACTGAAGCCATAATCGAATCAGTGGTTAGCCTGAATGATCAATTAGCATCAATTACTAGTTTTTCTAACGTAGGGGAAAACAACTCAATAGGGATTAACCTATTTATGAACAAATCGATCAAGAAGTTGACCTTGAGAGGAGGAGGTGATGTCTACACCTATAATGTATCAGGTATAGCAAATGGAGAACAATTAGAGAACCAACAGGTAGCTTACCGAATTTTCACAAGTGGAGAATATGCCATTACTGGAAAGATTAAAGCGGACTTTTTTGCCTTTTTTAACTCACCTCGATTCACACTTCAAGGAAGAAATGCAAGTTTTTCTATGTATGCAATTGCTGTTAGATATGATATAACCAATGATTTTAGTCTTGGTATACGAATGATCGAGCCATTCCATTCTGATAAATCATTTGATTCCAATATTGATGGACTAGGATTTACACAAACATCTTCTTTCGTTCTGCCATTTCGATCATTTGGATTGAATGTGAAGTATAAGTTTGGAAAAGTAGATTTCAAAGAAAGAAAAAGTAAAATCAGAAACTCAGATCTCAAAGAAGGTGAAGGAGGTGGAGGCCAGCAAGGTGGACAACAAGGAAACTAAAGTCTTTAAGATTAAAAAGAAGAATAAAAAAAGCCATCTTTCAATTCATTGAAAGATGGCTTTTTTATTACTTATGCTCAGTATCAATTACTGATCGCCATACATTTTCTGTCTGTACTCTGCATTTAAGATTTCATTACGTCTCTGAACAGACGGTTTAGTGAAGTTCTTTCTGCGACGGATTTCTTTTAATAGTCCTGTTCTTTGAAATTTACGTTTGTAACGTTTGAGTGCGCGATCTATTGATTCTTCGTCTTTGACATTAATTATGAGCATAAATATATTTTGTTTCTAAAAAGGGTGCAAATATATAAAGATTTCTGTTTAAAAGTAGTTCCACGCTCTACAAATTGGATATTTAGACTATCATATTAAGGCTAATTCCTAAAGTCGTGTGCTGGAGTTATCTTTAATATATGGAAGACTTAATAACATTATTAGTGCCTCAGGAGGTACTAACCCATTTTAAATATGAAAGATTTGAGCAAGTGA
>Ga0209187_1003337_pt1 | contig 13549 bp, 10 predicted proteins | sample BantaG_FD_187430 | JGI IMG/M metagenome (GOLD analysis project Ga0209187, IMG submission 187430) | Marine algal microbial communities from Bantry Bay, Ireland - BantryBay_4 metaG (SPAdes) (version 2) | ecosystem: Host-associated > Algae > Red algae > Unclassified | place: Bantry Bay, Ireland... | reverse complement strand
GTCTGTTCATAGAAGGATGTTCTAAAATTAATACATTGAAGAAAGAAGATAAATAAGGTAAGATTACAGTTGTAGTCATAGTATTTATATGCTTATAAATAAAGTAATACATTTAAATATCAAAAATTATCCTTGATTATGTTGGTTTTTCACATAGAAGTAAACCACGATAGTGGGTGGGCTGATGGACAGCCTTAGCTACCGCCGCTGGCGGCACAGGTAATCGCGAGTATTTTTAACGAAGAAATTGGAGAATTAGGTTAAAATATACGGGACATTCTTAAGCCTAAATAGTATAAAATGGTAAAGTAGTTATTATTTTAACTCTTCATCTTTTAGGAGATCTCTTAAAGGGTGAATTTAAATAAGTCATTAGATTAAGAAGAAAGACTGTATGAAATTAATCATGCTTTTCACCCTACTTATAAGCACCACAGCATTGTCTCAGGACAAAAGGGACTACTTATTGGGTTTTTAGCTAATAGTGAAATCGGTATTAGTGATCAATGTATTATCACACATTATTTGCTAATAAGCTTTATGACAGAACATCGTGATAACTTGTAAAAGAGGACTTTTCATTGACTATCAAGGTGTTACGCAATTTCGATGTCACCATTATGACTTTACTTATGTCATAAGTCACACATTGGTTATTATTTTAAATTAACTTTAAATTATAGCAGCATATGCGGTTAAACAATCGTTATTCAGGTGCAAATTATTCATAAACCTTTAATCATGAGCTAATTTAGCTCTCATGGAATTGACAATAAATATCCAACAAGCGGAAACCAACTTTATCAATGCTTGCATTTCACAAGAGGAATGGGCACAAAAGAAGATATACGAGGATCATTATTCGATGATGTATCCTGTGTGTCTGCGTTACGCAACAGATGAAGAAGAAGCACTTGATATATTACATGAAGGCTTTATTAAAGTATTCAGACATATATCAAAATATACCATAGGCACATCTCTTAAGGCATGGATAAAGAGAATAATGGTCAATACGGCTATAGATTTCTACAGAAAAAGAAGTCGCCGTAGAACTGAGGACATAGACAATGCTATAAGTCTCAGTTCTGACAGCCCAGATGTGGTGAGTTCTATGACAGCAACAGAAATACTTGCAGCTCTACAGAAGCTATCCCCAGCTTACAGGTCTGTATTTAACTTATATATTATCGAAGGTTTCTCACATAGAGAAGTCGCCGAAAAATTAAATATATCTGAAAGTACATCGCGATCTAATTTAGTGAAAGCGAGACAAAAACTAAGAAAAATACTACAATCTAACGGAATTATCTATGGACAATAAATCATTTGATCACATCGTAAAAGCCAAGCTGGAGAACCTCACCAGTGATGCTACTCCAAGATGGGACCTCTTCAAAGAGAAGAGATCTGTTCATGACGCTATGCGTGCTGATACAGCATTCGATAATAAGATTAGAAGAACGGTAAGTGAATATACTGCTCCATATAATCCTGGTCATTGGGATCTCCTCAAGGCGAGATTAGAACGTATATATGGATTAAGAAAAGCATTGTATTCTATCAAAGCATATGAATTACTTGCAGTACTATTATTGTTCTACTCTGTAGGTAATAATTATGATTACATATTCGGGACAGACCTTACAGCCTCGACTGCAAGTCAACCTATAGCAATAGCAGATGACAAAGCATACACTGCAGAAACTTATAATATTATCGATACTCAAACAGAAGAATCTGAGAATAAAATAAATGATGCCACGATCAACAATTCTACGATCAACAATTCTGTCATTACTTCAGGTAGTGATCAAAATACTATTAAGCCAGTCAGCACTATTTCAGCTACTGATATACAGAGAAGTGAGATTATAAAGAATAATGGAAGTAGTAATTTCCAAAATAGTGTTGTGTCTAATGAAAAATCTGCACTATCAAATAGTAAGAGCATAGTCAGTACTATAGTAGCGAGTAATGTTAAAAAATCAGATATCTTATCAGATGCTTCATTACAAGATGCTCATCTTAACTTAGCTTCGATAGCTGCTATAAATTCTACGATTAATACAGAGGCTACACAGGTATCACTGTTTGAAGACAACTTCGGTATTAAGCCATTAAATAAAGTTGATTCGAATAGTAAGTGGTTACAAGTCGCTGCGTCATTTGATAATAATCAAATCTCAACTCCTTTTAATGAGAACTATAACCTTGGTCCTCAGTCAAGTGAGATGTTTGGGTATAGCTTAAGTGGCTTATTCTCTGTAGAGAAAGGCAACTGGGAATATGAGACAGGATTAACTTACTCTGTGTATAATAAGCCTATGGCATTTAGAAGACATTGGGATAATAATATCGGTGATGTATTTATATATAGCCTTACGAATGTTAACTATGATATTCTGAGTACACCTTTAAGAGTTAAGTACCATTTTGCTACCACGCCAGATTGGTCACTATATGTAACAGGTGGATTGTCTCCAGAATTTATTGTTAATACTGGTTATGATGAAAATGATGTACCATTGAATATCAATGTCCCTACACCCGTAGGTGGCAATGTAAAACCTGAGCTGACAGAAATACCATTCAGAACAGAATCTAATTTCCATCAAGGCTTATTTGAGCAAGGATCCTTCCGTGATAATTTTATGTTGAGAGCTCAGATTGGCGCTGGTATGCAAAGAAATATTACACCTACGCTATCTGCCTTCATTGCTGGAGATTACTACAATTCTATCATCAATACGACCTATGGTCCTACCGATGATAAGATTAATAAGTTCTCTATCACATTCGGAGTTAAGGAAAGATTCTAAATTAGAGAGTATTAGAGAATTTAGCCTGCCTAGCATATATAGGAATTGTCTATATTTTTTGTGAATTTCAAGAGTCTAAGTAAGACTGCTTTATGTATAGAAATCAACACCCATCAAAGGTGTCTTTTCATGTCGATTGAAGCAAAGCGAAACAGAGACATCTTCGTATATAATAATTACAGAGTATATATTATAACGAAGATATTTCGACTCGTCCCTCGCTCAATATGAAAAGATAATTCCTGATTCTACAAAGAATGAAAGCATTGATTCTAAAAGGTCAATAACCTAATGCTTCACTCTATATCTGATGCTTCTTCCTAATCCGATCCAGATCACGATTTAAGGCTCACTTCATGTAAAGAAATCAACACCCATCAATTTGTCTTTTCATGTCGATTGAAGCAAAGCGAAACAGAGACATCTTCGTATATAATAATTACAGAGTGTATATTATAACGAAGATATTTCGACTCGTCCCTCGCTAAATATGAAAAGTTATTTCCTGATTCTACAAAGAATGAAAGCATTGATTCTAATAGGTCAATAACCTAATGCTTCACTCTATATCTGATGCTTCTTCTTAATCCGATCCAGATCACGATCTAAGGGTCACTTTATGTAAAGAAATCAACACCCATCAAAGGTGTCTTTTCATGTCGATTGAAGGGAAGCGAAACAGAGACATCTTCGTATATAATAATTACAGAGTGTATATTATAACGAAGATATTTCGACTCGTCCCTCGCTCAATATGAAAAGTCGGTTCTTGATTCTGCGAAGATGCTTTGATTCTAATAAGTCAATAACCTAATGCTTCACTCTATATCTGATGCTTTTTCTTAATCCGATCCAGATCGCGATATAAATCTCTCTTTATGCAGAGATTCAACACCCATCAAAGCTGTCTTTTCATGTCGATTGAAGCAAAGCGAAACAGAGACATCTTCGTATATAATAATTACAGAGTATATATTATAACGAAGATATTTCGACTCGTCCCTCGCTCAATATGAAAAGTCGGTTCTTGATTCTGCGAAGATGCTTTGATTCTAATAAGTCAATAACCTAATGCTTCACTCTATATCTGATGCTTTTTCTTAATCCGATCCAGATCGCGATATAAATCTCTCTTTATGCAGAGATTCAACACCCATCAAAGCTGTCTTTTCATGTCGATTGAAGTGAAGCGAAACAGAGACATCTTCGTATATAATAATTACAGAGTGTATATTATAACGAAGATATTTCGACTCGTACCTCGCTCAATATGAAAAGTTGGTTCCTAATTCTACAAAGAATGAAAGCATTGATTCTAATAGGTCAATAACCTAATGCTTCACTCTATATCTGATGCTTTTTCTTAATCCGATCCAGATCACGATCTAAGTCTCTATTCTTAATCGTCTCTCGCTTATCGTAAGTTTTCTTTCCTTGTGCTAAGAATATCTCAACTTTTGCAAATCCACGTTCCGAAAAGAAAATTCTATATGGGACTATGGTAAGGCCTTTTTCTGTAGCTCTTTTGTTGAGTTTATGGAGTTCTGATTTTCTAAGTAATAATTTTCTATCTCGGCGGGTCTCATGATTATTGACATTACCGTGCTCATATTCTGCGATGAATAAGCTCTTGATGAATAGTTCGTTGCCTACAAAGTGACAATAGGCATCTTTCAGATTAGCTTCACCTTTCCTAAGAGACTTTACTTCAGTACCGAGTAGCATAATGCCAGCTTCGAAGCCTTGCATAAAGCTGTATTCAAACTTTGCTTTTCTATTAATTATTTCTTTTGTATTGTCCACTTATCTTTTCTCTATGGTGTATTGGAAGTTGCATTATCCAATTTTCCGTTTTTCAATTTGTCATTTAAGAAGTTAGTCATCTTGGTATACAAGTGTAGCCTTGCATTGTTGCCATAGATGCCATGATTTCTATTAGGGTAGATGTATGTGTCATATTGCTTATTGGCTTTGATAAGGGCAGAGTACATCTCCATCGTATTCTGTGCATGTACATTATCATCACCTAATCCATGCATGAGTAAATAATTGCCTTTAAGGTCTTCCACAAAGTTAATAGGGGAATTATCATCATAGCCATCTTTGTTCTCCTCACGCGTACGCATGTATCGTTCTGTGTATATGCTATCATACCATTTCCAATTAGTAACGGGAGCTACTGCGATAGCTGCTTTGAATACATCATTACCCTTGAATAGAGCAAGAGAAGACATGTACCCTCCATAACTCCATCCGAATATTCCTATACGAGACGAGTCAGTATATCCAAGACCACCGAGATATTGAGCAGCTTCTATTTGATCTATAGTTTCATAATGGCCAAGTTGCTGATAGGTCATTTTTTTAAATTTTGCACCTCTTGCTCCCGTACCTCTATTGTCTACAGATGCGACAATAAAACCTTGCTGCGCAAGTAACTGAAACCACCAGTAATTCTGTCCTTTCCAGCTGTCTGTAACTGTCTGACTGCCTGGTCCGCCATATAGATACATGAATACTGGATATTTCTTTGTGGCATCAAAATTAGGTGGCTTAATCATCCATCCATTTAAATTAACGTCTTCGCTTGTTGTAAAATCAAAAAATTCTACTGGGCTTACATTCTTATCTCTTTGTACTGCTTGTAATTTTTTGTTGTCTTCTATTACTCTAACAACTTTATTGTTTTTATCATACACGGTATAAGATGCAGGTCTGTTTATAGTGCTATTCGTGTTGACATAATAATCGTAAGTACTGCTGAATTGCGCAGAATTAGTTCCTGCACCTTTAGTAATTGCTTTAGGGCTACGGCCTTTGAGATCTACAGAATATATTTTCCTATCAAGTGGTCCATCTGCAGCTGCCTGATAGAAGACTTGCTTCGTTTGTTTGTTGACGCCATAGAAATCTGTGACATCATATTCTCCCTTAGTGATCGCCATTTTTTCTTTACCAGATAGTTCATATAGGTAGAGATGGTTAAAGCCACTTTTTTCACTTGACCAGATAAATTCTTTGTTGTTTTTTAAGAATGTGATATCGTCGGTAATGTCGATATAATACTTGTCAGTTTCTTTTAGAATAGAAGTTGTCTTACCTGTAGTTGCATTGGCACTAATGACTTCGAGTTCGTTTTGATGTCTATTCATTTTGTAGACGAATAGGTTGTCAGGATTATTAGTCCATTTTAATCTTGGGATATAATGCTCATCTTGTCCGAGATCTATATCTATAGTTTTATCAGTAGCAATGTGGTAGATATGAGCTGTTACGATTGCATTTTTTTCTCCTACCTTAGGATATTTAAATTTGACATATTCTGGGTATAAGTCGTCATTATGTTTCGTCATAACAAACTCCGGAACTTCAGTTTCGTCAAATCTTTGGAAAGCTATTTTTTTAGAATCAGAACTCCAGAAGAATGCTTTAGCAAATGAAAATTCTTCTTCATACACCCAGTCGGCACTTCCGTTGATAATCTTATTGAATTCTCCATCCATAGTTATCGGGTGTGTAATGCCGTCAGAAAGATTAAGGTAGTAGAGGTTGTTTTTCCATACAAAGGCGACATTCTGTCCATCAGGAGATAGGGTAGCGTACATGATTTTGTCATCTGCGTATATTGGCGTAAGGGCATTATCTTTCCTATTGTACAAATGGAAATATGCTTTCGATGATCTTCTATAGATAGCTTCCTTATCAGATTCTATCATGATAAGGTTTTCGTTGTCATTAAATGTGTAACTATCTATCTTACCATTGAATCCTGCTTTATCCTTAAGCTCATTACCATCGAGAATGTCTGATACAAATTTGCCTGTTGTAAGATCGTATTTTTTAATAGTATTCTCCTCCAGTCTTGTATAGTGCTTACCATCATTCATAAAATTGAATCCTGGTACTCGCTTAGCAAAATATTTATAATCAGTCCAGATCTCTTCTAAGGTGATATTTGATTGTCCAAAGCTTGTCGTCAGGTAAGCAAGCAGACTAACTATTAGTAAGATATTTCTGAATTTCATATTTTTTTAACTTTTTCTGAGCGTTGATTATTATAACGGAAATAGGATTTATTATAAAATAAAGCATCTAAACAACCTACATTCTATACTTCCAATAATATTATTTGGCTTTCAAATATCCATAAATTATACTTATGAAACGTTATTATAAATACTATTTATAGTTTAAGCTACCACTAATAATTTCTTAAGTCAAGTTAGCTTCATTAAGTATAGGAACAAGTAGTAAAGTAAACTCGATAGTCTATACATTTGTTTTCTTAGATTAATTTTTCATTATTCAGTTATATAAGCATTGGTTACCTATATCTTAATTATATTAGCCAAAGTGAGTCTTTTAATATTCGGATTCCATTACCTCGATAAATAATTTAAATATGAGTTTTTATAAAGTAAGAATTGCTCTTTTCTGTGTTACATGTACACTTATATTGGCATTTAGTAGTTCTCCGCCAGTCGGTGGATCAGGAGCACCCGGAGATGGTTTATGTACAAGTTGCCACTCTAATAATGCAGGATTTGACGGTGATATATCCATATCTGGAATACCTTCTAATCCTATACCTAATACAACTTACTCTGTCACTGTAGACGTTGACGTAAGTTCAGGAAGTCCTGTGAGAGGAGGTTTTCAATTGGTAGCTTTAGATAATGCCAATGATGCACAAGCCGGTACATGGAGTAACACGGATTCTAATAGTTCTATTAAGATAGATGGATCAAGACGGTACTGGGGTCATGCTCCAGCTCAAAACTTTAGTGGAGGTAACATATCATTTGAAGCAGATTGGACAGCACCTAATATCAGTGACGATGTGACATTTTATGTATCAGCGATATTAGGTAATGGTAGTGGGAGTAGTGGTGATAAGTTGATACTCCTGACTGAAGAAGTGACGATAACGGGATCAATGCCTATAGTTGTAGATTTAATTGCGACTGATGTGTTATGTAATGACGGCAGTGATGGTACTGCAGCGGTTGCAGCTTCTGGTGGTACACCGCCTTATGATTATTTGTGGGATAATGGTGATGATACATCTATGATTATGAATCTGGAAGCAGGTACGTATACAGTTACCGTTACAGATGATAACGACTCCACTAATGAGGGTAGTATAACAGTATCAGAACCTGATAATATATTTATAGACGAAGAGATAACAGGTATAACGTGTGCTGGATCATCTGATGCTATCGTAGAGCTTAATCCATTCGGTGGTACTGGCATTATTAGTTGTGATTGGGGATTTAGTAATGATTGTAGTCAAGACGGATTAGCTGCAGGGATATACGCAGTAACCTTGACGGATGAGAATGATTGTAGTACTGTAGAGATGATCGAGATCGAAGATGTAGATCCTATAGTTATCGATATCTCTACATTACCTGCTGATATGGGTAGTAACGGGTCTGTAGTAGCTGTAGTGTCTGGTGGAGGTGGTGTTTATGATTTCTCATGGTCTAACATGACTACAGAAGATGGTGTGACAGAAAGTACAATCTCAGATCTTGTACCCGGGATGTACTCAGTTACAGTAGAAGATAATAATGGATGTATGCAGTCTGCATCAGCATCAGTTATGGGATCGACATGTACCTTAGAAGTTGACTCAGCAATTAATAATATTGAATGTGGCGGTACTAATACTGGAGCTATTCAGCTTATAGTTACTGGTGCTACGGGAACACCTACTTACTTATGGTCTAATGGCTCTACTAATAATATAATCGTAAATGTTCCGGCAGGCAGCTACTCTGTTACAGTCACTGATGATAACTGTGCAGAGGTGCTAGATAATCTAATAATTGTAGAACCTGATTCATTAATGGTTACGACATTAGTAAGGGTCAACTCATCATGTGCAACTATAGGTAATGGAAGAATAACAATCGGTATTAACGGAGGCTTTGGGGGTTATGATGTTATATGGTCACATGGACCTATTAATGATACAATTATAGACGGAAATGATGTAATTATAAATCTTCCAGATACGCTTACGGAGCTTAGCGTAGGGACTTATACTTACACGATCACTGACGGTAACCAATGTTCTGTAGAAGATTCTATCACTATAGGCAACGGAGATTTGTTGGCGCCATTTATTATGCTCATGGAAGCATCGGTATTATTAGATCAGAATGGATCAGCACCTGCTATTGATTTTTCTCAGGTAGATGCAGGTTCTTTTGATAATTGTGAGATTGACGAGATAATTTTTGATTCTGGACCTTTTACATGTGATGATATAGGGATCAAAAAAATCCCAGTTACTATAATAGATGGCAATGGAAATATATCAATAGATACTGCTACTGTATCAGTCTCTGAAGTAATACCTCCAGAATTAGATTGTAGCCAATCTTCTGTAGTGGCTAATTCTTGCGAGGAGATATTTTATTCTGTGCCACTTACGACAGATAACTGCAGTGTTATGTCATTAGAATTGATATCAGGATTGCCATCAGGATCTGTATTTGGTCCAGGAGAATCATTCATTACTTATAGAGCAATAGATGATTGCAACAACAGCACTGACTGTACATTCTCTGTGACAGTCAATAATGACTTATCATTGAGTACAGATATTATGGAAGCGAGTTGTATAGGCGGAGATGGTGCTGTGGATATCTTGGTATTAGGAGGGACACCGCCGTATACGGTATTACCATTTGAGAATGCTACAGGATTAGCAGCTGGAGATTATAGTATTACCGTCACTGATTCTGGAGGCTGTTCTATAGAAGAGCGGATTACCATAGGTCAGATGGATAGTGATCTTTCGGCATTAATTACTGTAACAGATGTAAGTTGCTCAAGTGCTGGAGATGGTTCAGTAGAAGTTATGCCTTCAGGTGGTGTAGGTAACTATATGATAATAGGCGATACTGATAATCTTATTGGTGGTGATTATTCTATAGTTATAACTGATGAGAGTGGGTGTAGTATTACTGAGACATTTACCATAGCAGATCCAGATCCTATAGTGATTGAATTACTGTCAGAATTGGATACTTGTACGGGCCAATTCATCGGAGGATTAGATTACAGTATCACAGGTGGTGACGGTATGTATGTAGTCGATACAATTAATACAGGTGGCGGATTCTTAATCTTAGAAGTTACTGATGGAAATAATTGTACGGGGTCACTGATGGTAGATACTCCAGAAGTATTACCTCTTAGTATTCAAGTCTCTGATGTTATATCTGATGACGGATCGCAAAATGGTGGATTATCAGTTACGATTAGTGGCGGTACTGGACCCTATATGTATCTGTGGACAGATGCTGATGGTAATCAGGTAAGTACAGAAACAGAGTTAACAGGATTAGCTGCAGGGGCATATAACCTATCGCTTACAGATGCTTGTGGAAATATGTCAGCAATAACATTTTCCATACCGCTTGTTTCAGCCATAAATGACTTAGATGCTGATGATAAGCTAGCGATAATATATCCTTCACCGGCAACGAATGTACTCAATGTCAAATTCAATGATGATCTTGCAGCATCTATTTTAATATTAGATAGAAATGGCAGAACGCTAAAGGATATAACGGAAATAAATAAAATGACTATAATCAATGTCCAAGACATAAGTTCTGGAATATATTTTATGCAATTGATCTATAGTGATAAGACTTACGTCAAATCGTTTTTGAAATTGTAGCCATTATGTGAGTTTATAATTATGTTTTAGTATATAGAACATAGAATAAAGTAGAATGAATAATATCTTATTACGTGCTAAGCATTGGCAATTATTTATGATTGTATTTATTATTCCGATGGTATTCTATGTTGGAATTATGGGTCTCATGATAGCTAATATAGCTAATGATACTCCAGACCCTTCCATTATAATAAGTTACTTCCCTGTTTTTTTATTACTTATGATAATTACTGGGTCAGTACAGTTTGGATGGTTCTGGGCCGTCGGAGTAGGATTGAATAAGGTGATTCCTCCAGAGCTTAAGTTAAATGTCAAGAGACTTAAACTTGCCTTTCTACTTGTAGTGATTGCAATATTTGGGTGGGTATATTTCATGTGGTCTCTTATGCGATCGGTTACTCTGGTGTCGCAGAATAATTACAATCCTGCCATAACGGGTTTAATGATACCGTGTATGTTTTTGCTTATCGTTGCTGTCTTCTATATTTATTATTTCGTTGCTAGGACATTACGGACTGCAGAGCTTAAGAGAGCGATTAATGTAGGTGATTATATTGGAGAATTTTTTCTAATATACTTTTTTCCGATTGGCATATGGTTCTTACAGCCTAAGATTAATAAGTTAGTAGATGGTGAGCTAAGTCGCGATACACTTATGGATGTCTTATAGTAAAGATATAATATGAAGGTTGGCTTATTGGGTATAGGCGCTATAGGATCTGTGATCGCTCATTGCATTGACTCTGCACATGACATTTATTATTACAACAGATCTGATAAGACCACAATTGAGATCATCAAAGGCGGTGCTCTTTACAGTAAAAATATTGTCCTCTCGGATGCTGCTGAGAATGTGCCCTTAGATTGGTTGCTAATATGTCTCAAGGAATATCACTATAAAGAAGCCCATGGTATTTTGCAATCTTTAATTACGCAGCAGACGAAAGTTGCCGTCATTAGAAATGGTATAAACATTAAAGAATCAATACTGAAATATACATCTGCAGACAACATTATAGAGTGTATAATAGATTGTCCTACTCAGTTACAATCTGATGGTGTGTATCACAATTTATATGATCCCATAATTAAGCTAGAGAGTGGAATAATAACACCATCTTTCAGAAGATTATTTATACCTCGTCTATTAAAAATTATTGAAGTCGAGGACTATCATACAGAAAGCTGGAAGAAGTTGATAGAGAGTAGTGCCTTAGGTAGTATCCTGTGCTTGACTGGGCAAACTTGCTGGATATTTAGAGATCTGGAAGTAGTTAATATTTACGGTAGAATTGTCGATGAAAGCATTAATGCAGCTATCGCTGATGGTGCTCAGATAGGACCTGAGTTTAAAACTCAATTATTAGAAAAGATCAAAAAATATCCAGACGATAAAGGCAGCTCAATGCTTACTGATAGAAAGAAAGGCCAACCCATTGAGCTTTATGCTAAAAATGGGATTATATCAAAAATTGCTAAATCTCATAATATCAACACTGAATTGAATGATACAATCAGCCTACTGTTAAGTTATATAAACAAAGAGCCGCAAAAATATTGATCATGTTATGCATCAACCGGACATAGACACCATTATTACTTTACCATATATGGTAGTGCTTATACAGAACTATAGAATTACTATATTAGACCTCATAATTAATAAACTATGATAAAGAAAATACTAAGCATTTTAATAATAGCATCTTTTACTATTGTTTGTATGATGTCTTGTAAGAGCACTAAATCAAATAATAGCCCTGAACAAAAAATTATTATAGAGCTGCAGAAAAATTATACCGAAACCTACATCCAGGAAAAGTACGGTATGTATACCCCTGTCAAGATAAAAAAATCTAATAAAACGCTTAATCAATATCTATCGACTTTTCGATTAGATGCTGTTAGGTATAAAGGCTTAATCAATCTGCTCAACGAAGATGATAATGTCATAAGAGTCTTAGAGAAAAGTAATTCTGGTATAGATAAGCCGCTTAAATCTACTACCTCAATGAAGTCTGCCGCTAAGCCAGTTATTAAATAGCAGGTTCTATGATCTGATGTGGCAGAAGACAATAGATGAGTTCACCATTGTTGACGATCTTATACCTATAAACAACGGACGTCGGATAGCAGACTATGCTCAGATGTCTATCTCACAGCAAGGCGATAATACTTTTCTGTATGCTGGTAATATTTATAGTGGCAATTCTCTTACAAGTATGTTTTCATTTCTTTTTGAGAAAGATTAATTTGACTTAGCCGTATCAAAATTAATTTTTCCTACAACATCACAATCACTGGCGGATCAAGAGGTAATAAGTTTTGATTTGATATCTATCAAAAATTTGTTTTCATGAGACTACAGTGTTTATGTTAAGAGCTGTAGGTAGATGCGTATATGAGGAGATCGTTGATAAAAGGATTTTTTTAAGTTCATAATTATGGATTAAAATTATCTGTTATACTACAAACACTTTTAAGTATGAAATTGAGTGAAGCCATAATGGTTTTAAGAGCACCTTTTAATCCCAGAAAGGTCTTCAATGAACTCAAAGAGAGCAAGTCGAAACTCTCGATTACTTTAGTATCAGCAGCATTTATAATATTAACTATTATTCTTCTTGATGGTTATGTCTATAATTTAAGTCCTCAACATCTAAGTTATATTGACATACAAGTTCCTTTTAAATTAATCGGTTTCATTATCTGGTTAAGTGTTTTCATAATCATTTTATATCTAACTATTAGAGTTGTCTTTCGTATCAAGCCTAAGTCAATAGATTTACTATCAATAATAGCGATTTCTTTATTGCCAATTACCTTAAGTCATATTGTAGATTTTTTAATTAACGCAACTGGATTTATTAATTACTTGGTTGCTAGTCATCAAGATTCAATGGTCACAGAAGTTAGTTGAATCTATGGACTTTAGTCCACGACTTTAGTTTCTACAAATTTCCTTACCTTGATAGGATGGGAAAACGACAAAGGCGAGGCAGCCATACGGTGAGTTGGTTAA
>Ga0209187_1003336_pt1 | contig 13554 bp, 6 predicted proteins | sample BantaG_FD_187430 | JGI IMG/M metagenome (GOLD analysis project Ga0209187, IMG submission 187430) | Marine algal microbial communities from Bantry Bay, Ireland - BantryBay_4 metaG (SPAdes) (version 2) | ecosystem: Host-associated > Algae > Red algae > Unclassified | place: Bantry Bay, Ireland... | reverse complement strand
ATTATCATTACAAGGTTGTCCAACAGTGGTACAATCATCACAACCATCAGGAATGTTATCGTTGTCAACGTCTACGTTGTCATCAAATCCGTTACAAATATCATTGTCATCACAAACGCCGTCGTTGTCAGAGTCTTGGAAAGTACCAGCACAGTTACAACTTGCATCGTAAACATCGTTAGTTGTACATTCGTCATTATCATTACAAGGTTGTCCAACAGTGGTACAATCATCACAACCATCAGGAATGTTATCGTTGTCAACGTCTACGTTGTCATCAAATCCGTTACAAATATCATTGTCATCACAAACGCCGTCATTATCTGCGTCTTTAATGTTCACAGTAATATTGTCTACTGTAGTAGAGCCTGCACAATCTGTAACAGTTACAGAGTAGTTTCCAGCAGTACTTACATCAATAGAAGAGTTGCTATCACCATTTGACCAATTGTAAGTAAGGCTAGAAGATGACTGCGGTGTGCAACATCCTGCATATACTTTAATATCGTCTAAGTCCCATGCGAACATGTTAGATCCATTTCCGACTGGAGCATAAGCCAATAGTTCGAATGTATAATTGGCGGCGATATTAGATGAAAAGTCAGGAGTAGACGAGAAGTCAAAACTTTCCAAATTCCAATTTTGTTCTGTACTGATATTTACTTGTTTGTAAATTTCAACACCATCTTTTAGTACTCGAATTCCGTACTTGGTTGGATAGTTATTTTGACCTGTGTTGGAGTTATATCCCTCTTGAGTCCATAAATAGTTCTGTGGAGCAAACTCCTTGAACTCTAGTTTTGTAATACCTGATATACCAGAAGAAGGGTTGATAGTAATATCAAACCGTATAGCCTTTTCGTGGTTATCAACGAAAGAAGAGATGTTAGGCATGCCTAAGCATACGGCATCCCCCGGGTCTTGGTTGTTGGCATCATCTGTACAAGAGTGACCACCAGCAATTCGATAAAGACCGTTTACGCTTACATTACCGCAACTAGCGTTGGTTGTACTAGGATTAGTGAATTCTGAATAATCAGTATTAGATTCGTCTCCAGAAAATGACCAACATTCCTCCATGTTCCATGTTGCAATCAATTGATTTCCGGTTAGAGAACAAACTTGATTACAAATACTTTCATCCGTAACCGTCGCATTGATTGTTGTTGATTCGTTTGGACAGATGTTCAAGTCTTGGCCAAGATCAACGGTCATTGTTTCATTGTCATCACAAATGCCATCGTTATCTGCGTCTCTTAAAGAAACACTTATTTGATCGGTTGCTGTTGTTCCGGAACAGTCGGTTACAGTTACAGCATATTCTCCAATTTGATTTATAGATATAGCTGAATTTGTTTGTCCGTTTGACCATGTATAAGACAGGTTGGAGTTTGCGTTATTACAAATGACTTCCGCTGTTTTAATTTCTAACTGGATGTTAGCAACACAAATATGTGCGCTTTGGTTAGCGAAATTTAAGTCCAGCGTATTTGAACTACCGTAATTATAGTTTAACGAACCCGATGGTATGTTATAGGTGACCACATTATTTTGATCACAGATATTGTATTGGCACTCCATTTCTGTAGGATTGAATGTACCTATAGTAGTACCGTTTAGTTGGATAGGGTAACTATAGTCATCTGAGTTGCCAAAACATGCTGCAATGTTGAATGTGATGGAAATAGAAGTTATCTTTTTATTTGAATTCCCGATTGGGTCATTAAAAGATGCTTGATCATTATATCCGGAATGAGTCGTAGAAGTAGAATGATCGCCACAAATATATCCATTAGTATCGTAATTCCATATATCAATTGCTAAATTATGGACGTCAGTGTTTGTATTGCAATCCTGGCAATTAGCCTGACCAGAAACGGATGGAGACAGATGAATCGTCTCATTGCAAATACTAACATCATTTCCTAAAGAAACGGCAATGTTGGAAGAAGTAGTAGTAGGAATCTCTACGACAAACTCTCCTGTAAATGAGGCATCCTTATCAGTCCAATTTCCATTAGACTTTAATAGTCGAACGAAGTGTTCGGTTCCATTTAGATTGTTTGGTTGGCCAGTGTCCCAATTGTAGTATTGGCACGGGTTTCCAAAAACGTCTTCGTAGTTGCCCTCACTGGCCTCGTCTGTATATCCTATCCAGATGTATTCCGCCTGGATTAATGACCTTACGAATTCGTTCTCTGCAGAATTGTCAATAATAACTAAGTGTCCGCCATAAGCAGCTGCAGCAGCTTTGGCTTCATGCCAGGTAAAATCACTCGTACCCGAACAGTAATATGTGCTATTATTGTGCTCACCCAGATAAATGAAATTATCAAGGTTTGCGTAGCATACTGTTGACGATACAAGCAATAATAAGCAAGCACTAATTTTTAAAAAATGCCTCATAATAAAGTTGTTTGTTGAAAAAAGTGTAACCAGCCTTGGTTTTGGCTTTGTAAATATGTTCATCATAAAAAATCTATTTGTAGAGAAGTATTTTCGTAACCTGTTGATTTCAATTTGAAATCCGCAGGTATTTTTTTAACTATTCTCATAGGTTAATATTAGCTCGGATTTAATTATTAATAAGTAATGTTTAATTATTATTAGTTGTAATCCACAATGGGTCGGGATTACTTGAGGGAGAAATACAATAAATTAAATTGCATTAAATGGCAGTTGTGCCATTAGCATCAAGCTTTTATTAATTTAGGAATGAAATAGTTTTGTTCTGAACACCCTGCCTAAAGGCAATATGAGAAGGGGGGAGATAGGAATGAAGTGGATTGAGTTAGTTTATGTTTGTAAAACTGACAGTCACAACTTTCGATCCATCTTTATCACAGGTGTAAGAATATTTCTATTTGGGAGATTTATTATAAATGTAAGCATTGGCTCACGTATATATTAACATCAAAAACAACTCCAAGCTTGGAATTTAATGACACACATTTCGAAATGAAATGATTAGATTTTGTTATCTGTTAATTAAAATAAGACGGTTTAATTTTCAAATTACTTGACAGCTAGTTTTTTATACATGCTCGTTTTGGGGATGTATTTATATGTTAAAGTTTTATGAAAAAAGAACAGGAGATTTGGATGTCATTGAACGTTGGATTCAACATAAAAAGGAAGTAATGGGGGCTATACTTTGTTTTGTGAAAGCGGTAATGGCTAAAACTGAAAAGTTCTCCTTTGTTATTAGGGGTTTTACGTATTTTGCAGTGACAAAAAAAAGGGTTTTCAACACGAGCTGAAAACCCTTTTGGGGGATTATGATAAGATGAGGCCTTGTAAAGCCACTGTCCTGTTGTACTAGTACACCGTGTACTAGCGTTTCAAAAACTTATATACCTTAGACGTTTTTGATTCATCAAAATTCAAACGTATGAAATAGGTGCCTATGCTTAGGTTTGAAAGGTCATAAATTTGCTTATTCGTTTCTGTATTCATTCGTAATTTATCGATGAGTTGACCGATACTGTTGTAAATTTCAATAGTAGCATCTACCTGTAAGGTTTGAACTACTTCGATATTCAGAAGATCAATACTTGGATTTGGATACAAAATCAAACCACCCAAATCATCCTGAATGGATATAGTAAGTAAGTTCGAATAATGGAGCGACTGCAATCCAATTGCTTTGATTCTATAATAGTGAACGCCCTCTTTAAGCGACTTATCCATGTACGTATAGTCATTGTCGAAAGTACCTGCACCTGCTCCGGTTATATTAACCAGCGTTTCAAAATCGACATTATTGCTACTGTACTCTACATAGAAATTGTAAAAGTCATTTTCCTGACTCGTCGTCCAGTTTAGTTCCAAATCTTTGTTTTCATTGGCAATAGTGCCCGTGAAATTTAGAAACATAGGAGAAGTATCGCAGAAATCCGGATCAAAAGCAGTGATTTCAATTTCGACAACATTGCTTTTAAGGTAATTGTTACAACCTGCCCGTCTTGCAAAACGTACAAACAGTGTTGTCTCTGTCAATGCGCCAGGAAAATAATACGGCATATTCGAATTGGGAATTTCATCCCATTCATTACCTCCAACTGGCTCACCGCCGGTGGTTGAACTCATCCAAAGGTATTCCAGGTCGCCACTACCTCCGTTAGGATTAACTGTATTTATCAGTGTGTCCGCTGAAAAACCAGCACAAACTATCTGGGAAAAACCAATTTGACCACCATCATTCACATTGTTACAATTCGGAGAAATACCAGCATCAAGCGAAAAGTCATCAGCCTGACCCGGTACAATAGTAAAGGTAGGGGTTTTCCCGGTTACAGGATCCGCATCACTATCTATGGTGTCATCTGTTCCCTGATTGCTAGGTGATAGCATGTAAATGGACGGAATCTCAGGGTGTAAAAACTGAACATAATATTCACCCGGTTCAACACATTCAAACTGATAGTTCCCGGCCGTATTCGTCGTTTCAAAATCAACTATGAAATCATCGGCATTACATGGAATTCCATCAGTACCAGTTGATAATAGTCTTACCAGCACATTTGGGAAACCTCCATCATTGGTATTTTGTATGCCATCTTTGTCCAGGTCATACCAAACAAAATTTCCGATATTCACGCAGCCATAATAACCCGCATCAACAGTAGGATCATAGTCGCCATTATCTAAAGTATAAAAACCAGTCATACCTGTAACTACGTCGGCATCACTGTCAAGTGATTCATCAGAACCTGTATCCTGACTGGTCGGATTGTAACCATCAGGTTTTTCAAAAGTTACTTGGTAAGTTCCGGGAGCAAGCCCATCAAATACATACATACCGGTAGGGCCAGTAAACATCGTTCTCATAATGGCAGTACCATTTATTGAGGTACCTGTTAACGTTGCTTGTACTCCTTCGATTCCTGGTTCTCCCGGATTTTGAATCCCATTTTTATTAATATCTTCAAAAACAAAGTTTCCTAACTTGGCAGGATCAAGTAATGTAACTGTTGACGTACATGAACATCCACTGGCATCTGCAAGAGTAACTTCATAAGTGCCAGCACTCAAGCCACTGGCATCGGCTCCGGTTTGTCCGTTGCTCCAAGTGTAAGTTAGAGGGCTAGCTCCGCCTGATACACTCGCACTAGCTGTCCCATCACTACCACCCAGCATGCTAATGTCAACACCTTCGTGGTAGCTACTGGTGACAACTGCAGAACAGCTTGTAATTCCATTTGAGTTAATCGTAAAACTACCGCTGCTTGTACAGTTATTGGCGTCAGTTACGATGACTGAATAGGTTCCTTCTGATAAGTTAAGCAGGAAGGGACTGTTTGCTCCTGTATTCCATACGTAAGTGTAAGGGGCTGTGCCGCCAGCTGGTGTTGCATAAACCTCTCCGTTGGAGGAATTGAAACAACTTTCATCTGTACCACCAAGCGCCACTGATAAAGCAGTTGGTTCCATAATAATACCTGAGGCAATGCCTGAACATCCTTCGTCGTCAGATGCAGTTACCATATAAGTACCTGCAATTAAATTGCTTAATGTTGCAGTAATCGCTCCATTACTCCATATGTAGGTATAGTTGCCAGATCCTCCGGATACGTTTGCACTAATGCTTCCGTCATCACCACCATTGCAAGAAACAAAAGTTGGACTGGTGGTAATATTTAATGAAGTGCCTGTTTGAACCACAACGGTAGGGGAAATGATACTACAACTATTGGCATCTGTCAAAGTGAGCCTATAATTTCCAGGAGCCAAATTACTAAGGTTTGCTGTTGTTTGACCATTGCTCCATAGATAGGAAAAAGGAGCAGTACCTCCGGATGCAACCGAACTTGTAGCTCCATCATTACCACCACCACAGGTTTCGTCTGTCGATGATACGCTGACTGCAATTGCCGAAGGTTGAGTTGTTGAAGCAGTCGCGGAACCTGAACAACCATCAACATCAGTTATAGTAACTGAATAAGAACCAGCAGCAATTCCACTGGTGGTGCCGGTAGTTGTACCATTGTTCCATTGGTAAGTGTAAGGAAGATTGCCTCCTGTAGCACTGGCGGTAGCTTCTCCATTTGAAAAACCGAAACAGGTAGGTTGTACCAAATTTATAATGGAAACGTTTAAAACGGATCCTTCTGCAATATTGACAGACCCGGTTGCGGTACAGTTGTTTGCGTCAGTTGCCGTTACAGTATAGGAACCAGCGGTAAGGTTGTTGTTCGTAGCCCCATTGTTATTGTTGCTCCAGAAGTAGAAGTAAGGGGCAGTTCCGCCAGAAGTATTTGCTATGGATGAGCCATTGTTCAGACCACTGCAAGTAATATCTGTTCCAGTTGTGGAGAGACTAAGTTGTGCGGGTTCAGAAATATTGACAGAAGCCATTCCGCTACATCCTGAATTGTTGTCCGTAATAACCACCGAAACAACTCCGGGCGATAAGTTGGTAGCTGTTTGAGAATTTTGGCCATTTGACCAGGCGTATGAATAATTCCCGGATCCGCCAGAGGCAGTAACAGAAGCAGATCCATCGTTTGCTCCAAAACAGGAAATATTATTACTGTTATTGATTTGGACGTTGAGGTTGCCACCTTCGTTTACAACAGTAACCGACTCAACACCTGAACATCCGGTACTATTACTTATGGTTACCTGATAATCACCATCAGCCAGATTAGTAGCCGTTGGCCCTGTTTGTCCGTTACTCCAGTTGTAGGTAAATATACCTGAGGTACAAGGAGTAGCTGTGGCACTACCTGTGTTTCCGGAAGAACAACTTGCATTGACTGCAGTAAGATCAACAGAAAGTTCGTCTGTTGCGTCAAGCACAATACATGCTGTATTTGAACAACCATTTGCATCAGAAACGGTAACACAAATTTCCCCGGGAGGGAGACTTGTTGGGTCGTTGTCTCCTGTTTGTCCGTCGCTCCATTCGATAACGAAAGGTGCATCCCCAGTCATAATACTTAGGTGAGCCGTTCCGTCATTTCCGCAACAACTGGCGTCCGTACCACTTAGCATCAACCAAACACCCTCAGGTGAAATTTCAACAGTTTCAGAAGCAGACATTTGGCAGCCATCTGAATCAACGACAGTTACCTCATAAGTAGCTGCAGCAAGGTTTGGGTTTTTATAGCTGGAATAGCCATTGCTCCAGTTGTATAGGTAAGGTGGGTTGCCGCCATTGGCAACAACGGTGGCGGAGGCATCCTGAGATCCGCTACATGTTTCATAACTAGAGGTTGTAAAAATTGTTAGTCCGGCTCCTTCTGAATTTATGGTGGCAGTACTTGTTTGAGAGCAGCCTTTTGAATCCAATACGGTTAGACCGTAAGTACCATTAGACAGGTTGACAATTGAAGACGTGAATTCGTCATTGCTCCAGGAATAGGCGTAAGGTGGGTTACCTAACATGACATGGCTCGTGGCGCTACCATCATTACCAGCGCAACTGGCGTCGGTTCCATTGATTACGACGACCATACCTTCAGGATGTAGTTCTATGTTGGCAGAAGCTGTAACGGTACAGCCTGTGTCGTCGGTTACAGTAACGACATAAACTCCTACATCAAGATTTGTGGCAAGTGCTGTTGTTTGACCATTAGGCCATAGGTAAGCATAGTTACCAGAGCCATTGACTCCGCTTGCTTCTGCATGGCCGTTTGAACTTACATCACAGGTTGTGAATTCCTGATCCACAATTAATGCGCCTAAAGAAGAGGAGGATGTTCCACCTACCGCAACGGTGTGAATGGTGACGCAGCCTGTCGCGTCAGTTACAAATACAGATACAAGTCCGGGTTGCAAATCTGTTGCGAAATCATTGGTTGAACCATTGTCCCATAGAATAGGTATATGGACCTACGCCACCTGATACAGCAACAGTTGCTGTGCCAGCCATGGAGCAAAATGCATCAGTCGCTTCCATGATGGCAATAATATCGGATGGTTCTGTGACGGTAGCAGCATCCGTGATGATATCACCTGTGGCGTCAGTTACGATTACTGTGTAAATTCCAGCACCAACACCCAGTAGATGTGGAGCGGTAGAAGCTCCCGGATCATCCCAAAGGTAAAAGTATGGAGGGGTGCCACCGCTTACGCTGGTGTAGATGGCTCCGTTAGTGAAACTATAGCAAGTTGGATTTTGAACAGAAAGGCTTAAACCAAGGGTTAGTGGTTTATTTTCGGTGTTTTCACAGAGTGAACTATTTGATAGCAACTTGTGATTGTTGTTGGATGCAAAAAGACTTCCCGAGAGAAAAAGAAAGCAGAAAATCCATTTTGCACGTAGGTCGGTTTTTGTAAAAGTCGGTTTTTTCATGAGAGAATTAGTTATTGTAAATAGGGATGATATTACAGCAGCAGCTACCGTTGGGTGCAATACAAGGCATGAGTATGGGCATGCATTTATTTACTTTGTTTCCTAGTGTGGAAACAACAGGTAGCTAAATTCTTATGTCAAATTGATGTACAGAAAAGCTTATTTTGGTTATAAGTACGAATGCTGGCTAACTCCTATAGAAGAGATTTATATATAAATCTCAGTAGTTGGCGTATAAGTCTAATTAAGCTTCCTGCTTTTTTGATAAATGATATTAGGCTGGTTGAGCTTGTGCTCAAAAAAGGTTCGTAAGCAATTGCATTTGGGGGAAATGTGTTTTATAATTGCTTATTGGCAAAGATATAAAAATTATTAAAAGAGACATGGTGTATGTCATTAAATTAAGTTACTGAGCTACGGCAGCAGCCTGAGTATGTTCCTGATTTCTATAACTTGTTGGATTAGAGAGTCTTGTGGTCCGTTATTGATCACGAAATCAGATTGCTTAATTTTGTCTTCCTGGGGCATCTGTTTGTTGATTCTGCTGAGTACTGCGTCACGGGGCAGGTTATCCCGCATCATTACTCTTTCAATACGTAACTCCAGAGGAGCTGCTACCGTAATAATCTGGTCTAGATCTTTGTAACTTCCAGCTTCAAAGAGTAGGGCAGCTTCCTTTAGGGCAAAAGGGGCATTTTTTAGATTTTTAAACCATTTTTGACTGTCTTTGGCCACGGCAGGGTGGACCAGTGCGTTGAGAAGAGCAAGTTTGCCTTTATTTTGAAAGACAATAGATGATATATACTTTTTGTTCAGGCTTCCATCCTCAAAATAAGCTTGATCTCCGAGTAAGGCTTTGATTTGATTTACAAGATCCTCGTCCTCCATCATCAAAGCTTTAGCCCGGTCATCAGCATAGTATACAGGGATATTGAGTAGCTCGAATAAGCGGCAGACCGTTGTTTTGCCCGCTCCAATACCGCCAGTTATACCTACTTTTAACATAAAAATCTAGTATTTTCTGATGAAGTGAATGGTTTTACTTGAACCACCTCATTACAAAGAAGAGAAAAAATTTGTCAAATATCCCCTTTTAAGCGTTATTAACGTAAGGTATTTGACTCAATTCTTTTTAAAGCTAAATCAGAATTTAGGATTGATATAGAAATTTACTAATTTGTAACTGTCAAGCTATCACAATTTCATTGTACCAGCTAAAATATAAATGTTTTGAAAGCAAACTTACACTTTACCTGGATATTTATAGTCCTTGGGCTTATTGGCTTTACCAGCCTAAATGCTCAGGATATCCATTTCTCCCAATATTACAATTCTCCACTTAACGTAAACCCTGCGCTCACTGGCGTTTTCAGGGGTGATTACCGTTTTATAGGAAACTATAGAAATCAATGGAGTTCTGTTCCGGTTGATTACAATACCTTTTCCGGTGCCTTTGATATGCGTTACAGCCACAAATTGATTGATAATGGCTTTTTTGGAGTCGGAATTATTCTTAATTCCGATAAAGCAGGCGATGGTGAGTTAGGGCTGAGTCAGGCGATGGTGAGTTTGTCTTACTCGCAGGTGATGAATGAGAGCAATATTATTACATTAGGCTTTCAGGTAGGAGTAGGGCAGCGTTCTTTCAGTCCGGATAATCTGCAATTTGGGAATCAATTTGGGGATATTTATCTTGCCACCAATCCTACAAAAGAAAATTTTGGAAACACCAATAATATATATACTGATATCAATACTGGGCTTAACTGGCATTTTCAGCCAGATGGAGGCAAGAGTTCAATGGATGCGGGTTTAGGAGTATTTCATTTGAACCGATCCACACAGAATTTTTTTGAAACGGATGAAATCCAATTACCCATGCGTTTTGCAACTTATGTTTTTGGAGAAATTGCAGGGCCCGATAAGCTGAGTTATTTGATTCATACGATCGGTCAGTTTGATGGAGCCTTTAATGAAGCTGTTATTGGCGGAGGCGTTAAATATTGGCTGAGCCAGGAAAGAGGAAAAGAAATGGCCGTTCAGTTAGGAACAGCTTATCGTTTTGTCGGACCGCAGGATGCGGTGATTCCATCTGTAGAGGTTCATTACCTGATGTGGAAAGTTGGTTTTAGTTATGATGTTAACCTTTCAGGATTTACCAGAGCAACCAATAGCAGAGGAGGACCTGAGCTTTCTGTTGAATATATTTTGACGAAAGTGGGACCTACTAAGGAGATTAAGGCTTGCCCTATTTTTTAAGATGGAAGTTTGAAGGTCTTAAGGTTTGAAGGTTTGAAGGTTTGAAGGTTTGAAGGTGCACTGCTATTGAGGAGCTCACGATCGAGTATCCTTCAAACCTTATATCCTTCAAACCTTCAAACCTTCAAACCTTATATCCTTCACACCTTACAACCAAACCGCAATTAACAATCGCTTACAATCCTATTGAATTTATGAGAGTTATTCTTTTGATTTTAATGTCTGTGTTTTTGAATGGTACTTTGCTGACTGCGCAGACAATGAAAGCCTACATTAAGGCTGGTGACAAAGCGTACAAGGAAAAGAATTATAGTGTCGCTTTGGAGTATTATAAAGAGGCGATGGAATTCAATAATAAGAAGCCTGAACTTTGGTACAGATATGCTGAAGTAGCGCGGATGTACAATGCTTTTGAGATCGCAGAGCTGTATTACAATAGGGTAGAGTCAAACACAAAGAAAGGTGAATTTCCATTGACACCTTATTGGTTAGCAACTGTTTACAAAAGTACGGGCGATTACCAAAAGGCGAAAAAATATTTTAATAAATACATTAGTTCCGAAACGGCCAACAAGGAATATGTTGCTGAAGCAAAACGACAAATTACCAGTTGTGAATTTGCGATGGAGTTGGTTGACGAACCGGATGACCTCAAAATCACCCAATTAAATAAGCGGGTAAATACCTCCTACTCAGAATTTGGTCCCTTGCTAAAAGGAGACACCCTTTATTACTCCTCTTTCCGTTTTAAAAATAAAGAGGATGAAAACGATCCGCCCCGTCGGATTAGTAAAGTTCTGGCCTCCGTCAAAGGAGCAAAGGGGAGAACATTGCCACGAAAATTTAACGACAGTGAAAAACTAACCGCTCATACTGCTTTTAGTAAAGATCAAAAACGAATTTATTTTACCATCTGCGAATATGAGAATAGCGTTGCCATTAAATGCCAACTTTACTACCGGGAAAAAGACAAGCGAAAACGCTGGATCGTAAAACCTAAAAAGTTACCGGATTCAATCAACGATGCTGCTTCTACCTGCACACAGCCCTGCGTAGGTTATCATAAAGATACAGGTAAGGAAGTACTGTATTTTGTTTCTGACAGAGCAGGTGGTAAAGGAGGACTCGATATTTGGTATACCGAGGTAAAGGGAAAGAAATTTTCAAAACCAGTCAATCTGGAAGCGCTCAACACAGAAGGAAATGAAGTGACTCCATTTTTCCATGATGAAACGCAAAACTTGTTTTTTAGCTCCGATCACTATCAGGGATTGGGAGGCTTCGATATTTTTTATTCAAAAAAGAACGGTACCAATTGGAGTGAAGTAACGCATACTGGCTTTCCTTTAAATAGTAGTTACAACGATTTGTACTACACGATTACACCCGATTCAACGCAGGCCTATTTTGCATCTAATCGTCTGGGGTCGTTCTACCTCGAGAAAACGAATAAAGCCTGTTGTAATGACATCTACAAAGCTACGTTTGCCATTGATAGTACCAATATAAATGAAGCACCTCCAGTTGAAGATTCATTGGAGATTGTCGTAGATATTCCCAAAATTGAAATAGAAACAGCACCTGAACCAAAGCCAGTTCAACCGAAAGTTCCCACCACCTTAGAAGACTTTCTACCTCTGGCTTTATACTTTCATAATGATGAACCCGATCGTCGTACCCGAAAGACGACAACAAAAAAGTCATATGAAGAAACATTTTTTTCTTACTACAGTTTAAAAGATGAATATCGGATTGAATATCCTAAGCCCCTACCGATTAATGATCGCTTTTATGCAGAAGATGAGATTGATTTTTTCTTCGAAAATAAGATCAAAAAAGGCTACGATCATTTGAATCTGTTTTCTGAAATTTTGTTGGTAAGATTGGAAGCAGGAGAGCAAGTTGAAATTTTCGTTAAAGGGTTCACCAGCCCCCGGGCGAAAAGTGATTACAACCTATCACTCGGTCAACGAAGAATTAGTAGTGTGCGAAATCATTTTGCAACTTGGCGTGGTCAAACGTTTAAGCAATATCTTGATACTGGACAATTGATTGTATCCGAACGCTCGTTTGGTGAAACAACTGCTTCCTCTACTATAAGTGATGACTTATACGATCGGAGAAACTCCATTTATCATCCTGCTGCTGCGGAGGAAAGACGAGTAGAAATCGTTGAAATCAAACGAAATTGATAAAAACCAAAGGCTTTAACATAATAATAAATTTTAATGTGATTATTATTTATGTTATGGCAAGTTTTTACCTTATATTTGGTTCTTAGGAAATTAACTTATAAGGTTTGCTTTTTTAGCTGGTGAAAACCTTATCAATTCCAATCCCTTTTAACCGAATTTTTCCAATAAGGAAAGAAGTAAAAACTTCCTACAATAACCTGCTTGACTTCGTTAAAATGGTTATGATTTTGAGTGGTCATTTTGTAAATGATCACTAGGAGTCTGTGTTTTGGAATGAATATTGTTAACATATATTATATGTTTCTTTTTTTAATAAAAAGAGCCTTACCCATAGAGTTATATTCCCACACACAAATCAGATTGCATTTAACAACCGGTGAAAGATTCCCATCTCTTTACCTATTTATCAATCGACTAAACTGTACGTGGCGATGTTAAAAAACAGTATATTAACCTTATTTCTCTGCTTTGTTGCTTTGAGCAGTCTCACTGCTCAGGTTACCTGTGACTTTAGTTATACTCAAAACACAGGTTGTGTCCCTTTAGCCGTTAATTTTTGTGATTTATCTAGTTCAACAGATGGGGCTATTGTTGATTGGGACTGGGATCTTGGAGGTGTGCCTGCTCCAGCAGAATGTCCAGCCAGAATTTATGGCATAGCTGGTACCTATACCATTTGCCTTACCGTTACTGATGCCGTTGGGAATACCGGAACGCATTGTAAAACAGATTTGATTGAAGTATACGAACTTCCCGTTGCTGACTTTTCTGGGGAAGAGCTTTTAGGGTGTACGCCACTTG
>Ga0209187_1003335_pt1 | contig 13563 bp, 12 predicted proteins | sample BantaG_FD_187430 | JGI IMG/M metagenome (GOLD analysis project Ga0209187, IMG submission 187430) | Marine algal microbial communities from Bantry Bay, Ireland - BantryBay_4 metaG (SPAdes) (version 2) | ecosystem: Host-associated > Algae > Red algae > Unclassified | place: Bantry Bay, Ireland... | reverse complement strand
TGTTCGTGGCTCAATCCTATCGAAAATTGGTTTGCTAAACTTCAGCGTCATGTCGTCACCAATGGTAATTATTCTTCTGTCAATGAACTCGAATCTAAAATTAGAGATTATGTCAAATATCATAATCACTGTCTTGCTAAACCTCTAAATTGGAAATTTAAAGGCTTTGAGAAAGACCGTAATTTACATAATTTTAGTGGGTAGTTATTTAAGGGGTATGCCACTACCCTATCTTATCTGATTTGGGATTACCTGTTTCATACTGAATATCACTTGGCACAGATTATTCCTGATTATCGGCCTATCAATGAGGAGATGCTTTGAAAGAATAGTCAAGGGATTTTGCCAATGTCCGTCAATTCATTTATCTTGTGATTTTTCATTTGATTTAATACAAATGCTGAATACCGAATTTTATGACATTTTGGATGCTGAACTGACACAACTTGTGGAGGATAATGGGTTTCTCCCGGCTTTGAAGCATAAGAATAAAGAACAGAATAAGCCTTTTGCGCTTTTACTTTGGTTTTTGAGACTTTATGGTCGAACATTTAGATATTCGCAGTACATCACAGAAGGCAGAGGTGACAGTTCTTGCGATATTATTTTTGATGTGGAAGATACGAAAAAGCGAAAGGTATATTATGTCGTTCAGGCAAAATGGAATAATAAAAGAAATAGTAACACGAAGATTGATACAAAAGAATTTAAGGCAACTTTAGATGATTTTCGATTGGTTTTTCTCGGGAGGAAGAAGGAAACTGACAATGAAAATTTCAATGAAAAATACAGCGAACTCAAACACCATCTCGCTCAAAATGGTAAAGTCAAATTCATTTATTTCACGCTTTGTAACACCAACCCTGAAGTAGAGGACAATACAGCAGCCTTTGAAAAGGAATGTTCTGATTTACAGATTTTAGATATTAATCGTATCAAACGCGACTATATTAATTACCGTTACAAACAAATCATATCCGATAATCCGCTTGAGAGTGCTTATTTACCTAATGAAGAAATTGAGTTAAAAATTGAACGATTAGACATTGCAAAGAACTTCATAGAGATTAACCGTCCATTTATCTCTCATATATTTTTGATCCGCCCAAAAGTCATTTTTGAACTTTTTGAAACGTACAAAAATAAAATATTTTTTAAAAATGTAAGAAATCCACTTCTTAATTCTACTGTAAATGATAATATTGAAGCTACATTAAAAGATGAAGTTCCATTTTTTTGGTACTATAATAACGGTATAACAGCAGTCACGAATGGTATTATCAATGGTGGTGTAAATAACGCTGTGACCGACATTATAACAGTAGCTGGTTTTCAAGTTATTAATGGGGCGCAAACTGTACATTCAGTCCACAAAAGTTATCTTGATGCTTCAAGTTTCGAGCGAGATACTATGGATAGGGATGCTTTCTTGACACTTCGCCTACTAACGGTAAACAGTAATGATACGATTACACGGATAACAAGATTCACCAACTCCCAAAATCCAATGGAAGGCAGGGATTTTAGAGCTAATGACGAAGTCCAAACCCGTCTTCAAGAGGAATCTTTTGACACATCGTATTGGTATGAAAAGAGACGTGGAGAGTTTTCAAAAGATATACCAGAAGGTGTAGTTGTAGTTTCCAATAAAGATTTGGCAATTTGCCATTACCTCTTCAATCTTGATAAATCACAAGGGTTATCTGACTATATATATGAACTACCCAATTACACCTTCTTGACAGAAAAAGAGGATAAGAGAGGTTTATATGATAAAATTTTCATCGAAAACACAATTACGTTCAAACAGATGCTTGCTGCATATCTTTTTGTAAAAATAGTTCCTGATTTTAATCCTTCTGAAAACGATGTTCCGACCAATGGAATTTTATCTATCATCCCATTGGCAAGAATAATATTGGAAAAATACTTAGATTACATGAAAGAGCCTAAAAGCATGTACGAATACATTATTGACAATGCAGAGAAAAATACACAGATATTTGCCAAAATTATTCTATTCACATTTTCGCTTGTATTTGACTTTCCAAATAATCCTGACAAAGAAGATAACCGATTAGCAACGGTATTTAAGAATTTGTCGGTTTATGACAACATAAGAACAAGGCTTGAAAAAATCGAAATGACCGACGAAATTATCCAAGAAATAGAACAAATTGACCCTAAAAATCCACCACATACACAAGGATAATTTACTCACTCATTCAAAATTCATTCATTATCAGCAAGTTCCAAATCACATCCACATTCCAACCCACAGGCGACCAGCCCGAAGCCATCCGCCAATTGGTAGAAGGCATCGAGGAAGGCGAACGCGCACAGGTACTACTCGGTGTTACGGGGTCGGGCAAGACATTTACGATGGCGAATGTCATCAAGGAACTTCAACGCCCCACACTCATCCTAACACACAACAAGACGCTGACGGCGCAACTCTACGGCGAATTCAAGCAATTCTTTCCTGATAATTCGGTAGAATATTTCGTGTCGTATTACGATTATTATCAGCCCGAAGCCTACATTACATCTACCGATACTTTTATTGAAAAAGACTTGGCGATTAATCAGGAAATCGACAAACTACGCTTGCGGGCGACTTCCTCTTTGCTGTCTGGACGGCGCGATATTATCGTCGTGGCATCGGTATCATGTATATATGGTATGGGAAATCCCGAAGATTACGAAGCGGCGGTGCTTCGCCTTGAAAGGGGTATGACGCAAAGTCGTAATACGTTTTTGTTTGAATTGGTGAATAGCTTGTACTCGCGAACGGAGGCAGACTTTGTACGAGGCTCGTTTCGGGTACGTGGCGATACGGTGGACATCAATGTGCCGTATGGCGATTACGGTTATCGTATTGAGTTTTTTGGTAATGAAATTGAAGCCCTTTTTCGTATTGATACAGAGACAGGAAAGACGACTGAAGAATGTACCAACATCGCTATTTTTCCTGCGAATCTCTACATCGCACCACGCGAAAGGTTGCAACTCATCATCCGCGAAATAGAGGATGAAGTGAACAAACAGAGCTTATATTTTGAACGTGAAGGCAGATTTTTGGAAGCCAAACGCATCCGCGAACGCACGACTTTTGACATTGAAATGATGCGCGAACTCGGCTACTGTCAGGGCGTGGAAAATTACTCACGATTTTTTGACCGTAGGCGTGCGGGGCAACGTCCGTTTTGTTTGTTGGATTATTTCCCGGATGATTATTTGATGTTTATTGATGAAAGTCATGTGACGATTCCGCAATTGCGCGGCATGTACGGCGGCGATAGAAAACGCAAGCTCAATCTGGTCAATCACGGCTTTCGTTTGCCTTCGGCAATTGATAATCGCCCTTTAGAATTTCCTGAAACAGAGAGCCTTATGAATCAGGTTATCTTTGTAAGTGCTACGCCGAGTGATTACGAATTGGAGAAAACAGAAGGACTGATAGTAGAGCAAGTGGTACGACCTACGGGCTTGCTTGACCCGCCAATTGAGGTGCGTCCGAGTATCAATCAGGTGGATGATTTGTTGGATGAAATTCGCCAACGCATACAAGTGGACGAGCGTGTATTGGTGACGACATTGACCAAGCGAATGTCGGAGGAACTATCGAAATATTTGATTAATATTGGGATAAAATGTCGCTACATTCACTCGGAAATTGATACGATGGAACGGGTAGAAATTTTGCGCGATTTGCGATTGGGCGAATTTGATGTATTGGTCGGGGTGAACTTACTGCGTGAAGGTTTGGATTTGCCGGAAGTATCGCTTGTGGCGATTATGGATGCGGATAAAGAAGGTTTTTTGCGAAACGCGCGTTCGCTTACACAAACGGCGGGTCGTGCTGCACGAAATTCTAATGGAATGGTTATTTTTTATGCAGATAAAGTCACTAATTCGATGCGCCTCACCATTGACGAAACCCTCCGCCGTCGCGCCAAACAAATCGCCTACAACGAAGAACACAATATTACACCCACTACAGTCAGCAAATCAAAAGATGAGATTCGCCGCCAATCCTCTATCCTTGACATTCGCGCGAGTGTGGACCCGACTGCCTATCAAGAACCCGAAGAACTCAGCATGGCTGCCGACCCCGTCGTACAATACATGAACGCCGACCAATTGGAAAAAGCCATTCAACAGACTGAAAAGAAAATGAAACGCGCTGCCAAAGACCTTGATTTTATCACTGCCGCGCAATATCGGGATGAGATGTTGGCATTGAAAAAGCAGTTGAAGGATAAGGTGCTGTGAAAGTTCGAGCGCAATATCAAGCACAAGCTCAATTTAATTTTGAGTATCACACTATTTTCAGTAAAAATATTTGCACAAACTAACGTAAAATTAGAAAAACTGCTCCCCACCCAACGATTTCCTATATTCAGACTGTTTATGCAAATAAAGGTTTTAAAATAAAAATTATGAAAAAATTTGTATTGATTTTCACGCTGTTACTTACCATAACTTGGATAGCCTGTGATGATGACAAGTCCGACTGTTATGATGCAGAAATGGAACAAAATCATCCGGGTATATGCCAACAAGATTGTCCGGGCGTATGCGGTTGTGACGGTGAAACTTATTGTAATGAATGTATTGCCAATAGTTCTGGGATTAGTGTCGTATCGTTTAGTCCTTGCAGTAATTAGAATTTAGTCTTTAGAGTATGTTTGGATTTTTTCAGACAGAAAAAATCCAAACATACTCTAACTGATTTCAAATATATTTCAATGTACATCTATCCCATCAAAATATATCTCTGTGATGGCGGTATCATCGTATTTATCGCCCATATAGACTTCCACAATTTCGAATCGAATTGTCCATTTGGGCAAGGCTTTTAGTACCTTCATATCTGCTCTATCTGCATTGCCGATGGGTTCAAAAGTAAATGACTGCTCTGCTCTTGTATCTTCCAGATTCAACATGGCAAAAGGTCGATAATTAACATACATTTTTAATTTTTTTACGCGCGAATTTTCTCGCCAAACCTCCTCGTATTTTACATATCCATTCGCGATAATGATTTTTGTAATACGCGGATTTTCAGGTACAAAATGATAGGTAATTGATTCGCCTATACCGTAACCTTTTGCTCCTTCAATCCATGCTGTTCCATAGCTTAAATCGTGTATGTTTTCCGGCGAATAAGTAGTATCCCCTCTACTTTCCAGTGCGGACGTAGCACTCAAGCTATCGGCATCGCCACCGCAATACCAACTACAGCCTATATCCAAGACTGCCCAATAATTAGTTTGTTCAGAGCAATTCTCGTAAAAATCCCGTTCTGCTTTACTCAATGCCTCGTAGCTTTTCTGGTCGTGAAATTTATCTTCTATTTTTTTGCACTTATCCAGTTCTTGCTGAAACACCTGTGCTTCGGCAATATTTCTATCAATCATCCATCCTATTTCAGAATTCATTTCAGTAAGTGTTTGTGTATGTGCGACAACAGCGAAAAGTAGTAACAATAAAACGATTGTGTTTTTCATAACTAATTGGTTTTAAGTTTATAACTGCGATTATTTTGATGGCAAGTTACGAATAATATTGAAGGTGTGAATTGGGTTTTTAGTATTCGTCAGGTTTGGGTGAGTATTCGTAAGATAATGCAAAAACGCAAGACTCATGCCCTGCGTTTTCATCATAAATATTTTTAAAAAATTGCGTTTTATTCCACCACAATTTTCCCACTATGCACCTCATTCTCATAAAAAACACGATAGATATACACGCCGTCATTTAAATGACTGACTACGAGTCGCTTATCTTGCGGAAAGGCTTGGCGGCTGATTTCTCTGCCTATGATGTCATATAAGATGATGTGGTCTGCCGATGCGATATTGGGTACGTCGAATATGATGATATCCTTTGCGGGGATGGGATAGACGGTGAAGGTGTTTTGGTGGGAAACTAATCAACAGGCACGCCCATAAAATAACGATATTCCAATCGTAGCATCTGCTGCTTGACCAATAAATCAATCAATTTCAAACGTCCGTTGATGTATTTTTCCTGTCGTTTATTAATGAGAAAAACAGAACTTTCACCAAAACGAAATTTCTCATTTTCACCTTCCAACAAACGCAGATAATTCGCCACATTTTCTTGTTGAATATCAATTTGGTCATCGGTAATCGCAATTTGGCGAAGGCTATTTTCAATTTTATTGAGCAATTCGTTGCGTTTATTGTCCAAATCAAGCGCGATTTCTTGGAGGGCAATCTCGCTGCGCTGCACATCTGCACGCTCACTACGCATCGGTATCGGCATCGAAAACGCCACGCCCCATTTCGCTTCGGCAGGCGTGTAATTAATCAATCGCCCCTCATCTGCGGTGGCTAAAAGCGGATTGTATTTGGCTTTGAGTTTGGGTTTGAGTTTTTCACGCTTGAGACGAAGTTCGATTTCTTTGATGGACATTTTATTGATTTTCTCGAGCAAAATAGGTTGATTATCAACAATTTGAACTGTATCAAATTCCGGTAATTCTTGTATTAATAATTCTTCATAATTTTGCGGAAAAATATCCGGACGCAACTCGACAGGCGCATCTTCAAACCATAAAAAATTCTCTACCGCATATTTTGCTTTCGTCAAATTCGACAAATTATACTGCCAAAGCGTTATGGCATCCTGCCGAATGATTTGCGCTTCGAGGGTGTCGATAGCGGCTTTTTCTCCACTCAAATACGAATTTTTGATATTCTCAAAATACACACGGGCGAGTTCGATATTCTCCTCAAAAATCCGCTGAAATGCCTCGTATCGCTGCCAGTCCAAATACGCCAAGGACGCATAATACACCAACTCGTTGAGCATAATTTGACGTTGATTTTCGGACATTTGGGTAAATATTTCGGCTTGTTCGAGTTGGGTTCGACGCTCATTGACCCACAGCCCTTGCAGGAGGTTGACCTCAATACCGAGATTGACCAAACCATACGAATCCGTTTTATTTTGAGGGTTCAAAAAATCGCCTTTACCGTACTCATAGCCGCCCGTCACGTCCAAGCCCATACGTGTAGGGATTTGAAATTTGGCTTGAAAAATATTGTAATATTGCTTGTCGTCAAAATCTTTTCTACTCCAATTCGCCATGATTTCGGGGTCGAGATTGCCGCGAGCTGCGAGCCGTTCTGCCTCCGCTAAGTCCAATTTTAAATTCGCCTGACGTGCTATCGGATGGTATTCGAGAATGTAAGCAATGTATTCATCGTAAGTGAGTGTGTCAGTATTTATTTGTCCCGAAACATTTGAATACCAACTTATTAAAAAGAAAAAAATCCACGATGTTTTATATTGTAATTGTTTCATTTCAGTATAATGTAGCGCGGTACTTCCAGTCCGTGTCGCGTATATTTTACAAAACTAATGCGGAATGTAGCGCGGCACTTCCAGTCCGCGTCACGTATATTTTACAAAACTAATGCGGAACGTAGCGCGGCACTTCCAGTCCGCGTCACGTATATTTTACAAAACTAATGCGGAACGTAGCGCGGCACTTCCAGTCCGCGTCACGTATATTTTACAAAACTAATGCGGAACGTAGCGCGGCACTTCCAGTCCGCGTCACGTATATTTTACAAAACTAATGCGGAACGTAGCGCGGCACTTCCAGTCCGCGTCACGTATATTTTACAAAACTAATGCGGAACGGGCTGGAAGCACCGTTCTACGGTACGCGGACTGGAAGTTCCGCGCTACGTTGTATAATTAACAAGATGAATATTCTCCTGCGTCTTGCCATGCGGTGTGGGTTTGCCATCTTTATCCACATTTACAAATACGATATTTTCTATCTTGATAATGGTTTGTTTGCTAAATACATTCCGCACTTCACAAGAAAAAGTAATGGAAGTGCGTCCGATTTTTTTGAATTGCAAACCAATCTCAATGACATCTCCCTGCTTGGCAGAACTCACAAAATTAATCTCCGACATATACTTGGTCACGACCTCGCGTGAGCCTAATTTTGTCATGGCATAAATCCCCGCTTCTTCGTCTATCCAACGTAAAAGCGCACCACCAAAAAGCGTATTTCGGGCATTGAGATCACCGGGTTTGATGAGTTTTCGTGTGTAAAATTTCATGTCTTACATTTTTTTGAATAATGTTTTTGATAAATTTTTATCAAACTGAATATCAGTCCATTGTACATCTATCCATGCTTTCTCATTTACGACATTGCCCTCCCAGTCAGCTTTGGTATATTGGCGTTTGGTGGGGATTAAAAGTCCGTCAATTTCTTCGTATTCCATTTTCATCAAAAAGGGTTCTTCGACCACATTAAAATCGACTACGGTGAAGATGAATTGGTCAACAAGCGATGTTTTTTGATTGATGTACAGGCGGTAAGTGTCGGTTGGTTTGTCGGAATCAAACAGCACATCCACGATGTCGTAGGTCTTGCCATTGAGTGTTTGTTCTTTGATATATTTATATTTCAGTCCCGGATCGAGCAATTTTTGAAACATCGCAAACCAGTAGTAGTTTGTTTTTCTATTAAAAACAACTCGTTTCATAGCTTCCTCATCATCAATGTATTGCCCGTTATTTTTCAGCCAAAATGTTGTACCGTCAAAGCCTTGTTCGATGGCACCTTCAAATTGTGTGAGCGTTCTCTCATGCTTACTGTAGCGTCCGTAAGACATTTCGCCGTCGAAGATATATTTTTCGGTAGAAATATCTTGTTTGCCGTCAGGTGTCGTGTAAGTATAGGTGTAAACGACATCTTTTAGCTGAGATAGTTTTTCGGCATCTCCCGTTTTTTGGACGACTTTATATACCAGTTCATGTCCTTTATTTTGAAAAGTCGTTGGTGCTTTTTCGCCGCTATTTTGACAGGAAAAAAAAGTACATAAAATGAGGAATAGGGGTATTGTTGGAATTTTCATTATATTCATATAATGTTAATTTTTAATTCGTAAAATGATTTTGTAAATCGTTATGCACTACAAGAAAAACTCGCTACTCGCTTACTTTACCGACTTCAACGGTGCTTTTAGTTTGGCATCTTCCATGTCTTTCTTTTTTTGTTTTTCGATATTGTAAAAATCAGGTGGAAAGCCATTGAGTTGTCGCCAAAGTTCGTACCAAATTGGGACATCATTTAGCAGGATAAATGACTGTGTACCAGTACCTACACGCAATTCTTGGGGCCAATCTTTATCATCATTTTCATCGGGTACAATGAGTACGCGATAAAAACCATTATCGCTAATAAAGCGGTCGATGGCAAATATTTTGCCCGAAAAAATACCCGTAGAAGATTCGGGCCAACCACTAATCACAATGGCGGGCCAGCCATCGAAACGCAAGTGTACCTGTTCGGTGGTATCAAGTAGCGGCGTGTCTTGAGGCTTGAGATAGACCTCCACCGCGAGGTCGTAATCGGCGGGCATAATCGTGGCGAGGTCAGCCCCTTCTTTGATGATTTCGCCGATGCCTTTTTTGATGGTTTTGGTGATGTAGCCCGACTGCGGGGCGGTGATATAATAAAATTGTTGGCGTTGGCTGTAATTGCTCAGTTGGCTTTGGAGTTTGGAGGTAGCTGCGACGCTTTCGAGCCTTGCCGAGATTGCCGTTTGACGGTCTGATTGGGATTTGGCAAGTTTATCGGCGTACTCTTGGGTGGCTGCCGAAAGTTCGACGAAGAGGTTGGTGAGTTGATTGCGGGTGTTGAGCAATTTACTTTCTTGTACCGTTACTTTCGCAGCGGTTTGTTGGCGTTTGAGGTCTTTTTCTTGTAATTCGGATAGCGTTTTTAATCCTTTTTCGTGCAATTGTTGGATGCGGTCGTATTGATTATCAGCAATTTGTAAATTCGTTTTATAATTTATCAAATCAATACTATCCATTGAAATTTTGTTGCGTGCTTGTTGGATTTTATTATTGATTTGCTCGCGTTTCAGCCCTAATGTCGCTTCTAAGGCTTTGTACTGATTGTCGAGTGCCTTGATTTTATTACCATAAGAATCAATGCTTTGCGACTTGGCATCGACCTGTTCGGAAGTCCGCGCAACGAGTTGAGGGTCAAAGTATTCGCTTTTAATTTCAGAAATAAATGCAATCGTATCACCACTTTTTACAAAATCACCCTCGCGCACGTACCATTTGTTGAGTTGTCCGGCAATAACGGATTGTATCGCCTGCGGACGTTGGGCAGGTAGGCGCGTGGTGACGTAGCCCTTCGCATTGATATTTTGCGTCCACGGGAGAAACATGCACAAAAATATACCCACCAAAGAACACACGGTCAGTATCAGTGACAGCCTCCGTATGCGGCTCTTTTTCAATACATTGAAAGAGCGCAATTCTTCTACGGGAACGTACTCGGTAATGCTATTTTCAGAAATATTGAGCATGGTTTTGTGATTTATATTTGTGTTTGCGCTAAAACTTGTCAGATGTTTTCAAAATCTAACGATACTACACATCTTTTCGGGTACGTGAGTCGGCGGACATTTTCAAAATGTCAGGCGACAACGTTTTTTTTATTTCATTAAAAATAGAAATTTTATACATTAATAAAATTTTAAATAAAAAATAAAATAAGTAATCCTGTTTGCTAAACTTTTAAAGTTTAGCAAACGGGGTACTTAAAGATGTGTGGTATCGTTAGATTTTGAAAACGTCTGACAAGTTTTAACATAAATCTAGCGTAACGATTTGCAAAATCGTTTTATAGTTCTCCCATATCAATGACTTGCGTTGTTTTTTCTTTCCAATAATCAAAATCTGATACGACGATGAGTGTCCACGGGCGTTGCGGGTCGGTCAAGTAATCGACAATTCGTTTTTTCTCCTCATTATCAACGAATTGTAGGGGGTTTTCCATGATGAGTAGCTTGGGTTGGTTGATAATAATACGCGCAATTGATAATTTTTGAATCATGCTACGCGGCAATGTTCGCCCACCGCTATCCACGATACCATTCAATCTCTGCGGACGATGGACGAAGTATTTACTGAGTTCGAGCAAATCCATAACTTCCGAAATACTCCGGTCAGAAATAGCTTTGCCCATCGCTATGTTTTCACGAAAAGTACCTTCAAAAAGTTGATTTGTGGGAAAAGCAACACCAATATTTGTGTGGAGTTGTTTGCGCTCATAATTATCGAATGGCAAACCATTGAAGTACAATACACCGTCATCAGCTTTGTGTATGCCTGCCAAAACCCGTAGCAAAACCGTCTTGCCGCTACCCGATGCCCCCTTGAGTAGCACTTTCGATGATTTGGGAATATCGAAAGATAGGTTTTCAAAAACGGGTTGTTGGTCATCCGGAAATTGGAAGGCGATGCCGTCCGCCTTGATACCAATGCCTCCGATAGCGGTGATTTGCGCTGTGCCACCGTGCGAATCGAGCTGAAGGTCGGTCACGTAGCCAATTTTTTCGAGTGCCGTAAACACATCATATATGGTGTCAAGTAGTGTGATAATTTTTTCTACCGAATTGATGATAAGGATGATAATGATTTCGGCAGCGACGAATTGACCGATGTTCATACGCTCATTGAATACCAAATATCCGCCCAATAAAAGCAATGAAGCCGCCAACAAAACCCTGAACGCGATAAAGTACCTGAATTGATTGATAAGTACTTGAAAATGTGACTCCCTTGCGATCACATAATTGACAATAATATCATCTGTTTTGGTCAAGTGAATTTTGGAATCTGTATTGACTTTGAAGGCGCGATTAGCTCTTGCGACTTCTTCGAGCCAGTGTGCGAGTTGGTATTTATATTTGCTCTCTTCGAGGCTTGTAGTCAGCCCCTTTGGTCCAGTAATTCGAATAATCAACCACAGGATAAATACAAGGGCAAAACCCATAATAATGAAGTACGGACTATAAATCGCCAATAAGACCAAACCGAATACGATTTGGAATGCCGCCAATGAAAAATCAATTAAAACTTTGGGTAATCCCTTTTGAATAGTAAGGGTATCGAAGAAGCGATTGACCAGTTCCGGGGCGTGTATTTTGTCGAGTTCGAGGAATTTTATCTTAGGGATTCGATAGGCAAACTCAAAGCCGGAACGGGCGAAAAGGTCTTGCTGAATATTCTCCACAACACGCAATTGAAGGACACGCAAAATACCGGTTACAGCAATTCCAATTAAGACGAAACTAACCAGTACCATCCACCCCGAAGTGATTGCTCCCGTCTGCAAATAATTGACAATTGCCTGTATGCCGAGTGGCAAAGTCAGGTTGACTAAACCAATAAAAATGGCATAGGCATATATCTGCCGTATCTCATATTTGTAGGGTCTGAGCAAACTCCAAAATCGCTGTATCGGCGTTATTGTCATAGGTTGGCTTTATTTTACCACCTTAACATTTTGTGATAGAATTTTGTTTAATCTTGCATTTTTTAATGTCACATATTTACTATAACAAATCATACTACGATAATTTATTAACCGCATTCTCCACATCCTTCGCCGCTTTTTCTACCGCTTGAATTTCTTCTCTCACTCCACCACAATTTTCCCACTATACACCTCCTCCGCATAAAAAATACGATAGATATACACGCCGTCATTCAAATGACTGTACGTAACGCGAGCTTCCAGCTCGTAGTAAAAATACGCCGAGCTGGAAGCTCGCGTTACGTCAGGACAAATTTCATGTATTCTGGTCGAATGTAGTTATGTTTCCATTCTGACCAATGGCTAACCAAACCTACTTTGACGGGATTATTCAACACATAATTCACCTTTGCTTGTAATTCGACTCTACCACGAATGACTCTATCAAAACTCTCGTGTGTCCAGAAAGCACCTGTACGGTTGAGTGCTTTATTTGCATGGGTCGAGGTGTACGATTTTAAGGAGTGCATAACATCGACTAATTACCTATCCAATTTGTAAAAAATAAAATGAACGTGATTTGACATGACCGTAGAACAGATGAGTTTGTAGCGTTCTCCGTCAAAATATTTCAAAGCATCCGTCCATATTTGAGCGATGTTATCTTGCTTGAGCCAATGCGGACCTGTGGTACTTTTGTCCAGTAAATCATCGAATTTACCAAAATATAAATCATAGCATTGCGTGAGAGCTTCTTCGAGTTCTTCTTCCGGCAATCCTTTATCTTTCAATGCATTGATGGCGGATGCTCTTTGTTCTTTTAGGTCTAAAACGATATTTTTAGGAAGACTACCGCTTAGACGGGCTGTAATGAAGAATACCGCATTGGCGGGTTGCCAATGCGGTAGATTACGTTTGTAGTATTCTTTGTGCATGATGTGTCGTAACGCGAGCTTCCAGCCCGACGTATGGTTTGTTTTACTGCGAGCTGGAAGCTCACGTTACGTTGCGAGCAAGATGCTCGCGTTACGAATCTAACTTCTTCGCAGCATCCTCCACATCCTTCGCGGCTTTTTCTACCTCACTAATTTGCTCTTTAGCTTTTTCGTCGGCATCATTACCTTTTTTACTGCGACGAGTGCGCTTGCGAGCGGGTTTGGCTTCGGATTTAGCTTCCGCCTTTGGTGCGGGTTTTGGCTTTTCCTTACGTGGTTTTGCTT
>Ga0209187_1003332_pt1 | contig 13572 bp, 8 predicted proteins | sample BantaG_FD_187430 | JGI IMG/M metagenome (GOLD analysis project Ga0209187, IMG submission 187430) | Marine algal microbial communities from Bantry Bay, Ireland - BantryBay_4 metaG (SPAdes) (version 2) | ecosystem: Host-associated > Algae > Red algae > Unclassified | place: Bantry Bay, Ireland... | reverse complement strand
ACTTGAGCTACCTCTACTTTTACAGGATTCTCCAGAATGTTATTAGAGAGCTCTACGATATTCTGTGGCATCGTCGCCGAGAAGAATAGAGATTGTCTCTTAGCAGGAAGAAGCTTAAGTAGCTTCTTAATATCATGGATGAATCCCATGTCTAGCATTCTATCTGCTTCATCAAGCACAAATAGTCTGACATCATCCAAACTGATAAAGCCTTGATTAATCAGATCTAAAAGCCTCCCAGGGGTAGCGACCAGGATATGGACGCCTCTTTTGAGTTTATCTACTTGCTTACCTTGCTTTACACCTCCGAATATGACGGTGTGCTTGATATTAGTGTATTTGCTGTATTCTTTTATATTCTCATCTATCTGAATCGCCAATTCTCTTGTCGGTGTGACGATCAGAGATCTGAGTATTGGGAAACCTTTATTGTCTCCATCTTTCTGGTGAATGAGCTGTATGATAGGAATAGCGAATGCTGCGGTCTTACCTGTACCTGTCTGTGCACAGCCCAAGACATCTCTTCTATCTAAGACTAATGGGATAGCTTTTGCTTGTATAGGGGTAGGCTCAGTATAGTTTTTATCTTCTAATGCCTGTAGAATTGGATCTACCAATTCTAAATCTTCAAATCTTTTCAATTTATAAATTTTTCTAATATGTGTGAAATGTAATTAATGGTATCTCGGGGCGGTTAATAGGTTTGTGGATATAAGTTGTTATTCACAAAGAGATCCACTTTAAGTGTGCAAATGTAGGCATAATATAACTATGGTGGAGAGTTGAGCGATTTATGTATGAAGTTGGACTCCACTATTCTACTTGTCATTTTGAATTAATCAAATTTTAATTTTGATTATAATTATTAATGTCTGTATTAAACCCTATTTATTTCTTATAATTCAAAATTATAGTCGGGATCTAATTTCCGAAGTTATTAATTATGACTAGCTCACCAATCCCTAATCAGGCTTGCCAACAGTTTGTTTAAACAAAAGAAAGCTCTTCCGTTTGGAAAAGTCTTTCAAAATATTGGGGTGGAAGATGGGATTGATTTTGTCGATCCCTGCATGAAGGGCCTGCTCAACATTTTGAAATATTGTCGGTCCCCGCCAAAGTTTTTTATTCACCCAAACATTTATGTCAGCAAGCTGCCAACAGTTTGTATAAATAAAAAAAGACCTCGCTTTAGCGAAGTCTTTCAAAATATTGGGGTGGAAGATGGGATTGACTTTTTCGATCCTGAATGAAGGGCCTGCTCAACATATTGAAATATTGTCGGTCCTCGCCAGATTTTTTATTCACCCAAACATTTATGTCAGCAAGCTGCCAACAGTTTGTATAAATAAAAAAAGACCTCGCTTTAGCGAAGTCTTTCAAAATATTGGGGTGGAAGATGGGACCAGTTTTAAACCTTAATCGAGGACCTTTCTCTCTTAAAATGGTTAAAAATGCATGCTTTATAGGGAATCTATGCCTTAGTTCATCATTTATGCTCTAATATCATTCATAACCATAAGTTCGAATTCTTTCTTCTCATCATACATGTTCGAACCATTATTTTCTACAGTATTATGCTAGTCCAAGAATCATATTTGCCTTATTTTACGAAGAAGACCACTTGCAATTATGGTAGTCATTTTATAAAACTATTGTTAGGAGATAATGATTCACTTAGCATTTCAAATTCAAATCTTAGAATGATAAATTCTGCTGGTCGAACAACTGCCAATCCAATCTCAACTATCATTCTTCCTTCAAGTGTATCTTGCGCTGTCATTGTCTTCCCCAATCCAACTCGAACTGTAAAAAGCCTCTTCTGAAGTAGTTCCCATTAATGCACCTTGAAGACCTTTATGATAAGCTATAAAATATACTGAAAAAGACGTAGATGTTATGCTAGAGTAAAACTCTGGCACTTCTGCCGAGACTTCTATTAGTATTGATAATCAGTATATTACTTGTTTACTAAAACATAGCTAAAACAAATCTTAAAATTATTGACTTATTTGCTGTTTTAGATATGTACTTCAAGTCTTATGTAGATCATACCTTATGTTCGAAGATATGTATTAAGAATCAATTGAAACAAGCCAATATTTACAATACAAAGTCAATCTTTTGTTCTGCAAAATAGTTTCTTTATTTTGGCGCTATGGAAGATCGATTTAGGCAACAACTAAGCAGACTCTCCTTTGATAATGATTTCAAAGAATTTGTCATTAAGCAACAAACTTCAGTACAAAATAAAGGAACACTTAAAAACGTCATTAAACTCAAAGGGAATCAGCATCTTGCAGAATTGAAAGTATTAGCTTTAGAAGAGCAACAGCGAAACAAGTCTAAATCATCTAAACCGTCAAATGGTCTTCTCGCAGGTACTTTAAAGAAGTTTGATGAAAAATTTAGTAAGCAGGAGGCTATTTTAAAGACTAATATCAATTCAAAACTCCAAAATCTCTTAAAGCGAGATGGGGTACTCTCAAATCGAGTGAAGAAGATCCTCAATTCAGAAGAAATCTGTGAGGAAATTAAGAAATCCAAAAAGACTGAACTAACACTAAAGACTCCAATCATTTATCAAATTAAAAGAGATGCTAAAGAAGCACACCAGCTTCTTTTAACCGACCTGTCTCAGAGAATCAAATCCTTTACAGATAGGATCGAAGAATTTTGTTCACAAGAGTTGGATAAAGTAGGAGGAACTCTTCTGTTCGATAAGGGAGGACCTCTAAATCCTGAAGTGGCGAAGACTATTGTTGATTACCATTTTGGAGAGGTATTAGAGAATACGTCCTCTGAAATATTTACCAGAAAAATAGGGCAGCAATTGATACAAGCCAGAATGATTCCTATGTATTTGATGATGGGTGTGTCTATGTTTGGATTCGGATCATTTAGTAAATATAGAAAGTTCATGGGTCCTATTCTTTTATTGATTATGGGAATAGCCTTCTATATGATCTACAATAACAAAATGAAAGAAGAGCAAGAGGAGAAAGAAAAAGCCTACAAACAAATCAGAGAAAGATCTAAAGATAAAGTGGTTCGTGCACTATCAGACATTGAATCGCAGACTGACAAAGAAATTAAGTCATTTCTTGATACATACAAAGTGAACCTTCGTCAATACATGCAACAATCTATTCAGAATCTTAGTCCAGATGCTTACCATTCGAGTAATACGACAGCTGTTTGGAAGGCTAAGAATAAACTTCAAAAATTTGAAAGAGACATGGAGAAATTATTATTAAGTATATAAGATGAACATAGGAATAGATATCGGGACAAGTTTTTCTTACGTATGTTATATTGATAAGTTGCAAAAGGCTAAGGTCATACCTGACCCTAATTCTGCTATGAATGCTACGCCGTCTGTAATCAATCTAATAGATTCTGGTTGCTTGATTGGTCAGCCAGCATTAGATAAATTATTAGCAGATCCAAATGCTAATATTATCCAATTCTTTAAAAGAGCGATTGGCTCTGATAAAGTCATAGCATATGACAATGATGGTCAAGCTTGGTATGCAGAAGGTCTTACGGCTTTAATGTTAAAAAAAATGATCAAGGATGCTTCTGCTGCAGGAGGGCAAAAGATCAAGAGAGCTACCTTTACAGTGCCTGTCCATTTTAATGAAATTCAGAGAGCAGGTATGCTTCATGCAGGTGCTATAGCGGGCATAGATAACATAGAGTTACTTGATGAGCCTATTGCCGCTGCGATTTACTATGGTTTTTCTAGAACTCAACAAGAACAGTCAAAAAGCATTTTAGTCTATGACTTAGGTGGTGGGACTTTCGATGTTGCCATCCTTAAGATATCGGTCGATAAGATCATCGTTGTCGCATCTCATGGTGACATTACCATAGGAGGTAAAGAATTAGATGAAGTTGTCATGCGGCTGATGAAAGAGCAAATTATGACAATGACATCCTCTGATATTTGGAATGCTTATAATTTGAATTTACTTAGGAAGCAAGCTGAACAGATAAAGAAAGATTTATTATCTAAAGACAATTCTGAAGTAGAGAATCGTATCTCCAAAGACTCAGTATTAGGAGATGTTTTAGCTGTAGATATTGTCTTAGGAGATGATGTGTTTTCAATATCTCTTCCTTTGCAGGAATTCTTTAACGGTGTGTTTAACTTAATTAGAAAGACATTTAAATCTGTCAGGCACTGTCTTTCGTCTTCACCATACTCGATTGATGAGATAGATGATCATATTTTTGTTGGGGGAAGCTGTGACAACGACATCATAAAACATTTGTATGCAGATGAGTTTCAAATTCAGCAAGATAAAATCCACATCAGAGATCCACATTTAGCAGTTGGCATGGGAGCTGCTGTACACGCAAATCGTGATGATCTAACAAGTAGAAATGAAACAAACACCGTATTTCCAGAGTTGAGAGGTGTCTCGGGATCAGAGATTAGTATGAAAGTATATGATGCGTCAAGCCAGAAAGTAAATGATCATATTCTAATTCGTAAGAATGTATCTCTCCCTTGTTTTGCCAAAAAGATCATATACCCCAGTCAACTGGATCAGCATTTTATCAGGCTTGAATTCTTTAGTCGGCTTAATTCAGAGAGCATCACTATGGGAGAGCTGAAGATTGGTCCTCTTTCTGTAGATAAGCTTAATTATGAAATGGAATTATCTCTTAAGCTTAATGACAAAGGAATGCTCGAAGTGGGATGTCTTGATTTGCAAACAGGCGAAGAAGTAAGCAGTACATTCTCACTTTTAAATTCAACTAACTCTATAGCCATAGATCAAAAAGAATTAGTCAAAAACATGATTATTAACTAATGGTTCACTTCAAAGTGCGAACTAAGCGAATCCCAATCGCATGATGCCTTCTATTTAAAGGGTAGTGACTGTATTTCTCGTCTGAGCGATATACTATGGCAGTACTCACATTTGTAAAGTAACTACCACCTCTGATGAGTTTATGATTGTCATAATTTCTAGAAGTATTCTCTAACCATTCTGCGACATTTCCGGCCATATTATATATCCCCATAGCGTTTGGCTTTCTTTTGTCTACTGGACTTAATAATGGATCGTTATCATTCCAATTCTCTGATGTAAGACTCTTACTTTCAATCTTTGAGTCAAACATAGCGTCTCTTGATCTATCTGCTAAATTGGCATGCTCTGCAATGTCTTTTCCGAAGACTTCATTATCCCAAGGATATGTATTTCGAAAGGCATTACTTGCTACATAGTCCCATTCATAAGCATATGGTAATCTGTAGTTGTATTTTGGATCAAGGTCAGAAAGCCAGCTGCAGAAAGCCTTAGCTTCCGCCCATGTGACGAAAGAGACTGGATATTCCCAATCGGATTCAGCTTGACTGACTAATCCTTCCTGGTTATATGTCCAGTCTATATTACTTTTTATTACTCTTGATTGCGTTTTAGAAGTTCTACTAATGACCCGTGCCAGAAGATCATTATCTATCTTCTTTATTTTCATTGCGTAGAGTCGATACTGCTCTTTACTCACTTCAAAGCGTGATATTTCAAATGATTTCATTTGGATCTTTCTCTCGTTATATGAAATATCATTTTCTGAAATATGAATGAAAGATTGGTCTATCGATGATAAGACAGATTCAGCATAGCTGATCTCTTTAGCTTTGATTATCGTTTCACGATGCTCAATCTCTGCTTTTTGATTTATGGTAAAGCCATTTTTTTTTTGGTGGTCTGAGAGATTGAGTGCATAAGTATTCTGATATAGAGCATCCAAACTCTTAAATCTGACTTCACTGCCGTCAGGAAGACTTAACGCAACTGGAGTATCACTTGTAATTTTCATCACAAGGTTGTTGCTGTAGATATATCCATCTATATCTGATATGAATTTTCCTTTGTAAAGTTTAGGTTTTGGTATCGGTATCGGTATTGGTATTATCTCTCCACCTGTTGTATCTTCAGGTACGGGTACGGGTATGGGTAACGGCAATCTGCTGACATGCTGAGCAATACTTACATGAGATAAAGCCAAAATAATAGTGACAATAGCTAATTTCATATGGTAGGAATCTTTACGTTATTTGACATCTGATGGTGAAATGATAATACCATCTACGACATGATCACCGACGTAATCAGCAAAATACTGTGCTGAAGATGGTTTGTCATCATCTCCATTAGTATATAAAAGAGATACGAAAAGGACCTTTCCAGGGAATACGTATTCTCTACTGGACTTTTTAATAAAAGGGTCTCGATTTTTACCTTTCGAGGGTATGGTAGGTGCTTCATCTATTGTGTATTCTATCGGGCCGTATCTATCCATTTGATCTGTTTCATCATTGTAATACACGACATAGTAGCTTAGGATTTTGATGGAATGGTCTAAGTCATTGTGTATATAGAAGCTCTTATTTTCTAAGACACTACTGATTGTGTTTATCTTTTCGTTTAAGCTATCGATATCCTCATTTGATGGAGCCGAAAGCCATAAAGTAGTCATACCTAATCCAAGGACCACACTTCCTAAAGTGGTAAAGAATACCCACTTATTCATAATTGCTTCGCCAAATGATGGCTTTTTTGAGCTTTGTACAGCTGGAATTTTTTCTTTAGCGTCTGTTCCACTAATATCTTCTTCTTCAAGCTTTTCTTGAATCTCAATGGGCTGCAAGGAAGGCAATTCTTGATTTAGAGGATTTTGTTTAGTCAGGAGGGCGTATGCTTGTTCTAATTGTCCTAATTTGGCTTGGAATTTCTGTTTAAGTTCAGCGTCAGGGGCGTGTGTGATTTGTCTCTGTATGCGCGAGTAAATGCTTTGATAGTTAGCATTTACAGTGTTAGGATCGAATGAGTTTTGATGCCCAAATATCAGTTCAGTTGCTTCTTCTCTTGACATAATTCGAAGATAGTGATTCAATTTTAAGTGACAGCTTACAGAAATGTTAAAAATTTGCTGTAACATTGGATAAATAAAAGAACGGATCCACTATTTTTGAACAAATGGTTTGCTCTAATATGCTTAGGACTTTATTAACTATTATATGTCTCTATTTCTGTTTCAGTTTTTATGGGCAATGTGATAGTCCTCATCCTGATTATGAGGCATTAATAGCTTTGTATAATTCTACTGATGGACCAAATTGGTCAAATAATGATGGGTGGAGAGAAGGCGCTGCTGGTGAGTCTTGTGATCCTTGTAATGGGAATGATCTATTGACAGCTGGAGCGATTGGAATGCCTTGGCAAGGGATAGGATGTATTAATAATAGAGTTACTCATATAAGTTTATGGAAAAATAATCTTGTAGGAGAAATTCCAACAGAGATTTCTCTTTTTTCAAATTTAATAAGGTTAGATATACAACAGAATAAATTAAGTGGTATCATTCCTTTAGAAATAAGTAATCTTAAAAATTTAAAAGTTCTATGCTTACAATTAAACGAATTAAGAGGTCAAATTCCATCTGAATTGTCTAAATTAAGTAGTCTTGAATCCTTGGCATTAGATGGTAATCAATTGTCTGGTTCAATTCCTATAGGCTTATCGGAATTAACCAATTTATCCTTTATTCGATTAGATGGAAATGAATTGACTGGTAATATACCATTTGATTTTTTTGAACTCACTAATTTGAATGTAGTAATCTTAAGTAAAAACAGTTTGTCAGGAGCAATTCCTAGTGATTTTTCTAAGTTAGTCAATTTGGAAACACTTTATTTAGATAGAAATGAATTTAGCGGTTCATTAGATTTTATTTTAGAATTAGAAAGTATTGAAACAATTGTAGTATTTGATAATTTATTTTCAGGAGAAATACCAGATTTATCGAGTAGCAACACGTTAAAAGTTTTCTCTGCTGGATCAAATTTGTTGAATGGCAGATTACCTTCTATAAGTGACTCATTAACCAGTTTGATTTTAAATAACAACTTATTAGCTGGATGTATTCCAGCAGCATATAATAGAATTTGTTCTTTTGGCATATCTACTGGAATAAACGATAGTGAGGCTCTTGATTTGAGAAATAATAGTAATTTATCTTGGTCTGGAGAAATCACAAATTTCTGCAACGGCCAAGAACAAATAGGCGCTCTTTGCCTAAAAGATGGACAAGAAGCCATCATCAATGATGCTTGTGAATGTGCTAATGAAAATCAAGATTGTTCTTCTGTAAATCATCCTGATTATGAAGCACTAATGGCTCTTTATAATGCAGTCAGTGAAGCACCTGGTTGGCATAATAATGCTGGTTGGAAAGAAGGTTCAGAGAATGTTTCGTGTGACCCATGCAGTTTTAATGGAGAACCTTGGTATGGCATTACCTGCGAAAATAATAGAGTTACTAGAGTTAACTTATTTAAGAATAATTTAATCGGTACTATACCCAAAGAAATTGGAAACCTTGTTGAACTAACGGGTTTGTTTTTAGGCAGCAATGTATTGTATGGCAATATTCCAAAGGAAATTGGTAATCTATCAAACTTAAAAGAACTTTTGATAGATTTTAATCAATTAAATGGTGAAATCCCAACTGAAATAGGAAGTTTAAAAAATCTTCTTGCTCTTATTTTAAGCCAAAACATTCTTACTGGGCCAATCCCATCCTCTATTGGAGAATTAGAAAACTTACAAACTCTAAGTCTTTTTCAAAACATACTATCAGGTAATATTCCACCAGAAGTGGGGCAGTTAAAAAGTTTACTAAATTTTCAATGCCACGATAATAACTTCTCTGGATTAATTCCAGTTGAGTTTAGTACTTTGGAAAATTTAAACCTTCTCACACTTCAGAATAATAATCTGTCTGGATGTTATGCCGATCAACTAACTGATTTATGTAATGTTCAGATTGTTGACTTTAGCAATAACCCCAAATTACCATGGCAAGGTAATTTTGCTAACTTTTGTTCTGTGTTGGATCAAAATAATGCTCCTTGTGATGATTCTAATGATACTACATCAAACGATATGATTCAATCTGATTGTGATTGTACCGGAAAAAATTCAATTCAGAATAATAACTGCGGTCTACCAGATGAAGATTTACTTTGCCAACCCTGGCTCATAGCAAAAATAGAAGCAGAATCTTTTTGTGGTGGATTTTGTACTGGAAGTGCAGGTTATGAGGTCTCGACTGCTACTATCAATGGAGAAGATGTTATTTTAATAAAAGAAACATGTGGAGACCAAAACATTTTTATTCATACTTGTTCTGGAGAGTTGATTGGTGCTTGTTTATTTTTTAGTGAGACTAATACATCAGACTGCATCAGCAATGTTAGAAATGCTCATGCAAGTAGAACTGTCAAGTGGCTTTGTGAAGATAAACCAGATTGTGGTCCAGCATGTAATGTCGGAGAGTCATGTGATGATAATAATCCTTGTACAACTGGAGAAACCTTAAACGCGGATTGTGAATGTACAGGAGGTACATTTCAAGATAGGGATAATGACACTGTATGTGATGCAGAAGATGTATGTGACGGATTTAATGATAGACTTATTGGCACATCTTGTGATGATCAAAATGCATGCACATCGAGTACAACATGGCAATCAGATTGTATATGCGGCGGAGGCATATTTGATGACTCAGATGGAGATGGTTTTTGTGATGCAGATGATAATACAAATGGAAATTGCACTCTAAGTGAATCTTGTGACGATGGTGATCCATGTACTATTGGCGAAACTCGTGATTCTAATTGTGAATGTGTTGGAGGCGTCTCAAGTGATTCTGATAACGATACAGTTTGCGATGCTTTAGATCAATGTGACGGATTTGATGATAGACTTATTGGCACATCTTGTGATGATCAGAATGCCTGTACATCGAGTACAACATGGCAATCAGATTGTATATGCGGCGGAGGTATATTTGATGACTCAGATGGAGATGGGGTTTGTGATGCAGATGATAATACAAATGGAAATTGCACTCTAAGTGAATCTTGTGACGATGGTGATCCATGTACTACTGGCGAAACTCGTGATTCTAATTGTGAATGTGTTGGAGGCGTCTCAAGTGATTTTGATAACGATACAGTTTGCGATGCTTTAGATCAATGTAATGGATTTGATGATAGACTTATTGGCACATCTTGTGATGATCAAAATGCATGCACATCGAGTACAACATGGCAATCAGATTGTATCTGTGGCGGAGGTATCTTTGATGACTCAGATGGAGATGGTGTTTGTGATGCAGATGATAATACAAATGGAAATTGCACTCTAAGTGAATCTTGTGACGATGGTGATCCATGTACTACTGGCGCAACTCGTGATTCTAATTGTGAATGTGTTGGAGGCGTCTCAAGTGATTCTGATAACGATACAGTTTGCGATGCTTTAGATCAATGTGATGGATTTGATGACAATTTGATAGGTTCACCGTGTGATGATGACAGTGATTGCACATCAGGCACGACCTGGCAATCAGATTGTGCTTGCGGCGGTGGGGCATTTGATGATATGGATGGCGATAGTATCTGTGATGCAGATGACCAATGCGAAGGCTTTAATGATCTTTTATTAGTGACCGCCTGCGATGATGACAATGAATGTACTATTGAAGATATTTATGACCCCAATACATGTACTTGTATAGGTATAGAGGTAGATAGCGACAATGATGGCATCTGTGACGCTTTGGACATTTGTCTAGCAGGAGATGATAGAGTAGACGTCGATAACGACGGTATCCCAGATGCTTGTGACGATTGTAATGATGACATGATTGGCGAAGTATGTGATGATGGGTTGTCAGATACATACGATGATATGATACTATATGATGGAGCCAATCAAGAAATATGCAATTGCCAGGGACTTCCATGCCCAGAAAATGTTAGCTTATTAGATACGATTCTGTGTGATTATGAGTCCCTCACGATCAATGGACAAACCCTAAATATCAATAATCCTTCTTTTGAATTTGGTCCATTTCCTGATCAGTTAGGATGTGATAGCACATTTGTGGTCAACATTACATTTGAAGTATCAGGCACAGAGAACTGTCTTGATTTGGATAATGTAACAATAGATGAGGATGTAGATGACATGGTGGTTACACCAGAAAATTCTGCTGTATTTGAAGACATAACTGAAGAGACACATTCTCTACTTATCTACAATCGGTGGGGCAATAAGGTCTTTCAAGTCATGAATCCACCCATCGGATTTACATGGGATGGCACATATCAGAGGAGTGGCAACATGCTACCAGAAGGGACATATTACTTCTTGCTCTTTGAGCGTAGTGAGGATGGTGAGGGCATCAAGCCTAATGCGATGAAGTCTGGATTTATCACCCTGTTGCGCTAATTTCCCACTTATTTCATATAGATACAGCTGAGATCAGTGATCTGATTGGTATATTTGAATAATTAAGAGCACCCTCCACCATTGTTTAATCTAATTCATACGGAAATGAAAAACCTCACTACGATTACGCTGTTATTTTGCTTTTTAGGAATAACACAAGCTCAGGAAATGTATCATACAGATATCTCAGTCGTCTTTGACGATGTGACTTTTGAAGAAGAAGTAGTTCTAAAAACATATCCTATAGTGGGGTATGACACTTTGTATTTAATAAATAATGAACTAATCTTAGAGCCGATTAGATTGTTTGTTGATAGTACATTTACTTTTGATGGTAATACGATGGAAGAGACTCTTACGACACGTAAATATTATAGTGTCTCAGATACAGTCGGAATCTATCCCTCAACAGGAAAACCACAAACTTTATTTAAAGCCCCGTTAAATTTGAGTTATCCTTCTGGGAATCCACTTCAAGAGGAAGTAGGAAATTTAATCCCATCAGAATCATATAAATTTAATACTATTGATGCGAAGGTTTTATTAAACACGGAGACAATGATAGAAGAAATGGTTGAAAGTGAAATACCCTGCTTTCAACTTCATATAGGAGATGAAAAATATCCAATGTTTCAGACTGATCGATATCAATCGCTGATTACTGTAGAAGATGCTAATGCCATGTTGAAAGCAAAAAACATATCATTAGTGGCTACCTGTGCCTCTCAGACAGGCACCATAGATTTTCTACAAATCAAACATAGATCTGAGGATTATGTGGCTTGGGTAAATGATGATAAAGTGGATTATTCTGGCAGTGGAGATCATATAGTTTTTCAGGTAAACATGAGTGTCAATCAATCGCTGGAGTGGAGTACAGCTGTGAAAGTAAAAGTGAGATGAATGATGTATGACTTGATAGATATGGATAGGAAGTCCAATATGATTCTTACAATATAGATTAGTCAAATATTCTATTCTATGATTAAAAGATTATTCAGGCAAATACGATATTCCATTGTAACTCTACTGTTGAAAAAATGCATTTAGGCTGAACATTTAAAAGATAGAATTTATGCTCAACTAACATTTAACTTGAGATTCAAAAGTATCAATATGCTGACAATGATAGTTAAAGACAAAATAATTTAAAAAGTATTGCCCATCAAAACATAGGGTTAATTGGACAGTAACATAGTATGAAAATAATTTCTCTTACATTATCATTAACTATCTATTTTTCATGGAGTTCATTTACTCAATGTAATAATCCTCATCCTGATTATGAGGCATTGATGGTATTTTACAATTCTACTGATGGGCCAAATTGGGGGGATAATAAAGGATGGAAAGAGGGTGCAGAAAATAGTTCCTGTAACCCTTGTAATTTTAATGGTAGACCTTGGTCTAAAATTGTTTGTAGCAATAATAGAGTTCGAACTATTAGAATGATACAAAATAAAGTAAAAGGACAACTTCCTAATGAAATATCAAATCTTGATAATCTAATATACCTTGATCTTACACAAAATGAGCTATCAGGAGAAATACCACCAGAATTAGCTGAAATGAAAAGTTTGGAGGCACTTGTTCTGGTTGGAAATCAGTTTAGGGGGGGGATTCCGAAAGAATTATTTGAAGTAGAGCTACTCACTGACATTAGACTAAGTTCTAATGAATTAACTGGAGAAATACCAAAAGAAATATTAAATGCAATTAATTTAGTAAGAGTTGGCCTACGAAATAATATGCTTAGCGGAGAAATACCTAAGCTTTCCAAATTAACAAAATTAAAAGGCTTTGATGTTAGTGAAAATAATTTAACTGGAAAATTACCCAAAGAATTTTCGGAATTGATAAACTTGGGATCTATAGATGTTTCAAAGAATAAATTATCTGGGACATTACCAAACAACATTTTTGATCTTAAAAATCTTAGTTTTCTGAATTTAGAAAATAATGAATTTGAAGGTGAAATTCCGACAGGAATTGGTAATGCTACTGAGCTTACTAATTTTTTGCTATCATATAACAAATTTAATGGATTTATTCCTTCTCAAATTGGAAATGCTTTAAACTTGAAATTTATTACTTTAGATAATAATCTTTTCACTGGGAATATTCGAGACTGTTCATCTAAGTGTGTCTTCTTAACTTTAGCAAATGAATAAAAAGAAATTAGTGCTTGATCCAGATTTAGACAAGAAATTACGAGATCATCTAAGCAGCAAAGAACGCCTGTTTGGGGAAG
>Ga0209187_1003330_pt1 | contig 13579 bp, 7 predicted proteins | sample BantaG_FD_187430 | JGI IMG/M metagenome (GOLD analysis project Ga0209187, IMG submission 187430) | Marine algal microbial communities from Bantry Bay, Ireland - BantryBay_4 metaG (SPAdes) (version 2) | ecosystem: Host-associated > Algae > Red algae > Unclassified | place: Bantry Bay, Ireland... | reverse complement strand
CCCCTCGCTTGCTTGCAACCCTCTCTCCTAAATGTTTTCGACAAACGTGTCGATGGTCAGCGACTGACTGCAGCGGCCGCGTGTGCTGTGCCGAGGCAGCGGTACTGGAGCTACCCCCACGTCATGACATGATGTAGTCTGAGCGCAATGACGGCGGTTCGCTGTACGTGGTGGTTGCGGCCTCTGCGGCGGCGGCGGAGTTGTAGCCGCCATCGCGGCACCTCACGCCGCGACCGCCTCACGTTCCGACGTGACGACGACGGAACAGGCTGTGCTTATGGTAACCGCGTCTGTCCTGGCTGACCGGGTCTGGTGGTCGCCGCGTCTGCAGCGGCGACGGAGTTGGATTGGAGCTGCCCCCGCCGCACCCTGTGATGATACTGTCCTCTTCGTGCCTCTGGCGCAGATAGTGCTGCGGCGGACGATGCTGCGGTGAATTGGCAACGGTGCCGATACGGACGAGTTGCACGGCTGCGGTGGGATCGGCGGAGGGACGGATGGGATAGGGCCGGACGCAGGAAACGACAAAATCGGTGCAAAGCCATTGGAGGGGTGAACTGCACCTCGGTCGCCTGTTGGGACAGCATAGGGGGGGATGGTTCGGATGTGGTAGGCTGGCGTAGTGAAGAGGCAGCACCGGCGTGCGAGTGAGCAGTCCCTCCAACACTCGGTGGACTCGAAGGCCCGATACGGAGGCGGGTGAACGACCTGTGTGGGTGTGTGTGTGCAACGCCCTCGTCTCTTTATTCATCGGGATGCTGCGCTCGGGAGGTCCAAGGAAAGAAAGCATTCGTAAAGAAGCGCTGCGCCCTACGCTCGTCTGCTGTGTCTGGCACGACGGAGGGGCGTGAGTGTAGGCCGTGCCGGTCCCCCAAGTCACGGAAGTCGGGTACGATGTGCTCGAGACGCAAGAGTGACGCCAACGGTACCTTGACCAGCTGCGGCCAATCGTCAGTGGCAGAGGCAAACGCCCACGCGAGCCTCTGACACTTCGACCGGGTCAAACTGCATCGCGGCAATGCGGGTGTCTCCTGCATCATGCGAACGATCATACAGTCCTCATCGCGGTCCCCCACCACACGCAGCACCAGGCGAACGCTGCCGAACCGGGTCACCCCGTCATCATCCGTAAAGCGAATGTGACTAAAGCGGGGCTTGCCCTCGAAGCTCGGTGTTGCCCACACAGTTTGCACCTCGGAGCGAGCACCCCACTCGAAAGCACAATGGAACGCGACCGAGGATGCGACGACGACCGTGGCCTTGCTCGACACACCCAGAGCACGAGCGAGGCCGTTCATGCCTGGCTCTCGTTCCAACTCCGCGACGCAGCAGCGATCCCCGCGTCGCGAGCGGGGGAGAACCCGCCTCAAAGTGAGGTCAACGTCCCCATCAAGCTGCTCTGGCCCGTCGGCTGGGGGGAAAAGCTGCAACATGGAGCCCAGCAGGCCACCATCGCCGCGAGGTCGCGACTCTTCCGGGCTGTACAGCTCCCGCAGAATCTTTGTCTGCGTCTCCGCTGCCCGCATCATCTGAAGAACAATGGAGGGACCGCGTTTGTTTGAACGGTAAAACATTCGCATGCAGACGCGATGCAGGGACTCATTTTCACTTGTGTCTCCCGCCCAAAGATTGCCCTGGTTCAGCAAGTGCTTCAACAAGTGGTTTGCTAGCCGGTGCGCCTTCGTGGTGTTCACCGGCCCGAAGAGGACGTCCACGTAGTCGACGATAAAGTCGGTAGCCTCGTCCGCGAGGCCGCACATGTCCTTCTCCGACATGACGTGTGGCGATGCCACGTTGTCCCCCATCAGGCGACCGGAGAGAACGGCCATGCGACAGAACACATCCAGCACCGCCTCGTGCAGAGGAGCATCGCCAAACAGGCGCCGGTACGCGGCCGACGTGGCGACGTCCGGCACCACGGGGTCCGGCAGGTGCTCCTCTGCTGGTTCGACGACCGCCGACCCGTCTGGTGCGTGACCGTCGTCCAATTCATAGTCACGACGATGACTTCGGGCCGTTTGCAAACGCGCTTGCAGCACCGGGGCAGTTGGCGCAACGTTGGCATGTGGCGGGGCAACCAAACGCGGCCCAATCATCTTCGCAATCACATGAGGCATCATCGCCGCCCCGTACCTCCATTGTCGGCCGGTCATCTGCGCTTGCTTCTCCGACGGACCAACAAAGAACCTGGCGTGACCGGACGGGACCAAGGCATACAAATCAGCACGGCACGCAAACCAGGAAGAAGTAGAGACGGTGGAAGTGACGCAACGACCGGAGAAACAATCGTGGCAAAGCAAACTCTCTGGCTCCCTCGACAGTCAGTCACTTGTGGACAGCACGTGGTTATCAGAGTGAACAAACACCCCGAGAGAACCCTCTGCAACGGCAACTGTGTCTGGAAAGAACCACACGACAGCATCAGCCTATGTAAGCGGGAAAAATATACATGGAAGCCCAACGCTTCTCAAACCCAGAACGGCCATCAAAAAGTATCGATGGAACGAGACCTACCCTGGGGGAGTGGGCGCCGGAACGCAAAGGTATCCGAGCTCCCATGCGCGTCGGTTCAATTCCTGCAGCACCGCTGTCACAGGGCCCAGTCGAGCTTGGCCACCACGACCACAGGCGATTGACAAAAAAGCAGGTACACGCTGCGCAACCATGCGTACGACACCCAACTTCCATACATGGAGGATGTCGAAGCACACAATATCATACAAACGGCAGGCATCCGTTGCCAGACCCCGGACAGTCGCCAGGGCTGGGACAAATGCCAAAGCACTGAATCGGGTGCGCAAACCATTGCGTTGCGATGGTCGCGGGTCGTCATCCCGCAAAATGGCGCCGTCCAGTTGGGCATCCAGAGTACCAACCACGTCTCGGAGCGGTGCCCGTGCTGCCCGACGATCTCCCGCCACATCCCTGTGGACCAGACAGTGCGTACAGAAGAAGTTGCACGCGTGCCCCATCAGACACATGACTGCTCGCTCTGCAAGTTGGTCCGACACCAAACCAGTCACACGTGGGAAGGCCCGCACGCGCCTACCGTCCGATAGAGTTACCGACACGCCAGTGTCACTAGCGCCGGCAAACCGTCGCAGCAGAATGGCCAGACACCTTTTCAATAAGGCGTTCCGACTGTCGCTGGCGATCCGCTTCGCCGCCGCCGTCTTGCCCACCGGCTTTGGCACGTGGGGCACGTAACCAACGGTGACCCAGCGGCTCCCACCGCCAGCAACGTTGAGCAGCAAAACACGAATAGGGTAGATGTAATGGCCGCCAGCTCACGAGACCACCGCTTCATCAATGCAGATGTAAACCGCCAGTACAAAGGCATGCGCTCCGTCGCGTCGCCGCACGCTGGCCTCCTCCTCCAAGAAAAGGTCACTGTCAAGAGCGCAGGATCGCAGCCGCGTCCCGTCCGGACCGTGCGGCAGAACGCCTACCCACAGCCGTACATTTTCAGCCTGGTAGAAGAGCTCCAGCACGGCCAGCAGAAGATCCCTGGAGTAGAAGTGATAAACGACCCCTTCGACCTCAATTGGCGTTACCTCCCAATGCAGCTTTGACAAGACGCGCTGCTGCTCTGCCACGATGGCGGCAACGAAGGAGTACGCCGACGGAAATCTCTCCATGAACGGGAGAGATTGAGGCACGGCACCGTCCAGACCCGCCGCGGCTGGCAGACCAGTGGAACTCGGTTGGTCCGTTTCACAAGTAACGCGACCTCCTCCTCGTGTGTCATGCACAGAGACGTACCCGCCACGCGTGCGACGTCGCTTCGGCGCGGGAGGATCAGGAGGAGCGGCAGGCCGAGCGTCGGCGTCGACCAACCTCAAAAAAGACCACAAATCCCTCTGGTACTGCTTCGACAAGCCGTTGCCCCCCGCCGTCAAAACGAATTGCAGGACCTTCTCCATCGTTCTCGTGTCAAAGAGAGACGGCAGTTCCGCCAAGTGCGGGGCGACAACGCGCCGCGTCGCACTGGCCTCAGGCAAGCCATCGTAGTATGCTCTTATTCGTGCCGTTGTAGATGCAATAAACACGTGGCGCACACGAGGCATCGCCAGCGTCCCCCGTGCCAGTCCATCTGCAGGAAGGCCCAGGCGACCACCTCCTCTGACGAACGGCTCACTATTTGCCAAACCCGCACCCCAAGCGGGACATCCCCGTACAGGGACGGGGTGAACAGAGCGTGCAAGAGGCAACGCAGATGGCGTAGTGGCGGTTGCCGTTGTCGACGTCACAGCGTCCTCCGCCGCTGTATGTATCACTGCCGCTGCCGCTGCCTCCGCTACCGCCGCTGCCTCGGCTGTTGCCGCCGCCACCGTGGCAGCCTCCGCAGCCGCCGCCGCCTCAGCCGCCCGTCGTTCATGGACATCGACGAAATCGCGAGGTTGAACTAGGTTGTCGCAGCCGGTATGTTTTGCGCGCATATGGTTTGCCTGTGTCGAATGGTCGTGGAAAACTCGATAACAATGATAAGAACGCCACTCCATTGGTAAAAGTGGTCAGGGAGACGCTCGATTGTGTTGTCAGGCGCCTCGCAAACAGACGAGGACGCCACCTAAGCGGGCACAGTAGCACAGTGCTCGGGGAATGGTTCGTTGGTAGGTGATGGGGCGGTTGTCACCACGCTGGGACGTAGTTCCTTCATGGGGTGGGGGTTATTAAAGCATGCCTCGGCGCGGGGCGCTGTGTCGGGGATGTGGAGAAGGGAAAGCGATCGTACGTGGGCCGTCGGAGGACAAAGTCGAATGTCAGCCACGAGGTGGCCCCGTCCGACACAACAGCTCATGGCAGGCGCTGCCTCGTTGACTGACAAGAGGGGCAAACCTTGACCGACAAAGCAAAAAGAGACACACCACTTTCGTCGAGGGACAGACTGAAGAAGATTGATGACAAACACTTAACCAGAATATCCGAAATGGTTGCACATCAAAAACCAGATCAATCACACTTCAGTCGAGTAAATCGTTTCGAGCGTACTGAGGGCGTCATATTGCAGGGACACCCCTCCAACTATTTTTGAGACCTCCCCTATCAAAGCTCTGGATCGATCCCAGAGTATTGTAAAGCGCTATTCTTGCACATCCAGCAAATCACCAACCTGTCAATTATAGCACATTTCTTGATATGGGCAGTTGTCCGCAAATTTTATTGGCGCACGACTGCTATTTTGTCAGTCACTAAGTCGAGTAAGTAAGCACATCTTCAACAGCCGTTCGTTTTATCCACACATGTCACCCTGCACCTGCTAAATCTACGGAAGACCTCCCGACGCACAACGACAAGAGAAAGGGCTAACGACGAACGACTGGGACCACATGCGCGGTGATGTACCCGGAAAACCGAGTAAAGAAGGAGCGTACACCCCGATACAGCCACCTGGAGAGGTACAGGCATCCTGAAACACATCCTGTATCCCCAAAACGTCTTCCACATGTACCAAAGTGAGGGCCGGCCAGTCTGGAGAGCTCTGGGAAAAGAGCCATTGCACGCGCGTCCAACTTGGGCGAGACCATCGTGTACTGACAGGTGAGGCGATCCGGCGAAGCCGCTGTACAACAACCGCGACAGGAACTTTGCGCGTGTCCCCGGCGACACACGCGCGCACGAGACCGAATAGCTTGTCCCCGTCAACTGCGTTGAAAGAAATGAACGTCGGCTCATTTGTTGATGTGTATCCCTTGAGCTCATCCAGAACCCCGCGGCACCTCCCCACCCGCCGCCGTACAGTGACTGATGGAACAATGAGAACCTGACCGTCCAGCCGAAACGAAGCGAGACAGTCGCCCAACAGCGCAAGACCGGGCTCACATGACTTAGCAGCGACGGTCTTCAGTGGATGCTCCCCGACATTGGCGGGTCGTGTGCTACACATTGAAGGCATGGACGCCGTAGCGTCCCTCCAAAGAGTGTAAAAGTGGCGACCGCGTCGCCGGGGTGATGTCTGCAGGGAGCAACGGGGCGAGGCGTGCTACACTGAGACGCGTGGAGAGGAAGGTGAAGGCAACACTGGAATGGTTTGCACAGGGAACGACTCAAGAAGCATAGCCTCGTCTTGAGACGAACAGAGTGCAAGCATTAGACCGCGAAAAGGCACAAGAAACACAGCGTGACGCCTGGCATCTTCGATGCTTGTCAGTAAAATGATCGACCTGACCGTCAGCATCAGCAACAGGACCGGAGACCAGTTCACGTGCCAGTGCCACGGTACCGCACGGTGCCAATTGATCCTTCACACAAAAAAAAGGTCAGCACGACGTCGGCATTGCCGGCGGCGACTGGCACACCATGAAGGCTGTCGAGCCCGATGACAGCAAATACGTCGAAGTCCCGTCTGAAAGAAGGGCCCACCCACGTCCAGACCGCTGACCCACGTTCCCATCCGACCGCCCAGCATATCTGTCACCGTCCGGGCGCTGTGCCAGGATCCGGTTGACGCGCCGTGGTCAGTGGAGGCGACACGCGCACCCCGTCATGAGTGGCACCCTCTTGAGAAAGGCAGAACCGCGACGCCGACACCATGAACTGAGAGACATGGGCGGAGGTGACGCGACCAGCAGTCCGCCGCATGGCCGGGGGCCCGTCCGGCATCGGCACCTGGACGTATCCGTCCATGAGCGTCGCCCTGCGACGACAACGGCGTCCTACGATGACCATCGCCAATCGCTGTTGTCGGTGGCACCGACGGCAGCCGACGTCCCTCGTGCCAGCAAGAGAAAGACCCAGACACCGCGTCTGCTCGTGCAAGGCGGAATGTGGACCACTGCCGTGTAGTGCCATGGCGGACGAGGGAGAGGGGCGAGGGACGGGTACGCCTCCGCCGTTGAACCTCTAGTCAAAGCCGCTACGACCGCGACAACCTTCAACCGTGTATCCCGGTGGCGCCGTTCCCACTCGCAGAGTTGACCCGATAAAAACGAAAATATGGTTGAAGTTCATTGGGGGGACATGAAAGTAAATTTATTATGTCGCAGATGGCCCCCCTTCAATTGCCAGCAATGATGAAGCATTCGGACGTGCCGATACATCCATTGGTTGACGCCGAGGTAGAAGTATGAGTAGCCCCCTGTGGAGATATCGGTTCCTAAAAAGTAGTGGAGTTCATCGGCTGATTCGAAACACGTTTATTCCTGGGTTGCTCAACCGGAAGCGTGCTTGCAGCGATCTCGGGCGCGCGCGCCAAAAGCACGCCGTCCCCTCCAGACCGTCGCGCACCGCACCTACCTGGACACCCTTCATCCCGGTGACGACAGGCACAGTCTGTCTGGCTCGGACGATTCGACTGCCGGTCGCCTTCCGTCCCAAGCTTGCCCTCACTCTTCGTTTCTGCTTTGCACATCGGCCGGATGGCACAATGACCGGGTTCACAGTGTGCACAATCACACACTATGACGCTCTCGATTGCCCCTGAGACGGACCCAGTCGGTTCCGGTCATTGGAGAACCGGGCCGGCCTGAGGCCCCCTTTTGCCCCCTTCTGGTGAGCACGAAAGTGCCGCGAACATGGCGCTTGTGAGTGAATGCATCTACGTGAGGGAAGGTGGTCTGTGTGTCCCATGGGAGGAGTGCGAGGGAAGTGTTGGAAATTGAGCGTGCGTCCGTTTTGCCTTCGTGCGTGAGGGACCATTTAGGGGTAGTCGCCGATCGCCGTCGTGGGCACATCCCCCGGATCACGGACGGCCGGCATCTGCTACAGCCGTCATTCGCGAGGCACAACTGACGGTCCCGTTCATGGGGCGCTTGTGGTAGCCTGATCGTGTGAAGGATGGTTCGGGATCGACTGTACCAACGCGTGATCGGAAGATGGGCGCGGGAACGCAGCACAGGGGGAGAACGCAAGGCAATACTGACCAGGTGCCCGAACGAGAGGCACAGCTGCCCGGTCGGGAGGCAGAGCTGCGTGGCCAGGAGGCAAAGCTGCCTGTGTGTGTGGCAGCAGTGTGTGGCGTGGAGTGCATAGGCCGGTAGATGACTTTGAACACCGTCGGGACGTTTAAGGTCACATGTCGTGACGCGGTGGTGTGGTGCTCGTGCCTCGGTGGAACATTTTTTGAGCCCTGTCTTTGACGTTGTCGGACGCGTTGAGTTTTGCGGTGTCTCGCTTACCCCGACCCCCTTGACCCAGTTTTCTGCCGCAGCGGTCGGCCGGTTTACCGATTGGTTGCAGGTATGGCATCTGCTGCTCGTACCGGCGGCTGTGCCCGTATGCGTACGACACCGGACGCTCGGTCGCTGACGGACGCGGAGATCTGTGCTCTCGGCGACGTGGTGACGCCCGCGTCCCCGGCGGTCGACGGCGCGTCGGGTCCCTCTACCGACGACGGCATGCCGGCGGGGCTGCCGGAGGCGGACGCGAGTGGTGCGTCCGATGCTGACGCAATGGACGTGGACGTGCTGACGGAGACGGTTGCGGGGAGCCAGCCGGTGAACCCCAATGCCACTGCTGCGAAGGACGAGAAGGACGCCGCGGAGCATCAGAGCATTGTTCCTGTTCCCGGCGATGTTGAAGTCGTTCCTGTGGCAGGGAAGACGCCCCCTGCCGAGCCGCGCGTGGCCCGCAGTGACGCCGGTTCCGTGGCAGCTGGCAAGGCCGGTGGTAGTCCCTCGTCGGACCGCGTTGGGCCCTCGAATGGGGAGCAGCAGGGCAAACACGTCGGTGGTGATTCGTACATGCAGGCGCTGATGCGTGGTCAACCCGTTTTTCTGCCGGACGAGCCCGCTCAGCCGGGTTGTATCGTGCGCGAGCTGCATGGGCATCGCAGCCAGGCGCGGCTGAAGGCGACTGCCGTGAAGTCGAAGGCGGAGCCGGGGCTCGCCGACGCGTCGACGCGTCCCTTTACCAGCACTGCCGTCGCCATCTACGCGTCCACGCAGCGCCGACTAGTGGGAGCGCATGCTCCAGTCGGAGGCGGGGCGGGTATCACGGTCGGGGGCGGGGCGGGTGCTGTGACCGCTCGCGGTGCGCCGGCAATGTCGGATGCTATGCGTACCCCTGTGCAGCATTGCGGCGGTCGGGTGGCGCAGAAGGCGGTCCCAAAGCACGTTAGTCAGACGTGGTGGGGCAACAAGGAGGATCGCCGGGAGCCGACTTCTCCGTCCCGCAACCTCACACGTGTGCGTACCGGCTCGACCACTGCCAAGGTCATGGCTAGCGGGGGGGCAATTTATCGTCCGACTGGATCTCGTCGAGTCGCGGATGAAGAAGCGTTGGAGGTCGTGGATGTTACAGATGGCAAGCCCGCATTGGATACTCCTCCGACCGGCACTTATGCCGCGATTGTTCGGTGTAGCATATCTCCGGCGAATTTGGAATTCGCACCCCGTAGCCCCCTTAACTGGTCAGATTACGGTGGAGGTTGTGACTGACTTGTGGCTAGCCCTTTGGGGGGTTACTTCGTCTCTAATATCTGCATCTCTGCTTCTTTTATTTCTTTTAATCACGGGGGCTACGATCGTCATGATGACGATCGACCCCCGCGATTCGCATCTATTAAAACTGGGACCGACCCTCTCCGGCAACGGTGAGGTTCCGCTCCCCATCGCACCTCTTACGGAAAAAGGTTCATCTTCCTTGTCCCTTGGACAATAGAGTTCTCTTTACTGTGGGACGTCGGTCGTTCGCGACACATTCCCTAGTGTTAGGGCGTCACCTATACCACATTCGGGGTGGGTCTCTCGGATCTGGCAACACCAATTCTGTGGCCACCCCGGCAGCCACCCCTGCAGGCTCCCAGGTGACCCCTTCTTCACGGGGGAAACTTCGCGGTCCTGGTGGCCGCTTCATCACGTCGCCTGCTGCTCGGACGCCGACGGAGGCGACCGGTCACGTTACTACCGCGCGCCCTCCCCTTGCCCGTCGCACTTCTGCGCGGCCGGCCGCGCGTCGCCTGTTGACGATGACGCACTCCCCGCCTTCTGTCCGTCAGGGCGGGTCCCCACCCTCCTCACCACCCCCCGCCCCGCTTTTGCCTGGTCCTGTTCACGGTGGGGGTCGTCGCAATGACCCGATCCGCCCCCTTCTGGCTAGTGCCTCGTGGCAGTCGTACGTTAACCATATGCAGGACCGAGCTTCCAACGCTCGCCAGGCGATGCTGTCGGCCGTCGCCCGCCACCGCGACCTCGTGGACGAGGAGGAGGAACGGATGGCTGTGGAGGGCTCCGCTGTCGGTGATCGGTCATCGCCGGTATCCGACGTGCGTGCGGCGCGCCTCTCCAATGCGTATGACCGGGTGGTTGCCACGATGAAGATCCATTCGGAGGCAGAGACGAGATACAAGGAGGTCCTCCGCAGCGTCAGCGGCACTGTGTCACGAACTGGTGCTCGGACTGCGGCCCCGATCGCTGGGCAAGCGCTCGGTGTTGCCGCGCCGTCTGGACCCGTCATCGGAGATGGGGGGGCTGCCATGCACACTCGTTCATCATCGCCTGGGCGTGCGCTCGTCGGTACAGATCCGTCCGGTGCGGGAGGAGGAGAGCGGGCGGCGGCGGTCCTGCCCGTTGGCGGAGAAGCGATGGTCACGGACTGCGAGGGGCGTACAGGTGCGCGGCTGGCGTCGGCGCCGATCGTGGCGCGTGCTTCGGTGCCAGCGGCGGCTGAACGGAGCGTTGTCACTACTTGGAGGCCTGCTCCGCCTGGTGGCTGGGTGACAACTCCTTCCGGCCCCATGGTCGCAACCGGCCTCCAGCGGGAGGCGGTGGGTCGAGCAGGGAGCGCTCCAGGGCCGGTTGGTGTTCTGACGCGCCCATTGACGCCGCCGATGACGCAGAACCGACGGGTCAGGGCACGTGTTGCCCCTTCGTCGCCAGGCTCACCTGTTTTTGTGCCTGGCCCTGGTGGTGTCGCCTCTCTCGCGTTGCGACCGGACACAGACGCGGGCCGAGGAGATGGAGGGGCTCGCGCGGGCGTCGGAGGTGTCTCCCCGGCTGCGTCGCATGGGGATGGCCGTCGGACGCCTCCTCTCATTGGCGGCGAGCCCATGCTTTCCCGGTCCCCATCTACGTCTCCGCCGAGCTCGCCACTTCCGAGGGCCAGCAGGGGCAAGCGACCTCGACTGGACGGACGCCGAGAAGCTGTACTGGATCTCGATGGGCACGACGGTTCTATCCAAACTGTTTTCAAGGGTGGCCTCGCTTCGGTTCGGGGTGAGGTGACTCGAATGCGGTCAGAGGTCGTCGTCGTACGGTCGCAAGCGGCGTCGACGTTGCGCAAGGTTGATGCCATTACGTCGCGATTGGATGCCGATAACACCCGGGAGAAGGACGTCCTGGAGCGGCTGCAAGCAGTGGAGTCCGTACTGCAGAAAGTGTATGAGCGCTTGCCGGCGATTGGAGGCGCGGCTGCAGCTGCGCGTACATCTCCTCGCAACAGTTCCAATACCGTCGACGCCATCTACAAAATCCGAGTACGTTATGGGTGGGCATTGCGTGTGAAATGGGGAGGCGGTCGGGTGTGCCGCTTCTCAGTCGGTGCTTGCTCTATCGTATAAGCTGCACACATGCGTTCTCATGCGTGGCCGTCCGTTTGCGTCGATTTTGTTGATTTTCCGATGACTTCCGGTGACTGACGGCTGTCTCTTTTTTGCTCACCCGTTTGCTTGGTTCCTGTTCCCTGTTTTCGTGGTTTTTCGCGTCGTTTCCAATGTTGTCTTTCAGGACATGGGCGCTGAGGCCTGGAAGACAGACTTCGTCCTCGCACGACTCGCTGGTCAGCACTATAAGACGCCGTCACAGGCCAACCAGCGTCTGCTCGACATTGCAGCCGTCGTACTGCGTATGAGTACCCGTGAGGCTGCTGCTCTTCTTCAGCAGCGGCATATGTTGCCGGTGCGGAAGCCGAAAGCCGGGATGGGTATGAGGGTGGCGTACAAGTACATTCGACGTGCGGTCGAACATCTCAACACCGGCATGTCCACGACAGTGGTATCCACCTGGGTGCGCCGTATGCACGCATTGAAGGGTATTGGCCAGTGGATGGCGGTCTCACCTACCTCCAATCGTCAGCAGCTCACCATCACTGCTGCCGAGGCCGCCACGGAGCTGCGGGAAAACGCTTTCGTCAAAGATGCCTACGGTCGCATTGCAATGCTGGACTGTCTTTTGGCTGCCATTGACGAGAATGGGGGAACGGAGCAGATGATCTGCTGGACAGGTGCGAACCGATCGTCACGAGTTATTCGTTGTGCGTTTGGTCATGTCGCCAACGTTTCCTTTCGGGTATGTGTGTGGTGTCTTGACGTTTTTTTGTAGGTATCCCGGGGCGGGGGGGTGAGCTCTGTCTGGTCCATGGGACGGAGGGCGGGAGGGGATTCGCCGATGTCCTCAAGTTGGTGTTGTTACTAACATCTGGTGGCTGGGGTATTATCGGTCGTGCTTGGTCTTGTGCTCCGCTGCTGTCTGCGGTCGGGCGTCTATGCGCGATGGTGCGCGCAGGTGCGGGGCTTCCTGCGGACCATGGCCAACCTGCCGGCGGTCGTGACGCCCCGTTCAGTGCTGAACGAGGGCCTGCGCGGGCTGTATGTGTATGAACTGGGCGAGCTCGACCCGATATTGCCGAACAATACGGACATCAATGACGGCCTCCAGCTCCTCAACGGAGATGACCCCAGGCGCCACATTGTGGAGGAGCCTACTGATCGGGGAGTTCCATCAATCTCAGCGTACGCGCGAGGTGCCGGCGGCGGCCCGAGTGGTCATGGCGCCGACGCTGGCCGGGTAGGTGCGGTTGCTGGCGCGGGGAGCGGCTCTTCCGGTGCGGGGGGTGTTGTGACGGGGAGCGGTTCTTCGGGTGCCGGTGCTGCAACGGGGAGTGGATCTTCGGGTGCGGCGACTGGAGTAGGAAGTGGCTCTCTCGGTGTGGGACCAATGGTGGGAGATGGCCATTTACATGGGGGGGGTTTGGCCAGAGCGCCTCGTGTCGCCCCTACTGCGTCTGCAACCGACCCTTCGCAACCGGGCTTCTCGGACGTGCCGCTGCACGACATGGTCGCCCACTTGGGACGGGATGAGTGTCCTGCTCGTCCTCACGGCAACGGAGGCGGCGCGCGAGGCGGGGCTGCGGAGGGAGCGCCTCGCGTCGACCCTGCTGCGTCTGCACCCGACCCTTCGCAGCCGGGCTTCTCGGACATGCCGCTGCACGACATGGTTGCTCACTTGGGGCGCGATGAGTGTCCTGCTGGTCCTCATGGCAACGCAAACGGCGACGAGGCGCGTGCTTGTCCACGAGCGAGTCCACAAGCGAGGGGATACCGTGTCGGTCCGGGCCGTGTCGGTTTTGATGCCGGTGCCAGTTCCGGCGGTAGTGCTGGAGGCAGCTCGGGAGGCGGTGCAGGTGGCAGCGCCGAGGGAAATGTTGGCGGTAGCCCGATTGACGACGCCGGTCGCGGCGCAGCAGGCGGTGCGCGTGGCGGTGCGGGTGGTGTCGCGAGAGGCGACGCGAAAGGTGGCGGCAGTGGCGGTCCTGGAGGCGGCGCGGGCTCTCTTGCCCGCTCTTTTTTGCACCCGGCTCGGCCTGTTCCGCAAGGCCCAACGACTGCGGCGCTGATGTCCGACCCTGCTCGTGCTTTTGCTCG
>Ga0209187_1003329_pt1 | contig 13580 bp, 7 predicted proteins | sample BantaG_FD_187430 | JGI IMG/M metagenome (GOLD analysis project Ga0209187, IMG submission 187430) | Marine algal microbial communities from Bantry Bay, Ireland - BantryBay_4 metaG (SPAdes) (version 2) | ecosystem: Host-associated > Algae > Red algae > Unclassified | place: Bantry Bay, Ireland... | reverse complement strand
ATTGAGCGTTCCATGGAATCGGTGGCCAACCGAATTGATGTGATGAACGGCCGTGAATTTGCCACCTATCTAAATGCCGTCGAGCCGGGTACTTTTAACAACCTGGACGTGCTGCCTGATGTGGATTGGCAGGATGAAATTTTCGTGGACAATCAACCCATCACGAACGCTAACCTTTCTATTAGTGGTGGATCAGAAAGATCTACTTTTTACTTTGGTTTGGGCTATTTTGGACAGGAAGGAGTGCTGCCAAAGTCGGGGCTGGATCGACTAACCAGTAAAATAAATTCTACCTTTAAGGTAAGAGATAATATCGAAATCGGATTGAATTTATCGGTCTTACTTAGTGACAAAGACAATGCACCCGGCGTGGTCAATACCGCACTCAGAGCCTGGCCCATCAATGATATCTTTTTGGAAAACGGGGTAGACTTTGCCGAGGTAAATGGCGGAAATCCAGTAGCGGCGATTGAATTTACCAATAGCAAAACGAATGCGCTTCGAGGGTTGGGAAATCTTTATGCCTCCTTTAATTTTTTAAGAGATTTTACTTTTAAAACAAGTGTACAATTCGATGTGACTGGAAGTAAAACCAGGACTTTTTCTCCTCAGTTCTTTGTCGGTCCACTACAGCAAAATGAAGAAAATGATCTGAGCCTTAATACCGCTTCCAACAGTACCATTATCTACGAAAATACCTTGTCTTATCAGCACGATTTCGATAAGCATGGCATCAATGCGGTGGTCGGATATTCCTCCCAGGATACCAAAGGTGAGTTTTTTAATGGTAACACGGAGGGACTTGTTCGGGAAGATGAATTATTTAGATATTTGAATGCGGGACAAGATGATTTTGAAAGGGTGAGTAATAATTTTGCCCGATCAACACTCATCTCTTATCTGGGACGGGTAAACTATAGTTACGATAGCCGATATCTATTCACTGCTTCTTTTAGACGGGACGGTTCTTCTAAATTTGGACCAAATAACCGATATGGTAATTTCCCCAGTTTCGCTTTGGGATGGAATACTTCAAACGAGGATTTTCTTGCTAAAAACGATTTTATTACCAACCTGAAACTTCGTGGAAGCTGGGGAATCATTGGTAATGAAAGAATAAACGGCAACGCGCAGTATGCGCTACTCGTTCCCGGCTTAAATGCCATTTTGGGAGAAGGAGAAGAAACACTACCAGGGGTAAGTTTTCAAGGGGGAGGAAATCCAAACCTGAAATGGGAAGAAACCAGACAGTGGAATATTGGTGCTAACATCGGACTTTGGAATGATAAAGTAGTGGCAGAGTTTGATTATTATGTTAAAAATACTAATGATATTCTCGTTCCCCTCGAACCGATCGGATATACCGGAATCGGCGCGTTTCAATCCATTGTTTTTAATGCTGCCGATGTCCAGAATAAAGGCTTTGAATGGAATGTTTCTTACCGCAATCGAGTAGGTGATATTTCTTACGGAATTGGTGTTTTGGGAACAACGATCTCTAATGAGGTTACCAACATAGGACAGGGTATCGGAGCGGATTCGCTACTCGTCGGTGGAGACTTGGGGAATGGACAACAAGTCGCTCGTTCGGCAGTAGGACAACCAATTGGTTTCTTTTTTGGATATGATGTGATTGGCGTCCTCCAAAATCAGGGAGAAGTAGAAAGCAGTGCTACGCTTTTTGGTCAGGTTCCTGGAGATTTAAAATTCCGGGATGTCAACGGAGATGGAACCATCAATGCCCTGGATAGAACCGTAATTGGAAACTCTATTCCAGATATAATCTTTGGCTTTAATTTAAATATTGGATATAAAAATATCAACCTCTCCGCTGATTTTCAGGGACAATTGGGGAATGATATTTATAATGGCAAACAGGCCATCAGATTTGCCACCTTAAATTTTGAAGATAAATATAATAATTATTGGACCGGAGAAGGTTCTACCAATGAGAATCCTCGTGCTGTTTTAGGCGGCACTAATTTTCTGCCTTCTTCCTATTTCGTAGAGGATGGTTCCTTCCTAAGATTAAGAACCCTAACCCTTAATTATGATTTTTCAGCGGGTTTACTACAACGCTTGAAAGTGGATAACTCCAGTATTTACATACGTGCGACCAACTTGTTTACGGCCACAAATTTCACAGGCTATTCTCCTGAAATTGGCGCAGGTAGTGCCATCGATGGTGTAATTGATCGAGGTGTTTATCCCATCACTAAAGTTTTTACCCTTGGACTTAGTGCTAATTTCTAAAATCAGATTATTATGAAAAAAATGCCCATTCTACTTATCGCAATTTTTACGCTCGTTTCCTGCGGAGATGATTTTTTAGATCAACCACCTCGGGCTGCACTGACAATTGGTTCCTTTCCGGCTGATGGAACGGATGCCGTCCTGGCAACTAATGCTGTTTATAACATTACGAGAACCTGGCAAATCAATACCGGCGGATTTCCATTGTTAGATATCATGGCCGACGATGTGACCAAAGGAAGTAATCCGGGAGATGGGACCGCCATTCGGGTATACGAAAGTTTTGAGCATACCTCTTCCGAAGGGAGTACCGAACGCTGGTACAAAACGCTCTACGAAGCCATCCGTCGTTCCAACCTGGTGATCAATGAAGTACCTAATATCCAGGACATCGACGCTGGACTAAGAGATCGACTAGTTGGGGAAGCTCGCTTTCTTAGAGCTTACTTTTACGGACAGCTCGTTCGCGGCTTTGGAGCCGTTCCCGAGGTAACGGTGACGGACCCTCCGCTCGATTTGGAAAGAGCCCCCGTAGACAATATTTTAAATAATATCATTTACCCGGATTTAGAATACGCTATTAGTATTTTACCGGAACGATCTCAGTATCCGCCCGAAGACTTGGGACGGGCTACCAAAGGTGCCGCCCGTGGATTAATGGCGCAAATCAGATTGTTCTACGGAGATTTTGCCGAAGTAGAAACCTATACCGGTGACATCATCCGATCTGGAGAATATAGTCTCGTACCTGATTACGGACAGGTTTTCGTATCCACCAACGAACACAACGAAGAATCCATCTATGAAATCTCGGCGCAACCCGACTGGTTTGTCAACGGTGGTAACCAATACGGTAATACGCAGGGAGTACGTGGTACGCCTAACAAAGGCTGGGGTTTTGGTCGTCCTGCTTATCCACTCCTTGTTGCTTTTGAAGCTCAGGATGATCCCCGTATGGAGCCCAGTATTTTATTTCTAAATGAAGTTATTGATGGAATTACCATCACTGGAGAAGGATCTACGCCGGATACCATTTTTCAGAATGGAAACATTATGGAAGTAGAGGTATACAACCAGAAAGTGTGGTTCCCCGGAACAGATTCCCGTACCTCTTTTGGCCATAACCGAAGAATTATTCGATACGCCGACGTATTGTTGATGCACGCAGAAGCACTTAATGAAAACGGTAAATCAAGTGAGGCACTTGGATTTCTTAATCAGGTGAGAGCCAGAGCCCGAGGAAATAACAGCGAAGTATTACCAGATATTACCGTGACCGGAAAAGAAGAATTACGGGCGAAAATTCTGGAAGAACGTTATTTCGAGCTTGCGCTGGAAGGATTTCGATTCTGGGATCTGGTGCGTACCAACCGAGCGGCAGAAGTTTTGGGCCCACTAGGATTCGTGGAAGGAAAAAATGAAGTGTTCCCAATTCCTCAATCTGAAGTAGATATTTCTCAAGGCAGAATTATACAGAATCCAGGATACTAAAAAAATTAGAATTAGAATTAGAATAAGAATAAGAATAAGAATGAACTATTCTAATTCCTATTCTAATTCCTATTCTAATTCCTATTCTAATTCCTATTCATTAAATATATTTCCTAATTTAAAAACTATTTTAAGTATGAAAAATTTTAAATATTTAACTTTACTATTGCTGTTAGCAATTTTAATTATGCCTGCTTGTGGCGACGATGAGCCGGATGCACCGGATGCACTTTCCGTTACTGCGGTTTCTGCCACGGGTACCAGTTTTGAAGATGGTTCGAGTCGAACCTCTGATCTGAACGGAAGTGCTTCTTCCGAAGACGTGGCGTTGAATGCTACGATTACTGCTACGTTTGATCGACCAGTTGATGTAACAACTGCCAATGCTTCCAATATCACTTTAACTTCTGATGCCGGTAGTGAAAGTGTTACAGTGGCTGGCAGTGGAAGCGCTATCACCATTGATCCAGATGCAGATCTAAAAAGAGGAACATTATATACCTTATCTATTAGCGGAGTAACTGCCGTAGACGGAGGAGCACTAGCCACTCTGACCCGATCTTTTACAACGGAAGGACGCGCCGAAGTAGTAGCACCCAATTCAGATGCGATGGTCGCTTATTGGAGTTTTGATGGTGATGCTACGGATGCCACCGGTACTTTTAATGCGGACAACGAAGTAGATATAACCTACGGTGAAGATCGCTTCGGACAAGGTAACAGTACGGCTGGATTTGATGGAGACCGAAGTATTATTGAAGTTCCCGATGCCGCTGGACTGATGACCAGTGATTTTACACTTGCTTTTTGGATGAAAACCAATTCTGCGGGTCACGTTAATCAAAACGGTGATCCATCAAGTAATTTCGTGATGGGATTAGGCGCATTCCTGGGATTTCAATTTGAAATTCCTGCTGACTTTGCCTCTTGTAAACTTGCCAATTCCTACGTGCTCGATGACGGTACTTTCGTTAGTGAAGATATGTTCTTTAATGGAAGTGGAGAAGATGGTATGAACGGTGGCTGGCAAGGATGGGATTTCGTGGCAGACCTTACCGGAAGTGGTGGAGTAGAAGCATTGATCAAAGATAAATGGGTACACATTGTTTGTACCTACGAATCTACCGAAAAATTAGGTAGAATGTATATTAATGGCGAACTTATGAAAAGCCATGATTTTGATCTATGGCCAGAAGGTGCTCCAAAGCAAAATGTAGCAGGGGTAGCCTATCAGGGCGCTGATGATGTAGAACCTATTTTAGCATTTGGATTTATCAAATCTATCGATAGTCCAAAATGGGCAGATACTCCCTGGGGTGATTATTTCAAAACCACCTCTAACCACTTTAAAGGAGATTTGGATGATGTTAGAGTTTTTAGTGCTGCTTACACGCCAGGAGATGCTAAAGCACTTTATGACGCCGAAAAATAATTAGTTTAGAGTTAATAAAGTCTAACATAAAGGAACCACTTCCGGGTAGTCCGTAGAAGTGGTTCCTTTTTTTAATAAAAATGACCAGCTTGAATTACTTCAAATTTATTCCCATGATCTTGAAAAAAATACCGCTTTTTGTATTGATGGTAACCATGTTTGGTATTTGCTCATCTTGTGGTGATGACCAGGTAGGTCCGGAACCACCCGCAAGCGGTACCCTCCAATTGGTGACTGCTCAAATTGGAACGACTTCTATTCTTAGTTCCAATGCTGCTGTACCGGCCAGTCAAGACATTGTTTTGCGTTTCAATAATGCCATTGCTACTTCTTCAACTTCCGCCATTCAGCTAACCGATCAAAATGGAAATGTCACCCTGGATTTTGACTTTTTGGATAATGACAAAATAATCAGTCTAACCCCACAGCCAGCTTTGGCAGAAGGGAATAATTATAGTTTAACGATTCTGGATGATCTGGAAGGTGCCAACGGAGAAACTTTTCCCGGGATTACCCTGACTTTTGGCGTCGACAAAGAACCACTTGAAATAAAAAATATTACGGCCAACGGAGCAACCTTGTCTCCTAATGGTCGCAACACCGAAATTCCATTAATTCCTGTTTTTGAGTTGAGTCTGTCTCATTCGGTTCCGGTAGATATCTTATCGGAAGAAATCGTACTGGTGGGAAATCGAAACTATGACTTTAATATTACCAGAATTGCCGACACCATTTATCAACTGACTCCATCAGATTCGCTGGCAGATTTAACTAAAATTAATTTACTGTTTCCCTCCACTATTGGTACGCAAGTTGATCGTCTCTTCAACACCGTATCCTATGAGTTGTACACCCAGCTTGATCCAAATCCCAAGTTTCCCGTTATCACCGACGATGAACTAATGACCTTGGTACAAGAGCGTACCTTCCGCTATTTTTATGACTTTGCGCATCCGGTCAGTGGACTGGCTCGGGAACGAAATTCGAGCGGGAATACCGTTACCAGTGGAGGTTCCGGCTTTGGACTAATGGCTATTATCGTTGGCGTAGAAAGAGGTTTTATTACCAGAGAAGAGGCACTGACGCGATGGGAAAAAATATTTAATTTTTTAGAAACAGCCGATCGGTTTCACGGAGCCTGGTCGCACTGGTTGAATGGAAATACCGGAAACGTAAGGCCCTTTAGTTCCATCGATAATGGTGGAGATTTAGTAGAAACGGCGTTCCTGGTACAGGGAATGCTCACCGTACGGCAATATCTTAATCCTGCCGACGCCCGGGAAAATCTGATAATTTCCAAAATAAATACTTTATGGGAAGGGGTAGAGTGGAACTGGTACACCCAGGGAGGACAAAACGTACTTACCTGGCACTGGTCTCCCAATTTAAACTGGCAAATAAATCTTAAGATCAGAGGACATAATGAGACCCAAATTGTTTACACCCTTGCAGCTGGTTCTCCTACTTTTCCCATTGATCCAGTAGTCTATCACGAAGGCTACGCGCGGTCGGGAGGTATGCAAAATGGCAATACTTTTTACGATATTAATTTGCCCCTGGGTTCCAATCGAGGGGGACCTTTGTTTTTCACGCACTATTCTTATCTGGGAATGAATCCTACGAACTTACAGGATGCCTACGCAAATTACTGGACCCAAAATGTCAATCATTCCCTTATTAATCGTGCTTATTGCATTGACAATCCGCAAAACTACGTCGGCTATTCCGAAAACTGCTGGGGGCTGACCGCCAGTGACAATAACAATGGCTATTCGGCGCACAGTCCTAATAATGATCTGGGAGTCATAACACCCACCGCAGCCCTTTCTTCTATTCCCTACACGCCGGAAGAATCCCTGGCGGCCATGCGGCACTTTTATTATCAACTGGGGGATCGACTCTGGGGTGAATATGGATTTTATGATGCGTTTAATCCCACGGCGGGATGGGTAGCCAATTCCTATTTAGCAATAGATCAGGGCCCAATAATTCTGATGATTGAAAATTACCGAACCCAGTTACTGTGGGATTTATATATGTCTGCTCCTGAAGTACAAAATGGATTAACGACGTTGGGATTTACTTTTTAAATTTTGTAAGAATTTAAAGTTTTTTGCTTCCACTAATTTTCTCATACTCACACAAACTAATTTTTTATGCTAAAATATTCGTTGCTGATCATTGGATTTCTTGGTTTTTTACAATGTAAGATGAAAGCGCCCAATGTTAGCACTTCAAAAGCAGATTTGAATTTGTCCAAAGTAGAGACCTTGCTTTTGGATCAGGTACAACGTCAGTCCTTCGATTATTTTTGGAAAGGAGGAGAACCTATCTCCGGCGCAGCACGGGAAAGAATTCATACCGATGGAATCTACCCCCACGATGATGCGGAGGTCGTTACTTCCGGAGGAACCGGATTTGGAATCATGGCGACCTTGGCCGGAATAGAACGTGGTTTTATAACGAGAGCCGAAGGTTATCAAAGATTAAATCAACTGACGGACTGGCTCGCTAAAGCAGACCGTTTTCACGGAGCGTGGGCGCACTGGATGTACCCCGATGGAAAAGCCAAACCTTTTAGTAAAATGGATGATGGGGGCGATTTGGTAGAAACCGCTTTTTTAGTACAGGGGTTGTTGGCCGCACGGCAGTATTTTAAAAATGGAAATAAAGCCGAAAAAGAACTGGCGACAAAAATGGATCAGTTGTGGAAAGAAGTGGACTGGAAATGGTACACTCAGGGCGAAAATGTCCTGTACTGGCACTGGTCACCAAATTATGATTTTAAAAAAGCATTTGCCGTCAAGGGATATAACGAGTGTCTCATCATGTACATCCTGGCCGCAGCTTCTCCTACCCATCCCGCGCCGGTCGCTGCTTATCACGAGGGCTTTATGCGGGGTGGAGCTATCAAAACCGACCGGGAGTATTACGGCTTACCGACGGTCCTTGATTATTACGATAGCAACGATATGGCCATTGGTCCCATGTTCTGGTCTCACTATTCTTATTTAGGACTGGATCCCCGTGGTCTTTCGGATCAGTATGGCGACTTTTGGGTACTGACCCAAAACCACGCGAAGATGATGCACCGTCACGCTGTGGCTAATCCATACGAATACAAAGGATATAGTGAGAAATGCTGGGGACTGACTTCCAGCTATTCTATGAAAGGATACGCGGGGCATAATCCCCAGGAAGATTTTGGGGTGATTACGCCGACCGCCGCCTTGTCCTCATTCCCATATACGCCCAAAGAAAGTATGGATTTTTTAAAATTTATGTATCAGGAACAAGATACCCTGATTGGTGAATACGGACCGTACGATGCTTTTAGTTTTCAAAGCGACTGGTACCTTCCCCGCTACCTGGCCATTGATCAATTACCCATTCCGGTAATGATTGAAAACTACCGTAGTGGACTCCTGTGGGAATTGTTTATGTCCGCTCCGGAAATTCAATCAGGATTAAAAAAACTGGGTTTTACTTATCAAGCAATGGCAAATAAATAAATGATGAAATCAGTATTACTTTTATTAATAATTACCATTTTTTTTCTTTTTATCAATAGCGTTTTATCTGCCCAGGATAGTGCCCCGAAAACGGGTGTTTATTTGGAAGAGGTATTTAGTTATAATGGTAAAACATTAAACTACCGTATTTTGTATCCAGATGGTTTTGATGAAAATAAAAAATATCCCTTGGTACTGTTTCTTCACGGTGCCGGAGAAAGAGGAGATAATAATCAGACGCAATTAGTCCACGGAAGTAAATTATGGATAGCTAATTCTAAAAAATATCCAGCCATCGTGATTTTTCCACAGTGCCCTAAAGAGGACTTCTGGGCCAAAATTAGTCGACCGGGCGGGAAAGGAAGTTTTAAATTTTCCGAAGCCGGTCCACCTACTAAAGCGTTGCAAAGTACGATCAAACTGGCAGAAACCTTTTTGGAAAAAGATTTTGTGGATCAAGACCGATTTTACGTTGGAGGATTGTCGATGGGAGGAATGGGCACTTTTGAACTGGCCTGGCGAATGTCCGACAAAATTGCCGCTGCCTTCCCGATCTGTGGTGGAGGGGCTTCCTCAAATGCCACGGTGATGAAGAATATTCCATTTTGGATTTTTCACGGAGTAGTAGATGACGTAGTTCCTGCTCGCTACTCCATGCAAATGCTGCGCGCTATACAAGGAGCAGACGGAAAAGCAAAGATCAGTCTCTACCCGAACGTCAATCACAATTCCTGGGATAAGGCTTTCGCCGAACCTGATTTATTACCCTGGGTATTTTCTAAAAAATTAAAATAAAATGAAAGGTTTAAAAAATATTTTTATCGGGACCTTATTTATTTCTGCTTTCCTTTTCGCTTGCAATAGTAACCAGCAAGTCCTGAAAACTCAGACCCCTTCTGTAGCGGTAGATACGACGCCTGAAATGAAGGATATGAAAGCGTACGATAAATTTTCTCCCAAAGTCGAAGCATTGTTAAATAAAATGACCATTGAAGAAAAAATCGGACAATTAAATTTGTTATCGCCGGGTGGAGCAGTGACCGGTGCTGTTGTCAGTGAAGATGTAGAGCGAAAGATCAAGGAAGGGAAAGTGGGAGGAATTTTTGGCATCAAAGGAGCTGCCAGAATACATCAAGCACAGAAGATTGCCGTAGAACAAAGTCGGTTAAAAATTCCAATACTCATTGGACTGGACGTGATTCATGGTCACCGGACGGTCTTTCCAATACCACTCGCCTTGTCTTGTACCTGGGATATGGAGCTCATCGAAAATTCGGCCCGTCTTGCCGCGCGGGAAGCCACGGCGGATGGCTTGATGTGGACCTTTTCACCGATGGTAGATATTGCCCGTGATCCTCGCTGGGGTCGAATTGCCGAAGGCGCGGGAGAAGATCCATTTTTAGGTAGCGCTATTGCCCGAGCCATGGTCAAAGGATATCAAGGAGATGATTTTAAAAGCCCCACCACGATGCTGGCTTGCGTAAAACATTTTGCCAATTATGGGGCCGCCGAAGGAGGGCGAGATTACGCTACCGCAGACATGAGTCGCGTGAAAATGTTCAACGAATATCTGCCACCTTTCAAGGCCGCTGTAGATGCCGGCGTTGGCTCTATCATGACTGCTTTTAACGTGGTGGATTACGTTCCTGCTTCTGCTAATTCAGATCTTTATACCGATATTCTAAGAAAAAGATGGGGCTTCGACGGGTTAGTCGTTACCGACTATACGGCCGTAAATGAAATGATCAAACATGGAATGGGAGATTTACAAGAAGTTTCCAAACGAAGCCTGAATGCTGGCATTGACATGGATATGATCGGAGAAGGATTCTTAACAACGCTAAAGAAATCCCTGGACGAAGGAATGGTTGCCGAAGCGGATATTCGACAGGCTTGTGGTCGAATACTACGGGCTAAAGAACTATTAGGGTTGTTTGATGATCCGTATCTTTACGGGGATACCCTAAGAGCAAAAAAAGAAATCCTCTCCGCGGAGCAACAAGCTTTTGCGAGAAAGGCCGCCGGCGAGTCTTTTGTATTATTGAAAAACGAAAACAATGTTCTTCCATTAAGTAAAAATAAAAAAATTGCCCTCATCGGACCGCTGGCGGATAGTCGTCGTAATATGATGGGTACCTGGAGTGTTTCCGGTGACCATGCTAAATCGGTCACCGTGATCGAAGGTGTAAAATCAGCGATGGAAAATTCCGGGCTACTCCAGTATGCCAAAGGAGCCAACATCAGTGATGATCCCGCTTTTGCTAAAAGAGTCAATGCTTTTGGACAAGAAATAGTGATTGATGAACGAACCCCGGATCAAATGATTACCGAGGCGGTGAATATCGCCAATCAGTCGGAAGTGATCGTAGCGGTCATGGGAGAGGCGGCAGATATGTCCGGAGAGTCCTCTAGTCTGGCACACATCGGACTGCAGCCAAGCCAGCGAAAATTATTGGAAGCCCTCAAAAAAACAGGTAAACCGATCGTCCTGGTTTTGTATAATGGTCGGCCCATGACACTTGGTTGGGAATCCGAAAATATGGATGCTATTCTCGACGTTTGGTTTGGAGGCATACAAGGGGGCAATGCCATTGGCGATGTATTATTTGGTACTGTCAATCCCGGTGGCAAACTGACCACTTCTTTCCCGGTTCACGTCGGACAGGTTCCCGTTTATCATAGTATGCTTAGCAGCGGAAGACCACATGCCGGTGGAGAAAAATACAATAAATTTCAATCTAATTATTTAGATATCTCCAATGATCCATTGTATCACTTCGGCTACGGTTTGAGCTATACCAGCTTTGGTTATTCTGGTATAACCCTTTCCGGGAATACCCTTACTCCCGATAATGAAATCACGGCTTCCGTCACCGTTACGAATACCGGAAAGCGGAGTGGAGCAGAAGTAGTCCAACTGTATATCCGCGACTTGGTAGGGTCGATTAGTCGTCCGGTAAAAGAGCTAAAAGGTTTTGAAAAAATTATCCTTTCCCCTGGAGAAAGCAAGACGGTTAGTTTCAAAATTACGCCGGAACTATTAAAATTTTATAATAGCCAACTTGAACACGTTTGGGAGCCTGGAGAATTTAAACTAATGATAGGAGGTAGTTCCTCGGATACTAAAAATATCGAATTTACGCTAAAAAAATAAAGGATGAGTAAGTTGATTTTATTTGCAGTTACTATTTTGTTATGCTGCGGTTGTGGCGCGGTTGATACTTCAAAAACCGAATCTACCGCCAATACCGGACAAAATGTAATTTATATTCTAAGCGATGATCATCGGTATGATTTTATGGGTTTTACGGGAAAGGTTCCATTTTTAAAAACGCCAAACATGGATCGGATGGCCCGAGAAGGGGTCCATTTAAAAAATGCTTTTGTGACCACCGCACTCTGTTCGCCCAGTAGAGCCAGTATTTTGACCGGACAATATACCCATCGTCACGGAGTAGTGGACAACCAGTCTATGGTACCGGATGGAACGACTTTTTTTCCAAAATTTTTACAAAAAGCAGGATACGAAACTGGGTATATTGGCAAATGGCACATGGGTGAACATTCTGATAAACCACGACCCGGTTTTGATTACTGGGCCAGCTTTCAGGGGCAGGGAAAATACTGGAATAGTGTTTTTAATGTAAATGGAACTCGCGAAAAACCGGTGGACAGTACGTATGTCACCCACGCTATGACAAAATATACCAAAGATTTTCTGGACAACCGAGATTCCTCCAAACCCTTTTTTCTTTACGTCAGCCACAAAGCCGTACATGCCGAATTTATCCCCGCGCCGGAACACGCAGGTATTTATAAAAACGAAAAACTGCGCTATCCTCCCACCATGTATCCACCGGGTGATCCAAAGTCGACGGTTAGTAAAAAACAGTATAATTATAAAGATGTGCCAGAATGGGTGAAAAAACAACGCTATAGCTGGCATGGCGTAGATTACCTGTATCATGGACAAATGGATTTCGATGAATTTTACCGAAATTATTGCGAAACGTTATTAGCAGTAGATGAAAGTATGGGGATCCTTTTCGATTATCTGGAAGCCAATGATCTGATGAAAAATACAACGGTCATTTATATGGGGGACAATGGATTTTCCTTTGGGGAACATGGGTTGATTGACAAGCGACAGGCCTACGAGGAATCCATGCGGGTACCTTTGTTGGCGATGGGTGCAGCGGTCCGTCCGGGGCTTCATATGATTGAACAAAATGTACAAAACATTGATATAGGTCCCACGGTACTGGATATAGCCGGGGTTCCACAACCCGATCAATTTGACGGACATTCTTTTCTACCACTGCTGCAAGGTACCAATCCTGATACCTGGCGGGATACCATTTACTACGAATATTTTTGGGAGCGTCCTTTTCCACAAACTCCTACGGTACATGCGATTCGTACCGACCAGTACAAATTTATTCGCTATCACGGAATCTGGGATTTAAACGAATTATACGATATTAAAAATGATCCTTTAGAGATGAATAACCTTATCCGGGATACCAGCTATGCAAAGGTGGCCCAGTCGTTGAGAATGTCCTTATTTGATTGGCTCAAAAAAACCGACGGCGAGCAAATGTATTTAAGAAAGGATGGAAAACATTCGCGATTTGATTATGGATACCGGGGAACTTATTAATTCAAATGGGTGCGTAGCTAACCTCCCTGCTTTATGCTTGCTAGTCGTAGATTTGTAACCTGGACAGACTGGTTAGCTTGTGAGCTTCTCTCTAATATACTAGTGCGTCGAGATCAAAGTAGGCCGTATAAGGTGTTAGGTATTTAGTTCCCGACGCACTAGTGCATCAAGACTAGTAAACAATATCTTTATGATCCAGTAGAGATGAGAAAAATAGATCTGCAAACGAAAG
>Ga0209187_1003327_pt1 | contig 13581 bp, 13 predicted proteins | sample BantaG_FD_187430 | JGI IMG/M metagenome (GOLD analysis project Ga0209187, IMG submission 187430) | Marine algal microbial communities from Bantry Bay, Ireland - BantryBay_4 metaG (SPAdes) (version 2) | ecosystem: Host-associated > Algae > Red algae > Unclassified | place: Bantry Bay, Ireland... | reverse complement strand
AATCTATCATCCACTTTATGGCCCTACAGTCGTGTGAATGCATTTGTCTTGAGCCTAGTGCCTAAATAGGGCACGCTGGGTTCTAACGAGGGGGGAGTCTGGGCGACCAGCTCCTCTACTCTCTCAATTTGCGACTAGAATATTTCATCTATATCGTCAAATATATTCCTACTAGTAACAAGAGTCGGTGCCGCTTCTGTGGAGTCGAGAGGCCGAGATTCAATTTCTTCGGGTTCCTCATAATTTTCATCTACCCAACTTTGAGCATGTGCTTTTTCATCCTCTATTAACTCTATTATTGATTGATCTTTGGAAAATGCATCAGCAAGCGGATTAGCGACATTATCGAATTGTTGCATATGTTGTTCAGCGTCGTCGTCTTCTGGACTCCATTCATTTTGGATATTCTCTCTAACTTCCGCCAATCTAGGAATCAATTTTTCAGAAACATCTTTTTTTAATTTTTCAAATTCCTCTGTATTGAAGAGTGATTTTATTGCTTCGTCACTCATTGCAAATGTATCGAGTCCCAGTATTGAATACTCGGAGACTGATTGGACGAATCCCTACGTGTCAACCTGATGCCATACAGTCCTCGTATGGGATAACATAGATTTCAGGGCTATGACGATAGGAATGAGTACCGTGCCGAAAGAACCATCAGATAAGCCTGATACCCAAGTAACGCCAGATCCTAAGCTTGAGAAACGCACCAGAAGGATCTTCACAGCCGAGTATAAATTAAAGATCATTCAAGAGGCTGATGCCTGTAAGCATGGCGAATTAGGTCATTTGCTCCGGCGTGAGAAGCTCTACAGCAATCAGTTATCCGATTGGCGACGAGAGTATTCTGAAAACGGTTTTGAAGGCTTAGGTAAATCTGCACCAGGGCCACAGCCTTCCAAGACTGCAGAGCAGCGCCAGATAGAAAAGCTTGAGAAACAAGTAGCTAAGTTGCAAGGTGATTTAGACGTTGCCAATGACTGTCTTGATATTCAAAAAAAAGTGTTATCAATTCTCGATCGTTCGAGCAGTGGGAAGAAGCTGTGAGCCTCGCTATCGGTGAGCGTCCTGATCGTCTGCCATTGAGTGTCGCTTGCCGAGTATTGGGTTTAAACCGAAGCAGCGTGTACCAACGCCGGAAAGGCCTGGTTGGTGATAAAGCCCTGCGTTGCCGAAAGCACTCTACTCAACCGCGAGCTTTAAGCGAAAAGGAACGAGCATCAGTGCGTAATACTCTGCACAGCGATGAGTATCGAAACCAACCACCGTTAGAAGTTTATGCACGACTACTTGAGAAAGGAGAAGCCCCTTGTTCAGTCAGCACCATGCATCGTTTGTTGCGTGAAAGTGGCGAAAATGGTGAGCGACGCAATCAACGCCCAGCGCAACATCATGCGATACCTAGGCTTAAAGCTTGCGCCCCTAACCAAGTGTGGACTTGGGACATTTCAAAATTGCCACTAGTTGTCAGAGGGGTATATTTATCGCTTTACGCTGTTACTGATTTATTCAGCCGTTATACCGTTGCGTGGATGATTTCGATAAAAGAGAACAGCGCTCTGGCCACGTTATTAATGGAGGAAGCTTGTGCGCGTTACCGTATTGAACCCGAACAATTGACCTTGCATCAAGACAGGGGCTCACCGATGACGGCAAATGGATACCTAGGTGCAATGCGAGATCTTGATATTACTTGTAGCCATAGCCGACCACGAGTAAGCAACGATAATCCATACAGCGAAAGCGCCTTTAAAACCCTGAAATACCAGCCCGATTATCCAGGTAAATTTAAGAACCCAACACACGCAAAGCAGTGGTGTACCGACTACTACCAATGGGCGAACTTCGAGCATCACCACAGTGGCTTAAACGGATACACGCCTGATCAGGTATTCACGGGTGGTTATCAAAAGATCGCGATGATAAAACAGGCAGCTTTAGACAAACGTTTTGAATTAAATCCAGAGCGTTTTGTTCGTGGTAGACCAAAGGTTAAACTGCCTCCGTCAGAAGTATTGATAAACCCGATCAGTGAAGTCGAAATCGCTGATGGTGTTGTCGACACCGTGAATTTCCCCACGTTGCATGCCTCCGGTTACCAAGCAAATGCACATTAACTAGCAGCTAAACTGTCCATATGAGGTTGACACGTTCCGAATGATGTGCGTGAATCTTCAGGTAAAATACTCAAATCGAAAAGTAGCTTTGTTATCGAAACATCTGTTGAGTATCGTAACGACATAGATGGATTTTTGATATTCTCTATAAGAGAAGGATTTGATGCTAAATACAACCGAATGAATTCGTCAGAACAACGATGAAGTAAAAATGTATGTAGCGATCTTTTCGCATTCCATGTAGATAGCCAGGGTGTTTTATAATCTTTAGAAGTAGATAAAGCTTGGAGCTTAGCTAGTACAACAGTCCATAGTGATTCAGGTACAATTATAGCTCCTTGAATGCCCTTGTTCCCACAGGAAATTTGTCTCGTCAGAGTCTCTGGATCGGCACCTTGAAGATAAATACCAAGGTATTCCGGATACTCTACAAGCATTTTTGCAAATGCATCACCGATTGTTGGGTGTTTAAATGACCAGTGAGGGTCCTGTTCGGCCTGATTGTGTATGACAAGACTTGTGTTTAGAGCCTGAAGTGCCGCTAAACATCCACCTGTGTTGCTATTAAGTCTTTCAATGTAGCTTGTTTCGTCGTGATTGAGTTCGACCGGACTATTTAGGTGATTCCTGCGCAGATATATTAGCGCCAAAGCGGCTTTAGAACCATCGTCTAATCCGTTCAGAACTTCGCTTAGTAGCTGCTCCTGCTGGCCAACGAAATTATTTAAATCTCCGGAAGTAAGAGATAAATCACTAGTGAAAATAGGGTCTGATATTCTTCTTGCTGTTTCCGGAACAAAACGTTCGTGATTGGCAATATCATTAAGCAGTGGCTTAATTCTGCCTATAAAATCGATAGATTGTTTACCGATTTTTAGATGATTGTACAAAATTTGTTCTTTTTCATCGATCGACAAATTATGTACATCTACTACTACCTGTGTTTCGTTAAGGAGCGGAAAAATACTATGTTTTAGGTCATGGCGCGCGCTACTGTATATATAGTCACGAGAGGTCATAACTATTTTAACTCCACTACCTATCATTGCTTTAACTTGAGGAAATATATGGTTCCATCCGGTCGTCAAATATTTTTCGTATTGCGTGACACCGAATACATCGTCTAACCAGAAGAATTGACTAGGTTCGTCAGGATTCCAATGCTCTACCACTTTTGCTGGGTCATCTAATTTTAATAAACCCGAACCCCACTGATCGAGACTTGCCATAGCAAGTAAAGATGCGATGGTGGTTTTGCCAGATGCTGGTTCACCAATAATCATGACGAAACCGTGTTCATTAATAGCATTGACTGCTTTCTGATAGGAATGAGTGAGAACTACTTTGGCTAAGTCTTCCCTCATTGTGTCCAGGACAACTCGAGCTTGCGAGTAAGCTCTACTGTCTAGAATTTGAGATAAATCACCTAGACCATAGATTCTCGGGACAAGCATTCTCAATCTAGTATTTTCTAATATCTGCTGATTAATCCAGGTAGATCCGAAAACTGCAGTCTGTTTGACTCCAATTTGTTTTAGCTGAGCCTGGATTTCTTTATCTCTTGTTCCTGAAACACCCATATTTGTCATTAGAACGTAGCTATCGCATAGTCCCGCTTTTACAAGTTTTTCAACTTTTTCAAATTCATCTGCGAGGTTAGACATTGTGATCGATATGTTCTGTCGGCCACTATATTTACATTGAATAACAAATCGACCTTTTAGAGATTCTTCGTTTTGAATATCCCAAGTTCCACTAAATGCGCCATCTCTTCCACCATCATGTGAATCTAGAAAAGACTCTATAGTTTGGCCTAAAATTTCTCGGGTTATAGTGTGACATAGCTTCTGGAAATCCTTCCAACCGAGTTTGTTTAATTCGTACATGTTTTATGAAAACGGTTTTATGTTTTATCGGTGGACTTTAAGATGTTCTAAAACGATATTGACTTTTGAATAAGAAATATCCTGCTTCAGTAGACTGATTTTGACCATTGTTGAAGAACCTTTTGGCGTCGAAGGAATGCTTCGGCCCCGCCTTCCATAATATTGACTATTGTTTTACTTGTTGCCGAACAATCAAGGCTGCCAGACTCATGTTCAAATCTCCCATGTTCTACTTCGCGGCACGCTAGAATTTGTTCTGCATCGCCTAGTACAGGAATGTTCGCATTATGCGTCGCAATAACGAACTGACATTGCTTTTTGCGTTTTTGTAGAGGTTCAACAACATTTCGGAATATTGTTTCGTTGTCTAGATCGTCTTCTGGTTGATCTAATAACATTATGGGATGCCTATCTAAAGAAGTAAGAAGAGTTAAAATTACAGTGGCTCGTTGACCAAGAGATAAATTCTCGATTGAAATACCGTTAAATATTATATTTCTTTGATCAGGAACGCGATAAACAAGGAAATCGTATAAATTGTCAAACAAAGCTGATCTTAGCTTTTCTACATCCGCGTTTTCCCCAATTATATCGCCGATATTGTCGCGTTTTTCAAATATATTTAATCCATTTGATAATGCCTTAACTAATTTTTCACGCGATGTTCTTTTGAAGTGTTTGCCGCTCAGCGTTGATGCTATAAACTCGTCAAACGATCGGCGATCTCCCTGGAATTTGGAGCTCAATTGAATTGACTTTGGGATGGACTCAGCGCATATATTTAGCTCAGCCTCTTCCTTACGATGTAAATTTCTTCGAAATCGATATAAATTTTGGGAGGCGGTTAGCATCTTCAATAATGCGGACTCCTCAAGTTGAGATCGGCTGGATGACGATTTTAGAATTTCTACAAGCTGTCCCTGACGAAGTTTCATTTTACGATATGCCGCCAGATCGAGATCTGGGTTGTCAATATCACGGAGTAGCTTACTGAATCCCTCCTGCTCTTTCCGTCCAATATCTTGAATGGTGTTAAAAATATGGGTAAGTATCGCTGTTGATTTTTGAAGCTCTTCAAAAATACTATTTTGAGATTCCTTCAACGCCTTCGTTGCTGTTAGCAATTCCAATAGTTGCGCAGCGGGTTCTTTTAGAGTTTGGCTTTTTATCTCAGGCCAGTCTTCAATAATGTCATGCCAATTTTGTTGTAGATCGCCTACAGTGTTTTTAAAAGTATCAAACTTCTTATTGAAATCTTCTACACGGTCTCGATCCGCATCGAATTCAGTCAATGACTCTAGTTTTTTATCCACTTTCTTTTCGGAGTAAACGTTGAGCTGGTGTTTTAATCTTTCTGATTCTTGGGCGTTTTCATCATCGCGCCCCTTCTCTTTCAGAATTTCTTGATACTCGTTTACCGCTTTCTTAACTTCGAGTTCCAATAGCTCTTCTTCATGTCGGTTATCTATAGCTGTCGAACCAGTGAGCATTGCAAAAAACTCTGATTCAAAATTCTCGTGCCTATTTCCCAAATCTTTTTGGCCAAAATAGAGCACATTTGGAAACACGTCCCGAGGATGAAGTCGTGTAGGTTTTCCTTCTAGAGCAACTTGCGGTTCAAATCCAAATGGGCGGCGAACCTCTACTGATTGATTGTGTTCGTTTACACCAGTAACAATTACTTCCCCACCATTCGCAAGCATTGCCTTGACTAGAGAGTCCTTATATTTTGAATCTGTATTTTTCCCAGATGGGAAATCTAAAGCATATCGTAGACATTCAATCACGGCCGACTTCCCACTCCCTCGAGAGCCAATAAGTGTGGTGAGCTGTTCTGACAACCCATATTCATTCATATCCAGTAGCCCACCTTCAAAGCGTATTGAAGTGATTAGTGGACCGGATCTATGAATTGGCGCGATACTACTAACTCTTTGTAAATGATCTGTCAGTGCGAATCTCACAGATTCAAAGCTCATGTCGCCAATTTTTAACCAACAGGATTTCTCAGATCTTCCAACTTCTTCAATACTGTCTCGAGGATCAGATCCTTCAACAAATGCAGGAAGCGTATCTCCCGGCCAGTTATTCACAATATATTCAGAAGACTTTACTTTCTGCAAGCCGAGTACGCGCTGCCAACGGTCACCACATGTCTCAATTACATGTTCTAACTGACCTAAATCCAGTTCTTTGAAAAGACCATTATCTGAATCTACATGAGCAAAAACTACAAAATAATCCTTCCCATATCCATCAAGTTTCTCTAAGCAGCCAGCAATGTCATCTTTAGTACGGCTTCCCTCATCTGGAGTGGTGTTGAACTGAGATGACAGAAATCGTGTAATTCCATCAGATGCAGATTGATCATCAATCCATTCTGGAGAAAATACGATGAGGGTATGTACGCCGCCTCTCCCAATATTTACACCAAGCTCTAGACCTGGCAAGACTAAAATGTTCTTTTTTCGAGCTTTCTTTCGGAGCGCTTTGAATTCATCAACATCGAAGAAGTTGTGGTTTGTGATTACTGCTAAACGGATTCCCTCTGACTCGAGTCTGGATACCCATTTCCCAACAAATTTGTTCTCTGAGCCACGAAATTCAGCACGAAACTTACTTCGGGATTGTCCGGGCTCTTTAAGGGTATGCAGATGAAAGTCGGCTCGAATCCACTCGGCTCCATTAGTAAAATCGGCTGGTGTTGGTTTTGACGTATCAGTACTAATAACTACCTCTACTTAATTAATTTTGAGTCATTAATTATCATTGAATTCACCAAAATTCATAAAGCTGTTCGGCGACAATTAACTTGTTCGGTCGGACAAGGTAGTTGACGCCGAACATAAAGCCTTCATATTGATGAATCTGTTCTTAATGCTTAAACGATAATTTCGATTTTCTAAAGAATGGCTCAACATGCATTTCCCGCTTGCTTAGCTTTACATTCAAGTTGGTGATTAGCTCAGGTCGAATTCGGATTGTTTTTTGTTGCTCTTTGCGGGCTTAAACATGCTTCTCAAATGATCATCAAAGAGTGCTTTGGTCACTTTTAAACCCTTTCGATTATAAAAGACTAGCTGATTAGGCTCACTGTCGAATACCATCGTATAGTCAGGTGAGTGATTACCATCGACCAGTTTGAACTGCCCAAAATCAGCATGTGAAAATGGTTTGTTGCTCAGGCAAATAGTTACCCGTCCACTGGGCGCACGCCACTCAAAAAGTCGTGAATATCACGGCGCTGTTAGTTCCTGTATTACTCATAATCAGTCATCAAATATCATTATAGGTATAGTACACTATGTCTAAATGATTGGCATAGGGTTTATTGAGGTTTGGAACTATCTAAAGAAGCAATAACAGCTGTTCTGAGCCGATTCAATCCCTGGTGGCGGCATGAACCTATTAGCGACCTTCCCACCTGGAAACGAGCCGCGTACCGGGAGTTAAGAACCTGGGTAATCGATCCCCCTACGAAGCGGGCCGTGGTGCTCTCTGGGGCTCGCCAAATCGGCAAGACCACGCTGATGCTGCAGATGGTTCAGGAGCTACTTGCCTCTGGCGTTCCCGCTGCGAATATCCTGTATGTCACTTTCGATCACCCGATCCTAAAACTTGCTGGTATTGATGCCGTAATCGAAGCTTGGCGCGAGCGAGAACCCGCAGCAGATGGCCAGGAGTATCTGTTTCTGGATGAAGCTCAATTCCTGCGCGACTGGGGAACTTGGGTCAAGCATGAGCATGATTTCAATCGGCAACGACGCATTATTTTCACGGGTTCCGCCATGACGCTGGATCGCACTGATACTGAATCTGGCGTCGGGCGTTGGCATACGATCCGGCTTACCACGCTGTCGTTCTACGAGTACATTCAGATCAAGCAGCTGAAGCTACCTACCCTGCCTGCCCTGCGCTCGTTACGGGATTTGTACACTTGGAATCCACGCAAGTTGTATCAAGCCAAGGAAGCGGCGCCTCAGTACGTTGGGCATTTTCACGAGTATCTGTTACGCGGTGGATTTCCACAAACTGCCCTGATGGAAAGCATGAGCATCGCACAGCGTTTGATTCGTGAAGACATCATTGACAAGGTGCTAAAGCGAGACATGACAGCCAACTTCGGTGTTCGTCAGGTGCTCGATCTGGAGCACACATTTTTGTACCTGTGCATGAACGATGGAGGTCTACTGGACATGACCAACCTGGCCAGCAACTTGTCTGTGACAAAGGTGACTGCACAACGTTACATAGACATGTTTGTGGCCAGTCACCTGGTTTATAAATTAGCGCCGTTTGGGTACGGGAAGGATGTACTACGTGGGAAGTTCAAACTCTACTTGGCAGACCCAGCAATCGCCCCTGCAGTGATGCTGCGCGACAAGGCCATGATCTCGGATGCTCAGCTCCTGGGCATTGCCACTGAAGCCGCTGTCTTTAAGCACATTTTTGCCCGCTATTACACCAATAACGTGAAATTCAGCTACTGGCGCGGCAAAAAACAGCATGAAGTGGATCTGGTGGCCGAAACGGGCGCTGAGATTATTCCGTTTGAAGTGAAATACCGCACTCGCTCTCCCAGTGCGACTGACCTGAAAGGCCTGCTCGAGATGGCCGAAAGCAAGCCTCTGGAGCGCGCTTATGTCGTGACAAAATCGGTGGATGATCTCGGTGAGATCGAAGGGATTGATACGCCTCTCAAGATCATGCGAATTCCTGCACCATTGTTGTGCTACTGGATGGGGTCGACCGAACTTGAGTCCGGCAATACGAAATCGAGTGAGTGAACACCACTGCACTTCCCACTGAACATAAACTCGAATAATCCGTAGAAATCGCATTAGTACGGATTTAATTGGCTCGTACTCCCTGGTGTCTACACTCCGATATGCATCCTGTGTTCTGAGTACTCCTCTATGTTAGATCTTCAAAAATACTTATCTCAACGCCTCTACTTCGATACGCTATTTGCTTTATGCAGCAATCGGTTCAATACATTCCGGTCCTTCGTGACGAGAGTTATTGACGTAGTTTGATACTTGTGTGAATTTCAGCGCGTTATTAAAGGTTGGTTTCATCAACTTATCAAGAGTGTCTTTATCATCGTCCTGCAACCAAGTCATAGCTGCATTTTGCGAGGTCAGTATCACTGGCATGCGATCATGCACCTTGCTCATCGTTTTATTCGCATCCACAGTAATTACCGACACCTCTGGTAAATCCTTCCCTTTTGTTTCTCGATAGATACCTGCAAACCACATCGCATCAGCTTTGGTAGGTGTTATGTGGTAGGCCGAGACAAGTTTCTTATTTTTGCGTTTCCACTCGTAGAAACCATTAACCGGTACCAAGACACGTTGCTCCGAGACTAATCGCTTCCACATGCGTGATTCCCACACCTTATCGCTGCGTGAATTTTGTATGTGCTTGGTTACGAGTTTTCTGGATCCATCCGGGTTTTTTGATTTTCCTGGCATTGTTAACGAGACACCCCAATGCATTGGCACTAGCTCCAGATCATCGTCAAGCTTTACGACATCCAGAATCTGAGTCGGTGCAATGTTGTATCTGGGATCTCTTGTAGGCCAGGTGTCCATTCCAAGCGATTCTAAAAGCACTCTCACGCCTTCATTATCGGAGACATTGACTCTTCCGCACATAATAATCAATTTCCTTTGTGTGTCATATTTGGATAGTTAACTTTGTGCAAAGATTGTTCAGTTACTCAACTCAAATTCGATGTATGACAGATAATGATCAGACCCTTGATCACGTGGGGAATTGATAACATCGGCTGCACCTGTATTGCTTTGCCAAAGCTTCTTTGAACACATGATGTAATCAATTTGCGCCCAATCGTGCTCACGTTCGGTTGGTGTAACTGGCTTTTCCCAATGGTGCGTATCACGAGAACGTCTGGTAGTAGAGCTTTCTGCTAAGTCCGATTGCGGCAGCACTGATATGGCATTAGTTAGACCAAGCGCATTATCGGTCGCGAGCAACGGTCTCAAGGCTTCGCTGCCTGGTGTATCGTTAAAGTCGCCGCATACGACAAACCGATCATTGTCCACGTCGACCGCATTTTTAACAATTCGAACTACTTCTGATGCCTCGGCCTTCCGTTTGATCGTGTTTAGTTCCTGTTCGGCTTTGTACTCGTCGGGGTTCTTGAATCGATCGGTTCTAGTGTATTTGGACTTAAAGTGGCAATTAAACAAAGTGAGATAAAGCTCTTGGGTGCTCTTCAACAATATTTCTACCTGCATACAGTCCCGTGAAAATTGGTAACGCCGCCCATCTTCGCGTTCGAATTTATTATAACGATGACTAATGACTCGCCCTACCCTAAATAGATCATCTCGAACAATGCATCCGAGATCGATACCCCTTGGGTCGTTGGATGGCTGCGACACCACGCCTACCTTTGCTCCGTAGTCTGGCCCCACACTACCTTGAACAAAGTCTAGTAACGCACCGAAGTTTTCTAGCTCTTGCAAAGCCACTATATCAATAGGCATAGGCCGTGAAGAAGCTCTTGTCCGAGGAACCCCATTGTCCCGTATTCTTGATCCCGCATCGTAAAGGTGAGCACGGGCTTTTGGTTTTGCTCGGTATTTACCGTACTTGTCGTCACCAATTGAATATGGATCATCAAATCGATCAAAGAGATTTTCAACGTTGTACGTTGCTATTCTGAATTTAGACACGGTTGCTACTCCTTATATTATGAATCCCTACCTTGGAATATCATCTCCTTCGAGATGCTGCCGTTTATGAATTAGGGCGAGTACAGTAACTAAATTTTCAGATGTAATTTCATAAAGAATTCGGTAAGAATAAAGCGATAGCTCTCTGACTGCGTCTTCATTTAGTTCCGCTACAATTTTGCCTTTACGAGGAAACGCGTCCAGTTCAATAGTACGCCGAACAAGCGCTTCACTAACACGTTTTGCGTAAAGTGGTGAGTCATGAGCTATGTAATTGTGAATATGACGAAGTTGTGATTTGGCGTGAGCCGTCCACTTCACCATTTCTTGATTTCCTTGAGCACATCTTCAGCGGTTTCTGTTTTACCACTTTCGGCATCCTGCTGCCCTCGCCGCACATTCTCAAGCACGTAGAGGCGATACATTATCTCTTCAGTATCAGCCGAGTCTGGCAGACGTTGAATTGCATCGATTGCTTCCTGTTTAGCATTTTGCATTTTGGTGTTCCTCTATGTTTGGTTGCGCACCACGCGCTTCTTTGACCGATTCGTTCGGCCTACACCTGTCACGCGCTCCGCCGTTGATCGTGACATTCCCGCCAGTTCTGGGAACTCTACTCCTATGGCTTCAATCGCTTGTTGCGCATTGTCAAACTCTGCGCTCTGCCACAGAACCCGAACTCGCTTAAGTTCTTTTGCCCTTGCTGGCGAATTGAATGAAGTAGCTATTCCAGGGGCGAGTTCTTTCTTTCTCTTGGCCATAGTCGACGCCTTGGCTGACTCAAGCTTTCTACCATGGGTTACAGAGCCATGTTTTCTTGCAACGTGATCTATCCATTCATCAGCTGTAGAAAGAAGCGTTGCCTTTCCATTCACACCGCCAGTTGCATCCAGCACGTATAGTGATGCACGTTCTAACTCTCTAACCTTACGCTCAAACGTGACTCCGAGACGCCGCCCCGCAGGTGCTGGCTTCTCATTAATAATAATCAGGTCTGGTACCACAGCTACTTCATCGTTGCGCAGATCTCCGACGAAAATACTCCACTCGTTCGGGCCATAGATCTTTACCAGATTTGGAGCAATACCAACCGTTTTAGCCGCTGCTCGACAAAGCTCTATTTGTTTCTCGCGCGAGACCCCAGGCATTGCCGCAACATATGCTCGAGCCGCCTTAACTTGTTTAGTTTTCTGCATGTCGTGAACAATCATACTTGCCGCACTTGACGAATTCAAGCGTTAAGTGATAGCTTAGTTCAACAGACTGCATTTCGACCTACTGACCTTGTTGGTTACCGTTTTATTTCTTACACGATTGTGAGTAGGTCCGTAATCAAGATAAGTTCGGTGATGGTGAGCAGCGAAAGCCCGGAAAGCGGACCTATTTGTGAAAAGGTATGATATGCAGCTAAGGAAAATGGAGGGTCTATGACTGAGTTCGGCAAAATGATTTTCACAATATTGAAGCACCCCAAAGCGTTATCCGTAACGGTATTTGCTCTAGGATTTATTCTTTTCTATTTATTTGGTTCTGTCGCTCCAGAAGATATTGGGGCGTTTGGATTCAGTGCTTCTGAAGCGCACTTGTTTGAATCGATTATAAGCGGGACTATACTAGTAGTTTTAGTCTTGCCTACTTCGTTAGTCGTATCTGCAAATCCAAAAATGTTCGACTGATTAGGATGTCACTTAGGATATTGACCCATGTTGCTTACAATGTCATCAACTAAGGTCCGAATCGGACTTATCTTGGTTACGGACCTAGTGAACGTTATAAATTGCACTGCGTATCACTAAATACAGTAAGCGGACGATTGATTTATGGGCTGATCGATGATGTCTTATTCCGCTTTTGGCTTAATCCGGGCATCAAAGGTAAGTAATGATTATTCATATCAATGGTTGGCCCGGTGTTGGGAAAAAAACGATAGGTGGCATTGTTTCTCATCAACTGTCCGCACGATTTATACATAACCATGTTTTGCATGATGTCGCATTTGCGTGTGCCGGTAGGGGTGACGCTGATCAATGGCCCCTGTATGAAAAAGTTCGAGCAGCGGCCTATGAAGTTCTAAAACGTAGACCTGATGGTGAGATATTCGTTATGACCAATGCTCTAACAGAAGCACCTAAGGAAATAGAGGCCTGGTCCAGAGTCGTTGAGCTTGCAATAGATCGAAAAGTAGCTTTAATACCGATTGTTCTGAACGCCGATATTGAGGAGTTAGCAAAACGAGTTTCAAGCCCTGAAAGACTAGAAACGAAGCTCAAGGACTCATCTGCACTGAGACAAATGGTTCAGAGCTATAGTCTTCAGGTTCCCTCGGTACCCGAGACTCAGGAATTTGAAGTCGGAAGATTATCAGCGATACAAGCAGCGTCTGACATTGTTAATTACGTTAAACAAGTATCGGCAGACTGTAATACTGCAAGTAGTAAGCACCTTGAACTCAACTAGCGCGTCACTACGGTCAATACGAAAAGCTCTGATAGTCGAGAATAGGAACAAAGTACCGTTTTCGTAATTACTAATTGCCCGGCCATAGCTTCCGCTTTAAAGCATTATGACTAGGTAAACGATTAAAGTTTCATCGTCGGGTTGAATTTGTATTCGTGATAGCAAAAGGAGAATCTATCATTGAGGAGCGTTATATGCAGAACCGTGCTTTAGCAAATGCAGTAAGCGGACGCTCAATTTATGGGCTAATAGCCACAGACTTGTTCCGGTTGTGGCCCATAGCCGACATCTCTAAAATTTAATAACGATGTAGTTTTAACCCAAAAAGGATGGTTTGGTATGTATAGCGGTGCGCGTCATTTTATAGTACTGAGCGGAATATTGGTGGTTTGGGTTTCGACCAATTACCAA